>Ga0105248_10000581_pt1 | contig 41625 bp, 33 predicted proteins | sample KBSS34metaG_FD_81524 | JGI IMG/M metagenome (GOLD analysis project Ga0105248, IMG submission 81524) | Switchgrass rhizosphere microbial communities from Kellogg Biological Station, Michigan, USA - KBS S3-4 metaG | ecosystem: Host-associated > Plants > Roots > Rhizosphere > Soil | place...
GAGCGCGGCATGCCCAGCGCGGCGATATCCTGGCCCACCAGCCGCTGTGGCGTGGGGAAGGCCCGGGTCAGGCCGAGCTTGGCCGCCGCCGGGTCGTCGATCCGCTCGCCATAGGCCTCCACCAGCTTGGCGGCGAGCGCCCGCGCGCCGGTCACCGTGATCTGCTGGCCGAGGATCGCGCGGACCGCCAGCTCGAAGCCGTCCCAGGCGCCCGGCGCGCGCAGGCCTGGCCGCGCCGCCACCAGGGGCGCAAGCCGGCCGTCCTGGCTGAGATGCGCCCCGATCAGGCCCGGGTCGGCGGTCAGGTCGAAGACCCGGCGGATGCGGGCGATCACCGCCGGCAAGGCCTGGACCTTCGGGAAACGGATCTCGGCCACCAGGAAATTCCCGGCGCCGGGGCTCACCGTCACCAGCCCCACCGCGCCATCGACCGCCAGGGTGCGGGCATAGCGCTTCGGCGTCACCGTCTCGACGCCCGGAATGGCGCGGGCGGTCAGGAAGCCGATCATCGCGCTCCAGTCGTAGGGCGGCTTATAGGGCAGCCTGACGGTGATCCCGCCGGCCGCCGAGCCGATCTCCTCGGCCCGGCTACGCCGCAGCACGCCCGGCGGGCGGCCAAACAGCTGCTGGAACGTCTCGTTGAACCGGCGCACCGACCCGAAGCCCGACGCCAAGGCCACCTCGCCCATCGGCAGCAGGGTCTCCTGGATCAGCTGCTTGGCCAGCAGCACACGCCGCGTCTGGGCCACCGCCACCGGCGAAGCGCCCAGGTGCTGCCGGAAAAGCCGCCGCAGCTGACGCTCGCCTACGCCCAGCCGCGAAGCCAGGGCGTCGACGTCGCCGCCGTCCATCGCGCCGGCCTCGATCAGCGCCAGGGCCCGGGATACCGTGTTCGACGTCCCGCGCCAGGCCCCGAGGTCAGGCGAGCTCTCCGGCCGGCAACGCAGGCAGGGCCGATAGCCGGCCTCCTGGCAGGCCGCCGCCGTCGGATAGAACGTCATGTTCTGCGGCTTGGGGGTCCGCGCCGGGCAGATCGGCCGACAATAGATGCCGGTCGTCTTGACCGCGCCGAAGATGCGCCCGTCAAACCGCGGATCGCGGGTCAGGAAGGCGCGGCGGCAGGCTTCAAAATCCATATCCATGCCCAGCAAGATGGGCGCTCACCCCGCCCATGTCTCGCGGTTTTCGGACATTGTTGGGGGTAGCCGGCAGGTCCCGGGCGCTATCCCCGACGCGATATCCAGGGCGGCGCGCCTTTACGACTGAAAGGCTAAGAGCCTAAAGGGATTATGGTTGTCAGCGCGTCGGGGATTCCGGGATTCTCGACGCTGGAGGGCTGAGGAATTTGTTCGCCGACACGCTGCAAGATTTCGGGTCCCGGCCCGCGCTCATCGACGAAGACGGCGTCATTCTCAGCTACTCGGACCTCGCGGAACGCGCGGACGCGCTGGCGGCCCAGCTTGGCCCCGAGCGGAGACTGACCCTCGTCGAGGCGGGAAACGACGTCGATAGCATCGTCGCCTACCTGGCCGCCCTGCGCGGTCGCCATCCGGTCATTGTCACCTCGGGACCGGCCTCCCGCGACGTCCTCGACAACTTCCACCCGACGGTATTGGGCCACGAGCATCATCCGCCGGCGGCCCCGACCGCGGCTGAAGATCTTCATCCCGACCTGGCGGTCCTGCTCTCCACCTCCGGCACGACGGGCAGCGCCAAGCTGGTCCGGCTGTCGCGCGAGAACATGGAATCCAACGCCCGTTCGATCGTGACCTACCTAGATATCCGGCCCGACGATCGCGCGATCACCACCTTGCCCCTGGGCTACTCCTACGGGCTTTCAGTCCTCAACTCCCACCTTGCGGCGGGCGCTGCGCTCATCCTCACCGACCGCTCCGTCGTTGACGACGCCTTCTGGGCCCTCGTTGAGCGTCACGGCGCGACCAGCATGGCCGGCGTGCCCTACACCTACGAACTGCTGGAAACGCGAAACTTTCGCGACACCGCTCACCCGACCCTTCGCACACTGACGCAGGCGGGCGGCCGGCTCGCGCCGGATCGCGTCGCGGCCTATGCCGCGTGGGCGCGCGAAAACGGCAAGTGCTTCTTCACGATGTATGGCCAGACCGAGGCCTCGCCTCGGATGGCCTATCTTCCCCCGGAACTGGCGGAACAATATCCCGACTGCATCGGCCGACCCGTTCCGGGGGGTTCGATACGGATCGATCCCGAAACCCACGAACTGATCTACGCCGGCCCCAACGTCATGATGGGCTACGCGACCAAGATCGAGGAGCTGGCGCTCGGCGCGGGCCCGGCCGAACTGCACACCGGCGATATCGGCGAGGAGGTGGCGCCCGACCTCTTCCGGATCACGGGCCGTCTCGCCCGGTTCAGCAAGATCGCGGGCCTTCGCATCAGCCTCGATGAGATCGAGCGCATCCTGGCCGAGGCCGGTCACCAGGCGCTGGTGGCGGGCAACGACCACACCATCGCCGTGGGGGTCATAGCGCCGACCAAGGTCGAAGACGCGGTCACGGTTCTGCGCAATCACGGCGCCGTCCCCGATTGGGCCTTCGTCGCGGTCCCGCTGGAAACGGCGCCGCGCCTCTCCTCAGGCAAGCCGGATTACGGCGCCATTCTGGCCGCCGGACTGGCCAGCCAGGCCGCCGCGGCCGCCACCCAGGCCGATGAGGGCTTCGCGACGATCTTCGAGCGGATCATGATGCGGGCGGGTGTCTCCGGAGACGACAGCTTCAGCTCGCTCGCCGGCGATTCCCTGTCCTACATCCAGATCACCATGGCCATCGAAAGCCGCCTGGGCGAGCTGCCGGGCCACTGGGAGCAACTGACGGTCTCGCAGCTGGACGAATTGGCCAACGCGGCCCGCAGCAAGCCGCGCGGCCGCGCGATAACGTTCCTGCCCACTGAAATCATCATCCGCCTCGGCGCTATTGGCGCAATTCTCGCCAGCCACCTGGGACCGGATCTCGGGGGCCGCTCGCTCCAGGGCGGCGCGATCGTCCTGCTGATGACCGCCGGATTCAATCTCAACAACTTCCAGCGAGATCACCTGCTGAGCGACCGTCGATGGTCGTTGATCAAGCTCTTCTTTCTGCGCCTTTGGATACCGGTCTATATTACGGTTGGCGTATCGGTCCTGCTTCGCAATTCGATGCAAATCGGATGGCCAACTCTGTTGATGGTCGGCAATTTCTTCGCCGAGCCTCGCGGGCCACTCGTCGTTCTCTGGTTCATTGAAGTCTTGTTCCAGTGCACCTTAGGCATGGTCTTGCTCTTCTGCATTCCTGCCGTCCGACGCTTTGCACGCCATGATCGCTGGATTTTTGCACTGGCGCTGCTCGCCTTCGCCGTGGCCGTCAAGTTCGCCTTCGCGCCCATAACGGAAGACTACGCCCCGAACGTCCACGGCCTCCTGCGCCGCCCCGATGCCTACTTCGCCACCTACGTCGTTGGCTGGCTGGCCGCGGAGAGCACCACAACGCTGCGGCGCCTTCTGTGTCTCGCGCTCATCATGGGAACCGTACTTCTGGACCACGGGCTGACCAATTCGCACACGGTCGGCATGGCGATGGCGGCGCCGCTGCTTCTGTTCGTGCCTCGAGTGCCCGTCTGGCGGCCGATCGCCACGGCCTTGGCCTTCGTCGCGGGCGCCACCTTCTACATTTACCTGACCCATCAGGCCGTCATCCACGTCTTCTATTTCAACCTGCACCTTCGCAATTTGCCGCTGGTCTTTGGGGTCTCGGTCGCGGTCGGCATCGGCGCTTCCGCGGGATGGAACTGGGTCATGAGAACGGCCGTGCAACTCTATCATCGGCGTTTGGCGCCGATGCTTGGGTGAGCGCCATGCCACCCTTTTGCCGGCAGATCGGCCTTCAGAAGGCTGCTGGCTGACATTCGCAAAGGGCTGTCGTCGATTCAGGCTTCTCTAAGGCCCGTGATGCGATAGATCGTCAGGAGCCGGGGGCGGCCAAGGCGGGGAGTTGACGAGTATGGTGAAGGGCCAGCCGCTTGGCCTCGGCGTCATTGAGGATGGGCGACTGAATCCAATGGCGATCGGATCGCCGGATCTCGCCGTCGACCTCGATGGGACGCTGCTCGCCACCGATAGCTTGCTTGAAGGCGCAGTAAGCTGCCTCTTCAGCGCCCCCGGCCAGTTCGTGGGCGCATGTCTATCGCTCGGACGCGGCCGCGCTTACCTCAAGAGCGCCCTGGCCCCGTTCTCGATCGCGGGGATGTCGACCTACCCTGTCCGAGCGGAGCTATTGTCGTGGCTCGAAGCAGAGGCCGCCGCGGGCCGCCGCCTTCATCTGACCACCGCCGCAGACATCCAGGTCGCCGAAGCCGCCGCGGCGCGGTTCGGCATCTTTGAAAGTGTCATCGCTTCAGCCAATGGCCGCAACCTCAAGGGAAGGGCCAAGCGCGACGAGCTTCAGAGTCGGTTCCCCGCAGGCTTCACCTACATTGGCGACTCCACGGCCGACCTCCCCATATTCGCCGCCGCCCAGACCATAGGTTTGGCGGGGCATTCCTCCGCTGTCGCCAAACAGGCGTCGCGGCTCGAGAAGCCCGTCGAAGTCCAGATCAGCCGCGCCCCGGCGCGGCTCAAGGACTGGCTTCGCGCGATGCGACTACATCAGTGGAGCAAGAACTCCCTGATGCTGATCCCGCTGCTCCTGGACGGCGATTTCGCCCTGCAGCCGATCGAAACTGTCGCCGCGGGCTTCCTGTTGATGGGTCTGTGCGCGTCCGGCACCTACATCGTCAACGACCTGAGCGACCTTGCCTCGGACCGGACGCATTCGACCAAATGCCGCCGGCCATTCGCCAGCGGGGCCCTCAGTCTGGGAACTGGCGCAGCCTTGGCGATCCTGCTGATCGCATCCGGGCTGGCCGGAGCCTTCGCCTTGAATCTGAAGTTCGGCGGAATCCTCCTGCTCTACGCCGCCACCACCTTGGCCTATTCTCTGAGCCTCAAGCGGGTCGCCCTGGTCGACGTCACGATCCTGGCGTGCCTCTACGCACTTCGGCTGGCCATGGGGGCCGTGCTCGCCCACACGCTCCTGTCGGACTGGCTGGTGATCTTCGCGCTCGGGTTCTTCCTGTCGTTGTCCCTGGCCAAGCGGCAGACCGAGATCGTCAAATCCGCCGCGGCGCCCGACGGGCTGATCTCGGGGCGAGGTTACCGACCTCAGGACGCGGGACTTACGCTGTCGCTCGGCGCGGCGAGCGGGATGATGTCGCTCCTGGTCATGAACATGTTCCTGGTCTTCCAGGCGTTCAACCAACCCAATTACCGGCACCCACACTTCCTGTGGGTCGCCCCCTTCCTGATCTTCCTATGGATGGGTCGGGTGTGGCTGCTGGCCTCGCGCGGCGAATTGGACGACGACCCGGTGGTGTTCGCCATCAAGGACCGGGCAAGTCTGGCGCTCGGGGCGGTCCTGTTCGCCGCCGTGCTGGCGGCGGTGATTTGAAGATGCGCGCCAAGTCCTTCGCCCTTGATGCGCTGATCGCAGCTCTGCTTGCCGCCCTGCTGGCCGCGGCCGGGGTTTACCTGTCCCGGCTCACCGGCGGCTTGGTGCCCGACCACAACACCTACTTCGGCGCCGATACGGACCGCGTGGTGGCCAATCTCCTCGATCCGAACTCAAACTTTGGACGGTCGACCGTTCATCCCCTGGTCGGCGCGGTCTGCATCGCCTTCCGGCGCCTCGCCTATATGCATCTTCCGCCGCGGACAGCATTCGATGAGCTGGCGGCGGCGAACGGCGCTCTGTTCGCCGTGATGCTTTATGGCGTTGTGCGATGCTGGAACGGCGCCAGGGGGATCGCCGCCGCGTCGGTCGTGCTCGCCGCCTCCAGCGCAAGTTTCGTCTACTGGGCGGGCATGCCCGAGACCCACTTCCTCGCCGGCCTCACGGTCCTGGCGATCTTCATGCTGGTCAGCCTGACGCCGCGCGAGCCCGTGCTGCGGATGCTGCATGGCGGCGTTTGCTTCGCGCTCGGCTGCTCACTCGTGCTGACAAACTTTGTGGCCTGGTGGTTGGCGGAGGTCGACTTCGGAGAGCTGTTGGCGCGGCGTCCGGCGACTTTCATCGCCGACAATGCGCGGCGGATTCCCGCCTGGATCGCCGCCGGTCTCGCCGGCCTGGGCATCCTGACCATAGGCGCCGCGGCGATCGACCTCCTCATGCCGAATCCCAGTCAGGGTCGGCTGCTGCACGTCTTCGGCGAGGCCAAATTCGTCACCCTCGGCGTCGCCAGTCCGCTGGGAAGCTTGAACGCCCTTGGCCTGGCCGGTCCCAATGTCCCACTGGCCGGGCTGTTCGATCTTGTGCTTGTCGCCCTCGTCCTGTGGGCGGCCTGGCGCCTGCGCGGCAGGGCGCTGTTCATCGCCCTGTTCGCCCTCTTCGGAGTGGCGTTCCACACCATCTATTCCCGAAACGAGGCCTTCATCTTCGCCCCCGACTACGCGCCGGCGGCGTTTGCCGCGATCGCGCTGGCCTTGAGCGGCTGGCGGCCGAGGGTCGCGTTCGTAGCCATCATGGTCGCGGCGCTCGGACTGGGCTACCTCAACCTGCAAGGGTACCGGCAGGAGCTTCGGTCGGTGGCGCAGGTCAGCAAGCCGCTCGAGGTCTACGAACTGCAGAGGGTCGAGAGAGCCCAACGCCTGGCGCTGGCGCCGCCGCCGGCCATCTGAGGAGCCCGCCGTCATGTTCAGCCAATTCCCAACCGGCGTTTGGCTGACCGCGCTCGCCAGCATCGCCCTGTCGGCCTGCGCACAGCTCTTGATGAAGTTCGGGATGTCGCATGGGCGTCCCGCGAGTCTCTCGATCGACACCCTTTTTCAGACCCTCTTCAATCCGTGGGTGTTCGGCGGGCTGGCCTGCTACGGAGTGAGCGCGCTGCTGTGGCTTAGCGTCCTGGCCCGCCTGCCGCTCTCCCTCGCCTATCCCCTTGTGTCGGTTGCGATCGTCTCGGTGGTCGTCCTGTCGGCCCTGCTATTTGGCGAAAAGGTCTCCGTCGCTCAGGTCTTCGGTGTCGCCCTGGTCTGCCTGGGAGTCATGTTGATCGGCCTGAAGGCCTGACCGGCGATTAACCGGATACTCAGGCCCTCTGGCCCAAGGTCGCCGGACACCAAAAGGCCAGACCGGCGACATGCCCTACGACGTCAGCGCGACCCGCGCCGAGACCCAGAAGACAGGTGCTGAGCGGCGCGGCCCGATGCGGCCCGCTCACCTTAAGAGCGCTCGCTCGCGTCTCAGCGGCGGGGCCATCACGCGCCTGATGCAGGCGGGCGACGTAGCGATCCTCGCGGCGTTATTCTCGATCAGAGCCTTCCCGGCCGACGATGCGACTTTGCTCCTGGGCGTCGCCTCGGCGCTTGCCGCCGCGACACTGGTCAGTTTCGAAGCCTACCAGCTCAACGCCCGCGAACGCCTGCACAAGCACCTTTACCGCGTGATCGGCGCGGTCGGCGCTTCGAGCTTCCTGCTGCTGGCCTTCGCCTCCGTGGCCGCGCCGGTGAGGAAGGCGGCCAATATCGTCAGCATCGTCGATTGGTCTTTGATCGCCATTCCCCTGCTCTGCACGGCGCACCTGGCCTGGTTCGCCTATGTCCGGCGCCTGCGCAGCAAAGGCCTGCTCACGCCCAACCTGATGATCGTGGGCGCTACGCCGGCCGCCCAGCGCCTGGTCGCCGTCGCCCTGTCCCGCCGCGATGTGAATATCCTGGGCATCTTCGACGACCGCGGCGAGCGCGCGCCCAAGCACATCTTCGGCGTGCCGGTGCTCGGCAAGACCGCTGACGTGAAATCCCATCGCCTGCTGCCCTATGTTGACCGTATCGTCGTCGCCGTGCCCCCCGGGGCGACCGCGCGGATCGCCGAACTGATCGCTGAACTCGCCCCGGCGCCCAACGCGATCAGCCTCCTGATGGAAGGTGGCGACACCGACGAACAGTCGGCCCACGAGCGCTTGCTGGATCTGCCGCTGGCCCACCTGTCGGGCGTCCGCCGCGGCGGCGGCCAGGCCCTGGTGAAGCGGGTGATCGACGTCACCTTCTCGGTGGCGGCCCTGATCGCGCTGGGCCCGGCCCTGGTGGCGATCGCCATCGCCATCCGCTCCGACAGCCCCGGCCCCGTCCTCTTCAAACAGCGCCGCCACGGCTACATGAACGAGGAGGTGCTCGTCTGGAAGTTCCGCTCGATGCGGGTCGAGGCCAGCGACTACGCCGCCACCCGCCAGGTGACCGCCGACGACGACCGCGTCACTCGCGTCGGCAAGTTCCTGCGCCGCACCAGTCTCGATGAGCTCCCCCAGCTCTGGAACGTGATTCGGGGCGAGATGTCGCTGGTGGGCCCGCGTCCGCACGCCATCGGCATGCTCACCAACGGCGACGAAGCGAGCAAGCTCGTGGAGACCTATGCCCACCGCCACCGCATGAAGCCCGGCCTTACCGGCTGGGCGGCCGTCAACGGGTCGCGCGGACCGGTCGACACCGCAGATGCGGTGCGCCGTCGGGTTTCGCTGGATCTCGAGTATATCGACCGCCAATCGGTGTGGCTGGACTTGGCGATCATCGCGCGCACGCTTCCCTGCGTGCTGGGCGACACGACCGCGGTACGATGAGCTCGAGGCTGGCGGTGGACGGCCTTGCAGCCATCTCGCGAGACGATACGAATCTCTCACGTTACAAGGGCGCGTCAGCCACCCGGCTGGCGCTCTAAGCATGGGCCAATCCAATATGCCGGAAACCTTCGTCGCGCCGCCCCGCCCGGCCGCGCCCTTGACCCCCGCGCACCGCCGGTCCCGCAAGGGCCGCAAGCTCTCGCTCGTGATCCCCATGCATAACGAAGCGGAGGTGCTGGACACGCTCTTCAAGCGCCTCGACGACGTCATCGCCAGCGCCGGCGTGAAGGCTGAGATCGTCTGTGTGGACGACGGGAGCCGGGATGACACGTTCCGCCTGCTGGAAGAGCGCGCCAAGGCCGATCCGCGCATCAAGCTGCTGCCGCTGGCGCGCAACTTTGGAAAGGAAGCCGCCCTGACGGCGGGTCTGGACAACGTCACCGGCGATGTGGTCGTGCCCCTCGACGCCGACCTGCAAGATCCGCCGGAGCTGATCCTGGAATTCCTGACCCTCTGGGAGCAGGGCTATGACGTGATCTACGGCGTGCGGACCGACCGCACCTCCGACAGCTTCTCCAAGCGGCTCACCGCCAACCTGTTCTACGACGTGTTCAACCGCCTGGCCGACTACCCGATCCCCGCGAGCACGGGCGATTTCCGGCTGATGGACCGCGAGGTTGTCGAGGCGTTGAAGACGCTGCCGGAGCGCAATCGCTTCAACAAAGGGCTCTTCGCGTGGGTCGGCTTCCGCCAGATCGGCGTGCCCTACGTTCGCCCCGCGCGGGCCGCCGGCACCACATCATGGGCCTCCACGGCCCTCTGGCGGCTTGCCGTCGACGGGATTACCTCGTTCTCAACCGTCCCCTTGCGCATGTGGAGCCTGATTGGCTTCGGAGCCGCCGGCCTCGCGATCCTTTACGCCGTCATCCTCGTGGGTCGCGTGCTGCTCTTCGGGCGCGACGTGCCGGGTTATGCATCAATCATGGTCGTGGTTCTTTTCTGCTTCGCCGTCCAGATGGTCGCCTTTGGAGTAATGGGAGAATATGTTGGTCGCCTCTATCAAGAAGCCAAAGGCAGACCGATCTATATTCTGCGGAAAAGCTCATAGCTGTTTTCGAACTCCCATGATTGAGCGGGGATTTCCGATGCAGGCGGACAGGGCGCCTCCAGCATGAGCGGCGCTGCGCCTGAGCCCGCACCCTCGGCGAGGTCCCAACGACTGACGATGGTCGCGGTCGTGGCGATCTTCCTCGCCTCGCTGACGCCGGTGCTGTCGGTGCCGGTGTTCCCGATGGTCGATTTCTACGACCACCTGTCGCGGTATTTCGTTCTCTCGCGCCTGCCCGGCGACAGCTTCCTGAGCCAAAACTATCAATCAGCGTGGGCAATCCTGCCGAACATCGGTCTGGACGTCCTGGGCGTGGAGCTGATGCGGCTGTTTTCGCCCCTCGGGAGCGCGCACTTAATCGTCGTGTCGATCTTCGCGACCCAGTATTTCGGCGTCCTGTTCTTCAATCGCCAGCTGACCGGCCGGGTCTCGCTGCTCACCGCAATTCTTGCTGCGCCCCTGCTCTACAGCTTCATCTTCACCTGGGGTTTCGCGAATTTCCTTCTGGGACTGGGCCTCGTCTTCTGGGCCGCCGGCGCATGGCTCGCGCTACGGCGCAGGCCCTGGCTGGCCAGCGCCGTTGGCATGGTGTTCGGAGTTCTGATCTTCCTCACCCACGGGGTGGCCTTCGCACTCTACGGCCTTCTGGTGGGTGCTCTCGAGGCGGGCCTCCTTTGGTGCGAAGGGCGCTTTCGGGTACGCGACCTTCTGAGGTCGGCGGCCTTGCTCGCCGCCCAGGCCGTGCTGCCGGTCATTCTGTTCGCCATAAGCCCCACGTCGAAGGTCGCCGGTGGCGCCAGCAATGCCGGCGCAAGCGTCAAACGGCTGGCCGGCAATGGCCAGCTGATGCAGCACCTGCACGACCTGGCTCTGTACCGACTGGCGACGATCTACCGCGTCGCCGAGAGCCCATCAGCGTGGGTCGACGCCCTGTCCTTCGTCGCCGTGGCGGGCCTGATGCTGTTCATGGCGTGGCGACGCTGGGTGTGGATCGCCAAGCCTGCACGCCTGGCGATCGTCCTGGGGCTGGCCTTGGTGGCTTTAACGCCGCCGACCTTGTTCGGCGTAGCTTACGTGGCGGACCGCATGCCTCTGTTTCTGGCCTTCACGGCGGCGGGCGCCCTCCAGACCAGCGGCCGTAAGTTCGAGCGACCCGAGATCCTCTGCGTCTCGCTGTTGCTCGGGCTCGTGGCGCTTCGCCTGATCTTCATCGACGTGAACTGGCAGCGCTACCGGACGGACTTCGCGGCCTTCAGCAAGGCCAGCGAGGCGATGCCCCCGCACCGTGTCGTCGTCTATGTCAGCGCCGCGCGCGAGCAACGCATGGAGGCCCGCGGCCGCTGTGAAATGTACGGACCGCTGCTGATCGCATTGAGGGGAGAGGCGGCTCCCCTGTTCGCCGTCGAATCCCAGCAGCCCATACGGCTGCGCGGCGCCCTCAATGCGGCGCAAGCTGAGCAGCCCAAACCGACCGGAACGCAAAGTCTCGCCTTCCAGTCTGACAGACTTGAGTTCGCCCTGGCGGCAAAACGCTTCGACTATGTGCTTGTCTGCGACGCTGAACGTCTTCCACGGCCCGTCCCGACGACTTCGGTGGTGACGCACGTCGGCCGATTCACTGTGCTGAAGACGGCGACGGCGAGCAATTAGACTACGCCGCCGGCCGCCGCCCTCCGCCTCGCCGACCCCGTCGCCTACCCCCGGCGCGGCTTGGCGAAGCACGCCGATCGAGCGGTGGTGCGGCAGTTGGCGGCCGCAGAAGCCCTTGCACGCTTCTTGCATCATCCGGCATAGCAGTAACTTGGGTGTTCGAGTCAGGAGGGCGCGCCTTGGAAACGGTCTACGACTGGATCACCGTCGCGATCTTTGGCGGCTTGGTTGTCCTGTTCCTGCACAGGTCGATGGCTGAAGGCGAGCCGCAGGACACGATCTACCACTATCTGCCGCCGGCCGTCGGCTGCGCGATCGCCAACTATGTCGGCAACCATGGCCAAGGTCCGTTGTCCGCGGCGATTGTCGTCGGCGTACTGGCTTACGTCGTCCTGGTCCTGAAGCCGTTCAATCTGAAGTTCTGAAGCGGAATGGGGCGTCCCCCAACGCAAAATAGGCTCCGCCCGCGATTCCGGGGCGAAGCCTAGATCGTCTTGGCCAGTCAGCTCGGGCCCGAGGCCCCAGGCCTCAGAGGAAGAAGTCGGTAGAGTTGAGGCTGGTCACGCCCAGCACCTTGATGCTGAAATCCGCGATCCCGTCGCCGTTGATATCGCCCTGGACGAGGAGGCTATTCGAGCCCTCGACGACATAGTGCAACTCGCCGACGACATGGTGGAAAGCCTGGGCGCCGATCCACTTGAAATCATCGTCCACAGTAGTCATCGGGTTCGCGTCCATCGAATGGACCTTGATCTTGTCGCCCTGGGCCGAGCTGAAGTCGGCGATGGTGTCGATTCCGCCGGTCGGCTGCAGGTAGGTCTTGTCGAAATTGAAGACGTCGGCGCCGGCGCGGCCGAACAGAACATCGTTGCCGCCGTTGCCGGCCAGGACGTCGTTCCCCGCCCCGCCATCGAGCGTGTCGTTGCCGTTTCCACCAGTGATCACATCGTCCCCACGCCCCCCCGCGAGCACCTGGCTCACCGCGCCGTGCGGCGTGATGCGCTGTCCGACGGAGGTGTCGAGCAAGGTCGTGTGGAAGTTCGCAATGTCGGCGTCCGTCGCGACATAGGGCTTCGTCGCTGCCAGAGTTGTGACCGCCAAGTGCTCGGCGTTGGCGGGGCCGCCCGTCGCGCCGGCCGCCCCCGCCAGGTCGTGGACCTGCTGAACCAGGGCCGGCGTATAGAAGCCGGCCACGGTCCGGTCGTCCTGCTGGATGATGGTGTTGTCGTGCAGATTGGCCACGGAGTTGGCCGCCACGGTAATGGGCCCGGTGGCGTTGCCGGAGACGGTCACGTCGTGAGAGGTCGCCGTGATGGTCATGCCAGGTGAGTCGGCCGCCGACCCACTCGTCTGCAGCAGGACGTTGTTGGCGACGTTGGAATTGGAAACATCCTCGAGAACGACCCCGGCCCGATTGCCGTTCATGATCAGATTGTTGGCGATGTTGACGCCGGTAAACCCGAGCTTGTGCCCGTTGTCGTCCAGGTAGATTCCCAGAATCGCGGTGCCCGAGCCCTGGTCGATTGTGTTGTTGGTGATCTGGATATCGGTGCTGGCCGTGGTCTGGAGCGCGGGCTCTGTCCAGATGTGGATGAAATCTGCGTGGTCGCCACTACCCCAGTTCCAGGGGTGGGAATCGGAGAGGTGATTTCCGCGGATCGCGAGGTGGTCGACATCGCTCCCGGAAATCGCCGTGGTCCGGATATCGTGGATGTTGTCATTCGTGATGGTGACGTTCTTCGCGTCGTACATCACCACGCCCTTGGCGACCTTGGTGATCTCTACGCCATCGATGGTGACACCATCCACGTGCGAGAGCTTGAAGGCGTGACCGGCAGGCAAGCCGGTCACGGTTCCGTAGGCATTGTCAGCCGTCCCGGCGAACGGCACGCCGTTGACGACCGGGGTCGCCTCGACGACCCCACCGTGGAAGCCGATGTGGCTTGAATTGGCGACCTGCACCAAGGGGCTGAAAGTGTAGGTCGTTGCGGTCGAAGTCATTTCGACGTTCACGCCGACAAAATTCAGGCCGGAGCTTGAGTAGATGCTAAGCGTGTTCAGGACCGCCGGATGGCCCGCGTCCACCGATTTGATCGTCAGGCCAGTGGTAAAATTCTTAGAGCTGATAGAAACGTCGCCGTAATTTCCAGCGGTTAGCTGTATCGTGTCCCCATCATGGGCTGCGGAGATAGCTGCCTTCAGCGCTACTGCGCCGTTTACTGTTACTACAGACATAAAATCCCCACCGAACTCTGTTGGACGCCCTGCGCCGATTTATTCAATGGTCGGTTATAACTGGGGGCGACTTTCGATTGCGCTAAGACACATGGATAAGCGAATTTAACCTTCTAAGAGGTTGTTTGCCCTATCGAGGCGTACGCGGGCGTTGCCTGGGCCCGGGCGGCATGGGAGATCGGGGACAGCCAATGTCGCGGCGACACAAGCTCAGGATGGAACCCGCCCTTGGTGGTTGAAGCGGCAGGCGATGCGCCGGCTATAAGCGAGCGGCTCCCCAACCGACGCGGCGGCAAGGTCTACCTGGCCGGTGCGGTGGTCGCCCAGGCCTGTGCGCTGTTCCGCTATACGCTGCTCGCCCGGATCCTGGGACCGCAACAGCTTGGTCTGGTCGCGACCCTGATCCTGGTCGCCAACTTCTTCGAGATGGTGAGTGACACCGGCAGCGACCGCTTCCTGGTGCAGGACCGCGAAGGCGAAGACCCCGCCGTTCAGAATCTTGTTCAGCTGGTCTTCCTGAGCCGCGGACTGTTCATGGGGCTGGGCCTGGCGATCGTCGCCTGGCCGGTCGCCCAATTCTACCACGCGCCGGCGCTGTTCGCGGGCCTTGCCATCCTAGGGTTATCCCCGCTCTTCCGCGGCGCGATGCATCTCGACACCCGCCGCTTCCAGCGGCGCAATGACTTTCGCGCCGAAGGCGTCGGCATCCTGATTTCGGAGGTTCTGAGCCTGGGGGCCACCGTGGTCGCGGCCTATCTGACGCGCGACTACACCGCCATCCTATACGGCCTGATCCTGCGATCGGTGCTCGTCGCCATTGTCTCGCACGTCCTCGCCGAACGACCCTATCGCCTTGCCTATTCGAGCAGCATCGCGCGCCGGCTGCGGACCTTTTCCGGCCCGCTTATCGCCAATGGCTTCCTCATGTTCGTGGCTGGCCAGAGCGATCGACTGATGGTCTCCGGCCTCGTGAGCTTGACCGCGCTGGGTCAGTACTCCGCGATCCTGCTGCTGGTGCTGTACCCCACGGCCGCGCTCACCCGGTATGTGACCGGCATCCATCTGCCGCTGGTCGCGGCGGATCCCCTTGCCACGAACCGAGACTCTGCCCCAGACAAGCTGGCCGGCGCGGCGCTTCTCCTGTCGCTCGGCACAGCGGCGGGCTTTGCGGTGGTCGGGCCCCTGGCGGTGAGAGTGCTCTACGGAGTGAAGTTTTCGGAGGCGCCGCTGCTCATCGCCATGATCGGGGTGCTGACGACGGGGCGCCTGATGCGGGTCTGGCCGACGACGCTGGCGCTCGGGCTCGGCCAGAGCCACATCGTGATGGCGAACAATTTAGCGCGCATGCTCGGCATTCCCGCAGCGTTTGCGTTCGTCGGCCTCCTCGGCGGCGTCATGGGCGTGGTCACGGGCTTCATTGTCGGCGAATTGGCGGCCTTGCTCACAGCCGTGGTCATGTTGAACCGAGGTCGCGGGCTGGCCTGGACGCACGATTTCGATCGCGTCGCGACTTTCGTCATCGCTTCGGCCCTGATCATCGGCCTGACCGGCGCTGTGCAATACCACTGGCTGGCCGGGATGATCCTGCTGATCCCTGCCGCGATCACCACGATTTGGGTGGTCCAGCGAGAGCGACAATCGATTGGCGGTGGCTTGCGGATCGCCCAACGGCTGTTGAGGATCAAGCGATGAGCAGCACGCCTCAACTGAGCGAGGTCGAGGACCCCGAGTTGCATCGGAAGGACGCGACCACGCGAGCCAAGCGAGAGCGGCCCGCTTGGCTGTCCCGTCCATGGAAACGGAACGAAGCAAAGGCCCCCGCTGGCCCGAACATCATCCTACGTCCCTATGTTCGCCCGCGTCAGCGCTGGATCGGGGTGGCGGCGCTGATCGCTCTGGCATTCGTCGTCTTCATCTACGGCTATGCCTTCGGCGTGCTGGCACCAGCCCAAGTCATATTCTTCTTCTTCCCCATATTGTTCCTAGGCGCGCTCTGCATCTGGGCTCTTCCTGAAACGGGAGAAGCGCCGATCAAGTTACTGCAGTGGTTCTTCTTCCTACACTTCCTGGTGATGCCGCTGTGGCCCAACTACCTCGCGATCGATCTCCCGGGACTTCCGTGGATCACGCTCGTCCGGGTAACCGTGTTTCCGCTCAGCTTCGTTCTGCTGGTGGCCCTATCCGTCTCAAAGACCTTCAGGTCCGAACTGGGACTGGCGGTGGGATCCGTGCCGCTGCTCTGGAAGGGCGTGGCGGCGTTCACGGTGTACCAGGCATTGTCCATCGGACTATCCAACATGCCGATGTTTTCGATCAATCACTTCATATCAGATCTTACCGGATGGACATTTGTCTTCTTCGCCGGCGCCTGGGTGTTCTCAAAACCCGGCCGGACGGAGCTTTGGATATCCTTGCTGCTGGGCGTAGCGATCATCCTGAGCCTGATCGCGGCCCGTGAATTCATGAACGGTGAGGTGCTTTGGGCGGGCCACATCCCAAGCTTCCTGGCCATCCAAGACGATTCAGTCACGCTCTCGCTCAGCGCCAAGATGCGCGCAGGCACAGAGCGCTATCGCGCCCAGGCAACCTACTCTACGTCGCTTGGGCTTGCAGAATATATGGCGCTCTGCACACCCTTTGCCCTCCACTTCATGGCGGGCCCCTACAAGCTGATCGTGCGCCTGGGGGGCGCGCTCTTGCTGCCCCTTCTCTTCAACACCATTGTGCTGACCGACGCGCGCCTGGGCATGCTGGGCTTTCTGCTCTCTTGCTTGGTCTACACCTTCTTTTGGGGTGTTCGTCGATGGCGGTCCAATAAGGCAGGCCTGATCGGGCCGGTGATCGTTTTGGCCTATCCGGCGATTTCCGTCGCCTTTCTCGCGGCGATCATTGCGGTGCCACGATTGCGGATGATGACCCTTGGCGGGGGCAATCGAAATTCCAGCACTCAGGCGCGACAAGAAGAGGTCCGCCGTGGCCTCCCCATGATCTTCGAGCACCCGTTCGGGCATGGCATCGCGCGCGGAGGCTCGGCGCTCGGCTATACCAATGCCAAGGGCACACTCAGCATCGACACCTACTGGCTTCTGATCGGCCTGGACTACGGGATCTTCGGATTCATAATCTTTTACGGAATGGTGTGGGCCGCGATCATCGCCGGCTCCCGCGCGGTGCTTCTGGGCCCGCGTGATCGCGAGCAGACGCTGGTCATGCCGCTGGCCGTCGCCCTTGTCGTCTGGTTCGTGATCAAGGCCGTCTATTCCGACGCTGAGAACCAATCCACGGTGTTCATGATGCTGGGCGCCATTAGCGCGCTTGTCTATCGCATCAAGCTCGCCAACGGCGAGGTGCCGGCCAAGTCCCTGGCAGCCCGTTGACGAGGGTCGCTGAACCTATGGCCTTCCGGGGCGCACGCTTCCTGGGCGCGAGTTGGCGGCCAGGCGCCGATCGCGCAGTCCTTTCGCGTCTGCGTGCGTTGACCTCGGGCTGGACGGTTGCGGAAGGCGAAGGCTGGCTGCTTGCCGCGGACAAGGCGCATGTCTTCGCCCAGACCGCTGATGTCGCTTTTGCGCTGGCCGGCGCTTACGCCTTCGATCGAACGGCCGGCGCTTTGGTCAGCGCCGCGACCCTGGCCGCCAAGGTCGGTCTTCAGGGCAGTGACGCGCTGGACGGCCTGGCGCCGCCGTTTCGCGGCGCGTGGCTGGAGAAGACCTCCGGCGCCCTGCATGCCGCGACCGACGTCTTCGGCCTCGGCCAAGTGTTCCTCGCCGCCGAGGGTGGCGTCGCTGCGCTCGCGTCCAGCGCCACCCTGCTGGGCGACCTGATGGCGGCTTCGCTCGCATCCGACGCGATGGCGGCCTATGCCGCCTTCGGCAGCTTCCTGCCCGTGGAGACGCCCTTCGCAGGCGTCACGAAGCTCAGCGCGGGCGCGAGGGCCACCCTGTCGCAAGGCCGCATTGAGATATCAACTGGGCCCCGACTCCCGATCAACCCGCCTTCGACCGAGGAAGCCTTGCGAGGGGCGGTCGCCGCCATGCTGCAGGCTCTGCCAGATGCGGAATTGGAACTCTCCGGTGGTCTCGACAGCCGCATGATCCTCGCCGCCATGCCGTCGGCCGCCCGACGCGGACGCACGGCGTTCACCCTGGGTGTCGTGGCGAGCCCATCGGACGACGTCCGCGTGGCGCGCGGCCTTGCCGAAACCGAAGGGCTGAATTGGAGCGTCCTCGACATCGGCGGGATGGCGGCCCTGGACGGCCGGGCATTAGAGGAGTTGCTCGCCCACGCCGTGGCCAGCTACGACCATATGGGCAACCCGATCGACAAGGCGGCGTTGCTGACCGCCGGCGAAGGACGGACGCCGATCGCGCGTTTCAGCGGCCAAAACGGAGAGATCCTGCGCGGCTTCTTCTACCCGGGCCAGCCGCTGGGCGCCGCGCCGAGCGAGGCCCTGGCACGGCGCCTGATAAGTTGGCGGCTACTCAGCAACGATCGCGTCGCAGACGCCCTCCTGGCGCCGGCCCTTCGCGGCGAGCTGCGCGCCCGTGCGGAGCGCCGAATGGTCGAGGCGCTATTGTCGCTGGGCGGAACCTGGGGGCAAACGCTGGATCGCTTCTATCTGGCGCAGAGAATGCAATCCTGGGTCGGGAACGCCGTGAGCAACCGGCAGATCGAGCACCTGCCCTTCTACCCGTTCTTCGATCCGGCATTCGTGGCCGCGGCGCTCGCCACGTCCTGCGCGGACAAACGCAACTCCCGCGCCGCGTATCAGTTGTTGAGCGCGCTCGATCCTGCGCTCGCGAGGCGGCCCCTGGCAGATGGTGTCGTGCCAGCGGCGTTCCCTACCTCATCCATCGGCGCTCAGCTATTGGATCTGCAGTTGAATGCCGCTCGGTTCGCCACGCGGCTGAAACGTCGGCTCGCCAAGGCCGACAAAGCTACGCTCGGTTCGCAAACCGTCGCGCAGCAATGGCATCGTCTTCGGCTCTATGAGCATCTGCCTTTGGATGGCCTGGCGCGGAGCGGCCTCTTCGATCCCGCCGGGCTCGCACGGATCGCTAGCGGTGAGTGGTTGCCCGACCGCCCGACCCTGGGTTTCCTGCTGCTGGTAGCGGGATTGGAGACACGCCCATGAAGCGGTTCCTTTTGGTCGTCGTGGGATTGATAGTGCTCGCGGGCGTCGCCTGGAAGATGGGCTACACCCCCTTCAGCCGGGCCCAGGCCGCTACGTTCCACATCGATTTCGATCATGGCCGTGACGAGGCTAATGGCCTGACCTCGGCGACCCCCTGGAAACACGCGCCCGGCGACCCAATGGCCAAGGGGACGCCTGCTCGAACCGCACTTCGCGCCGGCGACGTGGTGAGCTTCGCCGCCGGCGTTCGCTACCGCGGCACGATCGTCGTGACCGCCAGCGGCACGGCCGAGGCTCCGATCACCTTCACGGGCGCGACGCCGGACGGCGCGGCGGTAATCGACGGTAGCGATCCCGTCGCAAACGCCGCGCCTTGCCGCAGCGCCGAAGACTGCGGCGGCGCACCAGCCTGGCGTCAGCTGACTCGTATCGAGCTTGGCGAAGCCAGCGCGGAGACATCATCGCTATTCACCGACAAGGGCCCGTTGCATCCCGCCCAGGCTCCCAACCCCAAGGACTCGTTCTATCGCAACGAAATTGAGGACATGTGGCCTGCCGACGGCAGCCAGCTGGAAGCCGGCCGCGCGGCGCTGCCGCACGGTGTCGCCCAGGCGCTCACGAACGGCGGTGGACGTCTGGCGCTTTGGGTGGAGCCCAATCTCGTCGCCTATCGGCCGATCCTGTCGATGGAAGGCGATGTGGCGCGGTTCGACGCAACGAACCTGCATTTCTACACAGGCCGACCCGACAAGGTCGCGGTGATCGATCATGTGTCGCTTATCGACCAACCTGGCGAATACGCCGTGTTGACCGGCGGCAAGGCAGTGGTTGCGATGCTGTCGCCTGGGACAGCCGACATCTCCGCCGCCAACGGCCGAGGCGGTTTTGTCATCAAGGGCGGTTCGCATTTGACGTTCCAAAACCTGACGTTCGAGAGGATGTCCGATGGCGGCGGCGCGGCGCCAGCGGGGGTGGCGATATTCTCCAGTCACGTTGGCGCCACCGATCTGAAGATCCAGAACAACCACTTCCACTGGTTCGACATGCCCAAGGGTCAAGGGCCGATCATCCTGCGCGGGTTCGGCGATGTCCGGATCACCGGAAACGTCATGGATTCCATCGCGCTTGGGTCTGGAATGCGGTTGGCGGGACCTGCGGAGCACTTCGTTATCGAGGACAACCGGATCCATCGGTTCGGCCGGACCGGAATCATGCTGATAGGCGTCAGCGACGCCTCAGTGCAACGCAACACTATTACCGATGCGCTTGGCGTGCACGGCAATGGGATGTCGGCCTATGCCGATAATCACGACATCCGTTTCGTCGCCAACACGGTCATCGGCGCGAAACAGCCCGTGACCTTTGAAGGCAGCAAGAAGGCTACCCAGGACACTGATCTGCTCTTCGCGCACAATCTCCTCATCGCCACGCCGGACGCCACGGCTTCACTGATCAGCTGGGGCGCCAACACGCGAGGCGTGACGATCCGCAATAACGTCCTCTTGGGCGCCAACACCGGCATGCGCCTGAATGCGACGGACACCGGAGTGGTCGCCATCGATAACGTGGCGTCGGGCCTGATCATCATCGGTGAGCGGCCTGCAGATTGGCAGCTCAGCAACAACGAATGGACTAACCTCACGCCCCAGCAGAAGAGGGACGGCTCGGTTGAGGCCAAGGGCTTCGCCGACGCCAATGCGCAGCTCATGAAGGGCCATGTGCCGCCAAGAATCTGCGCTGTGATCACCCGCCACAGCGCGGGCCCGGCACCCCCGGCGGGCGAGGCGTCCACCGCCGTGGGAGCTGAGCTGAAGTGTCCGTAGCCCCATGAGTCGCCGCGACCATTCCATCGGTATGATGCGGAAAATTCCTATGTCGAAAACGAATGGCGAAGCGCCGTCCGCACGAGGACGAGCCCCTCGCCTGCGCGCGGGAGCCTGCAGATGAAACTTGGTCAGCTAACCGGACTGCGTCGAGTGCTTGTCGAGCTCAAGCGGCTCTATTTTCGCAGAGTCTGGGGAATGGATATCGATCCGACCTCCGATTTTTCGCTCACCGCGCGGTTCGACAAGAACAACCCGAAGGGTATCCACATCGGGGCCGACACCTATGTGGCCTTCGACGCGGCCATCCTCTCGCACGACCTGACGCGAGGTAAATCCACGGACACCTGGGTCGGCCAACGATGCTTCATCGGCGCGCGCAGTATCATCTTGCCGGGTCTGAGGATCGGCGACGAATGCATCGTCGGCTCAGGGTCGGTGGTGACGAAGGACGTGCCGCCACGATCCATCGTGGCGGGAAATCCGGCCAAGGTGATCCGGACCGACATAATCGTGGGACGGTTCGGCCGCCTTCTGCCGGCCGACGCCGCAGCCCACGCAAAAGTCGCGGCCAAGGCGAAGGCCGCGCCCCGCTCTAGGTCGCGGGCCGCCGCATCAGGAGGATAAATTCCGACTCCAGGCCGCCGTAACGTCCCAGGGTCAGGCCGCTCACGATCATGGAGACCGCCCGGTAGATCCAGTAGATCGGCAGGGCGTTCTTCTTCAGCAGGGCGATCTGGCCGGTGATGTAGAACTCGTAGACCTCTCTACGGAGGCCCAAAGCCTCGAGGTTGCGGACCATGGCGTCCGGGTCGGCGTCGCCAGCGTGCTCCGTCTTGAACGGCGCGTAGCCAGGCTTGCCCGCGTTCTTCTGCTTGAGAGCGATGCGGTAGTAGGCCACGTGCACCCAGTGCGGCGTGACCTTGGTGGTCAGACCCTTCAACGACCGCAGGACCGGGCCCTTGACCAAGACCAGGCCGCCCGGGCTCACGGCCTTGGCGGCGTTGATGAGCGCGGTGCTTGGGTCGCGCAGATGCTCAAGCACGTCCCAGAAGAGCGCCACATCGAAGCGATTGGTCCCGTAGTCGAAGGTCTGCAGGTCTCCCAGGAGCTTCTCGGCGGCGTAGGTGTTCCGCTCGAGCTGCTCCGGCGAGATGTCGATGACGATGTAGCTGGCGCCGGGGATCTTGATCCGGGTCTCGGACCCGCCGCCCGCCTCAAGCACGCGTACAGGGGGCGGCATTGTCGCCAGGATCGTCTCGACTTTTTCCATGACCGAACGATGGTTTTGGGCGGGATTATTGGTCAACGACGGCGCCTCTCTGGTGCAGGTTCAATGAGCCAAACAGTCGTTCAAGTTCAGCGCGATAGACGTCCAGCATGGGCTCGACCAGCGCCATCGAAGCCTTCGCGTCGCGCGCGAGCTCAGCGCGGCGCTCAAAGCCGTTGCGCAGGAAGGCCAACGCGCCCTCCGTATCGAGGCCGTCGGTGTCGATGAGCCAGGGATATTGAACCCTGCCGAACACGCCGCGGAATTTGCGACTGTAGGCGATCGGCACCACAGGTGTCAGCGACGACAGCGCCCCGATGCAGGCGTGCATGCGCCCCGACGTCAGGAAATCCATCCCGGATATGAAGGACTTTGCTTCGGACGGCCCGGCGAAATCGGGCACGCGGATCGTGCCCGGGAATTCCGCCGCCATCTTGTCGACGGCCCAAGCGTCGTCATCGGACCGGTTGGGCGTCGTCACGTGGGTGAACAGGTGGATGTCTGCGTCGCCGCGCGCCTGAATCTCGGCGAGGAAGCGGCGGGTGACTTGCTCATAGTCGAAGCTAAGGGCGAACCTGTCGCGCCCCTCAGGCCCCTCGCCGACGAGCAGGCCGGAGACATTGATGCCCACCTGCAGTCGACGCTTGTTGTGCGCTCGCGGCTCATAGGGCAGCGCAAACGCAACGTCGGTTGAGAGCACCGTGCGCGTCTTCGGCGCGAGGTCCGCCATGGCCTCGAGCGAAGGTTGATCGCGCACCACGACAGAGCGGGTCCAGCGCAGCGCCAGTTGGGCCATCTGCTTGTGAGGCGTACGGCTGAATGGGCCGATCGTCTGCGGTGAGAGAAGCAGCGGAACGCGCCGGGCGATAGCCATCATCTTGGTCGCCCAGATGTAGGTGTAGCGGCGCGATGCATAGATGTCGGTGAAGCTGTCGCCGCCACCGATGTCCAGGACGCAGTCTTGCTCGCCCACGACCCGCCAGAAGCCCCCAGGGCTGAGCATCGCCCTAGTGTCAGTGACGAACGTCCCGGCGTCCTCGGGGCGCACATAGGTGTTCATGCCATCGCGCATGCCCATGATCAGGAACTCGGGTTCCAACCCCATGCCACGCGCCACCTCGCGTACGATCGCCATGTTCGCCAGGGTCAACGCGCCAACGCCGAGGTTGCCGGAACTGGCGGAGTGCCAAAGCAGTCCGATCTTGATGCGTCTCAGGGGGGTCACGGGACTGCCTTAGTATGCGGGCGCGCGGCCCCGTCGCGGGCTATCGCCTCAGCTTCTTGAGGCCGCGATAGAGCATCGGCGGCGTGATGTCGGCGATGAACTCGTTCAACCCCACCTTCCAATCGCGCTTGTCCTCAGCGCCCGGCCGCACGCGGAACTGGGTGGTGTGGTCACGCTTCGCCGCGCTCCAGGTGGCGGTGTAGTAGTAGAGCGCGATCGATCTGCGCGATATCCCCGCCGGGTGGTTCACCAGTGAGGGATTGCCATGATAACTATCGGAATCGGTGTTGAAGATCACGCAGCGATTGAATTCCGGCACAACCGTCTGCACCGCGCCTTGCATCTTGCGATCCCACAACTCGAGCTCGCCGCCATATTCGGAGCGCCAGTCCTTATTTAGGTAGATCAACACATTGATCCGCCGCTCGAGATCCATCGGCTTGTGGTGATTGAAATCGGCGTGAATCGAAAGGTGTCCCCCGGTCGAGATCTCGTGGAATCCCGCGCCGAGGAAATAGGGATCGGGGATCAGGCCCTTGATGCCGGTGATGTTTTCTAGGACGCGAATGAAGGGTCGGGAGTTGAATGCATAGAACAGGGTCCGCAGACGCGGCGACATGTCCTCCGGAATGAACTGGCTCTTGAAGCGCTCCTGAGCGCGGTCGAACTGCGCCCGTTCCGCCTTGATCGGCTCGGGGAATTCCGCAATCGCCTTGTCCAGCAGCTGCGGCGGCATGAAGTCGTCGATGACGATGTGTGGAAAGGGCTCGGCGGCGTTGTATTGCGCCCTCAGCTCGGACCCCTTGGTTTCTCCCGCCACCAGAGGCATGAACCCGAAATCGTGATCCATCTCGTTCAGATAAGCCGCAGGGAGCGGCTTGCTCTTCTGCCTGGCGGGCGCCCTCTTCGACGTCACCTGTCCCATATTCAGAGCCTCGGCTGACGGGCCGCGTGGACCACGTCTTGGTTATGGATCGCATGGCTGAACCCGCCACGCCTGACCGCCACATCCGACGAAGAGGCTCGAGAGCAGCCAAGCGGCTCCTGGGATGGAACCGTCGCGCTCCCGACCGTCTTCGTGAAATTGAGCATCCAATCCCCTTCAGCCCCGCCGGGGACCTCTACTACGAATCGATTCGGGCATCAAAGGCGCGGGTTCGGCACGCCCCAGGATGGACGCAAACGGGGCCCCGACCTTGATCCAACTCAAGACATTAGAACGACGACTCTCTAGAAATTTATGAACCGCTGCGGGGCGGTCATGCGGCGTCGATCCAGGCGGGAACGCCGCGCCTGTTGAGCACGCCGGCCGCCCACCCTGCCAAGCCATAGCCGAGTTGCCGCCAAGCGCCCTTGCGGGCGAAACGCAGGAACACCAGCACGAAGGCGGCCGGCGCTGCGACCGGAAGCCGGCCTGGAAAGCAGTCGCGGGTCACCAGCATCTTGTTGCGCTCATCGAGGTAGATGGGTGTTCGGGGGCGGGCGCGGATTGCCGTGTTTGAACCGGTCGTCGCGCCGGCCCGGTGCAACACGCGAGCCTCTGGCGCAAAACCCAGCCGGGCCCCCCGCGCGCGGCCCCGCAGGCACCACTCGACCTCCTCGCCATACAGGAAATAGTCTTCGCGCATCGGCCCGGCGACCTCGAAAAAGCGCCGACCGACCAGCATGCAGGCGCCGATGATATAGGACTGGCTTCGCTCCACGGCCTGAGCATCGACGGGGGCGTCCAGGTCCAGCCCGCGTCCGATCGAGACCGCGCGCGCCAGCCAGGCGCGCCAATGGCCTGCATAGGCCTGGATGCTGCGATCCGGCAGATATATGACTCCGCCCACCGCCTCGCAGTCGCCCTTCGCCAGGCGGTCGACCAGGGCGCCGAGCGCCATCGGCTCGACTTCTGTATCAGGGTTTAGCACCCACCAGGCGTCAGCCTCCTTCGCCGCCGCCATGCCGGCGTTGACGCCGCCTGCGTAACCCAGGTTCCGCGGCGCCTGCAGCACGTGGATCCTCTGGCCGCGAAGCAGTGCGGGAGGCAAACCTGCCATCAGCGCCGAATAGGCCTGGGGGCCTCCATTTTCGCAAATCACCACCTCGAAGTCTTCGTAGGTCGTGGCCCCCAGCGCCGCCAGACAGGATTGAATATCCTCCATATTGCGGAAACCCACGATCACGACGGCTACATGCATGGTGATCGCGGCGCCTCCTGCGGATCTGGGACCGGCGTCTCCTACCATAAACCGCCTCCCGGAACCGAGGTGGTGCGGAGCCGCCGCCCTTGGTCGATTGATATCAGCGGCGAAGTTTCGCATTAGTGTGCTGGATGGGCATGCTGACCTCAATTGCTGAAAAGATTCGGCTGCGCCTGCTGAGGCGCGATGAATACGAAAGCCTCACGCTCCGTCGGTGGTTCGCGAGCCGTTGGAGCGTCGAGGTCGGCCTGTACAGCTACGGCTGTTTCGATCCCTGGCGGATCCCGCCACGGACGCGGATCGGCCGTTACTGCTCCTTCGCCAAGAGCGCTCGGATTCTAGACGCCAATCACCCGCTCGATGCGCTGACGACCCATCCCTACCTCTACGAGCGTCGCTTCGGCGTCGTGGACAAGGACCTGATCGACGCGGAATGGATCACGATCGAGGACGGCGTCTGGGTCTCGCACAACGCGACGATCAGTCCAGGCTGCAAGCATATCGGCCGCGGCGCGGTGATCGGCGCCGGCGCCGTGGTGACCAAGGACGTCCCGGCCTACGCCATCGTGGTGGGCGCCCCCGGCAAGGTGCTCAGATACCGCTTCGAGCCTGAGATGCAGGCGGCCATCGAGGCGTCCCGGTGGTGGGAGATGGACAAGTCCGAGCTTAAGGCGCTGGCCGCCGAGAAATTCCAGGACCTGATCCACCCGACTGTCGAGTCGATGAGTAGGCTTCGGAACTAGGGCCTGGTGAACAGCAGCCGTAGCCCATCGGCGAAGCGCCAAAGGCGCAGCCGGTAGAGCACGCCCAGCGCCAGGACCCTCGGCTTCCAGCTTCGCAAAGCCCTGCTCGTGAGCACGCGCGGCGTATGGGCCACGGCCGAAGGCGGCAGCGCCAGCAGGCGCAGGAACCACAGCGGCCGCCCGCGCGGACGATCCAGGGCGAGCGCAAAGGTCTCCTGATTCAGCCGGCGCCATTTCCGCTGCAATTCGACCCAGGTCCGCCGGGCCGGGTGACCGACCACGGCGTCGACCGCATAGCCGATCCGGTAGCCCGCATCCCGCGCCCGATGCGACCAGTCCTTGTCCTCCGAGACGCCGACCCTGAACCCGCCCACGGCGTCGAACACCTTCCTGGCGCAGAACAGGTTCGCCGTGACGGTGAAGCCCATTCGCCGGACGTATTTCTCGTTGTCGAAGGCGAAGACGCTCTCAAAGGCTTCGGTGGGCGCCAGGTGCGCCGGATCGGCGACACTGACCTCCATCCGCCCCCCCACGAAATCGAAGCGCTCCAGCGCCGCGAGGCCGCCCTCCAGCCAGCCGGGCTCGGGCAGGCAGTCAGAGTCGGTGAAGGCGAGGATTTCGCCGGTCGAGGCGGCGACGCCGGCGTTGCGCGCCGGCCCGGCGCCCTGCTCGGTGCAGACCACAAGCCGCGCTCGGCCGGCGACGACCGCGGCCACCGCCGCTTCGCCAGCCGGCGAAGCATTGTCGGCGACCACGATCTCGAAGGCGTCCTTGGGGAATGTCTGGCGTTCGAGCCTTGCCAAGCAGTGCGCGAGGCCATCCAGGTCCTGATAGTGCGGGATCACGACACTGACCTTCGGCGGCGCCCGTCGCCTGCTCAGTGGCGGGGGGGGCAAGACGTCAGGCCATTTGCTTGGCGAGGCGGGTCCCGATCAGAGCGGGCCGCTTGTCGCGGTGCACCGCGTTCATCAAAGCGGGAACGAAGGCGTCCAGCTTGTTGAAGGCCGTGGCGGTGTCGCCCACCATCGAGCAGCGGAAGAGAATCCCGTCCGCGACATAGCCGTGCAGCGCATCGTCCAGCCTGACCTGCCGCTGCTCCTTGGCGCTTTGCGGCAGATATTCGCCGATCCGCGTCCAGTAGGAGATGTTTTCCTGGCGCTCCGTGGCGACGGCTACAACCTTTCGACCGGGAACGTGCAGCCCGCTCGCAGAGATCGGAATACCCGCTGCGACGGTCGAGGCAATGTTGAACCCCACGGCCGGATAGCAGCTCTCCGGGCGATGCAGTTGCAGCAGATCGCTCTGGGTGTCTCCGTAGGCCGCCAGCACCATCACCTCAGCGCCGGTTTGGGCGTCGGTGTAGATGCGCTGAACGATCTCGCTGTAGAGCGTCTTGGCGAGGCGGCCTGCCTGTTCCGGACTGACGAGCCCGGTGGAACCTTCCGCCGACCACGAACCGAACGTTGCAGGCATCGCGTCAGCCAGCGTTCCGGTGCGCAGCAGCACAAGCCGGCCCCGGGGCCTCAGGGCCTCGGCGACGCCCGCCGCCGTGACGGCGAGGCCAGCGATGATCAGGTCCCGGCGCCGCATCAGGACGCCTTGGTCCAGCGGCCCAGCACGCGCGAGGCGACGCTGTCGATCAGGAACATCAGGCTGAGTGAGATCGCAAAGAGAACCAATCCGGCCGTCACATGCAGGAAGCCTTGCCCAACCGCATCGCCGAAGAAATAGGTGAGCAGGATCAGGGTGGCGATGCGGATCACATTGGCCAGGATCGCCACCGGCACGATCAGGCAGACCAGGAACGCCGAATAGGCCGGCGAGGCGTTTCTCAGCAGGTAGATGTAGAAGAGCGTGATGGCGATGAGACCGATCAGCGAGTTCATGCCCGAGCAGGCGTCCTCGACCAGCAACTGATAGGGCCCGACCGTCATGGTCACGCCCTCGCGGATGATCGGGATGCCGAGCGGCTCGACGGCCGCTGTTGCGATCTGAGAGACCAGGAGCTTCAGCGGCGCCGTGAACTGGTCGATCACCCAGCCGGGCGCCGGCAGGAGCATCGCCAGGTAGAGCAGCGGAAACCAGTTGTTGAGCAGGGCCTTCAGGCCAAATCGGTCATAGAGCACCGCCAGACCGAAGCCGTAGAGACCCGCGGCTTCCAGGCTGATGAAGTCGTAGGCGCGGCCAAACACGTAAAGGACCAACGCCGCCACCGTCACGCCGACCGTGAGCGCGGGGTTGCTCGGCGTCGCCGCCGCGGTCATCGCCCCCCATTTGCGCCACAAAAGCCACGCGCCCGTGGCCAGGACGATCGGGCCATGGGCCCCGATCTCCATTGTCCAGACCTGTTGGCCTAGGCGCAGGAAGGTGGGGCCTGCCAGGACCGCGCTGGCGAGTATGAGGGGAAGGTGCGGAACGAGCGCCCGCAGGCTTATCGCCGCCCGCTGCTCCGGTCCTGACGCGGTCGTCATGCGTCCTAGACCTCGTTGAGAACGGTGCCGATCACCTGGGCGCCATCCTCCACTAGCTGACTGGCGAGCGTGGCGACTTCGCCGAAGTAGCTGACGTTCCGCCTGGCCACCACAACGCTATAGCCAATCACCGTGCTGATTCTGCGCGCGTCGGCGCAGAGGTTCGTCGGAGGTGTGTCGACGATCGTGAACGCAAAGTCCCGCAAACACCCTTCGATCAACGTCTTGAAGCCTTCGCTGCCGAGCAACTCCTGGGCGTTATCCGCCACTCCGCCCGCATAAAGGACCGCCAGGTTCGGCAGGACCTCGGCATGGATCTGGTCGTGCGGGTGCAGTTCGGGTTGCAGAATGCATTGCTTCACGCCGCTGCTGAACACACTCGGCCGGATGAGCCCGTCGATGCTGGGTGCGCGCAAGTCACCGTCGACGAGGAGGGTCTTGATCCCAATCTGCGAGAGTGACACCGCCAGATTGGCCGCCATGAAGGTGCAGCCGGCTCCCTGGGTCGCCGAACACATGGCGACCCCCCGGCGGCCGTCATCAAGGTGCCTGGCCATGATGTGCGTGCGCATGGTGCGGATCGCCTCGGCCTCCGCCAGACGCGCGTCCGACAAGGTCACGAGATCCGGCGAGAACACATAGGTCAACGGACCATCAGCATCCTTGCCGGCCGACGTCGCAGGATCAGAGGCGAGTTCGCTCGCGCTCATGCCTGAGCCAATCCGGAGCGGGAACCCCGCGACCTTAGCAGGCCACGCAGCAACCGGCTGCGCAGATGCCACCCCGTGCGGGTCTTCGGCCGAGCGACAATCGCCAGAACAGGCGCGTGGGCCGCCACAACCAAGTCCTGATAGCTGCGAATCCGCCGACCGAAGAGTTCGAGGGCCAGAGAGATCATGCCACCCAGGCCGATCCCCCCAATAACGCCACCGGCGAGGAACATGGGCTTCTGCGGGAACGCCGGGGTCTGCGGCGTCACCGCCGTGCCCAGCGGCGTGACGCTCGTTTCTGCGATGTCGGCTTCCTGATGAAGTTCGGCGGCGCGCTGGGCAGACTTGTTATATTCCCCCCGGCGCAGGTCGACGTCATCCTGCAGGAGGCGAAGGCGCTCCACCTTTTCCCGCTGCGCCATGACCTTGGATTTCTGAGCCTCCAGAAGGCCCGCCGTGGCGTGAGCGGCGCCCATCGTGGCGGCGGAGCTCTGGCTCGAGTTGGCCGATTCATCCGCGACCTGCTTGGCGAGGATTTCACGCCTGCGCTTCATCTCGAGCAGTTGAGGGTGGTTGGGTCCAAGCGTCTTGGCGGCCTGGGTGATATCAGCGTCGAGCGCAGTGAGTTGCATTTGACCGGGCGATCCGCCCGCGCTTGGCGGCGCGATCATCGGGGCGACGCTCTGGCCCGCGAGGGCGGCGAGGCGCGCGCTGTCGAGGTCGATCTTGTCGTCCTGCAGCAAGATCCCGTTTTGCCGCTCGAAGTCCGACTTGCTGGTTTCGGCCTGGAAAAGCGCAGCCTTCGCCTTCTCGGCTTGCGCGTCATACCATTCGGCGTTTCGGCGCGCGGCCTCACGCCGGGTCTGAAGCGTAGTGTCCACGTAGGACTTGAGCAGCGAGTCGGCGACCTGCTTTGCCTGTTCGGGCGATCGCGACTTGAAGGTGATCTCCAGGATGTTGCTGCCTTCAATCACCTTGGCGTCCGTGCCGTCGATGACCGTCTGCGCCGCCCATCGGCGGAAGTCGCGGTCGTCCGTGGCGGGGCGCTGCTTGTATTCCCGGATGAACTTGGGATTGGTCGCCCACTTGAGATCGTCGACGACCTCGCTGGCGACCCGATAGTCCTGCAAAAGCTCAATCTGTGTCTTGACGTAGGCCCGCATGAAGGCGGTCGCCATCACCTGCCCCGTCACCGGATCAGGCTTGATGATATCCAGCATCACCCGCGACTGCGCCTCATAGCGCGGCGGCACGACTTCCACGAAAATCACTGACAGAACCAAACCGATGATCGTCGTGGTCAGGATGACAAATCTGCGGGCCCAGACGATCCACAGAAATTGCGAGATACTCATACCAAATCTCCGGGATGCGGCCCTCTAGAATAGACGTTCTTTGATAAAGATCACATCACCGGGCAGCACTTTTGCGGTGTTGTCTTCCTTGATCGTCTTCCCGCCGCGCGTGACTTCGGCGCTCTTATCCGATCCCTGCTCGGTCACTCCGCCGGCGCGCGCAATCGCCATTCGCAGCGTCATGTCCGGGATGACGGGAAACACACCCGGGCTCTTCACCTGACCGTAGAGGTAGTAGACCTCGGCCATCGGCGCAAAAATCTTGTCGCCCGGTTGGGCATAGGGATCCTGGCTCAGGTCGCCCGTCGAGATATCTTTGATCGAGTAGCGCTTCTCAGCGCCGCTCGCGGAACGCACAGTGATATAGTCGGCGCCGCCCTCACGGATGCCGCCGACCTTCGCAAGAATTTCTGAGAGCCGATACGGCTTGTTCATGGGCACCAAGCCCGGAGCGCCAAACGCGCCCAGCACGGTGATATAGCGACTGGTGAACGACACCACTTCGACGTTCACCACGGGGTCGGCGTAGTAGCCGCCCGTCTGCAGCGCCTTGCGGACGGTGTCCGCCAACTCTGAGGTCGTGTGCTCCGCCGCGGTGATCTTGCCGATCAGGGGCAATTGAATCGTACCGTCAGCCTGCACGCGCGCGCGGCCGCCAAAATCTGAGCGTCCGAGCAGGCTTACCTCCACGACGTCGTCACGACCAAGGACGTAGGCGCCGGAGGTCGTCGCATCGGCGCCGATTGGCGCTGCGTTGGCGGCCTGCGCCCCGGCCGAAGCCGGCCCAGCGGCTGGTGAGGCGGGTTGGGCCGAAGCCGGTCCGCACATGACGGCGACAAACGCCACTGCGAAAGCGCTAGCAATGCAGGCGAATCTCATTGGTCTCTTTCCTAGTAGGACAGGCCAAGCGAGATCTTGGCCTCCGTGTTGGTATAGTCAAAGGTGTGAATGTTTGCCGTCTTTTGCTCTTGCTGCACGGAAAAGCTGATCGAAGCTCTCGGGCTCGGCTGATAGTGGATCGCCGCGTTGTACGATTGCATTCGGAAGCTTGTCGCCAGCGTAAAGGGCCCGGACGTGTCCTGATTTGATACCGAATTTTCGACCGTTCCCCCCGCCGAGATGGTGAACCGCGAACCCAGTTTGTAGCGTCCCGAGAGCGACGTGCTGGTGATTAGATCGAACAGCTTACCGGGGCTATTTGATGGCGTGTAGGCGCGCGACAGGGTGGCCTGCAACTGCAAGGCATGGCTCACATTGTAGCTGAGCGCGGCGTTGTAGTTCAGACCCTGCGACGTGAGCGGGACACCGGGTGGAGCGGACTCGCGCTTGATCCGCGACCCGCCCGCGGAGAGTGCCGCCGTCAGTTTCGTGCCGATCGCTTTTTGATAGACCAAGCCCAGGCTGGTGCTGGTGTAGGAGTCACCGAGCGTGCCCTTGGCGTTCATCCGACTGGGGAAGGTCTGCTTTGACTCGCTCGCGGACAGGCCAACCGTCCCAAGCGCGGCATTGGTGTATCCGACCCCCCCCGAAATGCCATCTACGGTGTGATCGGAGGACGCCCGCGTAGAATTCGAGTTGCTCGTGTCTCCATGCTGCACCGCAAGTTGCTCGCCGAAGCCGGAGGCGCTTCCGCAAGAGGCCCCCACGGATTCGGTCGTGGCGGTCAGCAGGTTCTTCCCCGACCCGCCCGGGACATCGTAGGGGTCGCTTTGAGCTGCGGTGTAGGTGCCCGTGAGCGTCGTCTGGCAGGGTCCGGTCGCCACACGCGCGCCGCCGGACACGTTCGCGTTGATGTGATCCAATTGCTTGTTGTAGCGGTGGAAATCATATCCGGCCGCCAAGCTCAGAAAGAACGCTTGCCGCCCGATCGGCTGCACTACGGTCGCGTTCAACAAGGGCCGGACGGTTTCGTCGCTGGGCCTGATCACCAGGGTCTTGGCGAGGGCGCTGCTGCCGTGAGCGAGATTGCTGTCATAGATCACATCGGTGGTCAGGCCGAACTGCATTTGGCGCGCGTTCGAGGCCCCTATCGGCGCCGATTGAGCCATCGCGGACGTGCATGCGCCGGCGCCGACAATCACTCCGAGCGCAAGCGCAAATCGCATATTGTTCCCCCCAGCCCGGCTAGGTTGCCAAATCATTTGCTAACTATCAGCTAAGCCTATCGACAGGAACCGCGATCATCGCCTTACAACCGGCTGCGGCGACCCCTTAATGTGCGTCTGATGGTCCCAACAAGGTTCTTCAACGACAGCGAAACGGGCCCCAGCCGCGCAGCCTGAGCTACCCGCAAGCCGGCCATGCGGGGCGTAGGCTGGAGTGTAACAGGCAGCGCCGCCGTTCGCGCAAGGACTAGGCGTTTTCGCCGGGCTTGCGCGGGCTGCATCTTCTCGATTTCGTCGGGATCCACCGGGTTGGCCGCAAGCGCGCCCGCGGCCAGAGCGGAGGCCAGCAGCCGTTCGCCCGCCTCGGTGCGGACCACGATCAGGCTGCGGCCCTCGGCTTCCTCGAATTTCGGATAGCCGTCCTCGTCGCCATACCAGGCGTCGGCGCAGGCGATGTCGGCCACGCCGCCAACGGCGTCAGGGCAAATCTTGCAGCGGAACTGAACTTCTTTCGATAGATAGCCGCCCCAGCTCTCGTGATAGGTCATCTCGGCCGTGCGGTCGTCGCGCGTCACGGCCGCGGCATTTCCGGGCCATCCGCGGCCGCGAAACCGGAACGTCCGCAGCGGCGCGTCTCCGACACCCATGGCGTCCAGGACCCGGCCGACGCCATCGTGGCTGGGGATGCCGCCGCAGAAGAACGACAGGATCAGAGGCACATGCTGCGCCACCCGCGGGTCGCTCTTGGCCAGCTGGCGAAGGGCCGAGGCGTCGCAGGGCTTTCCAACGAAGGCCACCGCCCCGCCCTCGCCCAGAACGGTGTCGATCTGCGCTAGCGGCGAGGAAGCCGTGTAGCGCGACCCGGCGCCGATCAGCACCTCCTCGGGCGTCCGCGAAACGACCGCCACGTTGCGGGTCGGCGCCTCGGGATCGGCAGCGATATGCAACACGCGGTCGACCAGACCAGCGCCGAGCGCGTGGATCAGAAGGGCCGAGATCGCGCCGCCGGACGAGCCCTCGAAGCGCACCGTCGGGTCGATGGCCGCGCCCACCAGCGCCTGTTGAATCGGACCCCAGTACGGATGGCTCTGACGACCTTTCGGCCAGGGCGCCACCACGGCGCCCGGACAGGCTTTTGCGATCATCCGCTCGGCCGCGGCGGGAAGCTCTCCACGCAGTTGTGGCCGGTTGTAACCGGGCGGCGTGGACTGCATGGCGATCGCGCCGTCGCTGACGCCGGCGCACAGGCCGCAGCCGGTGCAAAGCTCGCCCCGCAACACCCGCTTCAGGGTCGGTGATCCAGCGACCAAGGGCTCCATCCTGTCGTGCACGTCGTAATCGTCCAGGGCCGGGCCCAGACATTTCCGCCTAGATTGATTGGCCGCAATTCACCACTCCTTTAGGCGCGTGACCGGATGGAGGTGCAAGGTGTCCCCTGGATCGAGGCTATCGCGTGCTCACTGAAACCCCGGCCGTCGCGCGCCGCCGCAAGGTCTGCCTTGCGGCCTCCGGTGGTGGCCACGTCCGCCAGTTGCTCGATCTGCAGCCGGTGTGGTCGGAGCACGACTACTTCTTCGTCACCGAGGATACCGCGCTCGGCCACACGCTGGGCCAGGACCACCCGACTCATTTCGTGCCGCATTTCGCGTGGGGTCAGGCCAAGCTGGGCGCACCCTTCCGGATGCTGCGCAGCGCCTTTGTCAGTCTCGTACGTTCGGCCAAGATCATCATGCGCGAGCGGCCGGACGTCCTGATCACCACCGGCGCTGGAGCGGTGTTCCCGACCCTGCTTTGGGCCAAGCTGTTCGGCGCGCGCGTGGTGATGATCGAATCCTTCGCCCGTTTCGAGAAGCCATCGCTATTCGGCCGCATTGCCTCGCGGTTCGCCAACGATATTGTCGTCCAGTCCGCCAAGCTCGACGGCTATTACCCCCGCGCGCACGTCTTCGATCCGCTGACGATGCTGGATGCGCCCGTCCCGCCGAAACGGCCGCTGCTGTTCGCGACGGTCGGCGCCACGCTGCCCTTCGACCGCCTTGTCGACAGCGTTGGAACCCTCAAGGCGGAAGGCGCGATCCCTGAAGAGGTGCTGATCCAGACCGGGCTCGGTGGCCATCGGCCGGGCGGTGTTGAGGTCGTGGAAACCCTCCCCTTCGGCCGGGTTCAGGAGGTTCTGCGCGAGGCTTCCATTGTGGTCTGCCATGGCGGCACCGGCTCGCTGATCACCGCGCTGCGCCAAGGCTGCCAGGTCATTGCCATCCCCCGGCTATCGCGCCTCGGCGAGCACTATGACGACCATCAGGCGGAGATTACCGAAGCCTTCGCGGCCCGCGGCCTGGTTCTTGTCGCCAATTCCGTCGACGAGCTGCGCGCGGCCCTGGTGACAGCCCGTGAGCGCAAGCCTGTCATGGCGACAACCGATCCCGTCGAGCTGATCGACTTTCTGCGCACCGTGCTCGCCTAGCGGGCGGCCGTGGGCCTGTCCCTCCGGCCGCCCGGCCGCTGAGCTGATGGTCCGCGCCGTCCAGCGCGGGAGAATGCGCTAAGCGCCGTTCATCACTGTGGCGACAAGGGCGACACCGTCTTTCTCGAGCTCTTGAGCGAGGGTCGAGACATCCTCGACGAAACTCTGGTCGCGACGCGCAACCAACAGGGCGTACCCTGTCAACTTCGCAATGGTCAAAGCATCCGTCCATTGGTTGGCGGGCGGCGTGTCGATGACCGTGAAGGCAAAATCCCGGAGGCAACCCCCAATCAGGTCCCGGAACGCATCGCTGCTGAGGAGTTCAGCGGCCTCCTGCGAATTCCCGCCGGCGTAGATGACCGAAAGGTTCGGGAGCACCTCCCCTCGGATGACGTCGCGCCGCGTCACATCGCCAGACTCCAGCAGCTGCAACAATCCGAGCGCTCCCGCCTCGGGCGCGATGAGGCGCGACACGCCCGGATCGCGCAGATTGCCGTCGATCAGTAGTGTGGAAATGCCGGCCTGGGAAAGCGCGACGGCGATGTTTCCCGCTGTGAAGGTTACGCCGACCCCCTTGCTCGCACCGCAAACTGTCAACCCGCGGCGACCCGCCTCGACTTGCCGTCCAATGATTTGCGTGACCAGCGAGTCGAGGGCGTGCATGTGCCGACCGCCATCCGCGCCAAGCGTCACGAGTTCGGACGAGAGGCTATATCTCTCTGCCGTCCGCTCTCCGCTGGGCGCTTGGCTGTCCGAATCCGATCGCGCGACTTGGGCGCGGGGCAGCAGGCTCATCAAGCCGCCCTGCGCTCGACGCGCGCTCGAGGACTGAAGGCCTTCGCCCGTTTCATGATCGGGATGCTTATGACCCCTGTCTCAGACGGGATAAGCCGGAGGTCGCGGTCGCCACGCACCCGGCGCGCGGAGAACTCCGCCATGAGGGCCAGCAGGATGCCCAGAATGAGCCCCAGACCGCCCGACCCGCCAATCACCAGTGGGACATTTGGAAAGGAAGGACTTTTGCCCGCTTCGGTCAGCCCCATTGGGAAAACGTTCCCGCCGCCGCCGCCGATCATCTGTTGCGATCTCACGACGCCCTGAGCGGCATCCCCATAGCGCCTCTTCTCCGTGTTGATGGCGTCCTGTATCAGCCGCAGCTCAGTGAGCTTTCCGTTCTGAGAGATCACTTTGGCAGTTTGTGTCGCCACCCGCGCCGCTTGCGACCGGCCGTTTTCCGCTGTGGTCTCCCCGGCTTCAGCGCCAGCTGGCTTCGCTGACGCCAGTTGGATCTCCATCACAGCGCGGCGCTGTCGCAGCGAGATAAGGCGGGGATTGTTCGGCCCGAGGGTCTTCGACGCTTCCGCGATCAACGAGTCCAACTGCGCGGCGTCGGATTTGAGTTGGCTGGTGTGCTGGTCGACAGCTCCCGTGACGACAACCGGCGTCGCCTCACCGACCATTGCGGAAAGCCGCGCGCTGTCCATGTCGACATTGTTGTCCTGCAGCACGATCCCGGTCGCCTTCTCCAGGGCGCTCTTCTGATTCTCAAGGTCAGAAAGCTTGGCTTGAGATCGACCCGCCAACCTTTGGAAGGCGGGCAGGCTCGCCTGGGCCATAGCCGCCTGTGTCGCCGCCATGTCCTCTAGGTAGGCTTTACGGATCGCCTCGGCGACGACGCGCGACACTTCTGGGCTGGTCGACCGAAATTTGATTTCGAGAATATTGCTGTCCTCGACAGGCCTTACGAGGGTGCCGCCGATGATGCGCTTCGCCACCCAATGCTGGAAATCCTGGCCCGTCCCAGCCGGAAGCTGTGCGTAGGCGGTCTGGAGGTCGGGATCGTCGAACCAGCCGAGACTCTCCGCCGCGCGGCCCGCGACCTGAAAGTCCTGAATCGCCTTAATTTGAGAGATTATGTAGGAGGTGGCGTTCTTTGACGTCACCTTGTAGCCCGTGATCGGGTCGGGCTTGATGATGTCGAGCTGCACCCGAGTGGTGGCGTCGTAGCCCTTGGGGGTGGTCGTGACCATCACCACGCCGCCAAGCAATGAGCCGAGGGTCGCGATCAGCACGATTGGCCATCGGACCCAGAGGATCCTGCCAAGGCTCATCAGGTTCATGCGGAGTCCCTAGGATGGTTCGGGGTCGACTTGGTAGATCATATTAGAGCGGGTTAGCGCCTGAGAATTGGTTACCTTCGCAGGACGGCCTTAATGCGGCGCCGAACCGTGGGTAAGCGCATCCTTAGCGACTTGGGGCCTCGTAACGATTAAGCAAACTGAAGGCAAAGCAGGCGCACAAGGATTTGATCGGCCCGCTTTGCGGTTCGAGCGACACGCGTCGCGCGGCTGCGACCGGCAGATGGAGGTGAATTTGGCGGGCTTGAATATGAACCTGGGCGCGCTCTTCCGAGGCAAGGGACGCAAGTCCGGAGCGAACGCACGCGCCCCCGCCCCCGCCCCGGTCGTGCAGCCCATGGTGCGTGGCGGCGCGCGCGGCGCGGCGGACAAGGGATCCTTGCCCCGCTTCCACGCCACCGCCAGCGACCAGCTCAACCACCGCGCCAACGACCGGTTCGACTCCATCCGAGCCAAGCTGCGCAACGCGTTTACCCCGTCCCAGCCCGTGGCCGACCGCCGGATGTTCGCGGGCCGCGAAGAGGTCCTGAAGACCATCATCGGCTCGATCGAGGATCAGCGGCTGCACGTCGTGCTCTATGGCGAGCGCGGGATCGGCAAGACGTCGCTCCTGCACATGCTGACCCAGGCCGCGCACGAGGCCCGCTACATCGTGGTCTATTCGTCGTGCGGCGCGAATTCGACGTTCGACGAGACCTTCCGGGCCGCGGCCGTCGATATCCCGCTGCTGTTCCACTCGGGCTTCGCGCCCACCACCGCCGAAGCCGAGCGGGGCTCCTCGCTGGCCGATCTGCTGCCCAACGAGCCGATCTCGCCGCGCAAGTTCGGCGATCTCTGCACCAAACTGGTCGGCACCCGCGTGCTGATCATCCTCGACGAATTCGACCGTTGCGAATCCGGCGCTTTCCGCCGCGACGTGGCCGAGCTGATCAAGAACCTCTCCGACCGTCTGGGCCGGGTGCAGCTGGTCCTGGCCGGCGTCGCCGCCGACCTGACCGAACTGGTGGAGCACATCCCGTCGATCCGCCGGAACATCTTCGCGCTGCGCGTGCCGAAGATGAGCGACACCGAGGTCCTGCAGATCGTCGCGAACGGCGAGCGCGAGGCGGGCGTCACCTTCGACACCCACGCCGGCGCCTATGTCGTGGCTCTGGCCAGCGGCTCACCCTACATCGCCAGTCTGTTGTGCCACCACGCCGGCCATGTGGCCCTCGATCAGGGCCGCAGCACCATCCTGGCCAGTGACGTCTCCACCGCTGTCGGCCGGGCCGTCGGCGAATTCCAGGGACGCATCGGCAAGCCGGCCCAGGCGCATGTGCGCCGGCTGTTCGAACAGGGTCGCGGCGAGGCCATGGCCATGGCGGCCCGTGCGTCGCTCACCTCCGACGGGGCGTTCAGCGCCTCCGAGGTCAAGGCGATCAACGACGTCGACACCCGCAAGGCCCAGGCCGTCGTGGACCAACTGACCGCTGACGGCCTAATCAGCCAGGTCGATGACGACGAGTCGGAGAAGCGCTACGCCTTCATCGAGGAAGGCCTGCCCACCTTCCTGTGGATCAGCTGGGCGCAACAGAACCTGCACCCGGAACCGACCCCGAAGGCGCGAACCGCGGCTGCGGCGTCCTAGCCGAGCCGGTTCAACGACCGGCGCGGCTCCGGCCGGGCCATTCTGCGTCGATGCCGAGACAGACGGCGGACCACACCCTGGAGGCGGGTCCGCCCTATGCTGTGGCTATTTCGCCGGCGGCGCCGCCGCGGGAGCCGCCGCAGCTGCGGGCTTGGCCGCCGGCGGCGTATCGGGCTTGAAGCCCGGCGCATAGACGATCTTGGACTCGGCAGCCTTGCGCAGGGCGACGATATTGTTGCGGACCGCCTCCTGCCCGTGCTGCTGGCGCAGGGCGTTCATGGCGAAGTTGTTCGCCAGGTCGCCCTTGAACGGAACCGTGCGCACGTTGGCGATCCGGTTGAACACATAGGCTCCGCGCTGCGGCACGACGAACACCTCGCCCGGCGGCAGCTTGGCGATCTGGGCGAGCATCTGCGGGTTGGCGGAGAGCGAGTCCATCTCACCGACGCTCTCCTGGTAGGGAACCCCGTTGGCGTCGAAGAGCGCCTTGACGTCCTCCAGCGTCTTGAGACTGGAAAGCTTCTGCGCGTCCAGCTTGCTGTTGGGCGCGGCGATCAGTTGGTCGACCGTGAAGATCCGTCGCGCGGCGAACTGATCGGGGTGTGAGGCCACGTAGGCCTGGGCGTCGGCCGCGGTGGGAGGCGCAAGTGCGGTCGCCAGCTTTCGCTCATAGAGCTGGGTCAGCAGCCCCTCCTCGCCGCGGCGCACCTGCAGGGTATAATCTGTTGATTTATCGAGCTTTTGATCCTTGGCCTTCTGGACGATCAGACGGCGCAGGATGATCTGCTGCAGCGCCTGCTGCTGGGCCTGCTTGATGATCTTGGGGTCGCGGGAGCTGAAGCCGTTCATCTCCTGGCGGAGCTCGAGCGACGTAATTTCTTGCCCGTCAACGGTAGCGACGACCTGACCCTTGGGCTTGCCGCCCACCAGCTTCTTCACCTGGTCGCAGCCTGCGAGCGTGAAACTGGCCGCAATCGCGGCCGTCAGCATCAGCGTCTTTGCCTTCAAGTGCCCCTCCGTAGGACCAACTGGCCCGTAGTGCTTCGTTGCTGTGAACATCCACGCTTACGAGGGCAAAAGCTAGACCTTCGCCGCCGCCACCCCCAGCCTTAGCCAGATGCCAGGCAAAAGAAAACCGCCGCTCCTTTCGGAGCGGCGGCAATCTAAGGACTGATTTAGGCTGAAGTTTTAGGCGAACGCCGCCTGGCGACGCCGGCTGCGGAGCAGGGCGCCCACGCCACCAAAGCCCATGATCATGAGGCCCCAGGTCGCCGGTTCAGGAACCGAACCACCGAAGGAACCCGTGATGTTGGAAGCCGAGAAGCTGTCCAGGCTATTGCCACCCGAGATGTTGAAGTGCGGGGCGACGTTGGTGAAGCCGATGATCGCGTTGTCGTCGAAGATGCTCGACAGGTCGGTCACGGCGGACGTCAGGTTCAGCTGGCCGCCGACCGAGGTCAGGTTGCCCGACCGGTCGCCGGTGATGCCGGTGAGCCAGAAGTTGGTGAAGTCACCGCGCAGCAGCAGGACGTTGTCGGATTGCCGGCGGAACTCGAAGTAGCCGTCGAGGCCCGACTGCGTGAAGTTCGGCAGCGCGCCGGTCGACAGGATGCCAGTGGTCACGGCATGCAGCGTGAGGAACGTCGCGGTGCCGGCGCCATCAGCGAAGAGGGCGTCGTTGAAGTTCAGATGGGTCGAAACGCCGGCGGCGTCGATGTGGCCCGCACCGGGACCAGTGGCGGTCCAGGTGATGACCGAGCCCGGATCACCGGAGGTCGCCACGTCAATGTCACCAGCGTGGGCGGGCGCGGCGGCGACGGCGAGCGAGAGCGCCAGCGCAGCGGCCGAAGCGAAGGTCGCGAAAGTTTTCATAGGTCCAGTCCTTCTTAACGTCCCGTTAGCTCTACCGAACCGTTTTCGGGTCGTCAACATCTACATAACAATTTCTCTACGCCACAGACCGGCCACAGTCGAAATAATGGCCTTTTCGGGCCCTCGCGGCCACTCTCCGCCCGCTTATTGGGCGCGTAATATATAACTAAAACAGCGGCCTAGGGTCATGATGCACTGCAATCCATCGCGCAGGAAAAAATTTTCCGCACCGTTTTACGAAAATTCCCCTGAGACGCGAATTCTTCCCTCATTTGAATATATGGTCGGCTCCCACTGCCGCAGCCGACCCAAAATCGCGGAGGTGTGAGCATTGGTTAAATTAACCAAGGTATACATCAACAACAACGTGCCGTGTATTCTACGTGTTATCTGTTAATCACGTTGAATGACGTGTTTTCGTTCGTTGAACCAGAACTCTGGGATGATCTTGGCTAAATCAAGCTCAACCCCAGGCTCAGCCGCCTGCGGTCACGCCTCGCTAGTAGGCGCGCGGATCGCGGAAGATCAGCGGGACGGTGCGGGCCAGGATCGCCAGGTCGAGGGTCGGCGACCATTCCTCGATGTAGCTGTTGTCCGCCGCCACCCGGTCGCTCATGCAGCAGATGTCGCGGATCTCGCCGCGGAAGCCGTTCACCTGGGCATAGCCCGTCAGGCCGGGCTTGGCCCGGAAGCGCGCCGCATAGGTCGGGATCAGCGCCCCGTAGTACTCGTCGTGCGCCAGGGCGTGCGGCCTCGGCCCCACGATCGACATGTCGCCCTTCAGCACGTTCCAAAGCTGCGGCAGCTCGTCGATGGACAGTTTGCGCAGCAAGGCCCCGATCGCGGTCACCCGC
>Ga0105248_10000588_pt1 | contig 41414 bp, 23 predicted proteins | sample KBSS34metaG_FD_81524 | JGI IMG/M metagenome (GOLD analysis project Ga0105248, IMG submission 81524) | Switchgrass rhizosphere microbial communities from Kellogg Biological Station, Michigan, USA - KBS S3-4 metaG | ecosystem: Host-associated > Plants > Roots > Rhizosphere > Soil | place...
ACGACGCGCTGGCCGAGGAGCAGAGAGCGCGTGAGTTTGTTAAAGGTCTGATAGTGACCGGCTATATTTTACAGTTTGTTTTGACCTTAGCACTACTGACACTGCTTGTTTCCAACATTACAAACAGATTGAATGTCCTGGTAAATAACGCCAACAAGTTACCGTCGGGTACCGAATTGCCGGCTCGCGTTAAGGGCTCCGATGAGATCGCCTATCTGGATTCGGTTTTGCACGAAGCTTCGGCCAACTTGCAGGAAGCGGCGCAAAATCGGCAATCGATCATGAACATGATCGCTCACGACATAAGGTCTCCACTGATGTCGTCCAATATACTTTTGGAAAAACTCAGCGATGAAACCAAAGCGGCCAATGTTGGCGTGGGCACGGCCGCTCGGCTGAAAAATGTTTTTGTCCAATTGTCGCTTCTCGTGGAGGATTTGCTCACCATAGATAGGTTGGAATCGGGGTCGCTTGAGCTCGATTTTGAAATGTGCGAAATGAAAAGTATGGTGGAAAGTGCGCTGGAGATGGTGCGACCACAAGCTGATAAGCGCCGCATACAGCTTGTAAATGCCATGCCGACGGGAGAAGTGGTGGCGGATCACGGTCGCATCTTGCAGGTGCTGAACAATTTCATTTCCAATGCCATCAAATATTCACCTGAGAATTCCACAGTAACAATAAAGGGTGACGTAGAGCCAAGCCGTGTCACGGTGTACGTAACAGATCAGGGTAAGGGGATAAACAGAAAAGACCTGCCCCATGTCTTTGAGAAGTTTTTTCAGGCGTCCGATACCTCCAGTCAGCAAGGCTTTGGTCTGGGCCTTGCTATATGCAAGCTGATCATCACCAGCCACCACGGTACCCTGGGGGCTGACAGCTCTGTCGGTGAGGGCAGTACTTTCTGGTTTAGCTTGCCCGTTGACGAATAGGTTGCCGTAAACGAACTTTTAACGCCGCTCAATCTACATTGTCCTCGTCAGCCCACGAGGAACTTACCAATGAGCAATTTACTTTCCAGTCACGAAAGCCCCGTCGAATCCGATAGACGTACAGTTGTGCCGCACGACAACTACGGTCACAACGAAGCTTTGAACCACATGGGCGACTTTAAAAAGCCGGATCTGGCTGCCGCTACAAGTGAGCTAGTGAAAAACGAGATGTTGCCAGGCACCGTGCTCACCGACGACATACGCAACAAGCCAGGAATTACGTCTTCTAATCAACCGGGCGATTTGAATCCTGGCCAGCACCAGGCTGTGCCGCAGCCCGGCGATGCAAATCCGGGCACTGGCGGAGTCGCATCCATACCCGAACCGGGTGACGGAGGCCATGGAGGTGGTGGTCACCATCTTGCGCCCAAACCCGGTCAACCTTTCTTCGGCGGTGGTGGCTTCTTCCACATCGGGGACAACAAGGAACCGTTTGTTTTGCATAATGCCAAGCCATTGGCGGATTACAAATGAGCAGGGAAATTGAACAACGGATGGATACGAACAGTGCAGCCGAGCTGGCTAAGGACCTGGAGAAGTCCGCTAAGCTGGACTTCGATGCATTGGACCTACTGTCTAAGGCTCTGGCTCAAGGCAGCATAAAGGAAGTGGTGGGCAGAGTTAATGAACAGTTAGTCAAGGATGGCTCTGACCTGCGGATTGTCGACTCTGAGCATATTGAAAAAATGAAGTACGAGGCCTTGGATACGGGTCGGTACCTGCCACCCATGATTACGGACAATCCTCGGGCCGATGTCTCGGTGACGAAGGCCAGCACCGGCGAAACCGTTGACGGCGCTAAATTTGGTGTCGACCCGGTCTACAGAGGCTACAGCAAGCCGGAGTCAGTGTCTCAGTAACTGTCGCGAAAAAGAATTTACAGGCCTGGCGCTGTTTGTTGCGCCGGGCTCTGTTTTTTCTTGGTCTGAGCGGTATGGCCGCTACCCTCTCCACACCCCTCATTACCAAGGTTTACGCCGATGACAAAGAGTGGCAACACTTTTTGAAGTGTTGTTTGCTTACCTGAAAATATTGCGCCTCCCGAGACAATTGATCGGGGGGAAGCATTTTGACGAGCACAACAGCCAGGCCCGGCCAATCGACAATGCCGCCTCCGCACTTGGGTAAGCGGCTCTTGCGACTGACGCTCTTTGCTATGGTCGTCTCGTATTTTGCCTTTTCACCGTATCTTTTTTTTATGGGGCTGGAGTTTTTCCCTCGTAAATTTGACATGAACAATGCGCAGCCACCCGCTGCCGGCGTTATGCGCGAGAATGTTTCTATGACAGCGGCAAACGGCGCTAAGTTGGCTGCCTGGTTTTTTCCTCTGCCGGGTGCACGATACACAGCTATTGTGCACCACGGGCAGGGCGAGAATATCGGCTTCAAACCATACTACGATACAGCGATGGTGCTGCGCCAGGCCGGATGTTCAGTGCTGCTGTATGACTATGAAGGTTTTGGTGCCAGTCAGGGCAAACCCTCTAATGAAGCTATGCGCCGCGACGCGCAGGCCGCCTATGATTATTTGATCAAGGCCAGGGCTATAGATCCGGACTATATAATTCACTGCGGTGTATCGTTGGGCTCGGGCCCGGCCAGCGCCGTAGCTTCGACGTCTCGCTGTGCCGGGGTAATCTTGATCAGTCCATACTTGTCTCTCAGCAAGCTGGCCACTCATCATCTGCCCTTGCTGCGCATTTATCCACGCTTTATGTTTCCCCAGCCTGATTTGGGCGCAGAGGCACTTCTCACGAGCAAATTGCCGGTACTTGTATTTCACGGCGACAATGACTTTATCATCCCCGTTAGTAACTCGGACGAGTTTTGCCGCCGCTACAGCGGCCCAAAAACTTTCATCCGTGTGCACAACGGTTACCATGTCGGCAGCCTCTCGCATGAGCAAGGTGCGCCCTATAAGGGCAGCTCTCTGGAGATTTGTCGGACCTTTGTTGACGCTATTACCACATGTCCACAGAGTCGATGAAGCGTTTGGTCTCAGCGGAATCAACTCTGGTACCGTCACCGGTGGCACCGATTATTACAATGGTTTTGCGTGGATAATTGCAAAAGAAACGCATGCGAAATCTGTCTTTGCCATCCTTCAGTTTGCCGGTAACTTCACAGCCGCTGAAGAGGCCGCCCTTGAGGGCCACCGGTACATTTGATTCTTGCGTGGCGCCACGGTCTGCTACCCAGGTTTTGGAAAATTTCTGCAGAGCATCCTGAATTTTTAGCGGCTCCGACGAAGTGTTGGCAGTCGCCACTTGGCCGTTGTTTCCCTGTATGGAGGTGTTAACCGAGTAGCTGTTAATATTGGCTTGTTGCATCACAAGCGGGCTCATATTTTCGCCTGGATCCGGCAGGCCCACGGCCATGCCCGGCTGGTTGAGTTCACTCAAATAGTAAATCTGCTTGTTGTCGGCCATGACGCGACTGGCGCCTGATTGCGCGCCGCCTGGGAATATCTGCTGCGCAGGCGTGGGTGTATGTGGAGTGCCTGGAAATGAAGCTTTGCAATTGCCGGCCGGCAGTGCGAATGGTTCAAGCTTTTTTCCTTCCAGAGATGGTGCGTCCAGTCCTTCAAGGGCGGGGCTCTGGCAAGAAACAAGCGCGCCGGCAGTTGCCGAGATGGCGCAGAAAATAGCAATAAAGGTGGTGACTTTCATCGGTGGCTCGTACTTTCTGTGTTGAACCTTTTACTTCGTACTGATTGACACCGTTTCGCCCGGCGGTTGAATGGCTGCAGCCCGTGCTTTGAGCGGCTCTACCTCAGCGCGACGGTCGAGATAATAGAGGACATAGGCGTACTTTTGCAAGTAGGGCACCAGGGCGACACTGTCCGGTCCGACATATTGCTCCGTCAGCGCCAGTGCCTGCGCTAAAAGGGGCTCGGCTTCGGCGTATTTCTTTTCCTGGCAGTAGAGGGAGCCAAGGGTGAATTTGGCTCGGGCGATGCTGCCGTAGTAAGGCGGTTCTTCCGGCCAGAAGGTCTGGGCGCGCAGATAGAGCGCTTCGGCTTCGGCAAATTTCTCTTGCTGGATCAAACATTTGGCCAGCTTATCCAGGCGTGAGTAGACTTGCGGGTTTGTGGGCGTCTGCAATATGCGCTCGGTCATATCCAGTGAATCTTTGAAATATGACTGCGCGTCTTCGTACTGATGTCTGGAAAGGCAGAGCGTGCCTAAGTTGTCGTAACTGTTGGCCAGGGACAAATGTTGTTTGCCCAGCACCGTTGACTTGACGTCGAGGGCCGTTTTGAAAAGCTTTTCGGCCATGTCATACTGTTCGCGCGCACTATAGAGAGTGCCGATATCGTCGCAGGTAATCGCCCATTCTATAAGGGGATTGCGTGCTTCCGGCGCCGCTTCTCCGGCCCAACCCTGCAGGGCAGAACCACTCTGCAATTTGACTTTACCCTGGCTCTGGTTGCTGGCTTCAGCCAGTGTGCCGTTGATAAATTTGAGTATTCTTTCGCTCAGGGCGTCGGCTTTGGCGGCCGTGCCGTAGTTGAGATAAAAGCGCACCAGAGAGCCGCTTGGCTGAATCAGCTCTTCGTCTTTGATGCCTTCGGATAGTTCCTTTGTACGCAGCTCGATCTCGAGGAAGGGCTCGGCTTCTGTGAAACGGCCGCGCACCGTCAATAGACGACCGAGGGCACCGGCGCTCTTTGCCAACCTGAGGTCGCCTTTGGGGAAGCTGAAAGCCACTGCCATAGCTTGATTGAAGGCCCGTTCCGCGTTGCCGTATTCACAGGCTATAAAAGCATTGTCGCCTTTCTTTTGTAGTGCTTCCCATTGCCCACTGCCCGCCAGCTGAGAATCCACCGCATTTTTGGCGATCGGTGGTTGGGCAATTTGCTGGGCCGCCGGCAGCGCGGTGGCATCCGCCGCATCCTGCATCTGGACTGCAGGCTGGCTCTGGGCCTGAGCCCGGACCGATGGTATTGATGCTAGTTGGGCCGAGACCGCCAAGGTCACCGCCACCAATACAAATGGGTACTTTTTCATAGTCCACCGTGCAAACGCGACGCCCTTAGTTTAGCTCAATATGCATTATCTGGCAAAAGCGGTTGCCAATCAGCCGCCACCGCCTGTAGTTGCAAATTTTTAATGCGAAGGGCTGAATAGATCGCTCATGCCCGAGTCCAGCTTCATCAATAGAGCCTTGTCTTTTTTGGCCAGTGCCGTTTGACCATTTAATTGATAGAGCCGGCAGCGTGCGGTGAGCAAATCTTTGTCGACTTCGTATTTCACCAGGCGCAGCAGGCTATTAGCCTCGGCTATAGCTTTAGCGTATTGGTGGGTGTCTTCAAAAAATTCAATTCGTGCCAGACAAATGTCTTTGTTGTGCCGGCTCATTAGTTGTGCTTTGTCCAGCTCTTGCAGTGCTTCTTGATCATGGCCGGTGTGATGCAGGCAACGTCCTAGTTGGAAATGGAGTTGGAAACTAGGAGAGTGTTCCAGCGCACGTCTCAAATATGGTAAAGCCTGTGACCATTGCTTGTCGTCGTAGTAATATACTCCCAGCGCGCCTTCCAATTGAAATCGTAATAAGGACGTTCCGGGCGGCAACAGGCGCTCAGCTTTTTTAGCCATTTCAATAGCGTCTTTGAATTTTTTCTCCAGCATGCATTGGTAGGACATAGCCATGAGGGCAATGGCTGAGTTTGGATAGGCTTTAAGGCATTCTTGGGCCAGGCGGTTGGCTTCGATTTGCTCTCCGGTCTCGTTTAAGTTGTTGATGTAGGCCCTGTAATATTCTGGTGACCTTGTTCCTGGTTGTTTGTAACCTTGCCTGTAAGCCTCCACCGTTTTTTCGATATTGCCAGCAGTCGCGTAGGCCGTTGCCAGGTCTACGTAAGCGGCCTCGCTGGTGGGAGTTTTCTTAACCTGAAGCTGACAGCGTTGCACCAGTTCGCTGGACGTTTCGCACCGTGCCGCGATCGTTTGCATCGCTGTCGACACAAATGCCGTAGTGCCGCAAATTAATGCCTGCTGCACGTATGAAACTCGGGAGCAAAATTTCATTGCCTTATTGTACCGTCAATGTTGGTTGAGAGGCTGCCCGAAATCTGGTAAAACCATTGAGCAGGAATCAACCAGGGCCAATCAGGAGTGCCAAATTTGGACGCCGCCGACATTATGTATAACATGTCCGAAGTGTACGGTAATTGCGCTTCGTATCAGGATCGAGGCATTGTAAGACATTTTGAACAGTCGGCGGAAGACGCGGGGCAAATGGTCGAGTCGCACCGCCACCGCGTAGCTTTCAAGACCTGTTTTGTCAGACCGGATAAATACTATTTTGAATGGGCGGAGCCGCCCGTGGGCGACCCCGACACGGCGACACACAGGGTCAACGCCTTCTGGACCGACGGCGGTAAAGTGATGCGCCTCTTTTACTCGCAGCCTGGGGCTGAAGTCTGTCCCAGTCTTGATTATGTTATCGCCGCTTCGGCGGGCATTTCCAAGGGAGCGTCGGTGACTATCGCGGCATATTTGTTGCCCACCTTGCGTCAAAAAATGCGTACGTTGTTTCGCTTGCGCGAGGTGGTGCTGGCTGAGCAATGCGACCTCGATGGCCGCGCTTGTTATTTGTTAAAGGGCACGACCTGGTCCGGCAGTGAGGAGCATCTCTGGGTGGACGAGGAGAATTATTTGTTGCGGCGCACGCGCGTGGCTTTTGTCATCAAGCCGGGTGTGGATGAAGCGCAGTTGGAAGCGATCAAGCGCTTCGACCCCAAACAGGCCGAAGAGTATCGCAAGTTTCGCCTGGCCCAGACCGAGGAGCGGCGCTTCTGGAATCAACTCGACTATCACGAGGCCGAAGTCAATCAAGCCATCGGCGACGATGTATTTAAGTATGATCCGCAAGTACCAAGCGACCTGATACCTAGCTTTTCGGTGCTGTAGCAGGGGCCGCAGGAGCAGCCGGAGCCGACGGTGCCGTCGTAGCAGGGGCAGCGCCCTTCGGTGGGTCGAGCTTGACGAGCATTTCTTGCATGGTTTTGTCTTTGCTCAGGTGCACCAGTATCGTGCTCTGCGGCTCCAGCAAGTTGGCCAGACCAGTGTCGTAAACAACGTCTTTGTTTTTGCCCACCGTCCAGGCTACACGCATATTTTTTTTGTCTACTTTGCCTTTGATTGGCGTGCTTTCATCATTGACCGTATTGTAGTAGTTGCCGCTGATTGCGCCGGCTTTGTTTACTGCCAGTTGAAAAATCGTATTGGGAGTGCCCTCGCTGGACTGGGTCAAGGCGAAGACGCCAAGCGGTTTCCAGTCGCCCGTGACTTTGGTCAGGCCATTAGTTACGGCAGTGGGAATGGTCGGAGCGGAGGCAGCCAGTTGCTGTGCTTGCTGGTAATACTGCACCGTCGACATCTCGGGATTGGCGCCGTAATAGACCAGGTCTCCTTGATAGATGATGTTGTTGCCGTAGTCATAGTCCACCGGTTGATCGCTGGCCGGCATGTCCCAGTAACCAGCCAGGTCGCCCCAGCCGCAGCCGCCCCACCAGCCGTAGCCCCAACCGTCATAACCCCACCAGCCGTCGTGTCTGTCCCACCAGGCGCGGTCGAAGAGCGGATGATTGTGATCGGCCCAATTGGAGCGAATGTCGCCGCCTCGGCCGACAAGATCGGCTTGTGCCAGAGGATGTGTCTGGCTGAAATCGCGCAGGCCGCCGTTTGCGGTGCGGCCGAAGCCGCCGTCGGTGGAAAGGGAGTTGCCGTATGAATGGTCGGCCGCCGCTGCTCTGTCTGCGTCGGATATATGGCTTTCAGCGTCGGTGTGAGCACCATCTCCGTAACCGCCCCAGCCTCGGTCGCCGTCTCGCCCGACGCCGTAGCCTCCAAAGTCACGTCCAAAGCCGTCGTCGCGACCGAAGCCCCCATCGCGACCAAAGCCACCGCCGAAGCCGCCGCCAAATCCGCGACCGCCGCCGCCACCTCTAGCTTGTGCATCCAGCGCGTTTGAGAGTACGCTAAGAGTGGCGCAGGTTGTTGATAATGTCAGTGTCAGAGCCAGTATCGATACTCTGAGTCGTTTTTGTTTATTCACGTTCGTTCCTTCAGAGGTTTACTGTACGTTGGAATTGTCGCGGACAATTGTGAGCGCATTGGAATCAGGAAGGCGCTTACCTTCTCTGCTTCGCTCCGAGGACTGCCAGCTGAAATTGTCCTTGTCGATTTGAGTTAGTTTGTAGCGCGCACTGCCGGTAACACCATTTGCTTCGGTGGCGGCGGCGCGTTCGATCCAGCTTTTGCCGTCAAACATCATGTGTCCTGTACCAAAGCCGCCGGTAGCACCAAAATGCCAGGTGACGATGCTGCGGCTTTCCGGGTCCCAGCCTATTATCTGCAGTTGTTCAAGCGAGGCACTCTTATCGTCGGAGCGATATTGGCAGACTAAGAAAGTTTTGTTTTTTGACCAGGAAACTTTGAGATGTGCCGCCTGCGGTTGATCTTTGATCGCCCAGGTGCCGACAAGCCAGTCCAGGTCTTTGAGGTAGTCAGTTGTTGAGCCTGCCGCACAGTTCGTTTCAGAGGACGACAGCATCTGCCACTGGCCGTTATTTTTGGTGTGCACGGCGACGTAGTGGCCCTTGCTGCCCATTCGTGGGCCGCCGCTGATCAGCGTTGTGCCTTCTTCTATGGCAACGTTGGGCGCCGGGAATTTTATCGACTCAATATTGATGTCCAGCTTTTGTGGCGCGGCCTGGTTGGTGAAATAACTGCGAAAATAATTTTCCACTTCGGCGCGATTTTTGTAATCATGTCCATCGCTGTCAGTGAACGTGCCGTCGGGAGCCCACATCTGGGCCATTGTTTTAAAGTCGCCGATGGCGAAGGCCTTTGAGTATGCGGCGGCCTGGTCCCTGATGGCTCGACTATCTGCCTCTGATGCCGCCGATGCCGCCGTCGCCGGTTGCAGCATCATTGTGTTGCAGGCGAGCGTGACCAGGGTGGCTGCCAGAGCCGATGTCCTTAAACGGAGTGAAAACTTTAAAAATGCGGTCATGCTGATTATCTTCTCCCTAATACCCTAGTCATTTGCCCGCCCGTCAGGGCAAATATTCATTCAGGTGACCGATAATAAAATGCAGCCATTCTTTCCCTTTAGGGGGGTAAGATACTTTCATGCACCGATACACAAAGGCTGCACGTCGTTTGTTTCTATTGCCGGCCTTGATGGCCCTGGCATCTGCATTGGCGCCCCTGGCGACAAATTCGTCGGCCCTGGCGGGAGAAGCGCATCCGCCTGCCCGCGCCGACTGGCTCACTTTGTCCTTTCCCAGTGATTACATCGTCGGCTCTCTTTATAGATTGCAGGCTACGCCCACAGGCTATTCATCGCACAACCGCAGATTTTTTGCCAATGCCAGGGGGGATGTGGCCGTGCCACGCGACACGCGATTTGATTTAAAGATGAGTTATCGCGGCGCCGAAGATCTGACATTTATGGATAAGTTGCCGCTTGGTCCGATTATTTCTCTGGAGTTTGAGCGTCTCTCGGTCACCGACCAGCAATTGCGATCGCTCAAGTGTTTGCCTGTGCTTGAGGGTTTGACGTTGACCGACACCGATGTCACCGACCGCGGCTTTATGGAATTGGAAAGAGCACGGCACCTGCGCTTTCTGGTGCTCAAGTCTACGCTCATGACAGGCAAGGGGCTGCCTTCGATTCACAATTTAAAAACACTCGAGTCTCTTGATACCGAACAAAATCGATTTAGTGACGAGTCTCTTTCTAATTTGTCCCACCTGAACAATCTCCGTCTTTTGCGCTTAAAAGATGCGCATATCAGCGATGCCGGTTTGAAATACATTGCAAAATTGCCCGCGCTCAGTGAATTGTCTCTGTCCGTAAATCGAGTCACCGATAAAGGAGTAGAGCAGCTCATCGGGCTTAAAAATTTGCACAGGCTAAATCTTACCGATACCAAAGTAACGGTCAAATGCCTCGACTCTCTGGAGAAAATACCTCAGTTGGAAAGACTTTCCATCTCATTTTGTGATTTTACCCCGCAGCAGTTGGCTCAGTTTAAAAGAAGGTTGCACTGCGTGATAATCGACGGACGGAATACGGGAACCGACTTAAAGCTCTTTTCGCCCCTGCACTGACGGGAGGTCGGCCGTGAAGAATTGCTTGAAAATTTCATTGGCTCTGGCGGTCTGGCAGATTTGTTTCTTTCCTGTACAAAGTCTGGCGGCTCCCACCCGTCCAACACCTCCCACGCATCCCACACACACCACTCCTACAGCTGCTAAAGACAATGTCGGACCGCGAGTGATGCTCAAGTTTCCCAAGGAAGCCCCTGTGGGCAAACTTGTACGCCTGCAAGATGGAGGGGAGCACGATATATTTTTGGAGTCACCCTATTGCCTTGCTCAAGGGGATGTCAGCGTCGGCTACGACGATGTCTTCTTGCTTCAGGTGAACAATCAGGGTGCTCAAGACCTGAGTTTCTTCAACTCTCTGCCACCACGAACAGTGGCGGGTCTGGAGATTGAACGATTTGTTATGACTGACGCAAATTTTGCCCGCCTCACTGCCCTTGAGCATTTGAGGAAGCTGTCGGTCAAGGAAGTTGATGTCGGTGATAAGTCATTGCTGCGTTTAAAGGCTTGCAAGTCGCTGGAGGATCTGCGGCTGAACGGCACCCTTATTACAGGACGTGGCCTATCTGCGCTCAAAGATTTGCGCACGCTTACTGTCCTTGCGCTGGACAATAACAATCTCGATGACGCCTCTATCGCCAACCTGAGCGGTTTGACAAATCTTGTCAACTTGCGCCTGGAGGCGACCAGAATCGGAGACACCGGTGTCGCTTACTTGAAAGATTTGAAACTTCTGCGCAAGCTGGTGCTGCGACGCAATAGTAAAATTACAGACGCGTCCATTCCTGTTTTTATTGGCTTGACCAAGCTAAAAAAACTGGACCTTACCGATTGCAAAATCAGTGCCGCCGGTCTGATGCGATTGAAAAAAATGCCGCGCTTGAAACATTTGCAGATTGCCTTTAAAGATTATGATAGTGGCCAGTTGGATCGTTTGCGCCACGTATTGGCACCGCAGTGCAAGCTTGTTGACGGACGTGACATGGAAAAACCAATGGTCATTTTTTCGCCCCTGCGTTAGAGGCTATTTTTTGTCCTTGATTGGCCTCTGCTGATACTCATTGATGAGTGTATCTAGCAGTTGCCGCGCTTTCTTTTCTTCTTTTTTCGAGGCCAGAATGTCTTCTCTCCTGGTCACGACGGCATAGTTTTTAGGATAGGCAAAAAAGCCTGCTGGCACAGTTTCCTGCTTTATTGACTGGATCTTGTAAGTGCAAATTTCACTGCCGTCGGAGAGAACGTTTTTTAGATCCAGTGGTATCTCGTCTGTCCATGGTTGGTTGTACAGACCGTGGATGAATTTCTTCATCTTATCTTGGAGCACCACACCACGCGTCGTGATGCATCGTATTTCTTTGACGTTTTTGCTTGTATTGGAGCGGAACATCACCGTATCATTGGACTCAAATAAACGTCTATTTGATTTGAGAACAAACTCCTTGCAGGTCTGATTTATAACCGGTACACGAACAGTCGTGACTGTGGCATCGATCAATTTTTCCTTGGGTGGCATGACTTTAAATCCCGTTTTCACCCATTGATCCAGCGGCACCACCATGGCGCGCTTGTCGTCTTTTCTATAGACGATCACTGTCCAGTCGGGGCCGCTGCAATAGACATTGAGGTTGCCGCTGCGGGCTTCGAATTTGCTGCTCTCTTTACCTAGGTAGAGCACTGTTCCGCCTGTGTAGCCGTTGAACTGTCTTACTACCAGGACGTTTTCGGCTGCCCCTGGCTGCGCAAATATGATCGCTGTAAAAACCGGCAAGAGTCCTACTAACAATTTTTTGCAGTCGACGCACTTCATGGTTAACTCCAGTGCTCAGTGCAGCGGACCAAAAACATCGACCGGGGTGCGAGACTGGCTAACAGAGTCTTCTATTACCAGATCGGCTCTCGGCGATTTGCCTTGACCCAGTTTCCAAAATGTCTTGTTGCGTACGATTACTTTGTGAAGGTTGGGCATCTGAGCAAAAATGGCCAGACTCTTTTCGGTTACCTGCGTGTCTTCCACGTAGAGATCATCCAGCATTTTCAGACCCAAAAGGCTTTTCATGCATTGGTCTGTGATTTTGTTGCAGCCGCCGATATTGAGGCTTGTCAGCTTTTTGCATTTACTTATTAGCGCTATGTCACGCGGCCCAATATCGGTGCGCGAGACGTTGAGGTTGTCCAGGGTCTCCGGTAGGTTTTTTATGCGCCCCAGATTGCCTTCCTTTAGATTGGAGCCGTTCAGATTGATGATATGTATAGGTAGACCGGAGAGCAGTTCGAAGTTGCCGCCCGTGATGTCGACCTTGCTCAGTCTCAGGTCTCTCAGACCTTTGAACTTCGCCAGAATGGGGATTGTTTTGTCGGTTATAGAGGTACTGTCCAGGTTGATGCGCCAGATGGAGGTAAAGTCTTTGAGCTGCTCCATGTGCGAGTCGTCGAACTCCAGACCGGCGGAATCGAGCTTGGTCACCTGATTGGCGTTGATTTGTTTGAGCAAGGCGAGTTGTTCCAACCCGGCGTAGAGAAGCTTGAGTGATATATGTATGTCAGTCGGTATGGTAACGTTGCCCTGCGCCAGTATTCGAGTCTCGACAGGATGGTCGGGATGGAGGCTGCTTGCCGGATAGTAGCAATAGAGCTGCGCTAACGGAGCCTTAGTGGGAAATTTTAGAGTTTTTGTCGGCGCGGCCGCATGGGGCTTTTGCACAGGCAAGGCTTGCGCAGGAGCGGAATAGCCGCTCTGGCACAAGACTAGAGCGGCACAGATTGTCAGTCTTGCCACGGAAGCTTGGTAACAGGTCAAGGCGAGTATTCCTTACGCCCCGGGTCGCCGCTGTCGGTCCATCTCGGGGAAGTGACACTGCTGTTTAGCACCGGCGGCCATCAGCAGGTCAGAGAATTCTCTCACGTTCATACGCTTGTTGTTGTCATAGTCCGGGGCTAATTTAAATCCATCAATCATTACACCCAGGGCTCTCTTTTCAGCTTCGCTGAAGTCGTTTCTGGTGGATAGATTCTTGAGCTCGTCCAGGGTCACGCCCTGGCTGGCAAAAGAGTGCCCGGTAAGCTTGTCCATCGTGCGCAGCATGTGCTGATGGTCGGCACCCATTGTTTGAATGGTGGGGATTATATCCTCACACCTGGGTAGGCCTGGGAAATTGCCGTTGTAGGCGACCTTGATTGGAGCAGCCATGCGCGCATCGCCAAAATTGTCATTGCCGGTGGCGCCAGGGTCTGGCCTGCTGTTTTCTACCTTCCGCTCGACTTCGCTCATTGCGCACCTCAGGGCCTTCTATGTAGAAACTGCCCGATTTAATCTTTTTTGAAACCCTGTGAGCCTTTCATAGTTTCACGTGTTTTTCACTGGCCCGGCATTATCTTCATTTCGTCAGTCGGGCGTTCGACCTTTGACAACGCCCCGGGCACTTACCAAAATCACCCAATAAACGGCTATAGGACATCTAAGGATGAACAAAGCACTTTTTCTTTCACTGTCAGTCAGCGCTCTTGCGGTAGTCACATTCTTTGCCGCACCGGCCCAGGCTCAATACGCTGCGCAAAACACGGGAAATCCCGTGGCAACCGGCTATTGCACCGGCGAAACGGTTCAGATATCCGGTTGGGAGCGCGACCTGGTTCGCAAAAACAAGGGTCTGGAAAAATTCCACTGCTCGGCCATCAACACCGTGCAGCATTACCAGGTAGTGCCCACCGTAGCTAACAAGCGTGGTGAAGCCAAGCCCCTCACTCCTTACCATAACGTCAAGCCCCAGGTCGTCTCCAACTGGTCCAATCCCAAGGGGCCCGCAGTGGACAGGACTTGCATCGCATCGGTTGATAACTACCACGCCAACCCTGTCGCCCAGCCTCGCTCCTATGGTAATGGCGGCAACACCAGCACCTACGCTCAGCTCAATCGTAACGACAACAATAGCTACAATTATCAGCAGGTCAGTGGCTACGGCAGCGAGCGCTCCTCCGACCGCCGCGTCAGCGCCAGAGTGATGCTACTGGGTCATTAAAAGCACCAATAAGAGGCCAAGCTTTAACCTTCACTTGTACTCACGGGCCCCGGGCCATGTGGGTACATTGTGTTTATAGGGAGTGAGGCACGCTGGTTATGACTGAGCCGAATGCATATAAACCTGCGGCAGGCAAAGCTGACGACATTACCGATAGTGAGGTCGAGGACCAGAGCCAAGGCCATTTGTCGACCGGGCCTGAAGAACTGGACACAGCTACTGGTTTTGACCTGGGCGGTCGGTTTAAACGCCACCGCCGCACGGTCGACTATGTCGGGCGGCTGTTTTGTGGACGCTATGAAATAAAATCACTTATTGGTTCCGGTGGCATGGGTAGCGTCTACAGGGCGCATTTCCCGGCTTTGGGCAAAGATGTAGCCGTAAAGATATTGCACACTTCGGCCGCAGAAGATGACGCCGCCTTCAAGCGTTTCGAGCGCGAAGCTAAAGCTACAAGTAAACTCAGTCATCCCAATCTTGCGCCCGTCTCCGATTTTGGCGTTGATGAAGATGGCGCTCCTTACTTCGTAATGGAGTACGTTGAAGGCGAGAGTCTGGCGACTTTGATTGACAAAAACGCCGATCAAAAAGTTGCGCTTGAGCCCATGCGTGTAATTGATTTATTTTTGCAGGTGGCGGAAGCAATCGGTTACGCTCACAGCAAGGGCGTTGTGCACCGCGATCTCAAGCCCAGCAACATCATTGTTGCCCGTGCTGACAATGGCGGCGACCTGGTGAAAGTTGTCGATTTTGGCATCGCAAAAGTCCTCAGTGAACAGAGCGATAGCCCGCAGAGCCTGACGCAAACCGGCGAAATATTGGGCAGTCCGCTCTACATGAGCCCGGAGCAGTGCACAGGCACCACCCTCGACAATCGCTCCGATTTGTATTCGATAGGTTGCGTTATGTATGAGGCCCTGAGCGGCAGACCGCCTCTTGCCGGTGATAACACTGTGCAGACGATTTTGAAACACGTCAATGAAATGCCATCGCCTCTCGCACAGGTGGTGCCGGGTCTCAATCTACCTGCGGGACTGGAGGCCGTTGTTTTGCGCTGCATGCAAAAAGGTCCCGCTGAACGCTATCAATCGGCGGCCGATCTGGCTGCAGATTTGCGCCTTGTGAAAGCGGGTAAGCCAATCGCTGCGCATCAAGTAGTCGGTGGGCGATTGCCTTCCGGATTACTCGTCGACCAAGAGGCATCCAGAGCATTCAAGAGAAAAACGAATATTATTCTCGCTGCGTTTACGGCAGCAGCAGTGGTTTCAGGTGTTTATCTGGCTAGCTACATGCAGCACAAAAAAGACGCGGCTCTGCTTGAACAACAAGTAAGGCAGGCGATGCAGCCGGCAGAGAAGGAGTATGCCACCGGCAATCTAGACGATTGGAATACGGCAATCGAATCCGAACCTAATGAGCCTCACAATTATTTTGGCCGCGGCAGATTGTACGAACAAAGCGACGAACGTGTCAATGCCATAGAAGACTTCACCAAAACTATAGAGTTGGATCCTGAATATTGGGAGGCTTATGAACATCGGGCAGGCGTGTATGCGCTTATCAGCCAGTACGACAAAGCCATGGCCGATGCCGAATATTTAGTGAAGAAGCAGCCGGAATTGAGTGGTGCTTATTCGTCCAGAGCTTTCGTCGAGCTGGCCAGGGAGCAAAATCGCGCTGCTGTAGCCGATCTTGAAAAAGCAATCAATATCGACGAGGGGTTGAGCAAAAAATTTCAAGATGACCCAAATTACACGCCTTTCGCGCGCGATAAGTTTGTCGATGAAAAGAGAAATGACATAGCTTTCGCCCAATATCTTGAGGCCGGTGCCTTGCGCGATATGGGCCAATTGGAACGGGCACTGAAGGTGATCACGAGGGCCATCGAGCGGTCCGATTACGATAATCAAGCGATCATGTATGGGCAGCGTGCAACGATTTATGGGCTTATGCAACAGTTTGAAAAAGCTGGATTGGACGCCCTGAACGCCACTAATAGAGGCAATGCCCGTGGTGTTGAGTGGTTTGTTTTGGCTTACACCTATGTCGGCGCAGGCAACATGGCGCAAGCTGATGCGGCTATGGAAAAGGCACTGGCTCTGGAAACATTTCCGGCTCGTGGTTATAGACTCAAAGGCGAAATATTGCGTGTGGCCGGCAAAAATGATCAGGCGCTGGCTGCCTACAACAAATCGACCAGCCTGGAGCCATATGCTCCGGCTTATCGCAGCAGGGCTGTGGTCTACATCGTCATGGGGAAATATCACAATGCTGAAGCTGATTTGATCAAGGCCGATAAAATCAACCCCGACAATCCGTTGACGCTGTCTTATCTGGCTCGTGCGCAGGATCAAAACGGCAAAGCCGATCTCGCTGATACAACTATCAAACGCGCCTTTGAAAGTTTTGAAAGTTCGGACATAGACCCTATGCTCTACGTCAATCGTGGGGCGATCTCTTTGCGCCGCAATAAAATCGCTGAGGCTTTGGAAGACGCCAACCGTGCCATTGCGGCAGATGCAAACTTGAGAGAAGCCTATGAGCTCAGGAGGAACATTGCGGCCAAAACGCAGGATGTTTATCGACTACGGGATGATGAGTACAAGGTTTCAAAGCTCTTGCCGCGTATTGAGTTCTAGGATAAGACGGCCATGAGTCTGCCTCTCGAATACCCAACTGGTTTCATTAAAGCATTTTAAGCCTGTAAATATTGCACCCCTGTCTGCGTTAGTGCCACTTTGTGCCAGCTATAGGCAGTAGCAGCGCTGTTTCTGCAATATTAAACCCTATATCATAATAGGACCGTTCTGGAGGCTTTCAAGGGCTTCCGGTGCGGTACGTGTCGTTCTGCTCTCTTTGCAGCCTCAAGAATGGTGAAAATAATGGCCAATATCAACGAGTCCGGTAACACTGCATACAGCTCTAAGCAAAGGGCTGTCAGCCTTACTCTTGGAGTCGCGTGCACCATCCCGTTAACGACTGCGGCGGCCGTTGCCAACGCTCCGACTCCTGGCGCCGGATGGCAGACACATGCGTCGTTTGTACCGATGACCCACGCCAATGTGCAGACGCCACATAGCAATGTCTCGGGCTTCTCATCGGTGCAGGGCTATTCGGGGGCGATGCAGCACAGTCAGGCCGTGCATGCAGCGGTGAGCGCATTGTTTCACAGCTCGGTGATGAACGCTCCGACGCTCCCTGCGCACAGCGGTGCCGACCTCAATCTGGCCTCCACCAAACTTTCGTTCCTGGCGGGCAACCTGGCTAACTTCCAGGACTTGACCATTGATGTAGGCGGTCACAAACAAGTCGTCAATCTCACAACCAAACTGACCGGCGCCGAACTGGTAGCTGCCCAGCAAGTCCTGAGCACAGGCACGCAGACCATTAAATTGTCCGCTCATGGCACCGCCAATGGTGGTACCGTCAACCTCGACACTAATATGCTCAATGCCCTCGACAATTCGCTCGGCGGCTCAATTGGTTCTCTCACAATTTCTCATGGCGTGCAGGTGATTGATAGTACGAACGCGCTATCAATCGGCGGCAATCTGGCAAACTATGGTTCTATTTTCACGGCTTCCGGCAGCGCCGGTAATAGCGACAATATCGCGGCCGGTCGCATCGTCAACGCCTACGGCGGCACCATCGGCTCCTATACAGGCGACAATGGATTGTTCGCCGCCGACCCGATCCTGACCGCTCTTACATCCATCACAAACGCCGGCTCAATCAGCAGCTCGGGCAATCTGACTCTGAACGCTCCGGTCATATACAACGTAGCCAGCGGTGCCGGTGCGGCTCCTTCCATTACAGCCCACAACAACGTTAACATCAACACTCAAAACCTGGACAACACGGGCGGTGTGATCGCCGCTCTTACCGGCAACGTCAATGTTGCCAGTAACGCGGCACTTAACGTGATCGGCACCGGCGGTACGATTCAAGCATTGAACGGCAATGTCAATTTTGCCTCGAACAATGCCGATATCAATATAAGCGGCGGCAATGTACTGTCGCAGACCGTCAACATGGATGCGGGTAAAGGTACGATTATCGCTCAGTTTGACGATGTGACCGGTGTGCTGAATGCCAGTGCTTGCAATATACACGTCGGCGCAGATACTGACGCGCTGAAGCTGGGTGTGGTTAATGCCACCGATGACCCTACTTTTACGAATACCGGCGATCTTTTAATTGACGGCAGCTTTACTGCTACTGGTGGCAATGCCCTAACGCTCATCGCAGGTCAGAATATTATCAGTGCCGCTGGTAACGTCGGCCTAGATACAACTGGCGCCGGTGCCGGTGGCAATCTCACACTGATTGCCGGTGCGGCCTTTACTCCTTTTGTTAATAACCTGCCCCCGACCTCCGGGGCAACCACCGTGACCAAGGGCAGCACCACTGGTGGTTACATTGATCTTACCGGCGGCGGTGCAAATCCGATCACCAAAATCAATACATCCGGTGCTGGCGCCAATAGCGGCGGCAGCGTACAGATGGTGGCTTTCGCTGGTTCCGTAGCGGGGTCTGGAGCCGTTAAGGTGCCGACTACCGTGGCTATCAACGCTGGCAGCGGTACCGGTACTGCGGGTGATGTGACAATCATCGCTGGTGCGAAAACTGGACAAGCTGTCACTACCGGAGCGATCATAGGTAATAAGGTAACCGTAGATACTGCCGCGCCTGTCCTCTCTAAAACTGCCGTATCTTTTGACATTAATGGTGTGCAAAACCCGGGCTCGTCAATCACCGGTGCGGCCACAGCCAACGCCGCCAGTATTTCTCTCGGTAACGTCAATGGCACGGCACTCAATATCAACACTGCCAGCACTGCGACTGTGGTTAACGCCGCTACGGACCTGAATCTTGGTACCGTCGCAGTCGGCAAGACTGGAGTTCTGAACGCAACTGCTACTGGTAAGAATATCGTCGTCAATCAACCAATTACCGGTCTCACCGCCAATTTGACCACGACTGGCACGGGTACCGTAACTGGGGCTGGTTCGGTCAATACGACAAATTTCAACCTTACGACCGGCACTGCTGCATCCACTGTTACTGCCAACACCACCAACTTCATTGTCAATACCGGCGGCGGTGACGTCACTTTGAACCAGGGCATTAATCCTATTAATGTAAGCGGCAAACTCAACGGTGCCGGTAACCTGACGGTCAATTCGGCAGGCCAGGTCAACTTCAACGCGCCGTTGTTCTTGAGTGGTAATACTCTCAAGGTGACAGCATCAGGTAAGGCCGGCATCAAGGTCAATGCTCCAATCTTCCTGGGCGCAGGTACAGGCAATCTGACCACGACAGGTACCGGTCTGATCACCGAGACAGCAGGCAATGTCTTCTCCGCTAAAAACATTACTCTTACATCTCTTGCCAGCATCGGCAGTAAGTCTCTGCCCTTTGCCACAAATGCTTCCAGCAACCTCACCGTCAATGACAGCGGCGCTAAGAGCGTGGCCTATGTTTCGGACCAGAACTTCAATACTCTTACTTTTGACGGCAATGCTGCTACACCCGCTGGCGGATCGCTTTTCCTCACTTCCACCGCATCGAAGCTGAGCGTCAACACAGCCAATTACAACAATGTATCGATAACAGATACCCTGGCTAACGCCAACGGTATCGATTTTAGCGGCACTACCAAGCTCGGGACAGGCGTTGGTGCCTTCACAGCAGTCGCAGCCAGCAAGATCACCCAGAGTGGCATCGGTGCGGTACTGGAAGGTACGACAGTTAGCTTGAACGGTGTCTTTGGAATCGGAACCAAGGCCCTCCCTGTTTTTGTAGATAGCGCTAACCTGGTGCTCAATTCGGCTCAGGGCAGCATTTTTGTCAGCGATTCTAAGGCGACGACCGTCAATGGTTCGGCTTCGCTTAAGGGTACTTTCAACCTCCACGATACAGGTACGCCGATCGCACCTGCTACGGCCAGTATCACAGTCGGCAAGTCTGTGGGTGGTGGCATCATTGACTTCAAGACGGATTTTGGAGCCATTGCTCTGACCGGTACAACCGGCACATCTACCACTTCTTCACTGGTGCTCGATTCCGCTACTGTGGTCACGACCAAGGGCGCAATTAACGCCGCCGGTATTACTTTCACGGCTGTCGGACCTGTCACCATTGGTGGTGCCGTAGGCAGTCCTACAAGCAACATCACTCTCAATGTCACCGGTACGGGCGGTCTGATTCTCAATGGCACGGTAACCGGTAATCAAGTCACAATCGACTCCAATGGTCCTGTCAGCATCAACAAAGCTATTGCCGGTACAGGTGCAGGGTCTGTAGTTGATATAGCCGGCGCTGCCACTACTCCTACGGGCAACGCTGTTGTTATCGGTGCCGCAATCACCGGCGAGACTATCAAAGTTCATTTGCAACCCCTGGCTGAAGGCAATATTGCTATTAACGCAGCGGTCGGTAACGCTCTGACAGTCACTGCCAATCTTGATGCCACCAGCACCAAAGGGGGCGGTCAGGGATCCCTGACCGGTACAGGACTGGTGACCGGTACGACGGTTGATCTCGCTGCTTCCAACAGTGTCGGTACTGCCACCAAGCTGGTGAATACTGCGGCTGGTACTCTCAATATATCCAGTGGTGCCGGCGGCACAGACGGTGCTTTCATTCAGCAGAAAGGCAATTTAATTGTTGGCAATTCCAAAGATAGTAACCTCGTGCTCAAGGTCACAGGTAACGTTGATGTCTCTGGAGTCGTAACTTCTCCTGCCATCAATATAAGCTCCACCGGCAGCACCACGATCGAAGGCACTGTACAGAACACTACAGGTAAAGGACCGACCAGTGGCGCTATCGTCATTACGACCGGTACCGGCTTCACTGTGACGGGCAGCGGCAATCTGATCACTACTAATGACCAGATTCCGGTTACTGTGACCGTCAAAGGCACGACAACCGTTAATGGCAACATTGCCGTCGATAAACTCAATCTCACCACAGTCGGTCTGACCATCGGCAACGGTGGGGTACTCGCCGGTGGTACGGATAACATCACCGCTACAGGGCCTATAATCGTTAATGGTCAGCTCGGTGCCACCGACGGCTCAACTGTATTGAATGTGGTCACAACCGGCTCGTTCACTCTGGGTATTTCTAATCCATCCGCTACCGTCCTCGGCAGTGGCAACGTCAAGGCCGCTACCATCGCCAACTATGCCACCATCACTGGTGCTGTAGTTTACACCGCCACCGGCGCCGGTAATGCCTTCCAGAACTTCGGCACAATCTCCGGCCAGAACATCACAGTCACTACCACCAATCCCGCCGGTGTTATATTCAACGCTCCGGGCGCTGTGTTGTCGGCCGTTGCAGATAACGCCACATCACCCTCGCCGACACTCAACCTCAATACCTACGGCGTCAACAACCAGGGCACGATATCTGCTGTAGGACAGTATCAAGGCGCCCAGGGTATCTTGAACATCACCAGCCCCGGTGCTCTGACAATCAGTGGTGTCGACGGCGGCTTCAAAATGGACAACTATGCAGCGGTCAATCTTAAGGCCGTTGGCAACATCACGGTCGGCGGTATCGTCGGTGGTGTGAACTCCAATCCCTTCTCGTTGTTCAATTCGGCTAACGAACTGGGCAATTTCACCGTCAACACTACCGGCACATTTAGCAGCACGATGCCCGGTGTGAGTGTTTTGACAAACACTACCGGCACCTTCGGTGGTGTGATCAGCTTTGTCGCCAGCAACATCGTGTTTAACGGTGTCGCCGGTACCCAGGTCGGACCCTTCGCACTCGATGCGACTGGCGCCGGTCCTGCAGTATCGTTAGGCAAGTCGCCTATTACTGTTAACCTGTCCGGCGCTCAAGGCATCACCGTCGGCACGAATGTCGGCAATATCTCTATCAATGTAGAGGGCTTCGACAACACCACCAAGACTACCCTCACTACCCCTGGCGCACTGACAATCGATACCAAAGCCTTCGACGTGCACTATTCATCATTGGCCCTGACCGGCCAGAAGAACGTGCTTATCAGCGGCGACCTTAACGAAGGTACGAAAGCCGGTACGAGCATTACCATCTTCACGACCTCCGCCAGTCCATTCTTGATTGGGAATGCGACAACAAACGGACTCAAGAATCTTGGCGTCGGTGACGGCATCACTGCGAACACGCTCACCATTAACGCTCCTGGAGCTTTCACTCTGGGTACTGTTTCGCAAGGGCAGGAACTTGTCGCTCCCGGCGGCATAACTCTCAACAGCGCATCTCTGCTGGTCAACAGCAATTCCGACATCGTCAGTAATCTTGTAACACTAAATGCCACCGGTACTGATACGACATACAGCAACCTGAACGCCAACGGTGGATTAAGTGCTTATGGTCTGACTATTAGTGCGCCGCTAGGTGTTGTAAACCTTGTGTCCGGCGACCCCTCTTTGACGAATTCCACGTTTACTCTCGGTGCCAATCCTGATGGAACGCTAAACCACATCACGGGTGGCACTTTCACCATCAATGCCTCATCTTTGAACTTTGCGAAAAATCTTCATTTCGAGGCCAGCAGTCCTGTTAACGGCGGTCAGGTGCATATCAATCTCGCTGGCATCACGCCGGTGAATGTGGTAGTCGGCAGCGGCAAAGGGCAGATCAGCGCCAACGTTTCTTCTGGTAGCACTTACGACGATCCCGTTGGAAGCGGTAGGTTTGACGTACAGACACTGGGAAGCATCGTTGCCGATCTGACTGCGGTCAATTTTGGTGGTCCATTTACCGGTGGTAATCTTTCGCTCATATCCGTCACCAGTACCGTAAAGGTCAGCAACGTCTATTCAACTTTCCTCAACCTCTATAACTTCTCATCGGGAAGCACTATTCCTTTCGTCATGCAGGGCGCTACCGGTGGAAACGGCATTACCGATGGTAGCGCCTTCCTGAAGGGTGGGAATGTTCAGGTGTTCAGTGTCGGCCCTGTGGTCACTAATGGTTTTAAGTTTTCGGGAGTAAAGCTCGATCTTTCATCGGCCGACAGTTTGGATATCAGTGGCAACCCCGGTGGCTTCCACGTATCTAGTAGCTTCCCAAATCCGGTAACTGGATTCTCCGAGGCCGGTACTTTGATTTTCTCCGCGCCAACCATTAAGACCGATACTTTAAAAGGTACACCGACAGCTCTGTTTGTAGACGGCGGCACAACAACGGGTGGCTCAATCTCAATAACCACTACAGTCACTCCTGTTTCGATTGGGGTGAACCCAGGACAGTTTTACCTTGATGTCGGAACCATGATGGCAGATGCGACCGGGGTCCTCCATGCTGGTTCCATTACGGTCACCAGCCCAGGAGCCCTTTCGGCCGATTTGTTTGCGGTCAATTTCCTTGACTTAGGAACTCTTAAAACCGGTGTGGGCGGTAATCTCACATTGCAGTCCGCCCCTGGTTTTAACATGACACTCGACCGTGCTGACCAGGCTCTGGGCTTGAACTTCAGTACAGCGACCTTCATTGTGGGTAGTACAGCGACACCATTTAAGCTCTCCAACGCCACTACCAATGGTTTCATCGAAGCCGCGCCAAATCTCGTTGCCGGCAAAATTGTCATTGATGCCAGCAATACAACCATGGATGCTACTGGTTATGCTTCCACTACTCATGATTTAGTGCTCTCGGCAAATTCAATTACTTTCGCCAAAAATCAAGTCATTTCTGTGCTGGTAGATGGCCTGACTGTGGGCACCGGCTTACCCCCAGGCAAACCATCTGGTTCGGGCGGCAATATCACTCTTTTTGCCGGCTCCTTTAATGTTGATCCTACTGGCGGCGTCACGTTGAACGCTAAGGGCGATGGAAGCACCACCGGCAGTAAAGGTGGCGCTGTGGCTATCACTCAGTCCGTTGGTACTCTTAATGTAAATCAGTCCACATTCAATATAGATGTGAGCAATGCCGACAAGGATGGCACACAAGTTGCCGGTTCGGTTAACCTGAATTCGGGCGGCGACGTTGTTTTGGATGGCAAAGCGCTTACATTTGGCGTTAAGGGCGGCTCATTGGGGATGGCCGCAACGAACATTTTGATCAGCAGCGTCAACAGCCTTAATCAGGGCACCGCCAAGGGCCTCGGTCTGGACTTGATTGAAATCCAATCGAATTCAGCCACTGCATTTCAGTTTGGAGGCGCTTCCAGCAATGGATTTGTTGACCCGACCAATCCTACTTTGACTGCTCAAGTAATCAAAGTGTCTAACTCGGCTGGTGATATTGACACAACCGGTGGCGTTCATGTAAGTGCATTTTCGACGGAATTCAATACAACCGGAACAATTATTTTTGGTTCTGGCGATACGATAAGCGCTGCACAAGATTTCACGAGCAAGGCTGGCGGCACAATTAAAGTGTCTGCTAGTGCCTATGCTTTGATTAACGGTGCTCCGCCGGTCATCCTGAAGGCAACAGCCGGCGACCCTGCGGTTGCTGGCGGTAGCATAATTGTGGACATCACTGGTGGCAGTAAAATGACGATCGGCAACGGTGGTTTGTCATTTGACGTGCACAATACGACTGCCGGTTCGACCGGTAGTGTGACTGTCAGCAACGGCGGCGACATTGATGTTGATGCAACGGCCTTTAACTTTGGTAATACCAAAAATGGTTCGCTCAGTCTGACCTCTCTTGGCTCTATCCTGGTTACAAATGCGGCTTCACTAAAAACTGGTTCTGGTCTGGGTCTCGATAAGATTGCATTTACAACTTCCAGTACAGCTGATTTTGCTCTCGGAAATGCAACTTTAAATGGGTTCGTTGGAGCCGCTCCTACGCTTACAGCGACTGAGATTGACATAAATGCCAATGGAGTGGGCGGAGTCGGCGGTATCGACTATAGCGGTGCCGGCGCTAAAGTGCAGGCTCACACATTGCTGCTCAACACACCTAATACGGTGACCTTAGATGCTACCGGCCTGGTTGCATTGGCGGACCCCGCTTCGGGAGATGGCGGTACTATCACTGTCAACGCCAGCGCTATTTCGGCACCCGCTGGCGCTCTGTTGAGCGCTAAGGGTGTCGCCGGCACCGGTGGTAATATCGTTCTGGCGATAACCACGACCAGTCCGTTTGTTATCGGCGCCGCTGGACTGAAGCTAGACGTCAGCACGGCTGGTACAACTGCCGGCAATGTCACTGTGACTACAGCCGGTGATATTTCTATTGACGGTAGTGCGATCACATACGGCAAGGCTGGCGGTAGTTTGACCGCAACCGGCAACAATCTGCTCATAAGTAAGGTTGCCAGTCTCACTCCTCAGTTGAAGCAGGTGACCCTGACCAGCTTGAGCGCCAACGACTTTGACTTTGGTGGAGCGACTCTCAACGGCTTTGCCGATTTGGGTGCCACGACTCTCAAAGCCGACGGTGTGACTATTAACGTCAACCTGGCGGGCAAGCTCACAGGCGGTATCAACACTGCCGGTAATGGGGCCAACATCACGACTGTGACAACGCACACACTGGCGCTGTCGACATTGAATACGGTCACCCTTCTCTCCGGCGGCACACTGGCAGTAGTTGCCGATGCTGCCACCGGTGATGGTGGCTCGATCCTGATCAATGCCGGCAATGTTGCATTCAGCGGTGCGACCGGGACTACATTGACCGCGGACGCTAAGAGTGGTCTCACCGCCGGTCTCGGCGGTATCATCACAATTAACAATGCCAGCACAAGCAAGCTGACAGTGGGTGCAGTGGCATCCGGCGGCTTGACATTGAGCGTCAAGAACATTGCCACTTTCGGTGGCGGTAAGGTTACCGTCAATAATGGTGGAGCTATCGATGTAGACGGCAGCAAGATTGATCTCGGCGGCTCATATGGTGCAAGCACGGGAGCTGATCTGGTGATAAGCGCTAATGGTGTCCTCTCCATGAAGAGCATGACTGCCATCGCTGCTCTGAATATCAACAACCTGACACTGTCCAGCGACAGTGCCCAGGATTTCAATCTAGGCGGTGCTACCGTCGGCGCCAACGGGGTTAACGACCTGACTCCGACTTATAAAGCTGCAAATATCACTGTGGCTAACAATGGCGGAGCGATAGTTAACGGCGGCTCATTGGGACTTAATGGTACAGGCACTCTGATTCTGAATGCCAGTACAGACATTGGGACGATTGCGACGCCATTGCTGGTCAGAGGTCCTGGTGTTTCAGTCCAATCTGGCGGTAATACTTATCTCACGACACTAGGTGATACTGGCGTCTTGGGCGCCGTCGTGATGGGTGATCTGAAAATTGTTGGTACGGTCGGCGATCTCGCCGTGGGTGCTCCTGGTGCGGGCACTTTCTCTGCTGCCAAAATTGACGTGACGTATGTACCTACAAATAACAACACTGTTACTGTCGGTTCAGCAACGGCTTTCAACGGTGACCTCTCCGTTGTCTCCAACGCCAAAAACTTCAACGTGTTGGATAAATCGCAGATCAACGACGAGAATGGAAGCATTACCTTGCAGAACGTTGGTGGTGCTGCCGGTGCCAATATTGCTGTCGGCAAGTCAGTATTTATTCACAGTACAGGCGCCCTGCCAAATACTGCTGATGGAAACATATTCATCATTACTGGTGTTAAGCCGTCGATTCAGTCACCGAGAGAAATAGATCCTGGGGTAACCCCAGGCAACGCTATCGTCTATCAGACGCCGGGTGGGGAGGTAACATTCGGAACTGTCACAAATAAGTCAGGTACGATAACGGTTGCAGCGCCTAGTAAAGGCGAAGTACAGACAATATTGAGTGGACTCGGTCGTCATCTGGTGTTCAACAACGGAGCCGGTAATATAACGGTCGGTGCAGACAGCAGAATCACCGCCGACCCGCCCGGTATCTTGGGTCCAGTCATCGCTACTGAATCTGCTGGATACAGTTTGAGTGCACCGGCCGGCTCTGGAGCTTCATCGCCATCTGCGGCACCCATACAAATGACCAGCGCGACGTTATCAACACCGTCAGCTTCGTCGGGGCCTTCCGCCACGTCGGCAATCGGCACTGCTTCGACACTGAATTCGGTCGTCACCACTTCGTCCACCTCGGTTGGTAATTCGTTGGTGGCTCCGACAGTTGTGTCTGCCAGCGTGCCGAGCCTCAATGCAGTCGGTTCGAGCATCAATCAGTTTGCTGCTTCTGAATCCGGCATAACCAGCGGTCTTCTCAGCAGCCTCACCGGTGCAGCCGCTGCCTCACAGTTTGGCTTTGGCGCTGTACAAGGTGTGACTGGAACAGGCAACTCTGCCGGCAACGGAAACGGCTCTGGAGCCAGCAATGGAACCAACAATACTTCGACTCGGACACTATCCGGTGGAATTTCGGAGAGCGAAGTTTCGAACAATGCCCAGCGCACTCTCGACCGGGGTGCATTGCTCCTGGCTCCAGACCACGACACTGTGGTCGCCACACCATATGGTGCGGTCAACGTTGCTGCTCAATCGGTTGCATTGCTCATTTCTTCAGATAAGGGTCTGGCCGTGTACAACCTGCACGATGGCCACAAAAACGCCGTCGTCATCAGCGGCAACGGCAAGGCGCCTATAGCTCTCCTACCTGGATGCAGCATGGTACTGACCGGCAGTTCGGCTGGTTCCTTCGAAGAGGTCAACCCGGCTAAGTTCGTCGGCTACCGTCGCATGGTCAGCCGTGCGGCTGAGGGCAACGCCAAGGTATATCAAGCCGAGTTTGAAATCATGTCGCTAATCCGCGGCTTGCCTGCTCTGAAGGATCTGATGAGATCCGACAGCGCTAAGACTCGCAAGACTATCGACAGCATGCTCAAGACCGCAGCGATTCTAATGCAGCTATCGCCTGGGCGAGAACCATACGCCCTTTATCTGACACCAGAAGTGACTGCATATGCGGCTTCTGCCCAAAGATAAAGGCAACTTTTGACAGCTCTGACCTGCAAACTTTAGACAAAAAATCTTAGAAAAGGTGAAATAAATGGCCAGCATTTACGAGTCCGGTATCACTGCTTATAACTCCAGACAGAGAGTCGTCAGTTTGACGATTGGTCTGGCTTGCAGCGTTCCACTCACGTCCGCGGCGGCGATGGCAAACGTGCCTGTTATGCCGTCGGGTCACACTGGTTGGCAGGTTCACGCAACAGCGCCCTCGATAATGCACAACAATGTGCAGACGTTCGCGGCGCCTTCAACTGGTTCCACTTTCACTTCCGGTCATGCGGCCCCCGCCTCTTTTGGCAGTCTGCACCATTCATCGGCAGCGGCTCTTCATGCTTCAGCAATGAGCATACAGAACGCTGCCGCCGCCGGTAGTCTCAATCTCGCTTCTGCCAGGGAGACATTTGTAGCGGGTAACATTGCCAACTTCCAGACGTTGACTATTGATGTCGGCGGTAAGCAGCAGACAGTTAATTTCAACTCCAAGCTGACGGCTGCCGAGCTCGTCGCTGCTGAGCAGGTGCTCTCGGGTGCCGGACAGACTATCAAGCTAAACGCCGCCGGTGTGGCCACCGGTGGTAGCGTCACCCTGGACTCTGGTCTCTTCGGTGCGCTCAACCAGTCGGTCGGCGGCAATGTATCTTCGCTGACAATCGCTCGTGGTGTGCAGGTAATCGATAGCTTGAGTCTGCTTTCTCTCACGGGCAGCATCAATAACTACGGTTCTTTGCTCACGGCTTCCGGTGCTGCTGGAGCCAGTGACACCATCAGTGCCAACACAATCTATAACGCTCGTGGCGGAGAGATCGGTTCTTACAACGGTGGCGGCGGTCTCTACGCTGCGGATCCTATTCTCAATGCTCTGACATCGTTCAGCAACAGCGGATCTGTCAGCAGCGCAGGCAATCTGACGATCAATGCACCGGTTGTCTACAACGTCGGCTACGCCGGCTCGCTCGCTACCATCACCTCCGCGAAGAACGTCAACATCAACACCCAGACCCTCGATAACACGGGCGTCATTGCTGCTCTGACGGGCAATGTCAACGTCGCAAGCAACTCGGGTCTCAACGTTGTCGGCGGCGGCGGCACCATATCGGCCGTAAACGGCAATATCAATATGTCGGCGACTGATGCCGATTTGAATATTGACGGCGGCAATTTGTACTCGCAACAAGTCAATCTAGCTACTGGTAAGGGCAATATCACTGCTGATATGGAAGACGTGACAGGTGTGGTCAATGCCAGTGGCTGTGACATCAAGATGTCGGCTGCAACTGATGCCTTCAAGACTGGAGCCGTTAACGCAACGGGCGATCCCTTAATCGTTAATAGCGCCGGCGATGTCCAGATAAGCGCTCCTATTATCAGCGCCGGAGCTCCTATCAGCATCGTTGCCAGTGGCAATATATTGAGCTTTACCGGTGCGGGGGCCATCGATTCGTCTAGCGCTTTAGCCGCCGGTGGCGGGCCTATTACTTTGGTCGCTGGTGCAAGTTTCACCGGCACGGCAGGTACCGGAATTCAGGTAACAAAAGCTAGCGCTTCGGGCGGTCTGATCGATTTGGCTGGTGGACATGGCGGCACCGCCCCTGTCACTGCCATCACATCTGCTGCCACCGGTGTATCCGGTAATGGTGGCGCTATACAGATGATTGCATTCGCCGGTAAGAATGCAAATACAGGAACAGTAACAACGCCAGGTGCGGTGACGATCGATGCGACTTCGGTTGCAGGCAACCGGGGCGATGTCACTATCGTAGCCGGTGCTAAGACTGGTGCTGCAATTGTGGTCGGCAAGGTTGCCGCTGGTGTGGTTGTCGCTTCGGCCTCCACTCCCGTCATTACACTCAATAAGGGTTCGAAGGCAATCAGCTTTGACAGTACTGGCCTGCAAAGCGGCGGCACATTCGGGCCCGGCAAGGCCGGCAATACAGCAAGCATCTCTTTCCAGAACGTCGATGCCTCCTCTCAGATCAACGTCTTGACGGCAGGCGGGGCCGCTATCAACAACACCACAACGGCTTTGAATCTCGGCACCATCACTGTCGGCGCTAAGGCAAATTCCTTTGTCGCCAGCAACTCCGGAGCTGGATTGAACGGTGGTATAAACATCAAAGCGAATATCACCGGTGGTGTCGCGATTTTTAATGAGACCAACACCGGTGTCATCAACAGCGGCCTGGGAAGCGTCAATACAACATCACTCACTCTCAATACCGGCACTGCGGGCAAGAATACGTTGCTCACTAACGTCAGTACGTTGGCTATCAATTCCGCCGGCTCGTCCATCGACATCACGCAAGGTGTGAACACAATGGCACTGAGCGGTGGCATTGTGGGCGCCGGTACTCTGAATGTCGTCTCTTCTGGTCAGATCAATGTCACTGGATTGACTAAAGTGAACAACACTTCGGTTACGTTGCAAACGGCGACCGGCTCCAAGGGCGGCATCAGCATCGCCGCGCCGATATCGGTCGGCACCGGTACTGTCACGCTGAATAATCTGGGCAAGGGCGTTATTACCGAAACTGTCGGCAATATTCTCACGGCCAAGAACGTAAACATTGAAACCGTAACCAACATCGGCAGCAAGACCGCCCCGTTCTTGACCAATAGCACCAACCTGGATCTGCGCATTGAAGGCGCCAAGCTCGCCGGGTTCGTTTCTGACCTGCAAACCGGCATTTTGAATGTTGCAGACGCTTCGGCCACCGGCGGAGGTTCTTTGACCCTCAATTCTGCGGCTAATCAAGTAAATGTAGGCGTTCTTCCTTATGCAACTGTTTCCATTACAGACACAGCTAAAGGCGCCGACATACAGACGACCGGACCGCTCAATGTCGGTACTGGAGCAGGTGTGGTTACGGTCGTATCTGCCGGCACCATTTCCAATCCACTTGCTGGTTTCTTCAAAGGCACGACGGTTTCTCTGACGGCAACGAACGGCGTTGGTACAAACGCTAACCCAGTGTTTGCTGACTCGGCCAATCTTGCACTCAACTCATCTGCCGGAAATGTTTTTGTCACCGATAACGTGGCCGCGACCGTCAACGGTGCTGCCGGAGCGGCGAATATTTTTACGGTCACTGACGGTTCCTCGGCGCCTACAGCGCTGACCGTCGGTAAGTCGGTCGGCGGTGGTAACATCCAGCTAATCACGACTCAAGCGGGCAGTGGCATCTCTGTTGCTGGTACGTTAGGGACCGCCAGTACCTCTAAGGTCGGCGTTACTTCTACCGGCGCCATCACAACTAAAGGCGCTATTAGCGGCTCAGGCATCACATTGACGGGAGCCGGTCTAATCACCATTGGTGGTGCAGTCGGTACCGTTGCCACCAAGACTGTGACAGTGAACGGCGCTGCTAATGTCACTGTCGGTGGTCTGGTCAGCGGCAACGTTGTAGACATCAAGTCCGCCAACATCCTCACGACTACAAAGGGTATCAACGGTACTGGTGCGCTCTCCACTGTGACGCTCACAGGTGGTGCCGGCGCTAGTGGTAATGCGATCATTGTCGGTGGAGCAATCACCGGTGAGGATATAACGCTGGCACTCAATGGTGGTGCCAGTCAAGGTATGGCCCTTAATGCCAATATCGGAACTACAGCCGGTACGAGCAGTGTGACAATCAACGATGCTGCCGGTGCCGTAGGTATTTCGGGCAAAGGCGTCCTCAGCGGTCTGCAAGTGAATTTGACGTCGCTTGGCGCAATTGGTACTGCCAAAGCCAATATCAACATTGCCACTTCCAATCTTTCGGTCAACAACGCCATTACTAACCTTGGCGGCGTGTTCATCACCCAGAAGGGCACCTTGTTGTCCGTCATCAATAATCTCAACACTGATAACTTGTCCTTGAAAGTAACCGGCAATCTAGACATTGTCGGCAACGTCACCGCGCCTCTCTACAATGTATCGGCCTCTGGCGCGCTTAATGTCTACGGTACCCTTGATACTGGCAAGGCGACGGCTAATTCCAATACACTGACTTCCGGTACCACGTTTGCCGTCCAGTCGGCAGGTAACATTGTTGGTACCGGTGGAGAACCTGTCACCATCAAAGTCGGTACTGACGGTACGATTAACGGTAACGTCAATGTTTCTCAACTGACTTTGACGACAGGCAAGACCTTCACCGTCAACAATGGCGGTAAAGTGGATGGGGCGAAAGACTCCGTCACGGCCAAAGGTGGCGTCACTATCGATGGTCAGTTTGGTAATGCTACAGACATAATCGCGCTGACTTCCGGCGGCATCCTCCAGGTTGGTTTCAATCATGCCACTGCCAGTATTACTGGTGCTAGCGGCAGTGCATCGGCCGTGACGCTGAACAACTACGGCACCATTAGTGGTGACCTTACTTTGAACGCATCAGGCTCCGGCAACCTGGCTTTCAATAACTACAATACTGTTGGATCGGCTACAAGCGACCTAGTCATCAATGCCTCGAAGGGCAATATCACAGCCTTTAACACTGCCAGCGTGATAAACGGCAATACCGTAAAAGTCATATCAGGTGGCTCGGCTGTTCTTAATGTCAGCGCTACCACCAACATCAATAGTGCATCTGTTAAGGGTGCGATGAACGTTACCGTCACCGGTGGCACCTTCTCAATCGGCGGCGCGACCGTTGCCGACTTCAAAGTCGGTAGTTTGAATACTCAGTACACGCCTAGCAATGCGACAACGCTGACTGTATCTAATATTGCTACATCGACCGGTGATCTGACTATAGCTAGCGGAGCCAATAGCTTGCAGGTTGTATCGGGAGTTACCCTGAGCACTCTTGCCGGTAACATCACTTTGCTCAACACCACTGCCACCGCCACTCCTACTATCAAGGTGGGAAATGGCGTACTTATTCATGGTTCGGGTGCTAAGACCAATCTGAATCAAGGGAATGTCTACATCATCGTTGGTGCTGCAGTTCCTTCGCAGCCTTATGTTGCTGGCACCATCCCGGCAGGCGTGCCGTCGGCTAATGTCGCTCCAGTGGGTACTGCATTGGGTACTACCGTATTTTTCGGCACCAACAGCATTACTTCCGACCCTGCGGCCCTGTTTAACGGTCTGGCTCGTAACCTGGTGTTCTCGACGGGAGTAAATGGTGTCCTTGCTATCCAGGTAGGAAGTTCTACTTTTACCGCCGACCCACCTGCTGACGCTGTGCTCACGGCTGTGAATACGCATCCTTCAACGATGGTCTTGGCCCCAGTGACTACTTTCTCGAGCGCTCCCGTCATCGTGGCTACTTCCAATCAGCTCCTGCCTACTGCGGCCTTGAGCAATTCATCCGTTAACTCCTTCGTCTCCGCTAGCGGTGGCTTGAGTAGTTTCATCACCTCGGGCTCCGGCGAAATAGTTTCCGGTATAACCTCCAGCAACGCCGGCAACATGCTCCGGGTTAGCCAGGCTACCGGTGCCACTCGCACTTTGAGCGGCGGCGTTTCCAACGCTTCAGGACGCATGATGGAACGCGGAGTAAGACTGATTGCGCCTGAGCAAAATACTGTGGTCAGCACACCATTTGGCTCGGTTAGCGTCGCCGCCGATTCGGTCGCCCTGATTGTTTCCACCGACAATGGCCTGGCCGTCTACAACTTACATGACGCCCGCAAGAACGCTGTCGTGATCAATGACGGCGGCGCTAATGTTGCTCTCAATCCGGGACGCTGTGCCTTCCTCACCAATGCCGCTAATGCTGCTTTTGAAGATATCAACCCGGCGAAGTTTGTCGCTTATCGTCAGGTCGCGAACCGCCCAGCCAGCAACGGCGGTGCGCTCCATCAGGCTGATTTCGAAATCATGTCTCTGGTGCGCGGCTTGCCTGGAGTGAAGGAGCTTATGGTTTCCGACAGCCCTAGAACGCGCAAGACTATGGTCGGCATGCTCAAGACTGCGGCAATCCTGATGCAGTTGACCCAGGGCGGCGAAGCCTACAGTCTCAAGACCACTCCCGCCATCACGGCGTATGCGGGCAAACTTGCAAATTAAAGGCGCCGCTTTTAATTTGCGACCTATGATTGCAACCGCATCTGGTGCATGAAGCAGCGACTGGTCAACTGAATGCGCTTGTGCGTGCAGCCTTCTTCCGAGCACAGTTCGGGCCCAACCTCTGGGCCAAATTGTCGCCACTGGCGGTCGCGTCTGTTGAGCACTTTTTCTTTCGCTTGCTGCGGCAGGCTGAGGAATTGTTCGCTGTGCTTGATCTCGGTCATCGTCTGGTCGCCTGTGACTAAGAGATAGTCGTAGTTTGTGCTGAGGTAGAGGAATGCTTTGATTCTCGCTAGTGTTTGGCTGAGCAATGGCAGTTCTTCTTCGTAGATTTCGCGGTGCAGGTAAAACTGCTCCTTGCTTACCCGTGCCTCCATCTGTGGTGCGGCCTCCGGCGAGTAAATAATAAAACTTGCTTCGTGCAACGGCAGGTCCGGGGCGGAAAGGAAATCAGGACTGGCAGCGTAGTCGCCGATTTTCTTCCAGCCGGCTTTATTGCCAAAGGCCTCTGCTCCAGGAGCTTGTGCGTAGTCGAGAACAATTATTCGAAACGGCCTCGGTAGCGCCACAACCGTCATCGGATCAATCATCAAGTCCTTGGTTTTGATCCACGAATATCCATACTCTGAGCCTTCCTGGGCGTCAAAAGTATAAGTCCAATCGGTACCTTTTAGGTAGTCTTCAATGTTTTGCACGATATTTAAACCATTCAGAGTCGCCGCCGCCGAGCGGCACCGTTAGCGGTCCGAAGTCGGCGGTGTCGGAAAAAGAGTGATGCGAGGATTTGAGAAATTTGAAAGTTTCTTCCAGTCGTCTCGGTCTTTCGGCAAAGCCATTGCTCAGATCATACAGGGCCCAATCACCTTTTCTGTTCAGTTCTTTGAGCTTGAGTTCGGGGCGTTCTTTGAACTTTGCCATGTGTTTATCGTCACCGAGAATGAATTGTCGCCTGCCTGAGCGCGTCGGACCGTAGGTGAAGCCGTCTTTGGACATGGGTTCGGTGACCAGGACAAATTGCGAGACTTCGGACATAAAATCAACCGGCCTTTGCATGTAGTACATGGCTGACGGCATGTATGTGCCGAAGAGGGCGATTTCTTCTTTGCTGCCTTTGAGTTGTGTAGCCAGTGCCACCATATTGTCCTGGCGCAGGTGTCCGGCTACCTGGAAGATCGCCGGCTGGAGGAAGCTGGTCAAGGCCGACATCGTCACGGCAGCAGCAATCAGAGCGTCTACCATTGCTTTTGCTTTGATCTGTTTGAATTGTGCAAAAGCACCGGCTGCTGTCAGGATCCCGGCGACGGCTAAAAAGATGCGTTGGGCAGGGTAGATCGGAATGAATGGAGTGACGGTGCCGACCAGGCAGGCGAGAGCCAGGACCGCACTGAGCCAGGCGCAGATGTGGGTGAAGACGGCCAGCCATTGGGCGTCGTATTTGAGTTTGTCGGCCAGTTTTTTGTCTTCGCCGCTTTGGCTGTCAAATAGCTTTACTGCAGTGACAGCGGTGAGAATGGCCACTGGTGTCACAATTGGCAGTATGTAGGTGGGGAGTTGTGTTTTAGAAAAACTGAAAAATACAAACACCGCCAGCGACCAAGATGAGAGATAGTAAACGCTGAGGCGCTCGATTTCGTCCTGCGGCAAAACTGTCCGCTCATTTTTACTTTTGGCGCTGCCTTCAAGAGTGGCTGCTGATGCGGCTTTCATGTGTGGGCGGTAAGTGGATTTGAAGGTCAGTCGGCCGCCTCCCAGCCAACGTTCTACCAGTGGATCGCCAAATGTGACTTTGATCGTCTGCGCCAGTATCAGGGACCAGGGCGCTATGCCATAGGCCAGGACCGGTACGAAGAAATACCAGTAGCTTTTAAGTAAATTGGTTTTGCCGGCCAGTCTGGCGAAGTTTTCGTAGACGATGAACACTTCCAGAAAAAGTCCCTTGGTGGCTTTCCAGACGGCCCAGTACCAGGGCACCACTATGGCTGCAAAAATCAGCGCACCCAGAGCCGGTCTTGTCGATAGGAACCAGCCCCAGATTGTTTTTAGTGTGGGCTTTTCCAGTAGCAAAAATAGCAAAGTGCCAAGGCCAAATAAGACAATTCCCGCCGGGCCTTTGCTCAGCACCGCTATGCCGAGCGCCGCCCAGAGAGCGCATGCCCATGGCAGAGAGCCGGTAAAGACCGACATAGCAAATCCGAGAACGGCGATATTTAGCGCCGAGCAAAAGAGCAAATCTATGGGCGAGGTTTTGCAGGTGACTACGGTCAGTGGTGCGCTGGCCGCAATTAAAGCGCCCAGGAGTGCCGGTTTTGCACCGAAGAGTCTTTTACCGGCCTGGTAGGTGGCTAGCACCGTCAATGTGGCAATCAGTGCAAAAGGCAGACGGGCCGCCAGTTCGCTTATGCCGAAAATCTTGTAGCTTGCGGCGATAAGCCAGAAAGTCAAAATCGGCTTGGAGAAATAAATCTGATAATTGAGATGGGGCACGATCCAGTCGCCGCACTCGACCATTTCGCGGGCGGCTTCGGTGTAGTAGCTTTCACCCGGGTCTGTGAATGTCCAGGTGCCGATGCAGTTGAAGTACAAGCCGGCGCAGGCCAAAAGCAATATGACCCAGGGAGCGAGCCTGCTTTTCGTCCGGCTCTGCGTCATGTCGCTCGCGATGTCAGTTGCCTCGGGGGCTTTAGGGCTATCCACGCGCCCATATTAGCACCGTGGGGCGGGCGAGGCATTAACCCCCTGTGGGCTTGTAGCCGGGGCGTATGCGTTGGAGCATGTCTTCGCGTTCCTTCCATTTGCGGTCGAAGTAGAGGCGTTCGCGCTCTATTTCTTCAGGGCTGTCGAAGTCTATGCCGGTGCGGGAGTTGTCGGCAGGAGGGTCAATCCCTATTCCAGGGGCGCTGGCCGGCGCGATGGCAGGGGAGATGGCAGGGGAGATGGCTGTCCCCGGCACGGTCGTAGGGGGCGGTACTGACGCTGTGGCGTGTGTTGCGATGACCAGGCGGTCGATGGCTACAACAAGGAGAAATCCCCAGAGCAGGCATCTGCGTTTGTGATCCTTGGTCCATGCTGGTGCTTTTTCCCAGTATTTGAGGGCAGTATCACCGGGGTGTTTGCCTAAGATGCTGTCGCAGAGACGGCGGAATGTCTCCAGCCAGAAAGGTTCTCCTTGCTTGATGGGGCCAAGATCGAGATTGCTTGCCAGGTCGTTGGCCCAGTCCCAGGGTGTTTTAGGTTTGTCTGTGGGCTCTTTGGTGAATGGGCTTTGCGCTTGGGGCGCTTGTTCTGGTGCGGCGCGCGGTGGTGGCTGAGGCGCCCTACCCCAGCAGATGCAATAGCCAATTGTTTTGTGTTCGCCGCTCTGGTAGTGCGCTTGCAGTAGTTCTTTTGCGGCGATGATCTGTTTCAGTTTTTGCTCGGCGATTGCTTTTTCTTTTGGGGTTAAAAACTTGTCTGGGTGCCAGACTTTGGCCAGGTGTCGGAAGCGGGCAGTGATGTCGGACCAGCTTGCGCCGGGCGCAAGCTCCAGGGTGCACAGTGCCCGCAGGAGTTCGTCGTGCATACACGCTCCATTGGTTGCTGATTTAAAAAACGATGGTGTTTGGGTTTGGAAGCGATAAAACTGAGCGAGAGTCGGCTGGTTTTACCGAGTTATTTTGTGGACAGCACTATACACCCGTCACGGGGAAATTGCACCTAGAGAATGTTTAAACTGTGCTCGGGAACATCTTTATCCAGGGTTTTCCCTGGGTGTGCCAATAGCCATCGGTGTGCGCAGTCTGGTCAGGCGCTCGGCCAGAGCGCTAGACTTTGGCGGTACCTCGGTCATACCTGCGTGGCGCGGGCGTTCATATGCGTCCAGTACGGCGCGGTTTAACCCCAGAGTTTGGAAGTCTTCGAAGCGCACCCAGTCGACGATGTCATATTTATAGCCGGCATATGCCAGGTCCTCATCGAGGAATTTGAGTGTGGCTGTGCCTGCAGGGTCATCTCCAATCTGGAAAAAGACGATGCGCGCCTGGTCAGGATTTTTCATGTGGTCGACAATTGTTTTGATTGCCACTTCCAGTGAGTCGCCCCTTTCCTGTTTGCCGGTTGTGAAAACCATGATCAGGAGCGGCTTTGACGTCTGGCCGTTGAGGTGGTCGTAGGCAAGTTGTTGAATCGGCGCCGAGAGCACGGCAGATTCCATTGCAAATGAAGCGTTGAATAACTGTCTCAGGGACTGCACGCTCTGGTCTTTGTATGAGTGGTAGATGTTTTGATAGGCCTGCATCAAACCGAATTGTTTGGAGTTGTGCCGGGAGAGGCCGTCGGCAAAATCCACTATGCGTGAGGCGCACCAGTCCCATTTTGCCTGGCCGGTTTCACCAAGAGGCATCGACATATTGGATGACATGTCTTGTACAAAAATGATTTCGGAGTCTTTGATGCGCTCCCAAGCTTGTTGTGTGCCTGTCAGCTTTGGCGCCGGAGGCGTTGCTTTGCTGAATTGGCGTATTCGGCTGGCGCTGGCCACGCTAGACGCGTCCGGGTGCATGGTGATGGCGTAGTGTTTGTTGTCGCGGCGTAGAGTCAGCTTGAGCAGATCGGCGCCGGGTATGAAAGTAGATTGCAATATGGAGTCGCCGGGTAATAGCCCGGCATGATGGCCCGCCGACCCGGTCGTCACAATTGTCACCCGATGCTCGCCGCTCAGCTGCCTGGTGGTGATACCGCAGGCGGTGAGTGCTTGATTGGTTGTCGTCGCTTTGTCGCAGGCAGCAGGGGCTGCTTCTTTGCTGGCAGTTTGGGAGCTGCCACTTTCTTCGCAGCCGACTATTGCGTCGACTTCTTTCATTGCGGTCGCGATGATTGATTGTTCTTCGCTCTTGTACTGTTCGATCAGTTTTTTGACCTTGGCCGTTTCATTCTCACGAATACGCGCGACTTCAGCCGGACGGTCGACATTGGGCGCGACATAATAATCTTCATTGTCTCGTGCGGCTTCGATCCCAGTAAATGCGCTCATGCGTCTGTGGAAAGTGTTAACAGGTATTTCTTTGATGCGTGATCTGGCGAATTCTTCAGTGTGACTGATGACGATGTCCAGCTGATGTTTTTTGAAGACCAGCGATTGATCGGCTTTTTCAAGGATAGATTCGGCGTGATGTAGGCTAGCCGGGTCGAGGCGTTGCAGTGCGGCAAGTTGCTTCTGTTGTCGTCGTGTTTCGTCCTGGTTATCGTCTGCATTTGCTTCTGCCGTGCTCGATTTCTCATGCGCTCCGCTATTGATGGCACTCAGGGCGGTTGCAGCCAGATTGGCTGCGGAGCTGCCTTTGGTACGGCGGCCTGCCTCAATGCAGTAGGTGTATTGCTGCCTGGCTGCGGTCAGGTCATCGAGTTTGAAGTAGATGTTGCCCATGAGATAGTGCACGTCGATGTTGGTCGGGTCTGAGCGCAGTAGCTCACGACCCATGTTTTCAGCTAAAACATAGCGTCCCAGATTGTATTGCTGCGCCATGCTTTTGATCTCGTCTTTGGTTGCGGCCTGGGCTGCGCAATTTGCACTAGCAAGACATAGCAATGCTGAAAGCAAACCTGGTAGCGGTCTTGGTAGCGGTCCTGATAGCAAACCTGATAGCAGCTCTGTGCTCAGCCCGGGTCCTAACAATGAGGACCGGTTTTTGCCGTGAGACCGGCGACGGGAAATTTTGCCCGGCAGTTTGCTCATAAGACAATCTTAGCGGTTGGAAGGATTTTGGGCGTGTCGATCCCGGGCTTCCTGCAATTGCTTGCGTACCAATTCTAACTCTGATTGCAGGCTATTGCCTGGTGAAATTCTGAGACTGGTTTGAAAGTTGTGATTAAAAGTGTCATAGAGCGCCAACTTGAGGCCGAGCTGCTGCAAGCGATCAAAGGTGTTGGCCTCGACTATGTCGTAGCGCGCGCCCTGGGGCAGCAGGCCGGCGTCCAGCATTCTGATCAGAGCCTTGCCGTCTGCATCGTTGCCGATTTCAAAGAATACGATTTTGATTTGCTCGGGTGACGACATGCGCTTGGTGATGTCTACGATGCATTTTTCTACCAGCTCCGGTGCGGCCGGCTCTCCGTCTGTGAGCACGACCACAAGCAGTGGATTGATGCGGGCCCCGCCCATGTAGTCGTTGAGGACAAAATCCAGTGGCGTGGCCAAATCGGTGGGACCGCCCGGTCGATTGCGCGCGAAAGTCTGTTGCACTTCTTCGGCGCCGCAGTTGCGACGCAGGTCGTAGCTGCCGTTAAATGTGGCGATGGTGAAACGGCGACCGGTGTTACTCAGCGCCTGCGAAGCGAAGGTAGTGAGCTGATTGCTGCACCAGTCCCACTTGGTCACACCTGCGGCATCAACGGGGTCGTTCATCGAGCCGGATTGATCGATCAGCATAACGATGTCGTAGTTTTGCAGTTTTTTCCAGGCCGGGTCTTTTGTAGTCGTGCGCGTCTCGGCGCTTGATTGGAGAGTCGTATTTGCGGCGCCGCTTTTGAGTGAGGGGCTTTTGAGCGGAACTATGGGATCGCCGGCATTGGCCTCCGTAGCCAGATCTACTCCGTAGACTGAAACGCCCCTGCGGATTGTGAGCTGCAATCGGTTGTTGGTCAGAGTGCCTCTAGTAATTACGTCATTGTCCTGCAAACCGGCGTAGAAAGCCGGTGAACCCATGCGCACTTTTTCGATGCGCGCGGGCAAAGTCGTGGATGTGATTACCACTCCGGCGTTGATGCAGGCATTGAGCAGTTCATTGACCTGGCCGTAGAGGCGAACGGAAGACTGTGGGTATGAGGCGGCCTGTGCCTTTGAGCTGTTCGACTTGCCTGGCGCGGCCGATGCCGATCTCTCAAACTGTGTCAGACAAAGGGTGGCGAGAAGACTGATGGTTAATGCGCGGAGCTTCATTTGTGTTGTGCTCGAGTACTTTTGGTCTTAGTCTGGATCTGGGTTTTGGTCTGGGTCTGGGACTTGGACTTGGGATTGGGATTTGGTACCTGATCCAATCGCAAAGCCTTGGCCTGCAGCTCGGGCGGTGGAGGGGGCAGGGGCATTTCACCGTGGTAGTTTATGTAGTTTCGCACAAACAGACCGCTGCCTTTTTGCACCAAACGCACATCGCCGCCTTTACTTGGGGCGGCCTGGGAGTTGAGGTTGCCTTTCTGCGAGGTGATGGCGTCGGCCTGTGCCTGATAGTAAGCGGTTATCTTGAGCTCTTCGGCGTCGCAGTTTTCTCTGAGCGATTTGATTCGTTTCTGAGCGGTTTGTTCCAGACGAGCTTGTTGCGGGTCGTCGGCGGCTCGATCAAGCTCAGCTTGAATCGTGTTGATTTTTCTTTGCAATTTGA
>Ga0105248_10000593_pt1 | contig 41244 bp, 36 predicted proteins | sample KBSS34metaG_FD_81524 | JGI IMG/M metagenome (GOLD analysis project Ga0105248, IMG submission 81524) | Switchgrass rhizosphere microbial communities from Kellogg Biological Station, Michigan, USA - KBS S3-4 metaG | ecosystem: Host-associated > Plants > Roots > Rhizosphere > Soil | place...
AATCCCGTGACGCACGATCTGCTCGTCATCGACTTCGGCCATCAGCAGGTGCTGAAGGTCGATCCGCAGACCGGCAATTCCAGCGTCTTCACGACAATTCCAGGCGGAGCCGCCGCGGGACCGAACGGCCTCACGTTCGACGCTTCAGGAAACGTCTACATTTCCGACTCGTTCCAGGCGACGATCTGGCGTACAGGTCCGACACCCGGTGCGCCTACGGCGTGGGTGAGCGATCCGTTGCTCGGCACGTCAGGCGTCCCGCCGTTCGGCGCCAACGGTCTCGCGTTCAATCGCGATGCATCGGCGCTGTTCGTTGCGAATACCGGCAATGACACGATCGTGCGCATACCGTTGCCCGGCGGACCTGCCGGCGCACCGGGAACGCCCGAAGTGTTCGTCAACTCGATCAATGGAGCGGATGGCCTGATCATCGACGCCGCGGACAATCTGTGGGTTGCCGCGAATCAGGCGGACGAAATCGTCGTCGTAAACCCGACGGGCCGCGTGATCGCGAAGCTCGGCGATTTCGACGGCATCGATCGCCACGGCGCGGCCGTCGGCCTGCTGTTCCCGGCCAGTCTGGTCATGGTCAACAATTTCATCTACGTGACGAATCTCGCGCTCGATCTGCGCAACTTCGGCCTTCCGCAGGCGGTCGATTCGCAGTGGGCCGCCGAAGTCACCCGTTACACGATTGCACGCATCCACGCGCATCTGCCGCCGGTGCGCGATCAGTAGCAGAGCGGTGCCAAGCGATCGGCGCAGGTGTTGGAGCGACACCTCGCCGATCGATTGCTCTAAACGCTCGCCAACGTCGCTCTAAACGCTCGCCAACGCCGCTCGCACGTTGCCAACGTCGCTCTCACGCTCTCAACGTCGACATGGATCCCGTACTCGCCTCGCTGCTTTCGCACCCGGACATCTGGCGCGGCGACGATTGCGCACGGGAACCGGCGAGCCTTCCTTCGGGTTTCCCCGAACTCGATGCGGCATTGCCTGGGGGCGGATGGCCGCGCGGCGCGCTGACCGAGTTGTTGCTCGAACGCGAAGGGATCGGCGAGTTGCGCCTGACGCTGCCTGCGCTCACGCGTCTGCAGGCCGAAGGACGCAGCATCGTCTGGGTTCTGCCGCCCTACCGCCCGCACGCTCCCGGGCTGCTGGCGGCCGGGCTCGATCTGTCGCGATTGATCGTCGTGCGCGGTTGCACTGCCGCGGAAGCGCTGTGGGCGTACGAGCAGGCGCTGCGCGCGCCCGAGTGCGGCGCGGCATTCGGCTGGATGCAGGCGCGTGAGGAGCGTGTAGTACGACGTCTGCAGGTGGCGGCGCGCGAAGGGCGCACATGGGGTGTGCTGTGGCGGCGGCCGGGCCAGCGCATCACCGGCAGCGCCGCGCCGCTGCGCCTCTCCCTTGATTCCGAGCAGGGCAAGCTGGCGCTACGCATCCTGAAACGCCGTGGCGCAGAACTCGCACGACCGATCACCATCGACTTGACGCGCGCGCCGGGTGCGCCGCTTTATCCGCTGCCAACCGGCGTGCCACCCCTGGGCCGCAGCTCCGTTTCACCGTCGCAGAGCCATCGTCACGGCACGCGGCTTCCCCACAGGAAAGCATCATGAATTCTCCCCATCTCGTCCCGGCGCAGCGCTCGGCCGCTTCAGCAATCGTTACGCCTGGCGAATAGCGGCCGCACCCGCTTTTCGGAGGTTCCCGAGGCGGCCACGTAACAGCGCACATGATCTGGGTCTCGGTTCTGCTGCCCTCGCTTCCGCTCGACGTGTTCGCCCGCATGCACGAGCCGGAGAACGTCGAGCGACCCTTCGTCGTCGCGAGCGGCGGCCACTATCCCCGCGTCGTTGCGGGCAATGCCGCCGCGCGCGCGGCAGGCATTCGAAGCGGGCAACTGATCTCGGCCGCCCTTGCACTCGCTCCGGAAGTGATGCTTCGCGATCGCGATGCGGCCGCGGAGGAAGCGGCGCTCTGCGAGGTTGCAACGCTTGCGCTGGCGATCACGCCAAACGCGAGCATCGCGCTGCCGAACGCGGTCGTCGCTGAAATCGAAGGCAGCATTCGGCTATTCGGAGGATTGCCGCCGTTGCTCGACCGTCTCGCGCGTGATGTACGAGCGCGCGGTTACGCTGCACGACTCGCGCTTGCGCCAACGCCGTTGGCTGCACTGCTGCTTGCGCGTGCCGGCCATGGCGAGCATGTTCTCGACACTGCGCGACTTGCCGCCGCACTCGCGCCGCTGCCGCTTGCGCTCCTCGATCTCGAAGCGGACCCGCGCGCGACGCTCGAGGCGGCCGGCATAACGACGTTCGGCGCGGCGAATGCGTTGCCGCGCGCAGGACTCGCACGCCGCTTCGGCCCGGCCGTGGTCGACATGCTCGATCGTGCGCTCGGTCGCAGCCCCGATCCGCGCGATCCCTATCGGCCCCCGCCGCATTTCGAGCGCAAGCTGCCGCTGCCCGCTCCGGTCGACAACGTCGAGGCGCTCGGCTTCGCCGTCAATCGTCTCGTCAACGACTTCGCCGGCTGGCTGCTTGCACGAGGTCTTGGCGCCTTGCGCCTGTCGCTTTCCCTGGTGCACGAACGCTACGTGCGGGAGCGGGGCACACCGCCGACGCTCGCGTCGTTTGCGCTTGGTGCACCGGCGCGTGCGCCGGAACATCTGCATGCGGTGCTGCGCGAGCGCCTGGCGCGTATCGAACTGCCCGCTCCCGTCGAATCGCTCGTACTCGCAAGCGACGAGACGGCGTCGCTTGCAAGCCGCAATCTCGGCTTGCTGCCGGAAGACGAGGCACAGGCGGTTATCGTTCCGCTCGTCGAGCGACTGCGCTCGCGTCTTGGCGATGATGCGGTCGTCGTGCTGGCGCCGCTTTCGGAACATCGTCCTGAATACGCAACGAGCGAAGCATTGTCGAGCGGCCTTGGTGCATCATCGTTGCACAAACCGGGCGAGCCGCGAGCGCATGCATCACCGCCCCGCCCCGTCTGGCTGCTCGGCGAAGCGCAGGCGCTTGGCGCTGTCCTCGAAACGAAGCCATGGATCCTTCGCGACGGCCCGGAGAGAATCGAGTCGGGATGGTGGGATGGCCACGATCTTCGCCGCGACTACTTCGTCGCCGAAACGCCGAACGCCGAGGTCGTCTGGATCTATCGCGATCATCGTTACGGGACCGACGACGGCGAGTGGTTCCTGCACGGCTATTTCGCATAGCCGTTCACCGAACGCTCGACGTGATCGATGCGATCACCCCCGAGGCCTTCCTGAACGAATCCGCGTCGACGCCCGCCACACCATGCCGCTCGGCGATCCATCCGAAATCCGTGTACGCCGCCCAGACGTCACCGTTATCGTCCTGCAGCACGAGGACGCGAACGGGCCAGTCGAGCCCGGCAAGCTGGTTTGCCTTGATGAACAGCGTGCCGAGTGGCGGATTTCCGAACGTCAGCAGGGTCGAAGGACCGATGTCGACGCCCGCGTCACGCGCAAGTCGCTGCTGGTCAACCTCCGAGAAGAACGTGATGCCCTTGGCCGCGACGTCCTGCTTGATGCGCGCGACGGTCTCCTGCACCGAATACGCGCTCTTGACTTTCACGATCCCGCTCTGCGGTACCGCAGGCGTCCTGTCCTGCGCCGTCGACGGTGCGACGAATGCAAACGACAGCGAAAGCGCGAGCAATGCGACGCGCGCGGGCCTGTCGAAGCTGATTGCCATGATCCTGGTCTCCTCGATATCCTGCTCGTTGATTTAGGACTCCGCGTCCGCGGTGTGCACGCATCGGGTTCGATTCCTCGTTCGCCGCGCGTCCACGTTCGTCGTCCGTGATCGATGAAACTTACTGCAGATGGATTGATGCAGGTGCCGTGTCGCCTCGGTGCGCGCCATCGCTGACACGCAGCACGCACGTTACGCGTGTAACATCGACAGTGGACGCTCGACGTGCGCGAATGCCGCGCAAGCGCGCGCGTCGATAGGAGCGACCGTGATGAATGCCCCGGTTGCCGATGCCACGCCGCGCGAGGTGGCCATCGCCGCAGACGGCGACGATCTCGCCGGCAACCTCGTCGTCCCGGCTGGCGCGAAGGGGATCGTGCTGTTCGCGCATGGCAGCGGCAGCAGCCGGCTGAGCCCGCGCAACGTCTGGGTCGCACGGCAACTGCAGCGCGCCGGTCTCGGAACGCTGCTGTTCGATCTCCTCACACGAACCGAAGAAGCGCGCGATGCGTCGACGCGTGAGCATCGCTTCGACATCCCGTTGCTCGCACGAAGGCTCGCGGCCGCTACAACATGGCTTGCGGAGCACTCCGAGTCTGCGCGCCTTGCTGTTGGCTACTTCGGCGCGAGCACGGGAAGCGCCGCCGCACTCGTTGCCGCGGCGGAATTGGGGGATCGCGTCGCGGCCGTCGTGTCGCGCGGCGGTCGTCCCGACCTGGCCGGCGAAGCGGTGCTGGCGCGCGTCGCCGCACCGACGCTTCTGATCGTCGGCGGCAGCGACGATGTGGTCTTGACGCTGAACCGTGCCGCCGATGCGCGCATGACGTGCGAGCGGCAGCTCACGATCGTGCCCGGCGCGTCGCACCTGTTCGAAGAGCCCGGGGCGCTCGAAGTCGTGGCGAACCTCGCTACGCAATGGTTCGTGCGATTCCTGACGGTTCCGCAGGGCCGGTAGAGACATGCAGTTCATCGATCGACGACAGGCGGGACAACTGCTTGCGGGCGATCTTGCCCGCTACCGCGACGATCCCAACGTGGTCGTGCTCGCGTTGCCACGAGGCGGCGTGCCGGTCGCCTTCGAGGTCGCGACCGCGCTCCGCGCGCCGCTCGACGTGTTCATCGTTCGCAAGCTCGGGCTCCCCGGTCACGAGGAGTTCGCGATGGGCGCGATTGCCAGCGGGGGCGTGATGGTGATGAATCCCGACGTTGCCGCATTCCACGTGCCGCAGGCCTCGATCGACGCGGTCGCGACTCGCGAACGGGCCGAGCTCGAGCGCCGGGAACGGCTCTACCGGGGCCACCGCCGGCCCATCGATCTGCATGATCGAACTGCCGTTCTCGTCGACGACGGCCTTGCGACCGGCTCGACGATGCTCGCCGCTGCGCGTTCCGCGCGGCTTCAGCAGCCGAAGGCGGTCGTCGTCGCCGTTCCCGTCGCCGCGGCGGAAGCGGTCAATGCACTTCGGCGCGAAGTCGACGACGTCGTCTGCCTGGCAACACCGGAGCCGTTCCGTGCCGTCGGCCTCTGGTATCGACACTTCGATCAAACGACAGACGACGAAGTGCGCGCGCTGCTTGATTCAGCGTGGGAGGCGGAAGGCAAGCGCGGCGACGCTTGACCCCTTCGCGCCCGGTGCCGGGTGTTGGCGCCAACGAAGCGCGGTTACGTCGCTAGTGTTGACACGCTTCCGTAGGTCCCGAGTCAGGAGCCAAGCAAAAGGACTCGGGACACTAGATTCCCGCGTACCACTGGTAGCCCTGATCCTCCCAGTACCCGCCCTTGCCACCACCGATGTGCGCGAAGCTCTCGACGAGCTCGAGGCGCATCACGTACTTGGCGTGCTTGTAGCCAAGCTGCCGCTCGACGCGCAGGCGAATGGGCGCGCCGTTGGCGATCGGCAGCGGCTTGTCGTTCAGCGCGTAAGCGAGGATCGTCTGCTCGTGATGCGCATCGTCCATGTCGATGCTTTCGTAGTACGGTGATTGCCCATCGTCCTCCATCGGGTCGGCGCAATGGAACACCACGTACCGAGCCGCCGCGGAGGGTTGGACCGCATCGAGGAGCGCCGACAACCGTGTCCCCTGCCATTTGCCGATGGCGCTCCAGCCCTCGACGCAGTCGTGCCGCGTGATTTGCGTGCGACTGGGTAGCGCGCGAAGCTCCTCGAGCGTGAAGCGCCGGGGCCGGGCGACGAGGCCCGACACGTCCAGCGCATAGTCGCGAAAGCCGTTCATCGCCAACGCTGCGTATTCGGGATTGTTGGGCTCCGCGGTGCCGTTGCTGCGGAACGTCGGCGAAAGATCGGCCGCCGTGAACTCCTGCGCCATCGCCTTGCGACCGGTCACGAGCTTGCCCAGGCTCTGGTTCAGCTTCTCCGCGGAATCGAGGATTTTCGGAAACCATTCCGATTGGGACAGCCGATCGCACCCCGCCATCGTCAGCGCACCGACCGATGCAACCATTCGGGCCAGGAAGCGCCGGCGCGAGCCGTACGGCAAAGCGTGCGCGGGTTCCGCGGTCTTCGCGGAATCGAGCACCGCAAACACCCGAGGCGTAATCGCCCGCTTGCGATCATTCATGTGACGTCTCCGCAGGAACGCGATAGCGACCGGTGATCATGGAACGGAGGTTGTTCCAGAGACCGGTCACGATCACCTCGAACACGTGGATCAGCACGAACGCGACGAGCAGCCACCCGATGATGAAGTGCAGCGAACGAACCGACTGCCTTCCGCCGAACCAGCCGACCCACCCGCCGAACAGCGTATCGAGCCTCGGCGACATGCCGAAGCCCATGAGGATGATCAGCGGGAGCAGCACGAAGATCACCATGAGGTATGCGAACTTCTGCAGCACGTTGTAGCGCTTCGCCGCCTCGCCGGTCGGATGGCGAAAGCGCAGGTGATCGACGATCGAGCGCCCGATCCCGCGCAGGTCGGCGCGCGTGGGCCACAGGTCGCGTGCGAGATGCCGGCTTGCGATCGTATACAGCACGTAGCAGATTCCATTGACGAAAAAGACCCAGGCGAAAAAGAAATGCCACGAGCGCGCCATCGAGAGCCACTGATGACTGGGCACCGTGAGCCACCCGGGAAAGCCCTGCGCATAGAGGCGGCCGTCGTCGGTCGAGACGCCGAGGACGCCGGTGGTCGTCCATTCATGGCCGAGCACGCGCGTATAGCCTGTCGCTTTGCCCTGTGCATCCTGTCGAGCGCCGATTTCGAGCCACGGCGGACGCCCCGTGTACGACGACGCGCCCCAGTAAAGCGCGGGGTGCGAATTGAAGATCTGCAGCCCCGTCATGAACATCAGCGTCAGCGCGACGACGTTGATCCAATGCATGATGCGCACGGGCAGCGCGTGCCGCGCGTACAGCTGCCCCGTTCTGCCGTATGTCGCGTCCGCCGGGCTTCCTGAAGGTTTGACCATCGCCCCCGGCAGCGCGGCCTCCGTAACGCCAAGGGCGGGATTCGATCGGTCGTTCATGGCTGAACAGTCCTCCTGCGCGATGTTGCCCCCGCGCCGGGCAGCGCCTTCGTTGCGAGCCCGCACTGATTACGACACCGTCGAATGTGCGTGCCTGCGCCTGAGTCGTTGGCTACCTCCCACAGCTTACGCCCGGAACGCAATCTTCAATGCGTGCCGTCCAGCGCCGGCAGGGAGCGGCGTTGCACGGCCAGTGCGGCCCACGCAATCCCGGTGAATGCTGCACCCGCCAAGAAGGTTGCGGCCGGCCCGATCTGCTGCCAGAGCAATCCGGCGAGACTGCTCGCGACGAGCAGAGCCACGCCGCTCGCGAGATTGAAAACGCCGAAGGCGGTTCCCCGGAGATCCGCCGGCGCCGTTGCAGCGACGAGCGCCGAGAGCAAGCCCTGCGTGAACGCCATGTGCAGGCCCCACAGCGCAGCACCGGTGATGACGCCCGCCGCAGTATCCGCAAGCGCCAGCGCAATGTCGCTCGCGATGAGCGCGGCGAGGCCCGCCGACAAGAGCATCGCTGCGTGCCCGCGATCCGCGGCGCGACCCGCCGGAAAGGCGACGGCCGCGTACACGACGGACATCGCGACCATCACCCACGGCGCGCCGGTCGTTCCCATGCCGACGTCCTGTCCGCGCAACACGAGGAACGCTTCCGAGAAGCGCGCCAGTGTCAGCACCGACGCAATCGCCGTCACGACGTAGAAACGCGCGTCGAGCCGTCGCACGTCGCGCCACGACACCCGCTTTGCGCCCCGCTTCACGGCCATGCCGTCGCGTGGCTCGCGCACGCCGAGCACCAGCAATGCGACGCACAACGCCGCCGGAACGACAGCGACCCAGAAGGCGGCGCGGAAGTCGCCGGCGAAGTAACCGATCGCGGCGACGGCCAGCAGCGGCCCGGCGATGGCGCCGACGGTATCGAGCGCCTGCCGCAAGCCGAATGCGGCGCCGCGCACAGCGGCCGGCGCGAGATCCGCTATCAACGCATCGCGGGGCGCGCCACGGATGCCTTTGCCGACCCGGTCCATGAAGCGAGCGCCGACGACCCAGTCCAATGTCGGCGCCAGTGGAAATGCGAGCTTCGAGACGGCCGCGAGGCCGTAGCCGATCACCACGAGCGGCTTGCGATGCCGCCACACATCCGACCAGTATCCGGAGAACACTTTCACGATCAGCGCGATCGCCTCCGCGACGCCCTCGATGAGGCCGACGGCGAGCACGGAGGCGCCGAGCGCGCCGACCATGTAAAGCGGCAGGAGCGCGTGAATGAGTTCGCTCGACGTATCCATGAGCAGGCTCACGAAACCGAGCGTCCATACGCCGCCGGGTATGCGACTGCGGTCGCGTGCTGCGATCACCGGCGAGCGACCGAGAAAGACGCGCGGATCATGCCGACCGCACGCGGCACCGATGGCGTCGAATCACCTCGCGAAGTCGAATGCGGCCGTCAGGTCGCCCGCGCCCGCCCGCACGCCGGGAAGGGGCTCGAGATCGAAGCGGCGGGTTATGAACTTGAGAATCGACGTCGTATCGTAGGACGTGTGATCGATGTATCCACGCTTCGCGTACGGAGAAACGATGATCGCAGGGATCCGCGACCCGGGGCCCCAGCGATCGCCCTTCGGCGGCGGAACATGATCCCAGAAGCCGCCGTTTTCATCGTAGGTCACGATGATCGCCGTCGACGACCATTGCGGGCTTCGACGTATCCGCGCGATCAGATCGGCGACGTGCTGGTCCCCCGACAGGATGTCCGTGTACGACCCCGGATGCTGGTTCAGCGAGCCCTGGGGCTTGTAGAACGCGACCGCCGGCAATTCTCCGCGATCGATCGCTGCAACGAGATCGTCGTAGTCCTTGAGGTGGCGCTCGCGCGCCTCGGTCCCGGGCGCGAAGCTCGCGAAATAATTGAGCGGCCGGTGATGCGCCACGAAGTACGGCGCGCCCGGCTCGCTGTTGTAAATGACCATGCGCTTCGCTGCCGCCGGCTGCATGCCGTCCTTGACCGCCGCATCCCAGGAACCGCTGTACCACGCCCATGAAATGCCCTTGGCCGAAAGCGTGTCACCGATCGTCTTCTGCGTCTGCGGCGGAAGGACGCCCTTCGATGAATCGGCGAGGCGCGGATCGCCTGCGGCCGCGGGCGGAACGCGCGACGGCTGATAGGGAGGCTGGTGAGTCGTCAGCGAATAGCCGTCCGGCGTGAATTCGCCGGCGACGAACGACGCCGGTCCGGACATTGCAGATGCGGGCGAATCGGGACGCCGCTTCAGCCAGCCGCGCGAATCGAGTTGCGCGCGCTGGTTCTCGGGCCCCGGATCACGCGGCGTGCACGCGCAGACGAGCCACATGTGATTGAGGTACGAATCGCCGAACGCCCCCATGAAGAAGTGGTCGGCGAGCACGAATTCCTGCGCCATCTTCCACATCGGCAGCGGGGAGCCGTCGTAATAGCCCATCGACAGCGCGCCGGCGTCGGACACTTCCGCGAACCGGTCGTTGCGCCCGCCGTTGATCTGCTCCTGCTGCTGGTAGAACTTGTGGACCAGATCGCGCGTGTGTCCGGACAACGGAATGTTGATCGGCGGCAAGTCGAGGCGGAAGGGTTTGTTGGGCAAATCGCGGGGGAACGCGGGATCCGGATCCTTCCCTTTCCATACCGGCGGCAGATGCGGCAGCGGCTTGCCGTCGTAGTCGACCTGCGTGTACTGCTCGGGCGCGGCATTCGCAATGCCTTCCGCACCGGGGAACATCCCGTACAGATGATCGAAGCTGCGGTTCTCCGCATAGATGACGACGATGTGCGAAATGCGTTCGAGGCCCCCGCGCTCCGCGGAAGGTGGCGCCGCGCAACCGGCGGCGAACACGGCCGCGATGAGCAGGCTCCGCGCCGGGAAGTGGATCGGTCGTTCCATTGCTCCTCCGTGCATCGATGGTCGGCGCCTGCTCACGCCGCTTCCGCAAGGACGATTTCCGCGCGAACCGTGCCCGCGCGCTCGTGGCGCGCCGTGAGTTGAACCGTTGCGCCCGCTTCCGCACGCACGATCCATTCGAGCTTGATGCGGTCGTCGGTCACGTTGTAATCCGGCCAGAAGGACACGCCGGTGTGCTTGTGCGCCTTGCCTTCGAGCTGACCGACATCGTCGCGCGGCTTTCCGCTTGCAAGCGTCGCGCCTGGCGGCAACGCGATCTCGGCAATGACGCCGCGAACCGTCTTGCGATTCAGCGCGCGCTTCGACACGTACGTCGGCAGCCAGCCGGTGTTCTGGACGACGAGCGCGACCTTCCACGTTCCCTGGCCGAGCGCACTCGCGCCCGCATGCAAGAGCTCGAGCTTCGGCGAGCACAGCGCCTGCCAGATGAGCCAGCGCGGAAAGCGCGCCAGCTCACGCTCGAGCAGCGGCAGCGGCGGATTGCCGAACGCGTGAAATCGATCCCACCCGCCTATCTCCACCATGCCGAGTTGAGGATGCTCGAAAGATTTCCACCCGCGATGCGCAGCGCCCCCGAGCTTCTCCTCGCTCCAGCGGAAGAGCTTGAGATCGTCCTCGATCGGATGATCGCGAAACCAATCGATGAACTTGTAGTTCGTGATGCCCGCCTCGCGCATCGGCGACCAGATCTCGACGACCCACGAAAAGAGTCCGAGGTGCTCGTATATCCAGTCGAACGTGCCGCCGATCACCGACTTCGGGTGATAGCGGAATTCGTGATAGACGGAGATCGCCGGATAGCCGGTCAGCTCCGTGCCCTTGCGACCCGCGGCCTGGTAGAACCACAGGTCCTCGGCATCCATCTCGTCGTCGGACATGTGCTCGAACGGCCGCAGCAGCACGCCGCTCCACGTGTGAAACGTCGTGCCCGCCGTGATGTTCGGATGGCGGACGATGAAGTCGACGACCGCGCGAATCTCGGGCTCCGACGTCGGATAAGGGCCGGCGCCCTGCTGCTCGAACTCCTGTCGCCAGCTGGCCGGGAAGTTACGGTTGAGATCGAGCCCGTGTCGCGGCCGCTTGATGCGGAGCGTGTGACCGTCGAACCCGTCGTAGCGGCCCTCGGGAAGCACGCGATAGTAGGTACCACCCGTTTCGATGGGGTCGCGGCGCACCATGAGGCGCGGCTCCTGCGGGTGCGCCTTCCACAGGCCGTTGGGATCGGCGATGCGCATCTGCAGGATGCGGCCGTCGCCGTCGATGTCCTCGACGACGAGCCCCTCCGTTTCCTCCTCGTCGAACGGGTAGGCGCGCGTGCTCGAGCGCACCCACTTCGGCCGATCCGCGAGCGCCCATTCGGCGCCATCCGGGTTGATGCGCGGACAGACGTAGAACGCGCGCGTATCGAGCGCGCGCGTGATTTCCGCATCCTTGCCGTACTGCGTGACAAGCATTTGCAGGAAATGCAGCGCCGCGGACGACGCGGCCACTTCCGTCGAGTGGATGTTGCCGTCGACCCAGAACGCGGGCTTCTCGGCTGCCGGGCCCGTCGCCGAGTTGGTCAGCGTTACCGCCCAGACGTCGCGGCCTTCGTGACTCTTGCCGATCGACGCGAGCGCGGCCAGTTGCAGGTATTCGCGCGGAAAAGCATGCAGGAGTTCGGTGAGCTCGGCGTAGCGGTAGAAGCGGTCGAAGGCGATCTGCGGCATCGGATTGTGCGTTGATGGCTGGAACAGCGATCCAGCGAGATAGTACAAGGAGGCTTCCGGACGGCAGGGCGGCGCTGGTCAAATCGGCGCCGGTACCGTATATTTAACCGGTATGGCATCGCCCGACCTGTTGCCGGCCTATGCCGAGCTCCACTGCCTGTCGAATTTTTCGTTCCTGCGCGGCGCGTCGCATCCGGAGGAACTCGTCGAGCGCGCAAAAAGCCAGGGATACAGCGCGCTCGCGCTCACCGACGAATGCTCGCTTGCCGGCGCGGTACGCGCGCATCTCGCCGCGCGTGACGCCGGGTTGCCGCTCATCGTCGGTAGCGAAATCGCTGCGATCGACGCGCTCAAGGTCGTGCTTCTCGCAACCGATCGCGGAAGCTATGGCGACCTCTGCCAGCTCATCACGCGCGGGCGCCGCAACGCGACGAAAGGGACGTACCGGATCACCCGCGACGACATCGCAGCGCTCGCAGCGACGTGCGTGGCGATCTGGCTCCCCGCGCTCGACCTGCGTACCGCCGAGCTGCCCGCCGCGCTGATTGCCGATGCAACGTTCATGCGCGATGCATTCGCCGATCGCGCCTACCTCGGCGTCGAATTGCTCGCGCAGGCGGGCGATGGCGCGCGGCTTGCGCAATCGACCGCCCTGTCGAAGGCCTGCGGATTGCCGCTCGTCGCGTGCGGCGATGTACACATGCACGTGCGCGCACGTCGCGCACTGCAGGACACGCAGACGGCGATCCGCCTGAAAACGCCGCTCGCGCAATGCGGTCATGCGCTGCATTCGAACGGCGAACGGCATCTGCGCTCGCGTGCACGCCTTGCGAACATCTACTCGGCGGCGCTGCTCGCCGAGACGGTGACGATTGCCGAGCGCTGCCATTTTTCGCTCGATGAGCTTCGCTACGAATATCCGGAGGAAATCGTGCCGCCCGATGAAACCGCGACCTCGTGGCTGCGCAAGCTCGTCGAGCGCGGCCTCGCGGAGCGCTACGGCACATCGGGAAGCGCGGAGGGCCATTCGCTGCATGGCGATAGCGCATTTCGCTGCACGAGCGCGCCCTCCAACGTGCGTGCGCTCGTCGAACACGAGCTCGCGCTGATCGCCGAGCTTCGCTACGAGCCGTATTTCCTGACCGTGCACGACATCGTCGCCTTTGCGCGCTCCAGGGGCATCCTCTGCCAGGGGCGGGGATCGGCCGCGAACTCGGCCGTCTGCTACGCGCTGCATGTCACCGAAGTCGATCCGGCGCGCATGCAGATGCTGTTCGAGCGCTTCATCAGCAAGGAGCGCAACGAGCCGCCCGACATCGACGTCGACTTCGAGCACCAGCGGCGTGAAGAGGTGATGCAGTACGTCTACGACAAGTACGGACGCGACCGCGCTGCGCTTGCGGCAACGCTCATCACTTATCGCCCGAAGAGCGCCGTGCGCGACGTCGGCCGCGCGTTCGGACTCGACCTCGCGCAGCTCGACCGGCTGACCGGCGTGTTCGCGTTCTGGGACGGCCGCGCGATTCATCGCGACCGCATCCGTGAAGCGGGATTCGATCCCGATAATCCGGTGATCCGGCGTGTCATCGCGCTCGCCGGTCATCTGCTCGGCTTTCCGCGCCATCTGTCGCAGCACGTCGGCGGCTTCGTCATCGCGCGCGGCCTGCTCGAGCGGATGGTCCCCGTTGAGAACGCGGCGATGGAGAAGCGCAAGGTCATCCAGTGGGACAAGGACGATCTCGATGCGATGGGCCTGCTGAAGGTCGACTGCCTCGCGCTCGGCATGCTGTCCGCCATTCGTCGCACGCTCGAGATGGTGTCGGCGGCGCGCGGGACGACGTTGCGCATGCAGGACATCCCCGCGGAAGACCCGGAGGTGTACGCGATGATCCAGCGCGCCGACACGATCGGTGTGTTCCAGATCGAATCGCGTGCGCAGCAGTCGATGCTGCCCCGTCTCAAACCGCGGACGTTCTACGACCTCGTCATCGAAGTGGCGATCGTGCGCCCCGGTCCGATCCAGGGCGGCATGGTGCATCCGTATCTGAAGCGCCGGCAAGGTATCGAGGCGGTCACCTATCCCAGTGAGGCCGTGAAAGCCGTGCTCGAGCGAACGCTCGGCGTGCCGATCTTCCAGGAACAGGTCATGCAGCTCGCCATCGTTGCGGCGGGCTTCACGCCGGGCGAAGCCGATCGGCTGCGCCGCTCGATGGCCGCCTGGCGACGCAAGGGAGGCCTGCAGGTGTTCGAGCAAAGGCTCGTCGACGGCATGAGCGCGCGCGGCTACGACGAGGCATTCGCGCGCCAGATCTACCAGCAGATCCTGGGCTTCGGCGAATACGGCTTCCCCGAGTCGCATTCGGCATCGTTTGCGCTGCTCGTCTACGTTTCGTCATGGCTCAAGCATTACGAGCCTGCCGCGTTCTGCGGCGCGCTGCTCAATTCGCAACCCATGGGATTCTATGCACCGGCACAACTGGTCGGCGATGCCCGCCGACACGGCGTCGACGTGCGGCCGGCGGACGTCACGATCAGCGAGTGGGATTGCACGCTCGAGCAAGCGGGGTCGGAGACGGCTCGTACGCTCGATGCCGCGACGGCGGAAACGTCGTCGCCGACCCCACTTGCGCTGCGCCTCGGACTGCGCCTCGTGCGCGGTCTCACCGAGGCGGGCGCCAAACGGATTGCAGAGGCTCGTCGTAGCGGTCCCTTCGCCAGCGTGCAGGATCTCGCGGATCGCGCACGCCTCGACAAGCGCGACCTCTCGGTGCTCGCCGACGGCGACGCGCTCGCATCGCTCGCCGGTCATCGTCACGGCGCCACATGGGACGTCGCGGGCATCGAGCGCTTGCCCGCGATGCTCGCCGGCACCGGGTTCGAGGAAGTGCAACCCGCGCTTCCGGAGCCGACGGAAGGCCAGGACATCGTCGCGGATTACCGTCGCCTCGGCTTGACGCTGCGCCACCATCCGCTGGCCCTGCTGCGCGGCAATCTGCGGCGGAGGCGGCTTGCCACATCGGAGGAAGTGATGCGTGCGCCTCACGGCCGGCTCGTGCGCACGGCCGGTATCGTCATCGGCCGCCAGCGGCCTGACACGGCGAGCGGGGTCGTCTTCGTCACGATCGAAGACGAGACCGGGGCGACGAATGTGATCGTGTGGCGCGACCTCGGGAATCGCCAGCGCCGGGAGCTCCTCGGTTCGCGGCTGCTCGGCGTGTACGGAAAAGTCGAGCGCGAAGGCGACGTCGTGCACGTGCTGGCCGGGAGGCTCGTCGACATGACGCCGCTGCTCGGCTCGTTGCATACGCGCTCGCGCGATTTCCATTGACGTCGGCGAGCCTTGTGTTCGCCACCATGCAATGCAACGACGACGAAGCGTGACGGCACAGCGCCGCTCGCCGTGCCGGACCTTCCCTGGCAGTAGTAAGATGAGCTGGATTCGTGCGGCGTCGCATTCGCGTTCGCGTCGCACGATCGGAATACGCTCGTCCTCATGGCCTCGCCTGAATTCGATATCGCCGTGATCGGCGCCGGCGCCGGGGGCCTCGTGGTCGCCTCCGGCGGCGCGCGCGTCGGTGCCAAGATCGCGCTGATCGAAAAGCACAAGCTCGGCGGCGATTGCCTGTGGCACGGGTGCGTGCCCTCGAAGACGCTGCTGAAGTGCGCTCGCGTCGCGCACACGATGCGCCACGCCGACCATTGGGCGCTTGCCCCGGTGGATCCCAGGCCCGATCTCGCGCACGTCATGGAGCACGTCGAACGCGTCGTCGACAGCGTCGCCGCGCCCGAGACGGCGGAACGCTTCCGCGCGATGGGCGTGGACGTCATCCACGGCGACGGCCACTTCACGTCACCGGAGACGTTCGACGTCGACGGCAGGACGATCACGGCCAGGCACTTCGTGATCGCGACCGGATCCCGTCCCGCAGTTCCGCCCATTGCAGGCCTTGCTTACGTCCCCTACCTGACCCACGAGACCGTGTTCGCGCTCCGCGAAGCGGTGGCGCACCTCGTCATCGTCGGCGCCGGACCGGTGGGGACCGAGATGGCGCAAGCGTTCCGCCGTCTCGGCAGCGCGGTCACCGTCGTCGACATGGCGAATCGCATCCTGCCCCGCGAGGACCCCGACGTGGCGGGCGTCGTGCAGCGCCAGCTCGAGTCGGAAGGCGTCCGATACTGGCTCGGGATCAGCGTCGGCGGCGTCAAGCAGGGCGATCTGCGCGCGGGTCGCATTCGAATGACGCTCCGCGCATCGAACGGCGCGGTCGAGCAGGTGGCTGCATCGCATTTGATGATCGCGGCAGGACGCGTGCCGAACATCGAGGGCCTGGGCCTCGAGGCCGCCGGCGTCCAGGTCGAGAACGGACGCATCGTGTGCGACGAGACGCTGCACACGACGAATCCGGCCATTCACGTCATCGGCGACGTTGCCGGCGGACATCCGTTCACGCATGTCGCCGAGCATCACGCGGGCATCATCCTGCGCCAGACGCTGTTCCGGGTGCGGTGGGCGAAGCCCTCGACCGTCGTTCCGTGGTGCACGTACACCGATCCCGAGCTCGCGCGGGTGGGCCTGTCGGAAACGGACGCCCGCACTCACGGCATCGAGCATCGCGTGTACACGTACCCGTTCGCGGACATTCATCGCGCCCGCATCGAAGGCGAGCCCGAAGGGTTTGCAAAGCTCGTCACCGATCCGCGCGGCCATCTGCTGGGCGCGTCGATTGTCGGTGCGCACGCAGGCGAACTGATCGCCGAGTGCGTGCTTGCGGCCGCGCATGGCATGAAGGCCGAGGACATCGTCGGAACGATCCACCCCTATCCGACGCGCTCGCAGATCACGCGTCGCGCGGCGAACCAGCGGCGCCGCGAGTCGCTGACCGCGTCGTCGCGTGCGCGCATTCAGCGGCTGTTCGGCCTGCGCGGCGCATGATGCGCGCGACGCTCTGCAAGGCGCTCCTCGCCTCGCTCCTCGTTGCGGCGCTCGTCGCGTTCGTCGCGCTCGATGGACCGCATCGCCTGTCTTTCGACACGCTGAAGGCGGAGCGCGATGTCCTGATCGCGTTCGCCGACGGACATCGGGCCGCGGCCATCGCGCTCGCATTCGGCGCCTACGCCGGCGCCGTCGCGCTGAGCGTCCCGGGCGGCGCTTTCTTCTCGCTCGCCTGCGGCCTCATGTTCGGTCGGCTCCTCGGAACGGCAGTGGCGGTTGCGGCGGGATCCGTGGGCGCGACGCTCATCTTCCTCGCTGCGCGTTATCTGTTCGGCGGCGTCGTGCGCAAGCGGCTCCCCGCCGCGGCCCAACGCCTGAACAGCGGCTTCACCCGTCATGCGTTCCGTTACCTGCTCGTGCTTCGCGTCGTGCCGCTGTTCCCGTTCGTTCTCGTGAATCTGGCGCCCGCGTTTACGTCGATCAGGGTTTCCACCTATCTCGGCGCAACGGCGCTCGGCATAATTCCCGCGACGTTCGTGTACGCGAATCTCGGCGACGCGCTCGCCTATGCGGACTCGATGCAGGCGGCACTTTCGCTGCGCACGCTCGGTCCCGCCGCGCTCCTCGTCCTGCTTGCGCTGATCCCGGTCATCGGCACAGCGGCCGTCGCATTCGCCTCGCGGCTCACCATCCGGCGGTCGAAGTCGCCCAGTCGATAGGTCCTCAGGAACCGCGGGCGCCCACCACCCTGCCCCGCACGTCGCCGAACCCGACGCGGTAGTCCTTGCCCTGTGCCCATCCGGTGAGGATGACTTCGTCGTCGTCCTCGAGGAACGTGCGCTCGGTTCCATCCGGAAGGCGCAGCGGCTCCGCTCCGTTGCGCGTGATCTCCAGCAGCGACCCGCACGCGTCGCGCGTCTCGCCGCTGATCGTTCCCGATCCCATCAGGTCCCCGACACGCGCATTGCAGCCGGAGACCGTGTGGTGCGCGAGCTGCTGCGCGATCGTCCAGTACATCGTCCTGAAATTCGTCCGCGTGATCGTCGACGCGCGCTTGCCGGCCGGCGCGAGGGCCGCTTCGAGTTGAATGTCGTACGCCTGCGGCCCCTGCGTTTCGAGATACGGCAGCGGCGCGGGGTCCTGCACGGGCGCCTCGACGCGAAACGGCTCGAGCGCGTCCATCGTCACGACCCATGGAGAGATCGAGGTCGCGAACGACTTGCTGTTGAACGGTCCGAGAGGAATGTATTCCCACTGCTGCAGGTCCCGCGCACTCCAGTCGTTCATCAGCACCATCCCGAAGACGTGCTCCAGCGCGCGGTCGACGGGTATGGGTTCGCCGAGCGTGTTGCCAACGCCGACGACGAAGGCCATCTCCAGCTCGAAGTCGAGCTTGCGGCTTGGGCCGAACAGAGGACGCTTCGAATCGGTGCGCTTCGTCTGGCCGTTCGGCCGCATCACGGGCGTGCCGCTGACGACAATCGAGCTTGCGCGGCCGTTGTATGCGATCGGCACGTACAACCAGTTCGGAAGGAGTGCGTGCTGGGGATCGCGGAACAGCGAGCCCACGTTTGTCGCGTGTTCCTTCGACGAATAGAAGTCCGTATAGCTCGGGATCGCGAGCGGCAGCAGCATCTTCGCGGCGCTCTGCGAAGTGAAAGCGCGCGCACGCAGCCGGGCGTCGTCGCGCAGGCGCCCATTCTCCTGGCGCAGCAGGTCGCTGATCATCGTGCGAGCCCGCCGCCATGCATCCGGGCCGCGCTCGATGAATCCGTTCAGCGTCTGACGATTGAAGAGGCGCTCGCCCGGCGCCACCTCCAGCAGGCCTTCCTGCTCGAGGAGCGAGAGATCCATCACCTGATCGCCGATCGCCACGCCGACTCGCGGCGAATAGTTCGCGGGCGTCGTGAAGACGCCGTACGGAAGGTTCTGGATCGGAAAGTGCGAGTCTTTCGCGACCTGGACGAAGGACCGGTTTCTCGGATCGTTCGGCGCGGTGTCGGCCATCAGCGGTCCGTCCGCTCACGAACCGTGCCGTGCGCACGGCGGCCAACGCTTCTTGCCTGCATGGCGGGGATGCTCCGGCTGGGCAGCGGCTTCATCGCGGCGCAAAATGCTTCTTCAATCCGTGCCAGCACGCCTGGTAGTCGCGCTGCAACTGCGGTGCTTCCAGCGCGGCCTTCGTGGGATGGATGACGTATCGGCTTTCGAACATGAACGCGAGCGTCGCATCGAGCTTCTGCGGAACGAGCTCCGCCTCCGAAGCGCGCTCGAACGTCGCGGCGTCGGGTCCGTGCCCGGACATCGCGTTGTGCAGGCTGCCTCCACCCGGCACGAAGCCCTCGGCCTTCGCGTCGTACACGCCGCGAATCAGCCCCATGTATTCGCTCATCACGTTGCGATGGAACCAGGGCGGCCGGAACGTGCGCTCCGCCACCATCCAGCGCGGCGGAAAGATGACGAAATCGACATTGGCCGTGCCGGCGGTATCGGACGGCGACGTCAGCACGGTGAAGATCGACGGATCGGGATGATCGAAACTCACGGTGTTGATCGCGTTGAAGCGGGCAAGGTCGTATTTGTACGGCGCGTAGTTGCCATGCCACGCGACGACGTCGAGCGGCGAATGATCGATCGGCGCGCGCCACAAGCGGCCACCGAATTTCGCGACCAGCTCGAAGGTACCCTCACGCTCGCTGTATGCGGCCACGGGTGCGAGAAAATCGCGCGGATTGGCGAGACCGTTGGCGCCGATGGGGCCGAGCTCCGGCAGTCGCAGCAGCGCCCCGTAGTTCTCGCAGACGTAGCCGCGCGCTTCGGCGCCATTCAGCTCGACGGCGAAGCGCACGCCGCGCGGGACGACCGCGATCTCTCCCGGTGCAACGTCGACGAGGCCCATTTCGGTGGCGACGCGCAGCGCGCCGCGCTCGGGGACGAGCAGCAGCTCGCCGTCCGCGTCGTAGAAGAACCGGTCGCGCATCGAACGGTTGCACGCGTACACGTGAATCGCGATTCCCGCTTGCGCCGCGACGCTCCCATTGCCCGCGATGGATACGAGACCGTCGATGAAATCGGTTGGCGCATCGGGTATCGGGAACGGGTCCCACCGCAACTGGTTCGGTGACGCCGCGACCTCGTCGAAGGGCGCGCTTTTCAGCGACGGATGCGGAAGTTCGCTGAATTCACCGTGCAGCACCGCCGGACGGATCCGGTAGAGCCACACGCGACGATTGGCGTGACGCGGAGCCGTGAACGCGGTACCGGACAATTGCTCGGCGTACAGTCCGTACGGCACGCGTTGCGGGGAGTTGCAGCCGACCGGAAGCGCACCTTCGAGCGCTTCCGAGGCGAGCTCGCTGCCGAAGCCGGACAGGTAACGCGCGGTCATGGGCGGCTAGAACCTGTTGACGCTATGGACGCGAACGCGTTGCACGCTAGGTAGCGTTGCTGCACGCCGGCGTTTGATCGAGCTCGGCTTTCGCAACGGCGACGGTCGCGACCCGCTCCGGATCGACGCCGTTCTTCACTGCGGTGATCTCGGCGAGAATCGACACGGCGATTTCGGGCGGCGTCCGGCTGCCGATGAAAAGGCCGATCGGTCCGTGCAATCGCGCAATCTGTTCATCGCTCAAATCGAATTCGCGCAACCGTTCCCGCCGCTTCGCATTGTTGGCGCGGGAGCCAAGCGCGCCCACGTAGAACGCGGGCGATTTGAGCGCTTCCATCAGCGCGAGGTCATCGAGCTTCGGGTCGTGCGTCAGCGCGACGACGGCGGAACGCTCGTCGAGCTTCATCGCGAGCGCCGTATCGTCGGGCATCGTGCGCACGAGCGTGACGCCGGGCACATCCCACGTTTCCGTGTATTCCTCACGCGGGTCGCAGATCGTGACCTGGTAGTCGAGGCCGACGGCGATCTGCGCAAGGTACTTCGAAAGCTGCGACGCGCCGATGACGAGCATCCGGTAGCGCGGGCCGTGGATGGTCCGCAGCACCTTGCCGTCGAATGCCAGGCCGTCGCTCGCCTGCGCCGGATGCAGCGTGGCGAAGCCCGTGGCGAGATCGAGACGCCGTGCGACGAGATGGCCGGTCTCGACCTCCCGCAACAGCGCCCGCATCCCCGATTCGCGATGGAGCGGCTCGAGCACGAGCTGCAGTGTTCCGCCGCACGGCAAACCGAAGCGCCGCGCCTCGTCCGCGGACACGCCGTACGTCACGACCTCGCATTTCGTCGCGCGCTGCCCTTCGCGGCGCGTACGATCGACGATATCGTCCTCGATGCAGCCGCCGGACACCGAGCCGACGACCTGGCCGTCCTCGCGAACCGCCAGCATGGCGCCTTCCGGCCGCGGGGAGCTGCCCCACGTCTTGACCACGGTGACGAGCAGCACGCGCCGGCCCTCGTCCACCCATTCGGCGCTCTTGCGCAGCACATCCAGATCGACACTATCCACCGCTACGTCTCCATCTCGCTAACGTTATCCGCCATCTCAGCGATAACCGCGCATGTAGAGCAAGATCAGCACGACGATGATCGCGACCAGTGCCGCATAGCGAATCCACGGCGAGCCACCGGGCGGCGTGAGCAGCGGCGTGCTCGCATTCCCGGTGCCGATCGCTGCTTCCGTTTCGGGGGTCGTGCCCGCCGGGATCTCTTCGGGCTGCCTCGGCGCGAGGCGCTCGACGAAGCGCGCAAAGAAATCGTCGGTCATCTTCGCGGCCGCGCCGTCCACCAGCCGCGACCCGATCTGCGCGAGCTTCCCGCCCACTTGCGCCTTCGCGGTGTAAGTCAGCGCCGTGCTTTGCTCCCCTTCCGCGGCAAGGGTGACGCGTGCATCGCCGCGCGCAAAGCCCGCGGCGCCACCCTGGCCCTCGAATTGCAGCGTGTAGCCATTGGGCGGATCGATGTCGCGCAGCGTCATGCGGCCGTTGAAACGCGCCGAGACGGGCCCGACGCGCGTCGCCATCACGACCCGATACTCGTTGTCCGCCGTGCGCTCGAGAACTTCGCAGCCGGGCAGGCACCCCTTCAGCATATCGGGGTCGTTCAGCGCGGTCCACACGCTTTCACGCGGTGCAGGAACGATACGTGTATTGGATAGTTCCATCGTTGATCGCGCTCAACGCACGTGCGATGGCACGCCCCGTTCCGGGCGTGGACGGGAGAGCGCCGCGGTCAGGTCCGTCAACGTCTCCAGGTTGTGCACGGGCAGGAAATCGTCGACGTGCGGCAGCAGCGCCTTGATCCCCGCCGGCCGCGCCTCGAAGCCCTCGTAGCGAAGCAGCGGGTTCAGCCAGACGACGCGCGCACAGGATTTCGCGAGCCGCTCCGCCTCGAATGCGAGGCCCTCGCCCGCGTCGGCATCGAGACCGTCGCTGATCAGCAGCACCACGGCGTTCTGGCCCAGCAGCCGTCGCGACCATTTGCGATTGAACTCGGTCAGGCAGAGACCGATGCGCGTCCCGCCCGCCCAATCCTCGACCGCATCGGCAACACGCGCGAGCGCGACGTCGACATCGCGATGCCGCAGGTGCCGCGTGATGTTAGTGAGGCGCGTGCCGAACGTCAGCACGTGCACGCGATGGCGATCGTTCGTGATGGCGTGCAGGAAATGCAGCAGCATCCGTGCATAACGGTCCATCGAGCCGGAGATGTCGCACAGCACGCAAAGCGGCGGCGTGCGGCGCCGGCGGGCGCGGAAGCGAAGCGAGGTGAGCGCACCTCCGGCGCCGATGCTGCGTCGTAGCGTGGCGCGCATGTCGATCGCATGCCCGCGCGGCGCCGCCATCGTCCGGCGAACCGGACGCTCGGGGAGCGGTAGCTTCATCCGGCGCAGCAGCGCCTTCACTTCCGCAAGCTCGTCGTTCGTCATCGTCGCGAAGTCCTTGTGCTGCAGCACTTCGCGCGCCGAGAACGAGAACGTCGCGTCGAGGTCGGTTTCGTCGATCCCCCGCGGCGCGAGGGGCGGCGCGGGCGGGAGCATCGCCTGCGCGAGACGCGCGGGCAACTCGTCCGCGCTATCTCCAGTGCATCCCTGGACCTTCGGCAGCAGCGCCGCGAGCATCTTTTCCAGCAGCCGCGGATTGCGCCAGAAGAGCTCGAAGGCCTGCTCGAAGATCGCGTGGTGCTCCCGACGCGAGACGAGCACGGCGGCGAGCGCTTCCCGAAAATCGGTGCGATTGTCGAGGCCGACCGCCTCGACTGCCGCGAGCGCGTCGACGACTTTCGCCGGGCCGACGGGAAGGCCCGCGGCGCGAAGGACACGAACGAAATGCAGCACGTTTTCCGCCAGCCGGCCGCGTGGCAACGCGTCGAGGAAAGCCGAGGCTGCGGCTACGCCGCTCATTGGACCAGCCCGTGCGACGCGGTACACAAGACCGCGCAAGCGGCGCGCCACCCACGGCGCGGGCGCCGGCGCTCACCCGACATTCTGGGCCTCGCGCACGAGCTTAGCCGCAAGTTCAGGCGTGATCGCGCCGACGTCGTCCTGGTACTTGAGCAGCGCGCCGAGCGTATCCGCGACGGTTTGCGGATCGAGCGTGATCCGGTCGAGCGCAACGAGGGCCTCGGCCCAATCGAGCGTTTCCGCGATCCCGGGCGCCTTGAAGAGGTCGAGCGCGCGGAGGCGCTGCGTGAATGCGACGACTTCGCGCGCCAGCGATTCGCTCGCGCGCGGACACTTGCGGCGCACGATCGCAAGCTCGCGCAGCGCATCCGGGTAATCGACCCAGTGATAGAGGCAACGGCGCTTGATCGCGTCGTGAATCTCGCGCGTGCGGTTGGACGTCACGACGACGACCGGTGGCGTTTCCGCGCGGATCGTGCCGAGCTCCGGAATCGTGACCTGGTAGTCGGAGAGAACCTCGAGCAGGTACGCTTCGAACGGCTCGTCGGCGCGATCGAGCTCGTCGATCAGCAGCACGGGCGTCCCGCCATTCTCCGGTGACAGCGCCTGGAGGAGCGGCCGGCGCAGCAGGAAACGGGTCGTGAAGATGTCGTGCGCGAGCTCGCTCCGCTCGACGTTTCCCGCCGCCTCCGCCAGCCGAATTTCGATCATCTGCCGCGGATAGTTCCACTCGTACACGGCAGCCGCCGTGTCGAGGCCTTCGTAGCATTGCAGTCGCACCAGCGGACGACCGAGCGCGGCTGCGAGGACCTTGGCAATCTCGGTCTTGCCGACACCCGCCTCGCCTTCGAGGAACAACGGGCGGCGAAGCTTCAGCGCGAGAAAGACCGCCGTCGCGAGCCTTCGATCGGCGACGTAGTCCCGGGCCTCGAGAAGCGCGAGGGTGGCATCGACGTCGGCGGGAACGGGTGATTGCATGGGAGGCGGTGGGCGCACACGGCGCCCGTCCGCGGCGAATAAGGGCGCGTCGACGCATTTTACGTCGTCACCCCGACCGCGGACCGCGATGCTTGCGAACAGCGGGGCCGTCCATCGAGCGGCCCGCGGTTGTCACATCGTCACGTACATGCCGCTACCGCGCGCGCCGCCATCACCGCAATCAGATGCGCCCGGTATTCCGGCGAGCCGTGCAGATCGCTATTGAGACCCGTGGGCTCCATCTTGACGCCCTTCGCGGCGACCGGCGTGAAACTCTTCTTCAGCGCATTCTCGATGGCCGTTGCACGAAACACCGACGGCGCGGCACCGGTCACCGCTGCGCGTACGTCGCCGTTCGCAGCCTGCGCGACGAACACGCCGACCAGGGCGAAGCGCGATGCGGGATTCGGAAATTTCGCATAGGCCGCGCGCCGCGGGATCGGAAAATCGATGGCCGTGATGATCTCGTCGGGCGCGAGCGCGGTTTCGAACATGCCTCGAAAGAAATCGTCGGCGAGCACCGCCCGCACGTTCGTGCGAATGATCGCGCCGGTACCAACCACCGCTGCCGGCCAATCCGCGGCGGGATCGTTGTTCGCGAGCGAGCCGCCGATCGTTCCCATGTTGCGCACCTGGCGATCGCCGATGCCTTCGGCAACGCTTGCGAGTGCGGGAGCGGCGCTCTTCACGAGATCCGACGAGGCGATCTCCGCGTGGCGGGTCATCGCGCCGATGACAAGGCGCTCGCCGTCCTTGCGGATGCCCTTCAGGTCCGGAATGCCGGACAGGTCGACGAGCGTTCCGGGCTGTGACAGCCGGAGCTTCATTGCCGCGACGAGGCTCTGGCCGCCTGCGAGAGGCCGTCCCCCGGTGGAGGCGAGAATCGATGCGGCGTCCGCGAGCGTCTTGGGTTGTGTAAGTTCGATGGCGTACATGGTCGACTCCGTCAAGCGTTCGCGTGTGCCGCGCGAATCGCGCTCCAGACGCGATGCGGGGATGCAGGCATGTCCAGATGTTTGACACCCAGGGGAGCGAGTGCGTCGAGCACGGCGTTCATGAAGGCAGCGGGTGCGCCGATGGCGCCCGCCTCACCACAGCCCTTTGCGCCGAGCGGGTTGTGCGTGCACGGCGTGACTTTCGTCTGCACGTTGAACGGCGGCATGTCGTCCGCGCGTGGAAGCGCGTAATCCATCATGCTGCCCGACAGCAGCTGACCGGTTTCGCGGTCGTAGACGCAGTGCTCGAGCAACGCCTGGCCGAGCCCCTGCGCGACGCCGCCGTGCACCTGGCCCTCGACGATCATCGGATTGATGATGTTGCCGAAATCGTCGCACGCGGTGAACGATGCGACCTCGACGACGCCGGTGTCCGGGTCGACTTCCACTTCGCAGATATGCGTGCCCGCAGGAAACGTGAAGTTCGTCGGATCGTAGAACGCGTTTTCGTTGAGTCCGGGCTCCAGCTTGTCGAGCGGATAGTTGTGCGGAACGTAGGCAGCGAGCGCCACTTCCCCGAACGTCTTGCTGCGGTCCGTGCCTGCGACGACGAACTTGCCGTCGTGGAATTCGATGTCGGTCTCGGCGGCCTCGAGCAGATGCGCCGCGATCTTCTTGCCCTTCGCGATGATCTTGTCGACCGCCTTCACGATCGCCGTGCCGCCGACGGAAAGCGAGCGCGAGCCGTACGTTCCCATGCCGAACGGAACGCGACCGGTGTCACCGTGCACGACGTCGACGTTCTCGACGGGTACGCCAAGTCGCCCGGCCACGACCTGCGCGAACGTCGTCTCGTGGCCTTGACCGTGGCTGTGCGAGCCGGTGAATACGGTGATGCTGCCGGTCGGATGCACGCGCACTTCGCCCGCCTCGAACAGCCCGGCGCGCGCGCCGAGCGCACCTGCGATGTTGGACGGTGCGATGCCGCACGCCTCGATGTACGACGCGTAGCCGATGCCGCGCAGCTTGCCGCGCTTCTTCGCATCGGCTTTGCGCGCCGGGAACCCGGCGACGTCGGCGGCTTCCATCGCGCCGTCCAGTGTCTGGTCGTAATTGCCGATGTCGTAGCTCAATGCCACGGGTGTCTGATACGGAAATTCACGAATGAAGTTGCGCCTGCGCAACTCCTCCTGGGAGATACCGAGCTCGACGGCCGCGTCGCGCACGATGCGCTCGACGACGTAGGTCGCCTCCGGACGTCCCGCACCCCGGTACGCATCGACCGGAGCCGTGTTCGTGAAGGCTGCCGTCACTTCGCACCAGATCGCCGGCGTCGTGTACTGCCCCGCAAGCAGCGTGGCGTAGAGGATCGTCGGAATGCAGGATGCGAACGTCGACAGGTACGCGCCCATGTTCGCCGTCGTGCGCACCGACAGAGCGAGGAACTTGCCGTTCTGATCCAGCGCGAGCTCGGCGTGCGTGACGTGATCGCGGCCATGCGCGTCGGCAAGGAACGCTTCGCTGCGGTCGGCCGTCCACTTGATCGGGCGATTGAGGCGCTTCGAGGCCCAGACGAGCGCGGTCTCCTCCGGATACAGGTAGATCTTCGAGCCGAACCCGCCGCCGACGTCGGGGGCAATGACGCGCACCTTGTGCTCGGGCAGGCCGAGCACAAACGCCGTCATCAGCAATCGTTCGACGTGCGGATTCTGGCTCGTCACGTAAAGCGTGTACGCGTCCTCGGCACGGTTGTACGAGGCGATTGCGGCACGCGGCTCGATCGCGTTCGGTACGAGCCGGTTGTTGACGATGTCGAGCTTCGTGACGTGTGCGGCCTTCGCGAAGGCCGCGTCGACGGCGGCCTTGTCGCCGAGCGCCCACGTATAGCATCGGTTGCCTGGCGCCTGCTCGTGGAGTTGCGGCGCATCCGGCTTCAACGCATCGACGGAACTGACGACAGCGGGCAGCACGTCATAGTCGACGACGATCTGCTCCGCGGCGTCCTTGGCCTGCTCGATCGTTTCGGCAATGACCACGGCGACCGGATCGCCCACGTAGCGCGTCTTGCCCTGTGCGAGCACCGGGTGCGGCGGCTCGTTCATCGGCTTGCCGTCGGTGCCCGTGATCAGCCAGCCGCACGGAAGGCCGTTCACGCCGGTCAGATCCGCGGCGGTGAAGATCCCGACGATTCCCGGCGAACCCTTGGCCTTCGCGAGATCGATCGAGCGAATCGTCGCGTGCGCATGCGGCGAGCGCAGGAAGTATGCGTGCGTCTGGCGGGGCATCACCACGTCGGACGTGAACTGACCGGTGCCGGTGAGAAAGCGCGCGTCTTCCTTCCGCAGCACCGACTGGCCGATGACGCCCGCGAGGCCCGTCTTGTCGTTCGCACCCATCGTCGTCTCCTATTTGCCCATCACCGCGGCGCCCTGGCGCACGGCCTTGACGATGTTGTGATAGCCGGTGCAGCGGCACAGGTTGCCTTCGAGCTCGGCCCGGATCGTTGCCTCGTCCGCTTGCGGATGACGATTGACGAGATCGATGGCGCTCATCACCATGCCCGGCGTGCAGAAACCGCATTGCAGCCCGTGGCAATCGCGAAACGCCGCCTGCATCGGATGCATCGTCCCGTCATCGGCGATGAGGCCCTCGATGGTGACGACGGACGCGTTCTGCGCTTGCAGGGCGAGCACGTTACAGGACTTCACCGCGCGTCCATCGAGGTGCACGGTGCAGGCGCCGCATTGCGCGGTATCGCAACCGACGTGCGTGCCGGTCAGCGCGAGGTGATTGCGCAGGAAATCGACGAGCAGCGTGCGCGCATCGACCTCCGCGCTCACCGGCTTGCCGTTGACCGTCATTGCAAGCGAAACAGCCATTGCGTCCTCCGTTTTGAGATGGCGGGCGCGACCAATCTTCGTTGTCGCGCGAGCGATCAAGGATACGCCGCGCGCAAGACGCGTGGAAGCGTTGCCGAGGTATCAGCGCCCGGCGCGCGATGTGACGACGTCGGTCGCCGAATCGATGTCGTTCAGTGCGGCGTTCAACATCGAAAGCGCCGTCGCATGCTGGCCCGAAGCGAGGCGGTCGCGCACGTCGACGATCAGCTGCCGAAGCCTTTGCTCGTACGCCTCGGCCTGCTCGAGCTCGCTTACAAGGCGATCGATCTCCGCTCGCTCCGGCGGCAACGCACTCATTGCAGGTTCGCGATGAACTGCGCGAGGTTCTCGATGTCGTCGTCCGACAACGTGCCGGCCACGCTCGTCATGTTTCCCGCGTCGTTGGTGCGGTGCCTGGCCTTGAAATCCTGCAGCTGCTTCTTGACGTAGGCGTAGTGCTGGCCGGCTTCATGCGGGACCTCGTTTTGACCGACGAAACCGCCACCGTGACACATCGCACACAATACCTCGTCGGCCTTCTTGCGGCCGGCGGCGACCTTGGCTGCGTCCGCCTTGAAGCCAGTCGGCCTCTGCGTCTGCTTCGAGAAGTAGTCAGCGAGCGCCAGCATGTCCTCGCGCGAGAGCCCCGCGGCCACCGGGCTCATCTTCGGGTGCTGTCGCCGCCCTTCCTTGAAGTCCTTCAGCTGGAGGTAGATGTAGCGTGCATTCTGGTGCGCGAGGATCGGATATTGCGGATCGGTGGAATTGCCGTCCGCACCATGGCACTCCGCGCACACCTGTGCCTTCGCCTGCCCCTCCCCGCCGCTCGCCGGGGCCTGGGCCATCGTCATCGGCGACAGGAGGAGCGTCGCTATCAGGAGTATCGGTCTTGGTAGCATTTTGGTCTTGGTCGGGCAACCGGGGGCTCGGAGTAGACAAAAAAACGGCCACCCCGTTCAGGAGTGGCCGTGTAACCCGGCTCGCGCGTCAGGGCAGCGCGAACACGAACACGCTGTTGCCGCGCTTCGCGTCGATCTGGTTGTTGCCGCCCGCGGCGACTGCGATGTACTGCTTGCCGTTGACCATGTAGGCAACGCCCGGCGAGTTGACGCCTGCACCGCAGTTGTACTTCCAGAGCTCCTTGCCGGTACGCGCGTCGTAGGCCTTGTACCAGCCGTTCGCCTCGCCATTGAAGACGATGTCGCCGGCCGTGGCGAGCACGCCGCCGATCAGCGGCTGTGGCGTCTTCGCACCCCAGGCCACCTTGCCGGTGTCGAGGTTGACCGCAACGAGACGGCCCCACTGCTCCTCGCTCGGGATCGTCTTGAACGCGCCGCCGAGCCACAGCTTGCTGCCGCCGGGGTACGGCGCTTCCTCGACGTGATACGTCATCGGCTGATGCAGATTCGCCGCATACACCATGTGCAGCTTCGGATTGACCGCCATCGGCGACCACTCCACGCCGCCGTTCGCACCGGGCAGCATCCGCGCGCCCTCCTTCGTCGGCAGCACCCACATGTTCTCCTGCGGGATCATCGCCTCCGAGAAGCGGATCAGCTTGCCGGTCGCGCGATCGTGCACGTAGACGTGGCCCGTCTTGCCGCCGTGGATCACGACGTCGACCATCTTGCCGCTGCCATCCTTCGCCTGGGTGAGGATCGGCGGGCTGACGGCATCGAGGTCCCACACGTCATGGGCGATGTACTGCGAATGCCACTTGTACGTGCCCTTGTCGAGGTCGATCGCGACCATCGAGTTCGTGTAGAGGTTGTCGCCCGGCCGAATCGCCCCGTACAGGTCCGGCGACGGATTGCCCGCAACGAAGAAGACCGTGCGTGTCTTGGTGTCGATCGCCGGCGTCATCCACACGCCGCCGCCGAGCGTCTGGTAGAACGAGCTGTCCTTGGCGAATGCCGCCTTTTCCGCCGCGATGTCGCGATGCATGTTGCGGCCGGTCGCGTCGTTCTCGGCCCACACACCTTCGTGCCCTTTCTCGGGAATCGAGTAGAACGTCCAAAGGAGCTTGCCGTCCTTCGCATCGAAGGCCTTGAGGAAGCCGCGCACGCCGTATTCGCCGCCGTTGGTGCCGATCAGCACCTTCCCTTCAATGACGGCAGGCGCCATCGTTTCCGAATAGCCCTTCTCGGGATCGGCGATCTGCGTCTCCCACAACAGCTTTCCCGTCTTCGCGTCGAGCGCGACGAGCTTGGCGTCGAGCGTGCCCATGAAGAGCCGGTCGCCCTCGATCGCGACGCCGCGATTGTTCGGGCCGCAGCAGAACGTGGTGATCGGCCCCATCTTGTGCTTGTAGTGCCAATACTCCTCGCCCGTCGCCGCGTTGATCGCATAGACGTGGTTGAACGAGGTGGTCAGGAACATCACGCCGTCGACGACGATCGGCGCCGTTTCCATCGACTCGAGGACGGCCGTCTGGAAGACGAACGCGGGACGAAGCCGATTGACGTTGCCCGTGTTGATCTGATTGCCCGGGTAATACCGGGTCTGCGCGTAGCTGCCGTTCGGATGGATCCAGTTCTTCGGATCGCCACCCGCACCGTTCAGCATCGCTCCGCCGACCTGCGGCAACGAGCTCGGCACCGGCTTCATCGTCGTGGTCGCGCCGGTTCCGGTTTCCTGCGCATGGACAGTCCACGACAGCGCCAAACCGGCAGCCGCCGCAACGATCCCGTACATCCTGCGATTGCTCATGGTTCTCCTCGCCTGACCTGTGTTATGAGAGTGAACGACGTGTAAGACCGTGCTTGGTGCCGCTGGCAGACGCCGTTATAGTGCGTTTCCATGCAAGTTGCAATCGGTCCACTTTTCCGCGCGGCGCGAGGCCTTTTCGCCGCCGGCCCAAGCCGCGCTCGAAGCTCGCGCTCCGTCCCTTCCCTGGCCTTGCGGGGCAGGCAGTCGCGCGGGGGGCCGAAGCGCGCCAGGGGTGCGACGCGTTGTCGCGCCCGCGGCGGTTTGGTCCTGCTCTTCGTGTCGTTGCTCGCGCTCCCAGCCGTTTCACGAGCGGAGACCGACGATCCGTTCGCGACGAACGCACGTCTTCTGGCGTCGGTTCGTAACGACGACACCGCGGGAATCGCGCGGGCGCTGCGCGACGGCGCCGCCGTCAACTCACGCAACCGCCTCGGCGAATCGGCGTTGCTGATGTCGCTCCAGAAGAATCGGGCGGACATCGCGCAGGTGTTGCTCGATGCGGGCGCGGACGTGAACGAGGCAGCGATCAATGGCATTACGCCGCTGATGGCTGCCGCCTTCGCCGGCAATGTGGAGATGACGCGGGCGCTGCTCGCCCGCGGCGCGGATACGAAAGCCGCCGATCGACTCGGAAAGAACGCCATCACCTATGCGGCCGGCGAAGGTCGCACCGCGGTCGTGCGTCTGCTGCTCGATAACGGCGTCGATCCGAACGCCGCTTACCGCAACGACCTCACGGCGCTGATGTGGGCCGCAGGATACGGCCACACGGATACGGTCCTTGCGCTGATCGAGGCCGGCGCGCGGGTGGAACCGGTCGACAACCGCGGCAAGAGCGCGCTCGACATGGCGCGCGAGTTCAAGCATGCAAGCACCGTCGAGGTGCTCGAGCAGGCATTGAAGCGTCCGCGGTCTTAAGCGGGACGTCCCTCCGTCAATCGTCGAGCATCGCCGCACGCCAGACGGCGAGTGCGTCGACCGTCTCGCGCACGTCGTGCACACGCAGCAGTCGCGCACCACGCGACGCCGCTGCCAAAAGAGCCGCCACGTTGGCCCCGACACGGCGGCCCGCTTGCCCATTGACGGTCGGGACGATGACCTCCTTTCGCGACAGCCCGCACAGCACAGGGAAGCCCAGCTCGCGGAAGACGTCCAGATGGCGAAGCAGCGCCACGTTGTGCGAACGACGTTTTCCGAAACCGAATCCCGGATCGAGCACGATCCGCTCGCGCGCAATGCCGGCACGCAGGCATAGAGCCGCGCGTGCGGCGAGAAACGAGCGAACCTCGTTCACGACGTCCCCGTACGCAGGCGCCGCCTGCATCGTCGAAGGCTCGCCTTGCATGTGCATCAGGCATACGGCGACGTCGCTCGACGCTGCTGCCTCGAGCGCGCCCGGCGTTCGCAGCGCGCACACGTCGTTGATCATGCCGATGCCCGCCGCGATCGCCGCACGCATGACAAGCGGCTTGCGTGTATCGATCGACAAGGGCAGCGTCCGGAACGCGGCTTCGTGGGCGAGCGCTTCGAGCACCGGCATCACCCGATCGATCTCCTCGCTTTCAGACACCGGCGCGGCGCCCGGCCGCGTCGATTCGCCGCCGATGTCGATGATGTCCGCGCCGTCGTCGCGCATGGCCGATGCGCGCGCAACCGCCGCCTCCACGGAGAGGAAACGCCCGCCGTCGGAGAACGAATCGGGCGTGACGTTGAGGATGCCCATGACGCGAGGACGATCAAGCGCGAGCCGATGCCGGCCACATGCCAGCACGGGTGCGGCGTCGTCGTTGTGCTTCACGAAGACGTCTTGCCCCGACCGCACGAATGAATCCTGTCGTGACCGCGCGAAGAGGTCCCATCCTGAACGCGCGAAGAGGTGCCGTCCTGACGCACGAGGAGTCCTGGTCCTTGTCAGACTAAGAGATCTTGTCCTGAGCGCAAGCTTCCACAGAACACGCAACGCCTGAGCGGCACAATCCCCCCGTCGAGCCGGCCCGCTTCCGCTTCGTGCGACAATGGCCCGCCCCATCAGGCAGCCCGTGCATGTTGGAAAAGAAAACGCTGTCCCTGCTGCACGATGCGCTCGAAACGATGGAGCGAGGCTACGCCCGCCTGCCGGCTCATTCCCCGAGTTGCGCTGATGACGCTGAAATTGCCCGCGTCCTGAACGACGTCGCGCTCCGCTTGCGCGACGATTATCCGTTCTTCCATCCCCTCTACGCGGGGCACATGCAACAGCCGCCGCATCCGGTCGCGCGTCTCGCATACGCGCTCGCGCTCTGGATCAATCCGAACAACCATTCGGCAGCGGGCGGTCGGGTCGGCATCGAAATGGAACGCGAAGCGGTGGCCGGCATCGCGCGGATGATCGGATGGAACCGATTCGCCGGACACCTTTGCGGCGGCGGCACCCTTGCCAATGCCGAAGCGCTGTGGGTTGCAGCCCAACGCGTTCCGCATGCGCCGATCGTCGCATCCGAGCAGTCGCACTATGCGCACGAGCGCATGAGCCGCGTCCTCGGGCTGCCATTCGAATCCGTTCCTTGCGATGCTGCGGCGCGTATCGATACGCACGCGCTCGACGCGCGCCTCGCGCGGGGCGGTGTAGGCACGGTGGTCGCCACGCTCGGCACGACTGCTTCGGGCAGCGTGGATCCGCTGTCGGAGCTGCTGGCGCTTCGCGATCGGTACGGCTTCCGGCTGCACGTCGATGCCGCGTACGGCGGGTACTTTGCCCTGGCTCGCGACCTTTCCACCGATACACGCCACGCCTTCGATGCGATATCGGCGGCGGACTCGATCGTCATCGATCCTCACAAGCACGGATTGCAGCCGTACGGCTGCAGCGCCGTGCTGTTTCGCGATCCCGCGGACGCGAGCTTGCTTGGCCATCCCTTCGCGTGCGCGGATTTCGACCGGGCAAGCAGTGGGTCGGAAAGCGGCTTCGAATGCTCCCGACCGGGCGCCGCTGCCGTTGCGCTATGGGCGACGATGCAGCTGCTGCCGCTCGTGAACGACGGCGAGTTTGCCGCCATGCTGCGCGCGTCACGCGCCGCGGCGCTCGCCCTTCACGAGCGTCTGCGGGACGATCAGCGCTTGGCGGTGGCGCCCTGCCCGGACCTCGATATCGTCGCATGGGCGGTGATCGGACCGAGCGCAAGCGAGACGTCCGAGTACGCGCGGCGCGTGCTCGCGGAATGCGCGAGGCGCGACCTGCATCTGTCGCTCGCGCAACTGCCGCGAAGGTGCCTCGTCACTCGCGGCACTTCGATCGGCGGGGACGACACCGGCGTGACCTGCCTCCGCGCGTGTCTCGTCAAGGCCGAGCACGCCGACTGGGTCGATCGCATCTTCGACATCATCTCGGATGCGACGGAGGCGGTGGTCGGCGCACGAGCGAGCATGCCGATAAGCGCATGCGGCGTCCCGGCATCGGGCGGCCGGGCGGCCGGACAGGAAGCGCGAGCATCCGCGCACCCGGACTGACGGCGTGGCAGCGGAGGCGATCTCGACGACTGGGGCCGGCCGTTTCGCGTGGGCGGTGACAGGATCCGGTCATTACATCGAGGAATCTCTCGCGCTCGCCGAGCGTCTGCCCGATGTCGACGTGTTCCTGTCCAAGGCGGGTGAGGAAGTGCTGCCGCTCTACCACGTCGGTCGCGAGCTTTTGAAGCAGCGCTTCCGGGTGTTCCGGGACAAGAGCGCGAGCGCGGTTCCCGTCGGGATGCTGTACGAGGACATCTACCACACGCTCATCCTCGCGCCCGCGACGAGCAACACGGTCGCGAAGTGTGCGTTCGGCATCTCCGACACGTTGCCGACGAACCTGTTCGCCCAGGCCGGGAAACGGTCGATTCCGAGCATCGTGTTCGCATGCGACACCGAACCTTATGTCATCACCAAGGCCCCTCGCGAATGGGTCGAACTGCGCCCGCGCAGGATCGAGCTCGAGAACGTCGACCGGTTGCGTCAGTTCGAACATTGCAGCGTCGTATGCTCGATCGACGAGCTACGCGACGCGCTGCAAATGCGGCTGAACGAGCTCTCGCTTCAATGGAACGCATCCTCTTCCTGACGGGCCGGCTCGCGAAGAAGAGCCTCGAGAGCGTGCTTGCCGGCATCGCACCGGCCGCGTTCGATTGGGAGGTGCGGGACATCGGCATTCACGTCGCCGGGCTGATGACGGCCGACATGATTCGTCGCCGCGTACCCCGACCCGAGCGTATTGATCGCATCCTGGTCCCCGGCCGCTGTCGCGGGGATCTCGCGGCACTTTCGTCCGACTACGGGCTACCGGTCGAGCGCGGGCCCGACGATCTCAAGGACATCCCCGCGCATTTTCAGCGCAGCGCCCGGCAAACCGATCTGTCTGCACGCGACATCGACATCTTTGCGGAGATCGTGGATGCGCCGGACCTCGATGTCGACGCCATCCTCGAGCGTGCCCTGCGATACCGCCGCGATGGCGCGGACGTCATCGACCTCGGCTGCCTGCCCCAGACGCCCTTCAGTCATCTCGAAGACGCGATTCGGCGATTGAAGGACGAAGGCTTTCGCGTCAGCGTGGATTCGCTCGACACCGACGAGCTGTTGCGGGGAGGCCGCGCCGGCGCCGACTATCTGTTGTCGCTGTCGATCGACACGTTGTGGATCGCCGACGAGGTCGCATCCACGCCGGTGCTCATTCCGCGTGAGCCCACCGACGAAGCATCGCTGTACGAGGCGATCGACGCGTTGAGCCGTCGTGAGCGGGCGTTTCTCGCCGACTCCATTCTCGATCCGCTGCCGTTCGGCTTCACTTCCGCCGTCGCGCGCTACGAGCGTCTGCGCAAGCGCTTTCCGGAGGCACCGATCTTCATCGGCATCGGCAACGTGACGGAACTGACCGAAGCCGACACCAGCGGCATGAACGCGCTGTTGCTCGGCATCGCGACCGAGCTTCGCGCAGCGGCGGTTCTGACGACGGAGGTCAGCGGCCACGCGCGCCGCGCCATCCGGGAAGCGGACGTCGCACGGCGGATCATGTATGCGGCACGCGAGCAGCAATCGCTCGCGAGCGGCTTCTCGCCGGCGCTCATGACGGTGCACGACAAGCGTCCCTTCCCGGATACGGCGGAGGAGATCGAGAACATCGCGCGCATGATCCGCGATCCGAGCTATCGCATCCAGGTGTCGGCGGAAGGCGTGCATCTCTACAATCGGGACGGCCATCACATCGCTGACGGAGCGTTCGCGCTGTTTCCGCATCTCGCGACGGAAGGAGACATCGGTCACGCGTTCTACCTCGGCGTCGAGCTCGCGCGCGCCGAGACGGCGTGGCGGCTCGGCAAGCGGTACGTGCAGGACCAGCCGCTCGACTGGGGTTGCGCGGTGGAACGTGAGAACGAGGACCTGACGAGTTGGCACGCGGCCGGACCGACGACGAAACAGGCTCGCAAGCCGTGACGCCACCCGGTCGACCGCAAGCCCTGCAAGGTTCGTCCGCGAAATCGGTGGATGCGAGCGCGATGATCCACGAGACGGTCGTCACAACGGTATCGACGTCCGGCGACCGCCACATCGCCCCGATGGGCATTCGGCGCAACGAGGACATCGTCCTGCTGCAGCCGTTCAAGCCGTCGCGCACCTACGAGAACGTGCTGCAGACCGGGTGCGCGGTCGTGAACTTCACCACCGACGTCCGCGTCTTCGCCGGCTGCGTTACCGGGCGGAGGGATTGGCCATGCATTCCCGCGGAAAAGCTGCCGTGCGTGCGTCTCGAAGGGACCCTCGGCCACGCGGAACTGCAACTGTCCGAGCATATCGACGACGCGGTGCGGCCTGCGATGCGCATGCGGGTAGTGCACGAGCGGATTCATGCGGGTTTCGCGGGGTTCAACCGCGCACAGGCCGCGATCATCGAGGGCGCGGTTCTCGTCAGCCGGCTGAATCTCCTGTCACGGGAAAAGATCGAAACGGAGATGGCCTATCTGCAGATCGCCGTGGACAAGACGGCCGGCCCCCGCGAGCGCGAAGCCTGGGAGTGGCTCCGTGATGCCGTGAAGCGTCACTACGACGCGCCCGGCACCGCGTAATTCGCGCGTCGGGCACCGCGCAGCTCGTCTTCCACGCGGTTCCAGCCGGCCTTGTGCACGACGTCCACCGCGTAGCGCGCGCCCTGCACGAACGCCGGAAAGGCGCGATCCACGATGCCGGCATCCGCCCATGCGTGAGGCGACGCTTCCCGAGGTGGCGCGCACGACTTCACGAGCACCAGTCGCGTTGCGCCGGCGCGATCGGCAAGCCATGCCGCGAGGCTGTCGGACGTCACGTCCCAGCTCGTCAAAGCGTCGGGGTGCGAACGCAGCGCCTCGAAGGGCAACCAGAGCGCAACGCGACCGCCGGCTGCAACCGCTTGGGCCGCGGCAGTGGATTCCGCGGGCACCAGTGCGTCGCACATGCTCCGCATCAGCATCGCAAACTGCGCCATGGCAAGCACCGCCATGTTGTGCGCAACGAGATCGTCGAAGCCCAAGTCACTTTGTGCCGCTCGCACGTGCCCGGCGAAAGGGCCGCCCCCCGGAACGATCGTGACGCGGCCCCCACCTCGTGCGCAAAGCATCGACAGCCATCGCTCGAGCGTCGGATCGCCCGCAAGGCTGCCGCCGATCTTCACGATCCACATCAGTCGGGATCGCTGCGGAGCAAGGCGACGGCGACGCCCGGCGCACACGTCCGCGCCCATTCACGGCAACCGTGATCGACGGGAGCGAGTTCGTCGAATCCGACATAGCGACGGCCTGTCTCGGCGGCGACCTGCTGCGCAATGAAGCTGCCGCATCCCGCGCCGACAATCACTGCCTCGCGCGGCAGGTTGGCCGTCGCCTCGACTCGGCGGACGTTGGTCGCGATCTCGTCGATCACCTCCCGGCGCCATACGCCGGCGAATACGTGCCAATCGTTCGCGCTTCCCTCCCGTCCGTCGCGCCCGATCATTCGCGCGAGGCGCCGCATCGTCGCTGCCTCATCCTTCGCGCCCTGATCCGCGGCCGGCGACTGATCGTGCTCCGGACGGAGCTCGCCGGTCAGTCGAAACACGTCCGCGGTCGTCGCGAAGAGCTCGTTCATCACATTGCATCGCGTTGAACCGAACGGCACGCTGCTTGCGAGCGCGCACAACGGCGTGCGCACGACGCCGACATAGACGAGCTCCGCCGACGCGAGGCGCGTCGCGTCGTCCGATCCCTGCGCGACGACGCGTCCGGCGACGATGGGAACGATGTCGGTGGTCGTGCTGCCCACGTCGACGAGGAGCGCGTCGCGCGCGGATCGGGCGATGACATTGGCCGTCGCGAGCCAGTTGGCCGACGCGACGCAGCGCCAGTCCGAGCAAGCCTGCCGAGCGTCGAGAAACGTTGCACGACCCGCATAGAACGACGTCCGCTCGCCAAGCAAGCCGGTGGCACGCGACACGATCGCCGCAACACCCGCCTCGCGGTGCGGGAAGAGATCGGTCATTTCGCCGGTCATCGTGACCGCGTGCAGAGCGTGCCGCCAGCTCTTCCAGCACTCGAGCGCGGTCGTGAACGCCTCGTCGAGTTTCGGGAGTCCGCGCCACAGTTCGCACAGCCATTGCGCGACGTCGCGCACCCGCCCGTCTTCGAGAAGCGCTCCTTTCAGATGCGCGCCGCCGATGTCCCAGCCGATGACGAGAGGCCCGTCGGAGGTCTTCACTATCGCACCTTCGCACGCGAGCAGGCGGCGGCGACGTCATCGGCGCTCGCGCGGGCGGCGCCCACCGCAGGCTCATGGATGATCGCATCCGAATCGACGTCGACGGCGTGGAGCTTCAGTATCGCGCGTGCGACGTTGCGGCCGAGCGCGCGGGACAAACCGACGTACGAGCACGTCACGCGTGGATTGACCTCGATCACGACGGGTGCACCGTCGGGCCGCATCACGACGTCGACGCCGACGTATCCGCCGAGTCCCGGCAACGCGCGCGCGACGTCTCGCGCGAGCGACGCAAGCACGGCATCCCGGCGGGCATCGCGCGGTATGTCGATGTCGACGCCCCGATAGTGAACCGCTCCGTCATCGCCGATCTCGATTCGTTGGCGGTTCACACTCAGCAACTCGACTTGGTCAATCGCGCAAAGGAGCGACAGGCTGAGCGCTTCCCCTTCTTCCCAAGCTTCGACCGTCGTACGCCTCCGCGACGTCCCGCGCCCGTCGCGATCGGCGAGCGCACCGGCGAGCGTCGCGTGGACCCGCGTATCGCATGCGCCGGCGCCATCGTCCGGCTTCACGACCCAACGTACCGCGTCGCTCCCTCCCGCGACGCCAGCATCTGCACCTCGTGTCGTCGATATGCCCGACTCCCGCAAGCGCTCCGAGGTTGCGCGCTTGCTCGACGCGATTCGAATCGACTCCGCGGAGCACCCGATCCAACGCGCGTCGGGAACGCAATGCCTCAGGTCCGCTAGAATGCCGTCGGTTTCCGGCGCGACGATCCAGACGCGATCGTGCGACGCGGCCGTCCGGCCGACGAACTCGAAAGCGCTTTCGCCCTGCTCCGCGAATATCGGCGATGCGAATGCCTTCGCGGGCGCATGGATCGGGTCGATACTCGTCGCGTATGTCGTGGCCACGCCCGCAATTTCCGCGAGATCGCCGACGATCGCGTCGCGCATCGCACGGCCCTGGGCGAGCAGGTCCGAGCTTTCGCTGTCGGTGCTCGCGGCCGGCAAGCCGCCGCCGCTCAAGTATTCGTAGACGAACACACGGGTCGACGCTTTCATGCACGTGATTCCAGTGATTGACGTGATGGGTGGTCATGCGGTGCGTGCAGTCCGTGGCGAGCGCAGCGCCTATCGACCGGTGGAATCGGCACTGTGCAGGAGCAGCGATCCCGTCCGCGTCGCCGCGATCCTGCTCGAACACTGCAACGCGCGCAAGTTGTACGTTGCCGATCTCGACGCGCTGCTTGGACGCGCGCCGCAGACGGCAGTCCCGGCTGCGCTCCTCGCTGCAATGCCGGAACTCGAGCTGTGGCTCGACGGCGGCTTCGCAACCCGTGAGCAGGCAGTCGAACGTCTTGCGGCACTCGGAGCGGACGCAACGCGCGTCACTCCCGTGTATGGAAGCGAATCGCTGCGATCGCACGACGAAATCGCGCGTTGCTTCGGGGAAGGAGCGCGCGCGATCCTGTCGCTCGATCTTCGCCACGGCCGTCCGCTCGATCCCGCGTCGTGCTGGTCCGACGCGTCGCTCTGGCCGAGCAAAGTGATCGTCATGACGCTCGACCGCGTCGGCGCGTTCGCCGGACCGGATCTTGACACCTTGTCCGAGGTGCGCGCGCGGGCGCCGCACGTCGATGTCATCGGCGCCGGAGGCATTCGGAACGTCGATGATCTGGTCACCGTCGCGCGCGCGGGTGCCCACGCGTGGCTCGTGGCGTCGGCGATCCACGACCTGCACATTTCGCAGGCGGCGCTCCGCTCGTTCGACCCGGCGTTGTCAACGGCCGGCCGGCATGGTGCAATCGCGGAAACGTCGCCTGCCGCGGCCCCGCACGCATGCGGCAACCAGGAGAAGTGATGACCCCCGCGCCCCAGCCCACGCCGTTTCGGCTGCTCTCGACCGACGCCGTCGAATCAACGCCCGGCCCTGACGGCGCGCCGATGGACGTCGTCTTCGTCGAGGGATTCATCGGCAACACCGTGATCGGGATCCACGACAGCGAGCTCCACGTCGAACAGCCGGTCCGCATCGACGTCGCGGCCGGCGTACCGCGCAGCTTCGCGTGCAGCAGCGACCGGTTGGCCGACACGATCGATTACGGGAGCATCCGCGAACTGCTCGTCACGATGCTGCGCGAGCACCGCCATCGGCTCGTCGAAGCGCTCGCCGAATCGATCGCGCAGCGCATCCTGGCGACCTTCCATGCGAGCTGGGTACGCGTTGCCGTCGCGAAGCCGCACAAGTTCGACGACGTCGACGCCGTCGGCGTAGCGATCGAGCGACGGCGAGCGTGGGCGTCCGATCGCCGCGCATTTCCGGGCGAGCGGTCGGTCCTCGCCGGACTTGGCGCAGGCATGTTTCCCTCGGGGCAGCGCTAGCATCTCGCTCGCGGGTATCGGGCCGCGCTGCGTTCAGCGGTCCGGCTGAAGCGCCTCGATCACGAACGTCGTCGCCGCGACGAGATCCGCGGTCGTGCCCGGATTGATGCCGCGCGATTTGAGCTCGGCGTCCCACGCCTGCAACTTCTCTGCGTCGAATCCCGCGCCACGCGCGCGCGCCTGGTCGAAGCGAGCCGCCACGAGCGAGACTTCGGCCGCAATCGACTCGCCGTGCTTCCGCGCGACATGCGAATCCGGCCAGGTCGCGAGATACGCGAGGTACGTCTCAAGCACTGCGCGCTCGGGCGAAATCCGCGCGGCGCGCTCGAATCGCGGAACGCCGAAATCGAAGACGTCCGCGAAGCCGTTCGCATACTGGCGAGCGATGCTGTCGCGCCCTGCGGCCAGCTGCATCGCGCTTCGCAGATCGACGGTCGGGACGTTCCGGACGTCCTGCTCGGCGGCCTCGCCGAGCCCGCCCGGATTGGCAGCAACGATCGCGCGAAAGACCGCGCGCGCATCAT
>Ga0105248_10000594_pt1 | contig 41228 bp, 42 predicted proteins | sample KBSS34metaG_FD_81524 | JGI IMG/M metagenome (GOLD analysis project Ga0105248, IMG submission 81524) | Switchgrass rhizosphere microbial communities from Kellogg Biological Station, Michigan, USA - KBS S3-4 metaG | ecosystem: Host-associated > Plants > Roots > Rhizosphere > Soil | place...
CGACCTCCTGAAGACCATGCTCGGCGGTCCGGCCGATCTCGTCTTGTCGGACATGGCCGCCAACACGGTCGGCCACCGCCAGACCGACCACCTGCGCATCGTCGGCCTGATCGAGGCCGCCGCCGACTTCGCCATCGAGGTGCTGCGGCCGGGGGGATCGTTCATCGCCAAGGCCTTCCAGGGCGGCGAGACCGCCGAGGTGATCGCCAAGCTGAAGCACCACTTCACCAGCGTGAAGACCGTGAAGCCGAAGGCCAGCCGGGCGGACAGTTCGGAACTCTATCTGGTGGCGACGGGGCTCAAGCCCCGATAGCGCCCAACCGCTCATCCCGGCGAATGCCGGGACCCAGATGGAATGACTCAGACGCGGGCTCTAAGGCCTCCGAGCTTATCCAGCCCGCCACCCAGCCATGAGATCTGGGTCCCGGCATTCGCCGGGATGAGCGGAAGATGGGTTGCTGCTCTATAGGCGCTGAAGCCCTAGCTGAGCGGAGGCTGCGGCGTAAGCGCCCCCTGTTCCACCAGCCATCGGCGAAAAGACGCCAGCGCCCGGCTCTCGCCGCCCGGGGCGGCGATCAGGGCGAAGGCGCTCTCGACGCGGCGGAAGCCGAAGGGGGCGACGAGGCGGCCTTGCGCGATGTCGTCGGCGACCAGCGGCCAGGACATGATCGCCACGCCCAGGCCCGCGACCGCCGCATCGAGCGCGAAGTGGATGTGGGCGAAGGGCTGCTCGGGCGCCGGCTTCAGCTCGACACCGGCGATGGCGGCCCAGATCGCCCAGCCCTGCAGGTGGCTCTGCGCCGTCAGGCGGGGCGCGGCGAGGGGATCGGCGGCGAAGCGCTCGGCGAGCGCCGGGGTCATCACCGGGCCGGTGTGGTTGGGCGCGAACGCGGTGACCAGCGGGTCGGCGAGCCGCGCGGCGGGCGTGATCCGCACGACCGCCTGGGCGCCGCGGTGGGCGGTCGCCTGGGGGGCCAGCTCCTCCAGGTGCAGGCGGATCTCCGGGTGGCGGGCGGCGAAGTCGCCCAGGCGCGGGATCAGCCACTTCACCGACAGGCTGGCGTTGACCGCCAGGTGCAGGTCCTCGCCGTCGCTGCGCAGGTTGCGCACGGCGCCGGCGATCTCGTCGAAGGCGCGGGTCAGCGCGGGCAGCAGCTCCTGACCGGCCGGGGTGAGCGTCAGGCGATGCTTCGGCCCGGCGAAAAGGCGCACGCCCAGCGCCGCCTCCAGAGCCTTCACCTGCCGGCTGACCGCGCTGTGGGTCACACGCAGCTCGTCAGCGGCGAGGGTCGCGCGCCCGGTCCGCGCCATGGCTTCGAAGGCCCGGAGCGCATTCAGCGAGGGCAGGGGCGACGATGTGAGGTTTTCGAACATCAAGCGTTCGATATGTCGCTTTCCGCCAGATGGCAACGGCCCTAGGCATGGTCATGGAAACCTCACACCCGCAAATGCCGCTGCAACCCGTCGACTACGACCGCGTCCAGCACGCGGCCTACGCCAAGGCCCGCGCCCTGCCGGCGGCCTCGATCCAGCAGTACATGGACATCTTCGCCCGCCACCTGCCGGCGCACCGGCCGCTGACGGTCATCGACCTGGGCTCCGGCACCGGGCGGTTCACCCCGGCGCTCGCCGAGGCGCTCGGCGGCCCGGCCTACGGCGTCGAGCCGGCCGCGGCGATGCGGCAGACGGCGGAGGCCGGCTCGGCGCACCCCGCCGTGACCTACCTCGCGGGCGAGGCGGCGCGTATCCCGCTGCCCGACGCCTGCGCCGACGCGCTGCTGATGTTCCTCTCCTTCCACCACTTCCCCGACCAGGCCGCGGCGGTCCGCGAGATCGCGCGCGTCATGAAGCCCGGCGGCCGGGTGATCCTGCGCAGCACCTTTCGCGAGCGCATCCCCGACCACTGGTGGCGGGGCTTCTTCCCGCGCAGCCATGCCGTCGAAGAAGCGATGTTCCCCTCGCAGGCCGAAGCCCGAGCCCTGTTCGAGGCCGCCGGCTTCGCCACGGTGGAGTCGGTGCAGATGGAAATTCCGTTCGAGGGCGACATCGCCTCGGCGGTCGCGCGGCTGCATCTGCGCGCGGTTTCCACGTTCGAACACCTGACCGAGGCGGAGCTCGACGAGGGCTTCGCCCGGATCGACGCGGCGCTGGCCGCCGGGACCATCGAGGAGAAGGCGACCTTCGGCGATTTCATGGTCTTCGAGCGCCCCGCCGTGAGCCCGGATCGGCGATAGGCGCATGTGGCTGCGGCGGGTCTTTCAGGCGCCGAAACCTCCGCCCCGACCACCCCACCAGCTCTTCGCCATCTACTCCGGCGCGCTCAGTCCCACGCAGCTCAAAACCCTGAGGACAAGATGACCCTGCACCAGCCCTTGCCCCTTGCGCCCTCCGACGCGTATAGCCAGCCCGCAAAACGAGGTGTCTCCATGGAGATTCGCGAAGGGCTCACCTTCGACGATGTTTTGCTAGAACCCGGCCCGTCCGACGTCATGCCCACGCAGGTGGATGTCGCGACAAGGTTCACGCGAGAGATCAATCTGAACATACCGCTGGTGTCCGCCGCCATGGACACCGTCACCGAGAGCCGGCTGGCCATCGCCATGGCCCAGAACGGCGGCATGGGCATCCTGCACCGCAACTTCACGGTGGAGGAGCAGGCCGATCAGGTCCGCGAGGTGAAGCGCTACGAGAGCGGGATGGTGATCAACCCGCTGACCATCAATCCGGAGACCAAGCTTTCCGAGATCCGCGAGATCAAGGCGCGGCGGAAGATCTCCGGCTTCCCGGTGGTGGACAAGGGCGGCAAGCTGGTGGGGATCCTCACCAACCGCGACATGCGCTTCGAGGGCTCGGCCGACGTGCCGGCCAAGGCGCTGATGACCCACGAGAACCTGATCACGGTGAAGGAAGGCGTCAGCCAGGACGAGGCCCGCCAGCTGCTGCGCAAGCACAAGATCGAGCGGCTGATCGTGGTCGACGACGACTACCGGGCGGTGGGCCTGATCACCGTCAAGGACATGGAGAAGTCCGAGGCGCATCCGAACGCGGCCAAGGACGTGCAGGGCCGCCTGCTGGTGGGCGCCGCCTCGACCATCGGCGACGCGGGCTACGAGCGGTCCATGGCGCTGGTGGACGCGGGCGTCGACGTGGTGGTGATCGACACCGCCCACGGCCACAACATCGACGTCGCCAAGGCGGTCGGGCGGATCAAGCGCGAGACCAACCGCGTGCAGATCGTGGCCGGCAACGTGGCCACCTATGACGGCGCCAAGGCGCTGATCGAGGCGGGCGCCGACGCGATCAAGGTGGGCATCGGCCCGGGCTCGATCTGCACGACCCGGATCGTGGCGGGCGTGGGCGTGCCGCAGCTGACCGCGATCATGGACGCCGTGCGCGCCGCGGCCGGCACCGACGTGCCGGTGATCGCCGACGGCGGGATCAAGTATTCGGGCGACCTGGCCAAGGCGCTGGCCATGGGCGCGAGCGTGGCGATGATGGGGTCGGTGTTCGCCGGCGTCGACGAGGCGCCGGGCGAGGTGTTCCTCTACCAGGGTCGTTCCTACAAGGCCTATCGCGGCATGGGCTCGCTGGGCGCCATGTCGCGCGGCTCGGCCGACCGGTACTTCCAGAAGGAAGTCTCCGACGCGCTGAAGCTGGTCCCCGAAGGGGTCGAGGGCCAGGTGCCCTACAAGGGCCCGATCGCCCCGATCCTGCACCAGATGGTGGGCGGCCTGCGCGCGGCCATGGGCTATGTGGGCGCCGACTGCCTCGAGGAGTTCCGCAAGCGCGCGAGGTTCATCCGCATCACCGGCGCCGGTCTACGCGAGAGCCACGTCCACGACGTGACCATCACCCGCGAGGCGCCCAACTATCCGAGCCCCGTCTAGGGGCCGGGCGGCCCGGTGCGATCTCGCCCAACGCGAGAGAGACGGGGCGAATAGGGGGAGGCCGATATGGGCGTTCAGATTCCTGTGGAGTTGAAGCTGCTGGTGGTCGCGGTGATCGTCGGCTTTGTGCAGATCGTCTGGGCCGCCGTGGCGGGCTCGGGCGGCGAGCGTGACTTCGCCTGGCTGGCGGGGCCCAGAGACGATCCCAAGCCGGTGGGCGTGACAGCCGCGCGGCTGACCCGGGCGCTGAGCAACTTCCTCGAGACCTTCCCGCTGTTCGCCGCAGCCCTGATCGCCTGTGACCTGGCCGGCAAGCTCGGGCCGCTGACGCTCTATGGCGCGGCGCTCTATGTGGCCGGTCGTGCGCTCTATGTGCCGCTCTACGCCTCGGGCATCGCGCTCCTGCGGACCGTGGTCTGGACCGTCGCCATCGTCGGCATCGTGATGATTATCGTGGCTTTCTTCAGGTGACCCAACTTGCGTGACGCCGGACGCCTCGCGGCGGCAATTGATGTCCTGACCGAGATCGAGACCCGCCACAGGCCTGTCCGGCTCGCGCTGAAAAGCTGGGGGGAGCAAGCCCGCTACGCCGGGGCGAAGGATCGCGCCTTCGTCTCCGGTCTGGCGCTCGACGTGCTGCGCCGCAGACGCTCGCTGGGCTGGCGGATGGGCGACGACAGCCTGCGCGCCGCGGCTCTGGGCGCGCTGAAGTTCGAATGGGACTGGCCGCTGGAGCGGGTGGCCGAGGCGGCCGGCGAGGAACCGCATGGGCCGGGGCCGATGACCGAGGCCGAGCGGGCCGCCCTGGAAAACCCGAAGGACCTGGCCGGCGCGCCGGACGCCGTGCGGGGCGACTACCCCGACTGGCTGGACGCCTCGATGGCGCGGGCGTTCGGCGATGGGCGGGCGGAGGAGGGTGCGGCGCTGGCCGCCCGCGCTCCGGTCGACCTGCGGGTCAATCTGCTGAAGTCCGATCCGGAGCGGACGCTGAAGGCGCTTAGCCCGCTCAACGCCATCGCCACCGACGTCCTGCCGACGGCGCTGCGCATGCCGGCCCTCGATCCCGCGGACCGCAGCCGCGCGGTGGAGGCCATTCCGCAGTTCTCCAAGGGCTGGTTCGAGGTGCAGGACCTGGGCTCGCAGATCGCCGCCACGGCGGCCGGCGAGGTGAAGGGCAAGCAGGTGCTCGATCTCTGCGCCGGCGGCGGCGGCAAGACCCTCGCCCTGGCCGGCGCGATGGGCAACACCGGGCAGATCTACGCCTATGACTCAGACGCGCGGCGGCTGGCCGACACGATCCGGCGCGGGGAACGCGCGGGCGTCCGCAACCTGCAGATCCGCTCGCCGGTGCATCCCGACCCGCTGAAGGGCCTGGAGGGCAAGATGGACGTCGTGTTCATCGACGCGCCCTGCTCGGGCACAGGGTCGTGGCGACGGCACCCGGACACCAAGTGGCGGCTGACCGAGGAGACGCTGACGCGCCGCATCGCCGATCAGGACCTCGTGCTCGACACCGGTGCGCCGTTCGTGAAGCCGGGCGGGCGGATGGTCTATGTCACCTGCTCGGTGCTGCCGGAGGAGGACGAGGACCGCGTGGCCGCCTTCCTGGGCCGCACGCCGGGCTTCGCCGTCGCGCCGGCCACCGCCGATCCGAAGCTCACCCAATACCTCACCCCTGAGGGTTTTTTGCGCCTCTCGCCCCAAACCGCCGGCACCGACGGCTTCTTCGTCGCCGTGCTGGAGAAATCTCGCTAGCGGAGTCCCATGTCCAAGCCTGCCCATGACCGCGTCCTGATCGTCGACTTCGGCAGCCAGGTGACCCAGCTGATCGCCCGGCGGCTGCGCGAGAGCGGGGTCTATTGCGAGATCCATCCCTACGACAAGGTCGGCCCGATGCTGGCCGATTTCGCGCCCAAGGCGGTGATCCTGTCCGGCGGCCCGGCCAGCGTGCACGAGGCGCAGAGCCCGTCGGCGCCGCAGGAAGTCTTCGAGCTCGGCGTGCCGGTGCTGGGCATCTGCTACGGCGAGATGACCATGGCCGCGCAACTGGGCGGGGCGGTGGAGGGCGGCCACGCGCGTGAGTTCGGCCGTGCGGAGATCCTGATCGAGAAGGAGAGCCCGCTGCTGGCCGGCCTGGGCGAACCCGGCCACCAGGAAACCGTCTGGATGAGCCACGGCGACAAGATCACCGCGATCCCGCTGGGCTTCGAGGTGGTGGCCGCCTCGGAGGGCTCGCCCTATGCGGTGATCGCCGACGAGGGGCGCCGGTTCTACGGCATCCAGTTCCATCCGGAGGTGGCGCACACCCCGCGCGGCGCGCTGATGCTGCGCAACTTCACGCACGGCATCGCGGGCCTGACCGGCGACTGGACCATGGCCTCGTTCCGCCAGGAGATGGTGGCCAAGATCCGGGCCCAGGTCGGCAAGGGGCGGGTGATCTGCGGCCTGTCGGGCGGGGTGGACAGCTCAGTGGCGGCGGTGCTGATCCACGAGGCGATCGGCGAGCAGCTGACCTGCGTGTTCGTCGACACCGGCCTGCTGCGGCTGAACGAGGCCGAGCAGGTGGTGACCCTGTTCCGGGATCACTACAACATTCCGCTGGTGCACGTTGATGCGTCGAAGGAATTTCTCGGCGAGCTGAAGGGCGTCTCGGACCCCGAGACCAAGCGCAAGATCATCGGCCGGGTGTTCATCGAGATCTTCGATCGGGAGAGCGCCAAGATCGACGGCGCCGAATTCCTGGCCCAGGGCACGCTCTATCCGGACGTGATCGAGAGCGTGTCGGCCAGCGGCGGCCCCTCGGCGGTGATCAAGAGCCACCACAACGTGGGCGGCCTGCCGGACTACATGAAGCTGAAGCTGGTCGAGCCGCTGCGCGAACTGTTCAAGGATGAGGTCCGCGCGCTGGGCGTTGAGCTCGGCCTCGCGCCAGCCTTCGTCGGCCGCCACCCGTTCCCGGGTCCGGGCCTGGCGATCCGCATCCCGGGCGAGATCACGCCGGAAAAGGTCGCGGTCCTGCAGCAGGCCGACGCCATCTATCTCGACGAGATCCGCAAGGCCGGGCTCTACGACAGCATCTGGCAGGCCTTCGCCGTTCTGCTCCCCGTGAAGACCGTCGGCGTGATGGGCGACGCGCGGACCTACGAGGACGTGCTGGCGCTGCGCGCCGTGACCTCCACCGACGGCATGACCGCCGACTTCTTCGAGTTCCCCTGGGACGTCCTCGGCCGCTGCGCCACGCGGATCATCAACGAGGTGAAGGGCGTCAACCGCGTGGTCTACGACGTGACCTCGAAGCCGCCGGGCACGATCGAGTGGGAGTAGGAACGTTTCTACTATCGTTGACAATCTTGAGGTTGGACCCTAGGGTCGCGCTCACATGGAGCGAGAATTGTGAGCATCACCACCATCTCGAGCCGGGAGTTCAATCAGGACGCTGGTGGGGCGAAGCGCGCAGCTGAAAAGGGGCCGGTTATCATCACTGACCGCGGGCGCCCTTCTCATGTCCTGCTCAGCATCGAAGAATATCGACGCCTGAAAGGTGACGGGCAGAGCTTGCTCGATGTGGTCGCCCAGACAGAGGAAGATGGCCTGGATTTCGATCCTCCACGTATGGGCGATCTCGTCTTCCGTCCCGTGGACCTCGATTGACCTATCTGGTCGATACGAACGTCTGGTCCGAGCTGCGCAACAGCAGCCGTGCCGATCATAACGTTGCGGCCTGGGCTGGAGCGACCAGTGCGGCGGAGCTCTACCTTTCCGTCGTGACGGTGTTCGAACTCGAGCGGGGGGTTCGGCTGATTGAACGGCGCGACGGGCAACAGGGCGCGCGCCTGCGTCGCTGGCTTGAGGAACAGGTGTTGGGCCCTTTTGAGCGACAGATTCTGCCGATCGACGTTGCAATCGCGAGGCGCTCAGCCGCCTTGCATGTCCCCGATCCGCGTCCGGAACGCGACGCCTTGATCGCAGCGACAGCTTTGGTTCACGGGCTGAGCGTGGTCACCCGCAATACCGCTGACTTCGAACCTACTGGCGTCGTACTGCTCAATCCCTGGCTCGGGGTCGAGGAATGACTGCGCCGGGACAGCTTACCCAAGGCGGCGCCTGACCTAGGTGGCCCACACCCAAGCGCAAACATTGGTCCAGGCGATGTTGCCGGACCTATAGAGCTCGAAAGCTCGTACGACTGTTTCCCGGCTAACCGGCTTCTGGCATTCAAACAGAACCGGCGCCGATCGAGGCCCGCCTAGACGGACCACTCGGAATTCGAGTTCCCAGCCGCCACGAACATGTGCGGCCTGGATGAATTCGTCACCGGAACGGCTCAAGATCAGGAAGTCGTTGCCCCCGCCGGTTGCGGCCGCAGCCAGGACCGCGGACCTTATCGCCGCGCCGTGCGGATCTCTCGCGAAAGGCTCGCCGCCGACTTCGATTTTGAAGCGGGGTGCTGTTGCCCATGTCGAATGAACCAACTTCGCGAGATGAGCGACGCTGCCTTGCCCTAGCTGCGAGTTCCGAGCTTTCAGGTAGGCGTGGTCGGCCGAAACAATGAGCGCGGCGCTCGCCGCGGCGATAGCGGCAAGCGCCTTGATGCGCTGTTGAAGTGGAAGATGTTGACGACGTTCCCTTGTCATGACGGCGCTCCCTAGTCGTGAATCACCCATCGGGCTCGGCCGCGCGGGTTTTGCGCAGTCGGACGATTTCGCGACCGACGGCGCTGACGCCGCGCGCGCCGCCAGCGATCATGGTCTACCTCGCGTACAGGTCTTCCGGAGAGCTCCCGCGCCATGTCGAACCCGCAGCCGCCCACCCTTGACCGCCGTCAGTTGATCGCCGCCGGCGCGCTCGCGGGCCTTGCCGCCACGAAGGCCGAGGCGCAGAGCGCCCCGCCGGTGAAGCTTTCGACGCCGTGCGTGGTCTCGACCTGGGACTTTGGCGTGGCGGCCAATGCGGCGGCCTGGGCGGTGTTGTCCAAGGGCGGGGCGGCACTGGACGCGGTGGAGGCCGGGGCGCGCGTGCCCGAGGCCGACCTCAGCAACCACAGCGTCGGCCGCGCCGGCTACCCCGACCGGGACGGCCATGTGAGCCTTGACGCCAGCATCATGGACCAGAAGGGCGACTGCGGGGCGGTGGCCGGGCTGGAGCATATCGCCCACCCGATCTCGGTGGCGCGCCGGGTGATGGAGCGCACGCCGCACGTCCTGCTGGTGGGCGACGGCGCCTTGCAGTTCGCCCTGGAGCAGGGGTTCAAGCGCGAGGATTTGCTGACGCCGGAGTCGCGGAAGGCCTGGCAGGCGTGGCTGAAGGCGAAGAAGTACCATCCCGTCGCCAACAGCGAGGTGCGCACCTACGGCCGCGACCTCGGCCTGCCGGGCGGCAAGAAGAACCACGACACGCTCGGCATGCTGGCTGTGGACGCGCGGTCCGACCTCTCCGGCGCCTGCACCACCAGCGGCATGGCCTGGAAGCTGCGCGGCCGGGTGGGGGACAGCCCGATCATCGGGGCGGGCCTTTATGTGGACAACGAGATCGGCGCGGCCACCTCCACGGGAGTGGGCGAAGAGGTGATCCGCAATGTGGGCAGCTTCCTGGTGGTGGAGCTGATGCGCCAGGGGCGCTCGCCACGGGACGCCTGCCGCGAGGCGGTGGCGCGCATCCTGAAGCGCAAGGTGGCCCACGATCCGGACTTCCAGGTGGGCTTCCTGGCGGTCAACAAGGCGGGCGAGGTGGGGGCCTGGGCGGTGCAGAAGGGCTTCAGCTACGCCTGTTGCGACACCCAGTCTCAGACCCGCATCCTGCAGAGCGAAAGCTTCTCGTGAGCCGGGTGCGCCTGGAGATCTGCCTCGATACCCCCGCCGGCCTGGCGGCCGCAGTGGCCGGGGGCGCGGACCGCATCGAGCTCTGTTCGGCCCTGGACAGCGAGGGTCTGACACCGGCGCCGGGGCTGATGGCGCAGGCCGGCGCGTGCGGCTGCGAGACCTTCGCGCTGATCCGCTCGCGGGCCGGGGACTTCGTGTTTGGCGACCTGGACCTCGACGCCATGCGCCGCGACATCGACGCCGCGCGCGGGGCCGGGCTGGCCGGCGTGGTGCTGGGCGCCAGCCGGGCGGACGGCCGCCTCGATGAGCAGATGCTGGCGAGGCTGATCGCCCACGCCTCGGGGCTGGGCCTGGCGCTGCACCGGGCGTTCGACGTGACCCCAGACAAGGTCGAAGCGCTGGAGACGGCGATCGGGCTGGGGTTCCAGCGCATCCTGACCTCGGGCGGCCGGTCCGGCGCGCCGGAAGGCGCCGAGCTGATCGCCGAGCTGGTCCAGCGGGCGGGCGAGCGCATCGTGATCATGCCGGGCGCGGGCCTGGAGCCCGGCAATGTCGCCGACTTCGTCCGCCGCACCGGCGCGAAGGAGGTGCACGCCGCCTGCCGCGCCCCGCTGCCGACGGTTCGGGGCGGTCTCGCCGCCGAGCTGGGGTTTGTCACGCCCGGCCTGCAGGACACCCGCCAGGCGGTCGTCGAAGCCATGCGGTGGGCGCTCGACGGCCTCGATTGACGGAGGCGGCGCGCGGGGGTTGATGGCCGGCATGGGCACGCTGGTCTTTGGAATGATGCAGTCGCTCGACGGCTACGTCGACGGCATCGCAGGCGGGCCGCAGTTGCCCGCCCCCGGCCCGAAGCTCCATCGCCACTTCAACGACCACGTCCGCGCCCTTGCCGGCAGCCTCTATGGCCGGCGCATGTACGACGTGATGCGCTACTGGGACGAGGATCAGGCGGAATGGGGCGAGCTCGAATATGACTTCGCCGCGGCGTGGCGGGCGCAGCCGAAATGTGTGGTGTCGCGCACGCTGAAGTCGGTGGGCCCTAATGCGACGTTGGTCAGCGACAATCTGGAGAACTTCGTGCGCGGGCTGAAGGCGGACGTCGACGGCGAGATCGACGTCGCGGGCCCCGAGTTGGCCGGCGGCCTCGCCGACCTCGACCTCATCGACGAGTACCGCCTCTACTTCCGCCCGTTCGTACTGGGCCGGGGCAAGCCGTATTTCGCCGGCCCACGGCCGCCGCTCAGCCTGGTCGCCACCGACCACATCGGCGAGGACGCTGTCAGGCTGACCTACGTCGCCTCACCCCTGGGCGGCGGCGCGGACCGGTAGAGTCCAGCCCGGACGGATGAAGTGGCAGGTGTAGCCGTTGGGAATGCGCTCCAGGTAGTCCTGGTGCTCCGGCTCGGCCTCCCAGAAGGCGCTGGCGGGGGTGACCTCGGTGACCACCTTGCCGGGCCACAGGCCCGAGGCGTCAACGTCGGCGATGGTGTCGAGCGCGACGCGCTTCTGCTCGTCGTTCGTATAGAAGATCGCCGAGCGATAGCTGTCGCCCAGGTCGTTGCCCTGGCGGTTGAGCGTCGACGGATCGTGAATCTGGAAGAAGAATTCCAGCAGGCGGCGGTAGCTGATCTGGGCGGGATCGAAGACGATCTCGATGGCCTCGGCGTGGCCGCGGTGGTTGCGGTAGGTGGCGTTTTCGACCTCGCCGCCGGTGTAGCCGACGCGGGTCTTGAGCACGCCCGGATAACGGCGCAGCAGGTCCTGCACGCCCCAGAAGCAGCCGCCGGCGAGGATCGCGGTTTCGGTGGCCATGTGGGTGCTCCTTGTGGTCCGCGGGTCCAGCCCCGCGGCTTCAGGCCCCGAATATAGGCGCGCGATCGCGCTGAGGGGAGAGCCGTTGGGCTCAGTCGCCGCCCTCTTCGCGCACCAGGCCGCGGTTGCCTTCCACGGGGCGGCCTTCCTTCTCGGCCTGGCGGGCGCCCTGCAGGATGCCGGTCATGGCGTAGTTGCCCTCGTGGCAGGCGTATTCGTAGATCCGGTCGCTGGTGAAGTTCAGCGCCTCCTCGCCCTTCACGGGCTGGGCATAGGAGGGGTCCTTCATCTCGAACTGGTAGAGCACCTGCTGCGGCGAGACCCGCGTGAAGCGCTCGATCACCGTCATGTCCTCGGCCGGGCCGCGCAGCCCCTGTTCGCGGCGCAGGTTGGTGGTCTCCACGACCAGCGTGTCGCCTTCCCAATGGCCGATGGAGTCGCCCATCCACTGATGGATGGCGGCCGGTTCGTGCCCGCCGGTCAGGTGGATGATCCGCGCGTCGTGGACCATCTCGACGACGATGACGACGGCGTCCCTGGTCTGCTGGATCTCATAGTGGTTGTTGTAGAGCACCGGCAGCATGGGCGGCCCCGAGGTGCCGCCGAAGCCGACGATGCAGCGCTCGCCGAGCGCGCGGTTCTCCGGATTGTCGAAGTTGCCGCCGGTCTGTGGGCGGGGGCGCGGCGGGCCCGCGGCGGCGACGCGGGCGGGCAGGCGGCCGTTGGCCGGCGAGGTCAGGATCGAGGTGCGCGCCACCCCGCCGATGCGGATCAGCCGCGTACCGGGGTCGGTCCAGAAGGCGTTGTAGCCGCAGGCCGGGCCGGTGGCGCCGGACTGGCATTCCGGCAGCTTGTCCGGGTCGGTGTTGGTGGTGTCGGTGTTGGCGCGCAGCCGCGCGTTGCGGGTGTCGCTGGCGCCTTCGATCGCCTTGGCCTCGTCGGCGGTCAGGGTCGTGCGCTCACCGTACTTCGGGTCGCGCTCCAGGCGGGTGATGGTGGCGTTGGACCAGACCCCGGACATGTCCGGCTGGCCGAAGGCGTTGCGCGGCGCCTTGTAGCCCTTGGCCACGGCGGCGGGGCTGGTCTGGGCCAGGGCGGCGGTCGCGGCGGTCGCGAGCGCGGCGGCCAGTACGCAGGTGAGAAGCCCGTGGGCCATGGTGCTCTGTGCTCCCTTAGCCGCCATTCTGCGATGGCGTGCTAGACGCAGCAGGCGGCCACCCGGTCGCGACGTCAAGCCCGCAGTAGGCTTTCCTGACCACAGGCGTTATCCGGACCGTCCATGCCCGAGCACAAGGTCTTCTTCGCGCTGCAGCCCGACCCGCCGGCGGCGCAGCAGATCGCCGGCCTGACGGCGGAGGCGCGCCGCCGGCATGGGCTGAGCGGCAAGCCGATCTCGGCCGAGCGCCTGCACGTCTCGCTCAATTTCGTGGGCGCCTTTCGGGGGCCGCCGCCGCGCGCGCTCATCGACAAGGCCCGCAAGGTGGTGGAGGGCCTGACCGGCGGGCGCCCCTTCGTCGTCGCCCTGAACCGCCTGGAGAGCTGGAAGGGCGATGCCAACAGCCACCCGCTGGTGCTGACCGGGGAGGATGGCGTCGTGGGCGTGGAGGAGCTGTACGCCGACCTGCACAAGGCGCTCGCCGTCGCCGGCATGGCGCCGCGCCGCGAGCCGCAAATCACCCCGCACGTCACCCTGCTCTACGACCGGCGCGAGGCGCCCGGCGTCTTCGTCGAGCCGGTGACCTGGAAGGTCCGTGAATTCGTCCTGCTGGACACCGTGGTCGGCGAGGGCCGCCACGAGGTGCTCGGCCGCTGGCCCCTGGCCTGATCCCTGGAGACTGCTGTGACCACGACCCTCTATGGCATCCGCAACTGCGATACGATGAAGAAGGCCTGGACCTGGCTGGACCAGAAGGGCGTCGCCTACGACTTCCATGACTACAAGAAGGCCGGGATCGACCGCGCGCGGCTGGAAGGTTGGGCGAAGCAGGTGGGCTGGGAAGTGCTGCTGAACCGGGCCGGTACGACCTTCAAGAAGCTGCCAGACGCCGACAAGCAGGGGATCGACCTGGCCAAGGCGGTCGCCCTGATGCTGGCGCAGCCCTCGATGATCAAGCGTCCGGTGCTGGAGACTGATGGAGGCCTGCTGGTGGGCTTCAAGCCGGAGGTCTACGCGGCGAAGCTCGGCTAGTTGCGCCACCGCTGGCCGGTGGTTATTTTCGACTCACCAACTGGAGGCCGCTGGCCCGTGATTAGCATCATCCGTTTGAGGCCGTAGGACCGCCGGGCGCCCAAGCCCGAGCTCCTGCCCGTCGACTGCCCGAGCCTGGCTCGGGGCGGTCCGTGCTTCATCGAATGGATGCTTCCATGCCCAAATCCCAAGAGCCGCGCACGCCCGTCTTGCCTGCTTCCGGGCGCGAACCCACACCCTACGCCGAGCTGAACGCCGTCCTCGCCCATCTGCTGGCCGGGGCGCAGGCGGCGCTGGGCGACAACTTCGTCGGGGCCTATCTGCAAGGCTCCTTCGCGGTCGGTGATTACAGCGAATACAGCGACTGCGACTTCATCGTGGTGACGGCTGAGGACCTGACGCCGCCGCAGCTGGCGGAGCTGCAGACGCTGCACGCTGCGATCCATGAGCTGCCCTACGTCTATTGGCGCACCGGGCTTGAAGGCTCCTATGCGCCGGCCGCGATCCTGCGCCGCTGGAGCGAGGCGCCCCGCGATCCGCCGGGGGAGCCGCGCGGGCCGGACTGGGGCGATCCCGGCATGTCGGGCGCCAAGGCGCGAACCTATCCCTTCTGGTACCTGGACCACGGGGCCAAGACCCTGGTGCGCTCCGAGCACGACAACTCCCAGGTCGTGCGGTGGTGCCTGCGCGAGAAGGGCGTGGTGCTGGCCGGGCCCGAGCCGCGTGAGCTGATCGATGCGGTGTCGCCCTCGGCGCTGAGGGCCGAGGTGCGGGCGACCCTGGACCTTATCGTGGCGCTCAACCTCGAGCCGATGGAGCTGGTGGCGTGGCAGGCCTTCTGGGTCGGCCTCGTCTGCCGGATCCTGCACACCCTGGCGACCGGCGCGGTCTGGTCGAAGAAGGCCAGCCTGGCCTGGGCGGCGGGCGCGCTGGATCCCGCCTGGAAGGGGTTGATCGGGGCCGCGGCGGCGGTGCGCAAGGGTGACGCGGCCCAATCCGGCCAACCCGCGGACCCGCAGGCCGTGGTCGAGACCCGCGCCTTCGCCCGCTACGCCGTTGAGTTCGCCGACAAGGCGCAGCGGGCCCGCGACATCCTGGAGCGACGGCTGGCGGACAAGCGGTCGGGAGCCTGCGGGTTTCGGGCGGGGCGGCCGGGCGGTCCGCCCACGGCCGGCGGCCCGGGCGGGAAGGGCGCCTTCGTCCCGCCGCCGAACCGGCCAGGACAACGCGGGCGGCGCGGATGACAGGGCCCTGCCAGGGGGTGCATCCTGCGCCTGCATCCAATCGCCCATATGGCGGCGACTAGGGGGTGAAACAGGCCGGAACTGTCCGCGCCTTCGGAGTCGGGATCATGCCTTGGTTCTTCTGGAGTTATTGGTGGCTCATCTTCCCCATAGGCGCCTTCGTGTTCGGCGCCTGGGACCGGTGGCTCGCCTATAAGCGGAGCCGCGACCACCTCGAGCTCATCCGCACCTTCGCCGCCCAGGGCAAGGACGTGCCGCCGGAGCTGATGCAGCAGATGAACGACGGCCCGCCCCCGCCGCCCGGCGGCGCGCCGCCGCCCCCGGGGTATGGCGGGTATAACGGAGGCTACGGCGGCTATGGCGGGTATTGGGGCTATCCACGCTCCATGCGCCGCGCCTACCGGCACTATTATCGCTGGGGTCCCTACTGGCAGTGGCGTAGCGCCATCGTCACCGGCGCGGTCGCGGCCGGCTTCTGGTGGGCGTCTGAATACGCCGATTGGCCGGGCACGGAGGAACCCTTCCGCCTGGTGGCGATCATCATGACCGTTGTCGCCGCCGGCAATCTGCTGGTGGCGATCTTGTCCTCGACGTTTCGGGACAAATGATCCTGACGAGTCTCGATGAGTCTCTGGTTGCGGCCGCTCAGGGCGGGTCGGCCGAGGCTTTTTCGCGGCTCGTGGAACGGCATCAGCAGGCCGTGCGCGCGTTCCTGCGCCGCGCCTGCGGCAACTGGGCCCAGGCCGACGACCTGGCGCAGGAGACCTTCCTGGCCGCCTGGGGCCGCATCGGACGCTTAAGGACCGGGGCCAGCGTCAGGGCCTGGCTCTGCGGCATCGGCTACAACAAGCACCTGAGCGCGGTGCGCTCCGCCGGCCGTGACCGGGTCCGGGAGGCGAGCTACGAGGCCGATCGCGACGACGCCATAGACGCCTGCGCCGAGGACAAGCTGGCCCTGGAGGCGGCGATGGCCGAGCTTCCGGCGGAACAGCGGGCCTGTGTCGCGCTTTGCCTTGCGGCGGATTTCAGTCACGCCGAGGCCGCTGAAGCCCTGGGTTTGCCGCTGGGCACGGTGAAAAGTCATATCTCGCGGGGCCGCGCGCGGCTCCTGCAAGCGTTAGGAGTGAGTGATGACGCCAGCTGAAAAGAACGGCGCTGACGATCGCCTGAAGGCGCTGTTCGCGCTCGACGAGCCCGCCGCGCGCGATCCGGTGTTCGCCACCGAGGTCATGGCCCGAGTGATGCGCCGACGTTTCCAGGAGGACCTGGCGTTCCTGTGCGCCGCGACCGTGGTCGGGGGCGCGGCGCTCTGGGCGATCTGGCCGGTGTTGCAGCCGGTGCTGGTGACACTGTCACAGGGTTTTGCCCCGGCGCTGGGCGTGCTGGCGCTGGCGGCCTGCGCTCTGGTGGTGGTCGGCGGCCGGGTCAGGACCGCGCTCGGGCTGGCATCATGACCAAGAATTCACGCTATAGATTGCATCCGCACGCCGTCAGCTAAGCCTCTTCCTCATCAGAGACGGGCTGTTACGGCCCTCTGAGGATCGAGGAGAAAGACTTTGATTGGTGTCCTAATTGTCGGGATCATCGCGGCCTGCATCGCCGCGATCGTGATCGCGCCACGTTACTTCCGCAGCCTGGAACGGCAGAAGATGGCCGAGGTGCTGCGCGCCTCCATCGAGCGTGGCCAGCCCCTTCCCCAGGAAATGATCGACGCCATGTCGACCAATGTCCGCGGCCAGCCCGGGGAAATGCCGCCCATGCCGGTGCGGCCCTCTCCGCAGCGCGACCTGCGCGTCGGCCTGGTCTGGCTGGGCGTCGCCATCGGCCTGATGTGCATGGGCCTGGCGCTGAGCTTCGAGGATCCGGACGCTATGTTCCCGCTGCTGGGCATCGCCGCCTTCCCGGGCTTCATCGGTATCGCCTTCGTCGTCATGTGGGCGATCGGGCGCGACCGCACGGCGCACAAGTAAGCGGGCCAGGCCGGGGGACTTACGCCCATGCTGGGCCCGCGACATTCCAGGTTTACCAGTCTGCACGACGTGGAGCTGTGCTCCCACGCCGCGACGGGTGAGCGGCGCGCCTTTGGCGAGCTGGTGCGCAGGCACGGCTCGGCGGTGCGCGGGGTGCTGCGCCGGATGGGCGCGCAGGGGGCCGAGGCCGACGACGTGGCCCAGGACGCCTTCATGGCCGCCTTCGAGCGGATCGCGGAGTTCCGGGGCGAGGGGACCTTCGCCGGCTGGGTGAAGAAGATCGCCGCGAGGCTCTATCTGCGCCGCCTGCAGCGTGAGCGCAGGCTGGGCGCGCTGAGCGCCGAGGCGGTGGAGGATGAAGCCTCTTCGGGAGGTGGCGACGCCGACGCGGCCATCGATCTCGACGAGGCCCTGAAGACCCTGGGGGCAACAGAGCGGGTATGCGTCACCATGTGCTTCGGCGCAGGACTTTCTCACAGTGAAGCGGCGGAGGCCTTGAACCTGCCACTTGGAACGGTCAAATCCCATGTCAAACGTGGTCTGGATAAACTCAGAACGCGCCTGGCGCCGGACGGCGGCGCAGTTGTTGAAGGGAGGCGGGGCAATGGCTGAGGATTTCGAGCGCAGGCTCGAGCGCCTCTTCGCCGAGCACCCGGAGCTGCCCGATGCGGGCGCTTTCGCGGAGAGCGTCGAGCGCCGGCTGAACGCCGGCTGGACGGCGCGCCGCTGGCTGATCGGCGCCGCGGGCGTGGTCGGCGGCGTCATCGGGGCCAGCCAGCTGATGGTCTCCAACCTGTTCCAGCGCGTGGAGACGGCCAGCGATTCCGCCCGCCTGATCTCCACCAGCTTCAACCACATCTCGGCCTCCAGCGACTGGGTGTCGGCGGTTTCGGCCGGCGGCCTGGGCGTATGGGCCGCCGCCGGGCTCGCCGTGGTGATGATGGGCTTCGTGCTGACCCGCGTGATCGGCGAAATCTGATCGGCTTTTCGCCCCCGGGCCTGCCCCCTGGACCCGGGCATTTGTACGCGGACCGATGAGTTGCGAGCGGAGGCGGGCTTCTATAGGTTCCGCCGCTCTAGCGCCCCCTGGAGCGCCCACGGCCGAATTTCCTCTGGAGTCCCCGATTGACCGATCTGTTTGAAGAGGTCGAGGAGCAGCTTCGCTCCGACCGCTATCGGGCCCTTGCGCGCAAGGCCGCGCCCTGGATTCTGGCGCTGGCCGCCGCGGCCCTAGCGATCGCCTTGGCCATCTGGGGCTGGCAGCAGTACCAGCAGCAGATCAGCGACAAGGCCTCCGAGCAGTATTCCGCCGCCGGCGAGGCGATGGCGGCCGGCGACCGCGACAAGGCCGTCAAGCTGTGGACCGATGTGTCGACCTCATCGTCCAAGGCCTACAAGTCGCTGGCGCTGATGCAGCTGGGCGGGCTGAAGCTCATGGCCCAGCCGGCGGACACCAAGGGCGCGGTGGCGCTGTTCGACCAGGCCGCGTCCGCGGCCCCTGACGACATCCTGGGCGATGCGGCCCGCCTCAAATCCGCCTTGGCGATCCTCGACACGGCTCCCTACGCGGAAGTGGAGGGGCGTTTGACGCCGCTATTGAAAGACGGTCACCCCTATCGGGTGCAGGCTCGCGAGGCGCTCGCCTTCGCCAAGCTGATGAAGGGCGACGACGCCGGCGCCCGGGGCGACTTCGTGGTGATCTCCGCGTCGCTGGATGCGCCGGAAGGCGCGCGCCAGCGCGCCAAGGCCGCCATGGACCTGATCGACTCAGGATCGGCCAAGGCCGTGCCGGCGGTGGTGAAGGCCGCGCAGGCCATGCCGCAGCCGATGCTGGTCGGACCGGGCGGCGCGCCCATGGGCCTCGCCCCGCAGCAACAAGACGCCGCGCCGCAGCAATGACGCCCAGCCGCAAGAGCCTCCTCGCCGCCCTGCTGATCGCCGGCCTGGCCGTCAGCGGTTGTTCGACCGTCGGCGGAGCGGTCAGCAAGATCAATCCGTTCAAGGGCAAGGGCCCCGCCCAGGAGACCGCCACCGACGGCGAGCGCATCTCCATCGTCACCGCCGACCAGAAGCTGGAGCCGGCCGAGGCGCTGAAGGGCGTCGATTTCGCCCTGCCGCCGGCTGAGGCGGTGAAGGATTGGCCGCTGCCGGGCGGCTCGGCCGAACAGTCGATGGGCAACATCGCCGCCGCCCCCAACCTGGCGATCGCCTGGAAGCGCGGCTTCGGCAAGGGCTCCAAGGGCGGCGAGCAGGTCATGGCCCCGCCGGTCGAGGCGAACGGCAAGGTCTATGTGATGGACGGCGTGGCCGAGGTCTCGGCCCACGACGCGCGCACCGGCTCGGTGATCTGGCGCATCAACATGCGGCCGACCGACAACCGCCGCGACCGCGAAGGCTTCGGCGGCGGCCTCGCCTATGCCGACGGCAAGCTCTACATGACCTCCGGCTTCCGCCTGGTGGCGCAGCTGGACGCCAACACCGGCCGGGTCGGCTGGCGCGCGCGCACCGACACGCCGATCCACGGCGCGCCCAACGTCTTCGGCGGCCGGGTTATGGCCGTGGCGCTGGACAACACGCTGGTGACCTTCGACGCCGCCACCGGCGCTCCGGGCTGGACCTACCAGGGCCTCTCGGAGTCGGCGCGGATCCTGAAGGCCTCGTCGCCGGCGGTTTCGGGCGACACGGTCGTGGCGGGCTTCGGCTCGGGCGAACTGGTGGCGCTGCGGACCTCCAACGGCAACGACCTGTGGAACGAGGCCCTGTCGCGGGCCAGCCGCACCAGCGCGCTCTCGGAAATCCGCGACATCGCCGGGCGCCCGGTGATCTATGGCGGCGACGTGTTCGCGGTCAGCCACTCCGGCGTCTTCGCGGCCACCGACCTGCGCACCGGCACGGCGCGCTGGAGCCTGCCAGTGGTGGGCATCACCGCGCCCCTGCCGGCCGGCGACGTGGTCTATGTGGTGGCCAAGGACGGCCAGGTGATCTGCGCCTCGCGTGAGAGCGGCCAGATCTACTGGATGCACGACCTCAACGCCGGCTACGTGCCCGTGAAGGCGGCGAAGAAGGGCTTCTTCCACATGGGCGTGCCGTTCATGGACAAGAAGATCCTCAAGCCGGTCTGGTCGAGCCCGATCCTGGTGAACAGCCGGCTGATCATCGTGGGCTCGGGCGGCCAGCTGATCGCGCTGAACGCCAAGACCGGCGCCCAGGAGAAGCGTGTCGAGCTCGGCGCGCCCGCCCTGATCGCTCCGATCGCGGCCGGCGACACGATCTATGTGGTGACGGACGACGCCCAGCTCATCGCGCTGCGCTAGCTGATCCCCTATAGACTGACGCCATGGCGCTTAAACTAGCGATCGTCGGGCGTCCCAACGTCGGCAAGTCCACGCTGTTCAACCGGCTGGCGGGCAAGAAGCTCGCCATCGTCGACGACCAGCCCGGAGTGACCCGCGACCGGCGTTTCGGCACCGGGCGGATCGGCGACCTCGATCTGGAAATCATCGACACCGCCGGTTTCGAGAACGTCACCGACGAGAGCCTGGAGGCGCGCATGCGCCTGCAGACCGAGATGGCCATCGACGAGGCCGACGTGGCGCTGTTCGTCATCGACAGCCGCGACGGGGTGACCCCGATCGACGAGGTGTTCGCCGAGATCCTGCGCCGGCGCAACATGCCGGTGGTGGTGGCCGCCAACAAGGCCGAGGGCAAGGCCGGCGACGTCGGCATCCTGGAGGCCTTCGGCCTGGGGCTGGGCGAGCCGGTGCCGATCTCGGCCGAGCACGGCGAGGGCATGGCCGACCTCTACGCCGCCCTGATCGCGGTGGCGCCCAGCCAGGAGGATCACGCCGACGACGACGGCGACAAGGCGGTGAAGATCGCCATCGTCGGGCGCCCCAACGCGGGCAAGTCGACCCTGGTCAACAAGCTGATCGGGGAGGATCGCCTGCTGACCGGGCCCGAGGCCGGGATCACCCGCGACGCGATTCCGGTGGACTGGACCTGGGACGACCGGCCGGTGCGGCTGGTGGACACCGCGGGCCTTCGGCGCAAGGCCAAGGTGCAGGAGAAGCTGGAGAAGCTCTCCACCCACGACAGTATCCGGGCGATCACCTTCGCCGAGATCGTCATCCTGGTGATGGACGCCACGCACCCGTTCGAGATCCAGGACCTGCAGATCGCCGACCTTGTTGAGCGGGAAGGCCGCGGCCTGGTGTTCGTGCTGGCCAAGTGGGACCTGGTGGAAGACCCGCAGGCGACGCTGGCGGCGATCACCGAGGAAGCGCAGCGGCAGCTGCCGCAGGTGAAGGGCGCACCGATCATTGCGCTCTCGGCGGAGACCGGGCGCGGCCTGGAGCGGCTGATGCCGGCGGTGTTCAAGACCCACGCCGACTGGTCGACCAAGGTGAAGACGCGCGACCTCAATGACTGGCTGTCCATGGCCATCCAGCGCCACCCGCCGCCGGCGGTGTCGGGGCGGCGGATCAAGCCGAAGTACATGGCCCAGACCAAGGCCCGGCCGCCGACCTTCGTGCTGTTCGCCAGCCGCGCCGACCAGCTGCCGGAGAGCTATCGCCGCTACCTGGTCAATTCGATCCGCGAAAGCTTCGACCTGCCGGGCGTGCCGATCCGGGTGACGGTGAAGTCAAACAAGAACCCTTATGCCGAGGGCGAGGAGAAGGCCGGGCAGGGCTCGGCCCGGGCGCCGTACGGCGAGAGCCTGCCGACGACGGGCCTGAAGGCCAAGACCCGCACGGCGGCCGCGGCGAAAGCCAAGGCCGGGGCGGCAGGCAAACCCAAGCTCTATGGCAAAGGAAAGCCGCAGGGCGCCAAGGCCAAGCCCGGCACTCCTCGCGGCCGGACAGCCAAGCTCAACCGACCCGGGGTCAAGCCGAAGCGAGCATCCCGCGGGCCTTCCAGTCCGCGAAGGCCACGGTAGCCGTCGGCAGGCCCAGGTCGGCCTGGACCAGTTCCACGACCAGCGGGCCGATCTCGGCGGGATCGGGCAGGGTCATCGGGTCCTCGCCCGGAAAGCCTTCGGCGCGCATGGCCGTCCGCATCGGACCGGGCGAGAGAAGGGCGGCGCGCACCGAGGTCTGTTCCAGCTCGTCGGCCCAGGTGCGCACCATGTGCTCCATCCCGGCCTTGGTGATCCCGTAGGGGCCGAAGAAGGCGCGCGGCTGCGAGGCGACGCCGGTGGTCAGGAAAATCGCCCGCCCGGCCGTGGAGGCGCGCAGCAGCGGCTCGAACGAGCGGATCACGCGATAGGTGGCGGTCAGGTTCACCGCCACGACGCGATCCCAGTGCTTGGGCTCGATATGGCTGACGGGCGTGACCGGGCCCAGGATCGCGGCGGCGTGGACCAGGACGTCGATCCGGCCGAACCGCTGGTGCAGCGCCAGGCCCAGGCCGTCGAGACCGTCGCCGTCGGCGATGTCCAGCGGCACCAAGGTGGCGGACTGGCCGGTGGCGGCGCGGATCTCGTCGTCGAGCTCGGTGAGGCCGCCCTCGGTGCGCGCGACGATGACCACGTGGGCGCCAGCCTTGGCGAGCGCGAGGGCGCAGGCGCGGCCAATGCCGCGGCTGGCGCCGGTGACGACGGCGATCTTGTCGGTAAGGGGCAGGGACATGGGGCGGGTGTCTAGCCTGCCTCGGCGGCGGAGTCAGTCGCCGATGCTTCTTGGGGCCGGGCCGCGTAGCGCTGGGCGATGGCGGCGCAGGCCATCAGCTGGATCTGGTGGAAGATCATCAGCGGGATCATGGCGATCCCGGCGACGGCCGGGTTGAGCAGAGCCGCGGCGATCGGCGCGCCGCTGGCCAGCGACTTCTTGGAGCCGCAGAACACGATGGCGATCTCGTCGGCCTTGTCGAAGCCCAGCGCGCGGGCGGCCAGCGCGGTCGTCGCCAGGACGACGCCCAGCAGCAACAGGCACAGGCCCAGAAGGCGCACCAGGTCCAGCGCGCCCAGACGGCTCCAGACGCCGCCCACCACGGCGCCGGAGAAGGCGGTGTAGACGATCAGCAGGATGGTGCCGCGGTCGAGCTTGCCCAGCGTCTTGTTGTGCTGCGCGACGAAGGCGCCGATCCAGGGACGCAGCAGCTGGCCGGCTACGAACGGGACCAGCAGCTGCAGGATGATCGCCCAGAAGGAGCCCGGGCTGATGGCGCCCTTGGCGTGCATCAAGAGGCCCGCCAGAAGCGGCGTGATGAAGACGCCCAGCATGTTGGAGAGCGAGGCCGAGGCGACAGCGGCGGCGACATTGCCGCGGGCCGCGCCCACGAAGGCGATGGAGCTCTGGATCGTCGACGGCAGGCAGCCCAGCAGGATGAGGCCGGACGCCAGCTCCGGCGGGGTGATCCAGGCGGGCAGCCAGGTGAGGCCCACGCAGAGCGCCGGGAACAGGACGAAGGTGGCGGACAGGATCAGCAGATGCAGGCGCCAGTGGGTCAGGCCCTTCAGCACCGCCTCGCGGCTGAGCCGGGCGCCGTGCAGGAAGAACACGACGCCGATGGCGATCTTGGTCACCCAGCCCAGGTCGGCGGCCACCGCGCCGCGCGCCGGGACGATGCTGGCGGCCACCGCCATGGTGATGATCAGGACGAGATACCAGTCGATCTTCAGGCGGGAGAAGAGACCCTGAGGCGTGGGGGCTGGAACCCCCTCCACCGCTTCGCGGTCCCCCTCCCCCTGTGGGGGAGGAGACACTAGGCGTCGACCAGGAAGGAGAGCTGCCGTTCGGAGAGCTCGTTGCGGCCCTCGGCGATCTCACGGTCGAGCAGGCGGGTGGGGTAGTCGCCGGTGAAGTAATGGTCGGTGAACTGCGGGCAGGCCGGATCGCGCGGCGCGGAGTCCATCGCCCAGTAGAGGCCGTCGACAGAGAGGTAACCCATGGAATCGACGCCGAGGATCTTGGCGATCTCCTCGACCGAATGGTTGGCGGCGAGCAGCTTCTCGCGGTCGGGCATGTCGATGCCGTAGAAGTCCGGCCACATGATCGGCGGGGACGCCGAGCGCAGGTGGACCTCGGCGGCGCCGGCTTCGCGGACCATGCGCACGACGCGCACCGAGTTGGTGCCGCGCACGATGGAATCGTCGATCAACATCACGCGTTTGCCGGCCAGGACCGAGCGGTTGGGCGAGAGCTTCATGCGCACGCTGGATTCGCGCGTCGCCTGGGTCGGCTGGATGAAGCTGCGGCCGACGTAGTGGTTGCGGATGATGCCCATCTCGAAGGGCAGGCCAGCTTCCTGGGCGAAGCCTAGGGCGGCGGGGACGCCGGAGTCCGGGACCGGGACGACGACGTCGGCGGGAACCAGGCTTTCCTGGGCCAGGCGGCGGCCCATGCGCTTGCGGACCTCGTAGACCGAGCGGCCGTTCACCACGGAGTCGGGACGGGCGAAATAGACGTATTCGAAGATGCAGGGCCGGGCCTTGAGCGCGGGGAAGGGCTTGATCGAAGTGATGCCGTCGGCGTCGATGACCACCATCTCGCCGTGCTCGATGTCGCGGACGAAGCGGGCGCCGATGATGTCGAGCGCGCAGGTCTCCGACGCCAAGATCGGCTTGCCATCGAGGTCGCCCAGCACCAGCGGGCGGATGCCCAGCGGATCGCGCACACCGATCAGCTTCTTGTTGGTGAGCCCCACGAGCGCATAGCCGCCTTCGATCTGCGACAGGGCGTCGATGAAGCGATCGACGAAGCGCGGTTTCCGCGAGCGCGCGATCAGGTGGAGGATCACCTCGCTGTCGGAGGTCGACTGGAAGATCACCCCGTCGGCGACCAGCTGATCGCGGAGCGTCAGGAAGTTGGTGAGGTTGCCGTTGTGGGCCAGGGCCACGCCGCCGGCTTCCATGTCGGCGAACATCGGCTGCACGTTGCGGATCACCGAGCCGCCGGAGGTGGAATAGCGGGTGTGGCCGATGGAGAAGCGGCCGGGCAGGCGCTCGGTGAGGTCCGCACCGCCAAAGGCGTCGCCCACGTGGCCCATGTGCCGTTCGGTGTGGAAGCGCAGGCCATCGAAGCAGGCGATGCCGCAGGCCTCCTGGCCGCGATGCTGCAGAGCGTGGAGGCCGAGCGCGGTAAGGCCGGCGGCCTCGGCGACGTCGAACACCCCGAAGACACCGCACTCCAGGCGAGGGCTGTCGTCGAGCGGGTCCCGGTAGGGTGGCTGCATCTTTCGGTCAGCCAGACTCATCGGGATTTCTCCACCAGATCCTCGATCTCACGCCGTTGCCGCGCGTCGTAGCCTTCTGACTTCAATCTGTCATCAACGGCGTCGTGCGCGGCGCTGTGTACCGCGCGATCGAAGGCGGGTTTGAGGCGCCCGGCGATGTCCAGGCCCTTGGGCGCCAAGGCGGTGAGCAGCTTGCCCATGTCCTGGGCCATGGGCCAGGTGACGGCGCCGACGATCCAGTGGGGACGCAGGTCCTCAGGCGTGGCGGCCAGGAAGGCGAGGTTGAAGGCTCCCAGGATGATCAGGCCGCGCACCAGGCCGATGGCCAGGCCCAGGCTGCGGTCCAGCGCGCCAATGAAATCCGAGTTCTGGAGCTGCATGACGATCAGCGCGCCGATGAGCCGGATGGCCAGGTAGACGGCGACGAAGACCACGACCAGCGCCACGGCGGTGGCCAGCCAGTCGGTCTTGATGGCGTGGTGGGCGATGGGGGCGGACCAGTGGAGGCCGAACACCGCGGCCGCGGCGGCGACCAGCAGGGCCACCAGGGCGACGATCTCGCGCATGGCGCCGCGCAGGAAGCCGAACAGGCCGGAGACGGCCAGCAGTCCCAGGACGATGAAGTCGAACTGCGTCATGTTTGCCGACCCATGGGCTTAGTCCCAGCCTCCTTCGCCGATGCGCCGGACCGTATCGGCCAGGCGGGCCGAACCGACCACCTCCATGGCGCCGGCGCCATCCAGGTCCGCGGGACCGAGCGCGCGACGAAAGCCCAGCTTGGCGGCTTCCTTAAGGCGTGAATCCATGCGGCTGACTGAGCGGACGTCGCCGGAGAGGCTGATCTCGCCGAACACCACGCAGTCCTGCGGCAAGGCCTGGTCGAGGGCGGAGGAGGCCAACGCGGCGGCCGCCGCCAGGTCCGCCGCCGGCTCGGTGATGCGCAGGCCGCCGGCCACGTTGAGATAGACGTCGCGGTCGCCGAGCGAGAGACCGCAACGGGCCTCGAGGACGGCGAGCACCATGGCCAGGCGCCCGGAGTCCCAGCCGACGACGGCGCGGCGCGGCGTGCCGTAGGCTGAGGGCGCGACCAGGGCCTGGAATTCCACCAGCACCGGGCGCGAGCCCTCGATGCCGGCGAACACCGCCGCGCCGGCGGCGCGTTCGCCGGAGGTGTTGAGGAACAGGGCCGAGGGGTTCTTGACCTCGGTGAGGCCGATGTCGCCCATCTCGAAGACGCCGATCTCGTCGGTGGCGCCGAACCGGTTCTTGGCGCCTCGGAGGATGCGGAACGGGTAGCCACGCTCGCCCTCGAAGGCGAGGACGGCGTCGACCATGTGCTCGATCACCCGGGGGCCGGCGATGGTCCCTTCCTTGGTGACGTGGCCCACCAGGATGATGGCGACGCCGCGCTTCTTGGCCAGGCGGACCAGTTCCCCGGCGGCGGCGCGCACCTGGGTGACGGAGCCGGGGCCCGCTTCGTGGGCGTCGCTCCACAGGGTCTGGATGGAGTCGATGACGACCAGGTCGAAGGCTTCGCGCTTCAGGCCGTCGACGATGTCGCGGAGCGAGGTTTCCGCGGCGAGCTTCACCGGGGCGTCGGCGAGACCCATGCGTTGCGCCCGGGCGCGGACCTGCTCGACGGCTTCCTCGCCGGAGATGTAGGCGCATTTCGCGCCCCGCAGCGCCGCCTGGCCGGCGACCTGGAGCAGGAGGGTGGACTTGCCGACGCCCGGGTCGCCGCCCAGTAGGATCGCCGAGCCCGGCACCACGCCGCCGCCGCAGACCCGGTCGAACTCGTCGACGCCGGTGGCGATGCGGGGCGGGGCGGGGGTCTCGTCCTCCAGGCCCTCGAAGGTCAGGCCGCGGGTGCGGGTGGCCTTGGTGGGGGCGAGCGCGCCGGGTGGGCGGGACTGCAACTCCTCCACCAGGGAATTCCATGCATTGCACGCCGGGCACTGGCCCGCCCACTTGGTCTGGACGGCCCCGCAGGACTGGCAGGCATAGACGGCGCCGTCGCGGGCCATGGGGCGGGGAGAGCTCCTGATTCGGTGTGAGGGCAGTCTAGCGCGGCCGGGCGGGGTTAGGTGGGCGGATGGACGCGTGGCGCGTCGTCAGGTCGATTCCCGAACGTCGGGAGCAGGCGGGAACATATAGAGAACAACCGGGCCCGCGCCAATAGATTTCTCGCCGCATGAGCTTCGGGATAGGCTGCGGCCGGGCAGGTTGGAGGCGGGACGATGAACGTGGTGGAGCCGGGGTCACCGGCGGAGAACCTGGTCCGGCGCGTGGTGCGGGTGCTGCTGAACCCGATCGCAGCCTGGGACGAGATCGACGTGGAGGAGACCACGATCGAGGCGCTCTACCGCCACTGGGTGGCCCCGCTGGCGGCGATCCCGGTGGTGTGCGGGGCGATCGGGCAGCTGGGGTTCGGCGGCTATCGGCTGTTCGGGATTCCGTTCCATCGCAATGTGTTCAGCATCGTCGTCGAGGGGCTGGTCGGCTACGTCCTGACGCTCGCCTCGGTCTTTGTGCTGGCGGTGGTGATCGACGAGCTGGCGATCCAGTTCGGCGGCGAGCGCAGCCGCACTCAGGCGTTCAAGCTGGCGGCCTACTCGGGCACGGCAGGCTGGGTGGCGGGGGTGTTCGCCCTGCTGCCGGGGCTGGGCGGTTTGGTGGTGCTGCTGGGCATGCTCTACAGCCTCTACCTGCTCTATCTCGGCCTGCCGAAGCTGATGCGCTCCGACCCGGCGCGGACCTTGCCGTTCTTCGCCCTGATCCTGGTGGTCTGCATCGGCCTGGCCCTGCTGATCAGCCTGCTGACCAGCTGCTTCGGCGGCCCGATTTCGATCTACTGAACCTCGCCCACGTAGACGCGCTCGGCGCGGCGGCTGAGGCGGACCAGCACCTCGTAGGCGACCGTGCCCCCGGCCGTCGCCAGATCGTCGACCAGGGCGTTGGGGCCGATGATCTCGACCATCTCGTCGATCTGCGCGTCCGCGTCACCGAGGTCGAGGATCAGGATGTCCATGTTGATGGCCAGCAGCGGGCGGCGCGCGCCAGCCAGCCAGACGTAGCCGCCGGAGCGCGCGGCGCGGATCACGCCGTCGGAATAGCCGACGCCGGCGACCGCGGCGCGGGTGGCGTGGTCGATGCGGACGCTCTCGCCATAGCCAACCACGTCGCCGGGCTTCAGGTGGCGCAGGTCAAGGATCGGGGCGGTGAGGGTGGCGACGGCCTTCAGCCGCGGATCGGGGGTCCCCTCCGGCCCGCCGCCGTAGAGGCTGACGCCCGGGCGGACCAGGTCGAAGCGGTAGTCCGGGCCGAGGAAGACGCCCGCCGAGGCTGAGAGGCTTGCCCGGGCCCGCGGGAACAGCGCATGGACCTCAAGAAAGCCTTCCAACTGTTTCGCGTTGCGGGGATTTTGCGGCTCCGACGCCGAGCCCATGTGGCTCATCACCAGGCCGATCTCCAGGCCGCGCAGGCGGTCGGTGGATTGGGCGACGGCGCGGGCCTCCTCCAGCGTCAGGCCCTGGCGGTTCATGCCGGTGTCGACGTGCAGGATGGCCTCGAGCGGCCGGCCGGCTTGCGTGGCGAAGGCGCTGGCCTCGGCGATTTGCGCCAGGCTCGTCAGGACGGGGGTCAGGCCGGCGGCGGCCAGGCGTGGGGCTGAGCCCGGCGTCATGCCGTCGAGGACGTTGATCTGGCAGGGGCGTGTCGGTCCCAACGCGGCGCGCAGGGCCTCGCCCTCAGCCAGGCGGGCGACGAAGAAGGTGCGCGCGCCTTCCGCCCAGAGGCGCTTGCCGACCGGGGCGGCGCCCAGGCCGTAGCCGTCGGACTTCAGCATCGGGGCGACTTCGGCGCCTTGGGCCTCGCGGCCGAGGACGGCGTAGTTGTGGGCGAGCGCGTCGAGGTCGACGCTCAGCCTGGCGGTCGCCGGCTCAGCCATGAGCGTCTAGCGCTGGTCGTAGCGGCTGTGGTCGCGGGCGAGGTTGCCGAACTTGGTCAGGTCCTCGTTGTAGGAGAGCTTCACATTGCCGATGGGGCCGTGGCGCTGCTTGCCGATGATGATCTCGGCGAGGCCGCGGACCTGGTCCATGTTCTCCTGCCACTTGAAGTGCTCCTCGGTGCCTTCGCGCGGCTCCAGGCGGCTGAGGTAGTAGGCTTCGCGGTAGATGAACATCACCATGTCGGCGTCCTGCTCGATGGAGCCGGATTCACGCAGGTCGGAGAGCTGGGGCTTCTTGTCCTCGCGGTTCTCGACCTGGCGGGAAAGCTGGGCCAGCGCCACGACGGGAATGGAGAGTTCCTTGGCCAGGGCCTTGAGGCTCTGGGTGATCATCGAGACTTCCTGCACGCGGTTGTCGTTGCGGCCCATGCCGTCGCCGCCGGTGATCAGCTGCAGATAGTCGACGATGAGCAGGTCGAGGCCGACCATGCGCTTGAGGCGCCGCGCGCGGGCGGCGAGCTTGGCCATGGAGAGGCCGCCGGTGGCGTCGATGTAGAGCGGGGCTTCCTGGATCTCGAGCGCGGCGTCGCGGACGCGGCCGAACTCGCTGGCGTCGATCTCGCCCTTGCGCAGGCGGTCGCCGGAGACGCCGGAGGCTTCGGCCAGCAGGCGCATGGCCAGCTGCTCGGCGGCCATTTCGAGGGAGAAGAAGGCAACCACGCCGCCGCGCACGGTCTTCTTCGAGCCGTCGGGCTGCGGCTCCCAGGCGTAGTTGCGCGCCACGTCGAAGGCGATGTTGCAGGCCAGCGACGACTTCCCCATGGAGGGCCGCGCGGCGAGGATCACCAGGTCGGAGGGGTGCAGGCCGCCGATCTTGCTATCGAGGTCGATCAGGCCGGTGGAGAGGCCGGCGAGGCCCCCGTCGCGGCTGTGGGCTTCCGCCGCCATGGTGACGGCGCCGTGCAGCGCGTCGGCGAAGTTGACGAAGCCCTGGGAGACGCCGCCGGTCTCGGCGAGCGAATAGAGCTGCTGTTCGGCCTGTTCGATCTGGTCGCGGGCGGAGACTTCGCTATCGCCCTGGGCGGCCACGTTGGCGATGTCGCCGCCGATGCGGATCAGATCGCGGCGCAGCGCCAGGTCGTAGATGGCCCGCGCATAGTCCGGCGCGTTGGCGGCCGGCGGGGCGCGGTCGACGAGGTCGGCGAGGTAGCGGACGCCGCCCAGCTCCTCGAAGCCCACGTCGCGGCCGAACTGCTCGGCCAGCAGGATCGGCTCGGCGAGCTGGCCCTTGCGGATGTGGCTCTCGATGGCGGCGAACAGGCGCTGGTGGAAGGGCTCGAAGAAGTGGCGCGCCTGCAGCCAGTCGCCGAGGCGCTCGAACGCGGCGTTGTCGTAGAGCAGCGCGCCCAGCAGGGCCTGCTCGGCCTCCACATTGGCCGGGGCGTGCGGAATGGCGATGTCGTTGGAGACGGAACGGAGATCAAGCGCGGGAACGAGAGCCATGGGTTAATCGATAGACCAACGCGCGCCAGTTACGCACTGACACATTCGCGCAGTAACAAGCTTTCCCACACTTTTGATCCGCCTGTGGACAAGCTCGTCGGGGCGTACCGCGGCTACGAAAAAGGCGGCCCGGAAAACCGGACCGCCTCATCGCATTGAAGTCGTTGTGGAAGCTCGTCTGAGACGTCAGCTCACCACTTGACGCTGACCCGGCCGTAGACGAACCGGCCGCCGAAACCGAACGGCGAGAAGGAGGTCCAGGGACCCGCGCCGGTAGTGTCGAGCGCCGGTGGCACTTGCCGCGGATAGGCGTCAAACAGGTTGTCGGCGCCCACGGCGACGGTCACGTCGTGGGGGAAGGTGTAGTGGCCTTCCAGGTCCCAGACGCTGCGCTTGCCGGTGTGGACGTCGGCGCTGCCGTCGGCGAGCGTGCCGGGCGACAGCACATCGCCGTAGAAGGTCGAACGCACGGTCGCGCCCCAGTCGCCGCGGGTCCAGTCATTCTGCAGGACGACCTTGTTCTTCGGCGTGCCTTCCTGGAAGCGCAGGACCGCCTGGCGGGCGAACAGGGACGTGGGCGTCGGCAGGATCGACTGCTTGGTGACCGGCGTCTTGGTCACCTGGAAGTCGTTGATGTTGGCCGCGGCGGTCAGGTCGAAGTTGCCCAGGTCGTCGGTGGGCAGGCGGTAGTGGACGACGAAATCGACGCCGTTGGTGCGGGTGTCGACGCCGTTCAGGAAGAAGCGGGCGGCTGAGGCGCCGAACGGCTGCAGGAGGTCGAAGATGGTGCGCGCATTGGTGCCCACCGCCGCCGTGGCGCTGCCCGTCAGCGTCTCGGAGAGCACGATGCGGTTATCGACGTCGATCTTGTAGCCGTCGATGGTCACCTCGAGATTGCCCGAGTGGAAGACCAGGCCCAGCGAGTAGTTCTTCGACTTCTCAGGTTGCAGCGGCACCCCGCCCAGGGCCTTGCCGACCGGGCTCACCGACGGGAAGGTGCCGGTGTCGAAGGGCACGCCGTTGATGAACAGAATGGCGGTCGACGTGAAGTACTGCTGCTGCAGGCCAGGCGCGCGGAAGCCGCTTTCGGCGGAGCCGCGGAAGGCCAGGTTCTCGTTGACCTCGATGCGGCCGGAGACCTTGCCCGAGGTGTTGTCGCCGAAGTCGGAGTAGTGCTCCTGGCGGATCGCCGCCGAGCCGGTGAACCAGCTGGTGAGCTTGCCTTCCAGGGCCAGGTAGGCGCCGACGTTGGTGCGCGACTTGTCGACCACGTTCTCCGGCGTGAAGCCGGTGAAGCCGCGCGAGCCGAAGGAGAGCGTCGGGGCCACGGTGCCCCGGGCGTAGGAGCCCGGGTCGCCCGCGCCGATCTTGAACTGCTCATTGCGCGCCTCGAGGCCGAAGGCGACGTTCAGCGGGCCGGCGAGGCCCACCTCGAAGTCGCGGCTGAAGTCGGCGTTGCCCACCGTCTGGTCGTAGGTCATCTCGCCCGCATAGAACGAGTGCGGCGACGTCGGACCGAGCGACGGGTTGAGCGTGTCTTCCACGCCGTATCGCAGACGGTTCCAGCCGTAGTCGACGCTGAAGGCCGACTTCCAACCCATGATCTCGCCCTTCAGCGCGCCGCCGATCGAGGCGTCGCGGCTGTGGGTGTTGATCAGCGGCAGGTAGCCGTCGGGATAGACCGAGGGGATGTTCTGCGTGGCGTCGTTCGGCGCGCGATATGTGGCCGCGGTTTCCGAGTGGCGCTCCTGGACGCCGCCCCAGGCGGTGGCTTCCCAGCCGTCGCCCAGCGGCTTGCCGGCGTTGAAGTAGAGGGTGGGTTCTTCCACGTCGCCGTCGCCGAAGCGCGAGCGCACCTTGGCCGGCGTGAAGCGCGGGTCGATGTCGGAGCGGTTGGTGTGGTTCTGGTCGCGGTACTGGATCGAGGCCGTCAGGTAGCCGTCGCCGAGGAGCTTGAAGCCCTGCCAGGCCGAGACCGTCGTGGCGGCGCCGTCGGTGATGTTGCGCGTGCCGCCGTAGAAGCCGTTGAAGCGCGTGACGTGCTCGCCGTAGGTGACGCTGGCGCCGCCGCCGTGGTCGGTTCCGCGCAGGCCGATGTTGATCACGCCGGCGATGGCGTCGGAGCCGTAGAGGGCCGAGGCGCCGTCACGCAGCACCTCGATGCGGTCGATGGCGACTTCCGGAATGGTGTTGAGGTCGACGGCGGCGGAGCCGCGGCCCACGGAGCCGTTGAGGTTGACGAGCGCCGAGGTGTGGGCGCGCACGCCGTTGATCAGCACCAGGGTCTGGTCGGGGCCCTGGCCGCGCAGGGTGGCCGGGCGGACGCTGTCAGTGCCGTCGGTGTTGGACGGGCGGGGGAAGTCGATGGACGGGACCGTGGCGGCCAGCGCGTTGGCCAGTTCGGTGGAGCCGCGGGCCTGCAGGGCAGAGGCGGAGACCACGTCGACGGGCGCCAGGCTTTCCAGGCGCGAGCGGGGCTCGGCGCGGCTGCCGGTGACCACCAGCTCCTCGACGTTGGCGGCGGCCGCGGCGGCGGCGTCGGCGCTGACGGCGAGGTGGCCCTGAGCCATGGCGCCGGTCGCAACGAGGCTGACGGCCGAAACGGCCGCGAACAAGATAGTGCGAGAATTCATGAAGTTACCCCTGTAACGGCGCGGCCCTAATGAGGCGCGCGATCGATGACCCTGATGGCGCGTAGTTAGGTAGCGTCGCCGTTAAGCGGAATGACAATTCTGCAACAGCGGGTGCGCAAAAGGCGCGGGAGGGGTCTCCCGCGCCTTCGCAATCGTCCGACTGCGGCCTTTAGGCCGCGTTGCAATCGTTCGTGGCTACCAGCTGTAGCTGGCCCGGGCGTAGAGGAAGCGCCCCTGGAAGCCGAAGGGCGAGTACTCCGGGAACGCGCCCACGCCGTTGGAGCTGAGCGTCACGCCGTTCAGCACATAGGGCGGGGTGGTAGGATAGGTGTCGAGCAGGTTGTCGGCGCCCACCGCCAGCTGCAGCGCCTTGGTGACGTTCCAGCGGGCCTCCAGATCGATCAGCGTCTTCGGCGCCAGCTCGTAGTCGCCGGCCGCGACGTTGTTGTTCGCCGGCTGCAGGAGCTTTCCGTAGTACTCGGCCTTGGCGGTGAGGCCGAAGGGCCCGCGGGTCCAGTCGACGACGAAGTTGGCCTTCCAGTCGGGCTGGCCATCGGTGAGCGTCGCGGTGCGGAAGTGCGGCAGGAACACCGGCGCCGGGTTGAGCGCCGACAGAATGGGCGTGGCCTGTACGCGGGTGAGCTTGGTCTCGTCGTGCGACGCGCTCGCGCTGAAGTCGAACTCCCCCCACGCCGGGTCGGGCCGCCACTGGTAGGTGGCCACGGCCTCGACGCCCTTGGTCTCGGAATCCACGCCGTTGGTGAAGAACCGCACGCCGCCGATGTCGTTGACGCCGGCCGCCTTGAAGATCGCGATGACGTTGGCCTGCTGCAGGATGTCGGACAGCACGATCCGGTCCTTGATCTTGATGTAGTAGGCGTCGAGCGTCAGCGAGAAGGCGCCGTTCCGGAACACGCCGCCGCCGGAGAAATTGGTCGAGCGTTCCGGCTTCAGATCGGTGGCGCCGATCAGCTTGGCCCGCGGATCACTGGGCGGCAGCAGGATCGTCTGCACCGGCAGGCCGCCGACGAAATTCGTCGAGGTCGTGGTGATGAAGGACTGCTGCAGCGAGGGCGCGCGGAAGCCGTTGGACACGCTGCCGCGCAGCGCGATGTTCGGGTTGATGTCGTAGCGCGCGCCGAGCTTGCCGGTGACCACGTCGCCGAAGTCGGAGTAGTTCTCGTAGCGAACCGCGCCATCGAGATCGAGCGCGCCGAACTTGCTCTCGGCCTCGACATAGACGGACTCCGAGGTGCGGCTCTTGTCGGTGGCGTTGGCCGGGCTGAAGCCGGAGAACGACTGGGCGCCGGAGCCGCCGAGCACGCCGGCCTGAGTGAAGAAACCGCCGTTGATGTAGGACGCCGGCTCGCCCGCCTTGATCTGATAGTTCTCGCCGCGAATCTCGACGCCGGCCGCGAGGTTGACCGCGTGGCCGGAGAGATCGATCAGCCGGCTGAGGCCGAGGTTGCCGACCGTCTGCTGGTAGATCAGCTTGCCGGCGTCGAACTCGTGCGGGCTCGTCGGACCGATCGAGGCGTTCAGGCTGTCGGTCACGCCGAAGTGGAACTGGTTGCGGCCGTAGACCACGCTCAAGTCCCAGTCCCAGTCGCCGGCCTTGCCGCGGGCGCCGCCGGCCAGGCTAGCGTCGCTGACCTTGCCTTCGATCTTTGGCAGGAAGCCGTCGGGATAGACCGACAGGATGTTGGAGCCGGCGTTCTGCTGGATGGCGCGTCGGACGTTGGCGGCGGAGAAGGCGTCGCGGAACTGGTAGCTGCCCCAGCCATAGAGATGGACGCCGTTCGACAGGTCGTAGCCGGCGTTGGCGTAGCCGGTCCACTGATCGACCTTCGGGTCGCCGTACCAGTTGTTGTAGCGGTCGTAAGTGAGCTCGCGCGGATCGAACGCGCCGTTGACGCCGCCAACGAACGGATACTGCTGGCGCGGGTCGGGGCCGGCGCGGGTGGTGTGCTCCTGGATCTTGGCTTCCGCGGTCAGGGTCAGAAAGCCCGAGCCGAACAGCGGCAGGCCCTGCCAGCCGGTCAGGGTGGTCGTGCCGCCATCGTTGCGATGCTTGTTCGGCTGCAGCACGAGGCCCGGGATCGGCGTCGGGCTGGGCCTGGTCTCCACGTCGGTGTCGTACTGGCCGTAGGTGATGGAGGCATAGCCGCCGGTGCTGGCTTCGCGCAGGCGCAGGTTGATCACGCCGGCGATGGCGTCGGAGCCGTATTGCGCAGAGGCGCCGTCGCGCAGGACTTCCACCGAGCTGATCGCCGCGGCGGGGATGGTGTTGAGGTCGACGGCGCCGGAACCGTAGCCCACCGAGCCGTTCAGATTGACCAGCGAGGCGGCGTGCGCGCGCTTGGAATTGATCAGCACCAGGGTCTCGTCCGGCGCCAGGCCTCGGAGCGTCGCGGGACGTACGGTGTCGGTGCCGTCGGTGACCGCCGGACGCGTGAAGTTCAGCGAGGGCAGGGCGAAGGACAGCGCCTGGGCCAGTTCCGTCGAGCCGTTGCGGGCCAGCTGCGTCGGGCTGACCACGTCGACCGGCGCGATGGTTTCCAGCCTGGAGCGCGGCTCGGCGCGCGAGCCGGTGACGACGAGTTCCTCGACGCTGTCGGACGCGGCTTCAGCGGCGGCCGCCAGGGCGACGGAGGGAGTCTGCGCCAGAACGCTGGACGCAAACAGGGTCGACGCCGCGGAGGCGGCGAACAAAAAGATACGGGATGTCATGAAATTCCTCTGGACGGCGCGCCGCACTTCAATGCGACCGCCCGGTTACCCAACAGGAGGATAGCTAGTGAGTTTTGCGCCGGAGTTGAATGGCAATTGTGCCACATCGAGGCTGCAAATACGGGGATTGACGACGCATCGACCCCGACCACGGGCGTGTCGCCGGGCATATGTTGACCGAATGGATCAACAGACATGCAAAAGGCGCGGGAGTCGCCTCCCGCGCCTTCGCATTTTTCAACCGAGGCCTGAGACTCAGGCCGTGGTGTAGTCGCCCTCGTGGGAGCCGGCGCCGCCCTCGAGCAGATCGGCTTGCGCCTGCTCGTCGGCGATGCGGTCTTCCTCGAACTGGCTGTCGATGATGTTCTCGCCGCGCGCCTGACGCTCAGCTTCGTCCTGCGAACGGGCGATGTTGAGCGTGACGGTGACGGTGACTTCGGCGTGCAGGCGGATCTTCACCTCATGCATGCCGAGCGTCTTGATCGGCTTGTCGAGCACGACCATGGAGCGATCGACCTTGCCGCCGGCTTCGTTGACGGCGTCGGCCACGTCGCGGCCGGCCACGGAGCCGTAGAGCTGGCCGCTTTCGCCAGCCTGGCGGATCAGGATGTAGACGGTCCCGTCCAGCTTTTCGCCGGCGCCGCCGGCGGCTTCCTTGGCCTTGGCGTTGCGCGCCTCGATCTCAGCCCGCTGGCCTTCGAAGACCTTCAGGTTGGCGGCGTTGGCGCGGAGCGCCTTGGACCGCGGGAGCAGGAAGTTGCGGGCATAGCCGTCCTTGACGTTGACCACGTCGCCGAGGCCGCCCTTGCCTTCCACACGTTCGAGCAGAATGACTTTCATGTGCCTGGCTCCCTTACTTCACAACGTAGGGGAGGAGGGCGAGGAAGCGGGCGCGCTTGATGGCCTTGGCCAGTTCACGCTGCTTCTTGGCCGACACCGCGGTGATGCGCGAGGGCACGATCTTGCCGCGCTCGGAGACGTAGCGCTGCAGGAGCTTCACGTCCTTGTAGTCGATCTTCGGCGCGTTGGCGCCGGAGAACGGGCACACCTTGCGGCGGCGGAAGAACGGGCGGCGGGCGCCACCGGCGCCGCCGGCGGGGGGCGCAGTGTCCTGCGCTTCGATGGTGTTTTCGTCGGTCATCAGAAGGCTCCTTCCTTGGCCGGGAAGTCATCGCGGCGTTCGCGGTCGCGATCGCGGCGGGCGAGGATGGGGGAGAGCTCCAGCTCCAGCTCTTCGACGCGCACGGTGAGGTACCGCAGGACGTCTTCGTTGATGGAGAGCTGACGTTCCATTTCCTTCACCGCGTCGGGCGGGGAGTCGATGGCCAGCAGGGAGTAGTGACCCTTGCGGTTCTTCTTGATCCGGTAGGTCAGGTTGCGAAGACCCCAGTACTCGATCTTGGCGACGGTGCCACCGCCGGCCTCGATCAGAGCTTTCATGGTGTCGTTGAGGGCTTCAGCCTGTTGCGGCGAGATATCCTGCCGCGAGATGACGACGTGCTCGTAGAGCGCCATAGTTTCCTTCTTCCGTTGGGAGGGCGGCGCGCCTGGCGGCGGAAGTTCGGCCAGGAACGATGGATCTCTTGGCGGCGGTGCGGGTGGTTCCCGAACCCTTTGATGTTCCGCTGAAGAGACCGCTCTCCGTGAAGAGGCGCGCTGATAGGGGAAAAACCGCTCGGAGGCAAGGGTTTGAGGGGCGCGGCCTAAGGCCCGGTCACGCTGCGCTGAAAGTCTTGACGGCTCCATCAATTCCATAATAGTTGAAATATGGAATCAAATGCAGCCATAAGGCGTCTGTCCGCGCTGGCCCAGGAGTCCCGTCTGGCGGTCTTCCGTCTGCTCGTGAAGGCAGGCCGGGACGGTGTCGCGGCCGGCGAAATCGCGCGCGTTCTGGACATCCCGCCGAACACCCTGTCGGCGCAGCTCACGATCCTTGCGAACGCGGACCTTGTCGCCAGCCGGCGCGACGGCCGCTCGATCATCTACGCCGCGAACTACGACGGGATGAGCGAGCTGCTCGTCTACCTGATGGAAGACTGCTGCCAGGGTCATCCCGAAGTCTGTGCGCCCCTTGGCGCCGCGGCGAGCCGCGCGGCCTGCTGCGACCAACCCCCTGGAGCCCTGTCATGAAGCGTCTGCACGTCCACGTCGCCGTGGAAGACCTCGGCAAGTCGATCGGCTTCTATTCGACGCTGTTCGGCGCCCCGCCGTCCGTCCTCAAGGACGACTACGCCAAGTGGATGCTCGACGATCCGCGGGTGAACTTCGCGATCTCGGATCGCGCACGCGTCACCGGCGTCGACCATCTCGGCATCCAGGTGGAGAGCGGCGATGAGCTGGTCGAACTCGCCGGCCGCCTGAAAGCTGCGGGCGAGGTGACCCGCGACCAGGAGGCCACGACCTGCTGCTACGCCAGGTCCGACAAGGCTTGGGTCAACGATCCCAACGGCGTGCGCTGGGAAACCTTCCACACCTTCGGCGAAGCGGTTTCCTACGGCGAGGACGAGCCCGATGTCGTGCTCAACGCGGCGCCGAAGGCGGCCTGCTGTGCGCCGGTGGCCAAGGCCCCTTCCAGCTGCTGCGGCGACGCGTCCCAGCCCGCATGAGCGACGCGAGCCTTGAGCCTCCGCTCGAGCCGTTCGATCTGGCGAGGCGTCTGGTCGCTGAGGGGCTGGGCACGGCGTTGCTCCTCGCCATCGTGATCGGCTCGGGGATCATGGGCGACAGGCTGGCCGGCGGGAACGACGCCATCGCGCTGCTCGGCAACACCCTGGCGACCGGCGCAGGTCTGGTGGTGCTGATCACCATCTTCGGGCCCCTGTCCGGCGCGCACTTCAACCCGGCGGTTACGCTGGTCTTCGCCCAGCGGCGCGAGATCACTTGGCGCACGGCGCTGGCCTACGTCGCCGTCCAGGTGCTGGGCGCGGTGCTGGGCGTCTTCGCGGCGCACGCGATGTTCGCCGAGCCGGTCCTGCAGATCTCGACGAAGCTGCGGGACGGGCCGGCGCAGATGTTCTCCGAAGCGGTGGCGACCTTCGGCCTGGTCGCCGCGATCCTCGGCTCGATCCGCTTCAGGCCTCAGGCCACACCGATGATCGTCGGCCTCTACATCACCTCGGCCTACTGGTTCACCGCCTCGACGTCGTTCGCCAATCCGGCGGTGACGATCGCGCGCGCGCTCAGCGACACCTTCGCCGGCATTGCGCCGGGATCGGCTCCCGGGTTCATCGCCGCGCAGCTTGTGGGGGCTGGCCTGGCGGCCCTACTTTTCAACTGGCTCCTGCGTGCGAGACTGCCGTCATGAGCGACCAGCGACTCGAGATGATCTCGCGGCCGGCGCGGCGCGAAGACGCCGCGGCGATCACCGCCATCTACAACCAGGGCATTGAGGACCGGATCGCGACCTTCGAGACCGAGGCGCGCGAGGTCTCGGCCATCGAGGCGTGGTTCGATCACGCCAAGGCCTTCGTGTCCGTGGAGGCCGGCGGAGAGGTGGTCGCCTACGCCGTCGCGCACCCTTACGCTGACCGCTGCTGTTACGCCGGCATCGGAGAGTTCTCGGTCTACGTCGAGCGAAGCTGGCGCGGCAGGGGCGCGGGCGCTGTCGCCATGGCGGCGCTGGTCGACGCCTCGCGGACCGCCGGGCTCTGGAAGCTTCTGTCGCGGGTCTTCCCGCAGAACCGCGCCAGCCTGGGCCTGATGGCGCGCTCGGGCTTCAAGGAAATCGGTGTGCACGAGAAGCACGGCAAGCTCGACGGCGTCTGGATGGACACGGTGATCGTCGAGCGCCTGATCCCTGAGAACATCGACTGATCTGGGCCCGGGCCTTCTGATATGAGGCGCGAATGCTGAACGTCTCCTGTCTCTGCGGCCAGGTCCGCGTCGAGGTCCCGAAGGGCCCGGAGTTCCTCCACGCGTGCAATTGCACTCTCTGCCGCAAGTCGGGCGCGTGGTGGGGCTATTTCCATCCCGCGGAGGTGAGCGTCGAGGGCGCGACGAAGGGGTTCGTCCGGCCTGACAAGGACGACCCGGCCGCGGAAATCCGCTTCTGCGAGACCTGCGGGGTGACGACGCACTTCGTGCTGACGCCGAGCGCGGTGGCGAAGTTCGGGAACGTCCAGATGGGCGTGAACCTGCGCCTGGCCGAGGAGCAGGATCTCGCCGGCGTCGAGCTGCGCTTTCCCGACGGCCGCGGCTGGGCGGGCGAAGGGGCCTTCGTCTACGTTCAGGACGCCCGGGTGCTGGGCGGGTGAACCGCCGCCGCTATTTCTTCATCGCCTGAACGGCGCCCAGCGTCTCCTTGACGTGGTCGTTGGGGTTCAGGTTCGAATAGACGTGCACGATGTCGCCGTTCTGGGCGATCACGTAGGAGGCGCGGCTCGACCAGTCGGGCTTGGCCGAGAGCGTGGAGTCGTACTGCTTGGCAATCTTGGCGCCCGGATCGGCGGCGACCGGGAACTTGCCGCCGCAGTGCTCGGTCTCCTTGGAGAAATCGGCGAGCTGGTCGACGTTGCCGGCGGTGACCCCGATCACCGTGGCGTGGGCGGCCTTGAACTGATCGATGGCGTCGGAGAACAGGTGGGCTTCGATGTTGCAGCCGGCGGTGTGGGCGGCGGGGAAGAAGTAGACCACCACCGGGCCCTTCTTGAGCGCGTCGGCGAGCTTGTAAGTGAAGGGCTGGCCGGCGAGGTAGGCCGGGGCGGTGAAGTCAGGCGCCTTGGCGCCGGCCTTCAGCTCGGCGTAGGCGGGCGCGGCCAGGGCGGCGGCGGCCACGCCGGCGGCCAGGGTAAGGGCGAACACGGTCTTCATGGGGGCGGTCTCCGCTCTGAAATTGGCTTCAGATTCCGGGGATTCCTACACCGCGCCTGACGGCTTGTCGCGCGCACTCAGTTGTAGGCCACCGTCACGGTGAAATTGCCGGTGTAGTCGCCCGTGGGGGTGGTCGATGTGACCGGCGCGGAGCCGCCGACGCCGAACGCATAGCTGCCCGCCGACCCCAGGGCGGCGCTGAGCACCGGCGCGCCGGTGACGGTGCTGGTGGTGGTGACGGTGATCGCGGCCGGGCCGCTCATCACGAAGGTGGCGGGCAGGGTGACGGTGAAGGCCTGGCCGCCCTCGCCGGTGACGTTGAAGCTGGCGCGGGTGGGGAGGGGCGCGGGCATTCCGACCAGGCCGCCGGCCACAGTGCGCCCGCCGGTCGCCGGATCGATGGTGACCGAGCCGGATCCGGTGGCGGGCTTGGTGACCGCGCCGAACACCAGGTCGGAAGTCTTGGTCATGGCGATCGAGCGGATCACCTTGGCGGTGAAGCGGCCGACGTCGCC
>Ga0105248_10000595_pt1 | contig 41224 bp, 40 predicted proteins | sample KBSS34metaG_FD_81524 | JGI IMG/M metagenome (GOLD analysis project Ga0105248, IMG submission 81524) | Switchgrass rhizosphere microbial communities from Kellogg Biological Station, Michigan, USA - KBS S3-4 metaG | ecosystem: Host-associated > Plants > Roots > Rhizosphere > Soil | place...
CGCGATCGCGCTGAGCGCGGCGATCCACTCGTGGCGATCGTTCAGGCACGAGACGTATTCGAACTCCCGTCCACCGGCGCCGATGAACGCGGCGCGCGCTTCCATCGCGATCTCCTCCAGCGTCTCCAGGCAGTCGGCGACGAAGCCGGGGCAGGCCACGTCCACGCGCTTCACGCCGGACTTCGCCAAGGCCACGAGCGTGGGCTCGGTGTAGGGCTCCAGCCAGCGCGCGCGGCCGAAGCGGCTCTGGAAGGTGACCACGTAGTCCTCGGGCTTGAGGGACAGGCGCTGTGCGAGCAGTCGCGCGGTCTTGTGGCACTGGCAGTGGTAGGGGTCGCCCTGGTGCAGCGTGCGCAGAGGCACGCCGTGGAAGCTGAGCACGAGCTTGTCGGGGCGGCCGTGCGACATCCAGTGGGCCTGCATGCGCGCGGCGAGCGCGTCGATGTAGAGCGGATCGTCGTGGAACTGGTTGACGAAGCGCAGCTCGGGCACGCGGCGCGCGCGCGCGGTCCAGGCGTTCACCGCGTCGATCACGCTCGCGGTGGTCGATGCGGCGTATTGCGGGTACAGCGGCAGCACGAGCACGCGCGTGGCGCCCTCGGCCTTCAGCGCATCGAGCTGGCTCGCGATGGAAGGCGCCCCGTAGCGCATCGCGGCACGCACGAGCACCGGGTGGCCGCGCTCGCCCAGGTAGCCGCGCAGCAGCGTGGCCTGCCGTTCGCTCCACACCTTCAGCGGCGCGCCCTCGCGCATCCAGACGCTCGCGTACTTGGCGGCGGACTTTCTCGGGCGCGTGCGAAGGATCACCCCGTGAAGCAGCGGCATCCACACCGCGCGCGGGATCTCCACCACGCGGGGGTCGGACAGGAACTGCGCGAGGTAGCGGCGCACGGCCCCGGGCTCGGGCGCATCGGGCGAGCCCAGGTTCACGAGCAGCACCGCAGTGCGTTCGGGTTGCCCGTGGCGATGGGCGGGTTCGCTGGCGTGGTGCATTGGCGCGGCTTCAGGGATTCGGTTCGACGGCCAGCAGAGTATCCAGATCGTGCATGACGCGCACGATGTCGATGGGCTTGGTCCAGTAGCCGGCGAAACCCGCATCGGCCGCCGCGCGCACGTCGTCGGGGTGGGCATCGGCCGAGCACATGAAGGCGGTGGTGCGCGCGAGCTCCGGGCGCGCGCGCAGGGCGTCGAGCAGCTCGAAGCCGTCCATGCCCGGCAGGTGCGCATCGAGCACCAGGACATCGGGCGTCCAGTGGTGCACGAGCGAGAGCGCGTCCTCGCCGTCGGTGGCCACGCGCAGCTCGATCTGCTCGCGCAGCTTGAGCGCCTCCTCGAACAGGATCGCGTTGATGCGGTTGTCCTCGACGTAGAGCATGCGCAGCTTGCGGCCCGCGGTTGCGGCCGAGGCGCTGCGCACGCTCGGCGCGGCGGGCGCGGCGCCCAAGTGGCGTGCGAGCGGCAGCTCGAGGATCACCTGCGTGCCGCGTCCCGGCGTGCTGCGCAGCTCGAGCGAGCCGCCCATCTCCTCGCTCAGGCGGCGCGAAATGATGAGCCCGAGCCCGGTGCCCTCGACCTTCGAGGTTTCCAGGCCCAGGCGCTCGAAGGGCTGGAAGAGCCGCTGCAGCTGCTGCGCGGTGAGTCCGGCGCCGGTGTCCTCGATCACCAGGCGCGCGAAGCCTTCGCGCGTGCGGCCGTCGAGTCGTGCATGGACGCTGCCGTGCTCGACGTTGTATTTGATGGCGTTGGACGCGAGGTTGAGCAGCACCTGGCGCAGTCGCTGCGAATCGGCCAGCACGCTCACGTCCGCACTCACCGAGTTGTTCAGCGAGATGCGATGCGGCAGCGCGAGCGGCGAGACGAAATCGAGCGCCGCACTCACGTGCTCGCGCAGCGGCAGGGGAGCCAGGCGCAGGGTGAGGCGGCCTTCCTCCACCTGCTGCAGGTCGAGCACGTCGTTGACAAGCGCAAGCAGATGCTCGCTGGCCTGCAGCACGTGGTCGGTGTAGTGGCGCAGGCGCGGCGTCAGCGACACGTCGTGCTGCATCTGCATGAGCTGCGTGAAGCCGATGACGGCGTTCAGCGGCGTGCGCATCTCGTGGCTCATGCGCGAGAGGAACTCGCTCTTCGCGCGGCTGGCGAGCTCGGCCGCCTGCTTCTCGCGCAGCGCGCCTTCGGCGAGCTTGTTGCGCGTGATGTCGGTGTGCGTGCCGACGATGCGGCGCGGCCGACCGTCAGGGTGGCGCTCGACGATCTTGCCGCGGTCGAGCACCCACACCCAGTGGCCGTCGCGGTGACGCAGCCGGTGTTCGCTGAGGTAGCTCTCGGTCTCGCCGAGGCGATAGCGGCGCATCGCCTCCTTCACGCGTGCCAGGTCATCGGAGTGGATGCGGTCGAGCCACTCGTGCTGCGAGCCGCCGATCTCGTGTTCCTCGTAGCCGAGGATCTCCTTCCAGCGGCGCGAATAGAACACCGAGCGCGTGTCCTCGTCGCGGTCCCACACGCCTTCGCCGGCGCCGTCGAGCGCGAACTCCCAGCGCTGCTGGGCTTCGTGCAGGGCACGCTGCGCGGCGCGCTGGGCCGTGATGTCGCGGAAGGTGACGACGCACGAGTAGGGGTCGCCCGCGCATTCGACCTGCAGCGGCTGCACGCTCACGCGCAGGAACACGACGCTGCCGTCGGGGCGGCGCAGCGCGTAGACCTGGTCGTTGACCGGGGCCTGGCGCTCCATGACGAGGCGCACCGGATGCTCGCCCGGCGGGACCGGGCGGCCGTCCTCGTGCAGGAGCTCGAAGCCGATCTCGCTCAGGCGCTGTCCGCCGACGCTCGCTTCCCCGAGCACCTCGATCGCCGCCGGGTTGGCCGTGAGGATGACGCCGCGGTGGCCCACGACGAGCAGGCCGTCGGTGACCGCGGTGGCGACCGAGCGGTACAGCGCCTCGCTGACCGCGAGCTTCTCGGCATCGCGCGCGCGCTCGCTGACGTCGTGCATCACGCCGATGTAGTGGGTGAGGCGGCCGCTGCCGTCGCGCACGGGCGCCACGTGCACTTCGTTGGTGAACCAGCTGCCGTCGCGGCGCTGGTTGCGCAGCGTGACGGTGCAATGGCCGCCGCGCGCGAGCGCCTCGCGCAGCGTCGCGAGCCCTTCCTGCTCCGTGGCCGCCCCCTGCAGAAAGCGGCAGTTGCGCCCGAGCAGCTCGTCGCGCGTGTAGCCGGTGAGGCGCTCGAAGGCGGGGTTGACGTAGATGAGCGGGAGGTCGGGGTGCGCGGCGTCGCACACCACCATGGGCATCGCCGCCTCGGCCTCCAGTGCACGCTGCATCAGGCGCACGTCGCGCTCGAGCGAGCGCAGCTCGGTGAAGTCGCGGGTGATGTAGAGGGTCTGGCCCTGCGGCATCGGAGCGATGCGTGCCTCGAAGGAGCGCATCCGCCCGTCGACCACGAGCAGCTCGTACTCGATGCGCTGCACCTCGCCGCTGGCGTGCGCGCGCTCGATGGCGAGCTCGCACTGGCGGGCGAGATCCGGCGGCACCACCTCGGCGATGCGCCGCCCGCGGATCTCCTCGAAGGGGCGGATCAGCAGCGGATGACGCGCATCGCCGCATTCGGCATAGCGGCCCTGGGCATCGATGACGAACCACAGGTCGGGCACCGACTGCAGCACCGCGTGGCGCAGCAGCTCGCTGCGCCGCGCCTGGTCGCGCACGGCGAGCTCGTCGGTGACGTCGCGTGCGGCGCCGCGATAGCCGCGGAATGCGCCGGCGGTATCGAACACCGGCACGCCACTGATGGACACGACGCGCGTGCCGCGCATCGTGTCGCGGTCGGCCAGCGCGTTCGTGAAGGACTCGCGCTGCCGATAGGCGTGGACGAGCTGCTCCCACGAGGCGGCGTGCTCGTCTCCGCCGCGAGGGCGGTTCACGTCGTTGGCCGCACGGCCGATGTCGTGCGAGGGGGGCAGCCCGGTGTGCGCCTCGAAGCCGTCGGAGACCCAGGTGATGAGGCCGGCTGCGTCGGTCTCCCACAGCCAGTCGCTGCTGGCGCGGCTGGCGGCGCGCACGCGCGCCTCGCGCAGTCGTGCGCGCTGCTCCCGCAGGCGTCCCTGCAGCACCGCCTCGGCCGCGACGGCGATCTCGGACAGCGCGTGCAGTTGAGCCGCGTCGAAGGAACGAGGGCGCGTGTCCATCACGCATACCGTGCCCACGGCGTGTCCATCCAGCCGGATGGGGACGCCCGCGTAGCAGCGCGCATGCGGCGACGCGTGCACGAGCGGGCTCGCGACGAAGCGCGGATCCGCGTGCGCGTCATGCACTTGAAGGTGGTGAGCGCCGGGCTGACCCAGGGCGTGCGCGCAGAAGGAGAGCTCGCGCGGGATGCGCCCGGTGCGCAGGCCCACGCTCGCAGCGAACCATTGGTGATCGCTCTCGACGAACGAGAGCGCGGCCATCGGGCTGTCGCAGAGCTGGGCGGCGAGCTTGGCGAGGGCATCGAGCGCGGCGTCCAGGTGTCGCGCCTCGGTCAGCCGAAGCTCGCGCAGAACGCGCAGGCGCTCCCCTTCGTCAGCGGGCGTGGCGGCCGATGTCATGACAAGCGTGTGCGGTTCGGGGTGCCCAGTGGAGGGGCGCGCGTACTGTAGCGGTGCCCATCGGCTTCTCCGGGCGGCCCGGCGGGTGGCACACACGCAGGCACACTTCGGTCATGAACTACTCCACGATCAAGGCGATCACGCTGGACCTGGACGACACGCTCTGGCCGATCGCGCCCACGCTCCTGCGCGCCGAGCGGGTGCTGCACGACTGGATGCGGCTGCATGCCCCGCGCACCGCGCGGATCCACGACACCGCCGCCATGATGGCCCTGCGCGCGCAGGTGGCGCTGGACCATCCGCAGTGGTCGCACGACCTGAGCGCGCTGCGCCGCGAGACCATCCGCCGTGCGCTGCAGGCCGGCGGCGAGGACCCCGGCCTCGCCGAGCCGGCGTTCGAGGCCTTCTTCGAGGCGCGCCAGCAGGTGGAGCTGTATGCCGACGTGCTGCCCGCCCTGCGCCGCATGAGCGCCGCCTATCCGCTTCTGGCCTTGAGCAACGGCAATGCCGACCTGCGCCGCGTGGGCCTGGGCGACTGGTTCGTCGGCGGCGTCAGCGCCCGCGAGACCGGCGTGGGCAAGCCCGACGTGCGCATCTTTCACGCGGCATGCGAGCGCCTCGGCCTGGAGCCGCACGAGGTTCTGCACGTGGGCGACGACCTGGCGCTGGACGTCGAAGGCGCGCTCGGCGCAGGGCTGCATGCGGCGTGGGTCCGCCGCGCTGAAGGCCCGGACGTCATCGACGACGAGGCGGCCCTGCGGGCGAATTCGCTGAGGGTGTCCGACCTGATGGAGCTCGCGCAGCGGCTGCCCGCCTGCGCCTAGCCGCCCGCGGCCTGCGGCACGGTGTCCGCGAAGGCCAGCACCTCGAAGCGCACGGTCGGCGCGGTGAGATCGGTGGGCGGCGAGCCCAGGCAGATCACGCCGGCGCCGTGCAGGGTGCAGGTGCCGCGGCGCAGCGCGATGACCTCGGACTGGCCGCGAAAGCGCACATAGGTGCCGTTCGAGCTCAGGTCGCTGATCTGGAACGCGCCGCCGTGCCACTCCAGGCGGGCGTGCGAGCGCGACACGCGGGTGTCGTCGATGCAGAAGGTGGCCTGCGTGCTGCGCCCGAGCACCGCCGGCAGCTCGGAGCCCGAGAGCACGCGGTTCTCGTCGAGCCAGACGAGGCGGATGCCGTCGGGCGCGTGAGTGGCGATGACATCCTGGAAGCGCGTGCTGACGGTGTCGCCAAAGCGCGCGGCCTCCAGGCGGTGCACCTGCACGGATTCCGAGCGGCCGCGCAGTTGCAGGCGGCTGAGTCGGCGAAACCGCACGCGGTCTTCCTCGGGCAGGGCTAGCACCACCGAATCGGTGACGAGGGTTTCGTTGTCGCCGGCGTTGTCCAGCAGCCGGGCCGCGACGTTGACCGCGTCGCCGAAGCAGTCGCCGTTGAGCTCCACGAGTTCGCCGTGGGCGAGCGCGACCTGCAGCTTGAGCACCGGCATGCGCCGGCCGCCCGATTCGGGCGCGGTGCTGATGCGGTCGAGGGAATCGTGCAGCTCGTCGGCGCAGGGGATGGCGCTGGAGGGCTCGTCGAAGGTGGCCATGAGGCCGTCGCCGAGGGTCTTGATGACGCGCCCGCCACTGATCTCGACCACGCGGGCAAGCAGCTCGACGCTTTGCGTGACGACCGCCGCGGCCTGCGCGTTGCCCAGCCTCTCGAAGAGACCCGTGCTGCCGCGCAGGTCGGCAAACATCACGGTGCGCTGGGTCACGCTGGTCATCTCGCGGCGGGTCAGGGGGGTGGCCGGGCGAGTTTAGCGGGGGTGCCCTGCGGTGTCTGTGCGGGTCATCAGGGGGAACGGGAATTGCCGCCCTGACACGGGCCCCGGGCTCGGGAGCCGGGAGCCTCACCCTGGAGATTCCCATGGCCACGCTGAAGAACCAAGCCTGCATCGACGCCTGCAACGCCTGCGCCGCCGCCTGCGATCACTGCGCCAGCTCCTGCCTGAAGGAGCCGGACCTTCCCATGATGGCCCGCTGCATCGCCCTGGATATGGACTGCGCCGCCCTGTGCCGCGTGGCTGCCGGCTTCATGGCGCGCGCCAGCGGCCTCGACAAGGACCTGTGCCGGGTGTGCGCGCAGGCCTGCGATGCGTGCTCGCAGGAATGCGGCCAGCACAAGCACGATCACTGCCAGCAGTGCGCCGCGGCCTGTCGAAAGTGCGCCGAGGAGTGCCGCCGGATGGCCGCCTGAGCGCAGGGAATGAAAAAGCCCAGCAGGGGCTGGGCTTCGTCGGGGGCGAGCCCGGCCGAGGCCGGGCTTCGCGGGCAGATCAGAGGTTGTCGAGGTAGGTGCGCAGCTTGTCCGAGCGGCTCGGGTGCTTGAGCTTGCGGATCGCCTTCGCCTCGATCTGGCGGATGCGCTCGCGCGTGACGTCGAACTGCTTGCCGACCTCCTCCAGCGTATGGTCGGTGCTCATCTCGATGCCGAAGCGCATGCGCAGCACCTTCGCCTCGCGCGGGGTGAGGCTGTCGAGGATGTCCTTCACCACGTCGCGCAGGCCGGCCTGCATCGCCGCTTCCACCGGGGCGACGTTGTTCGTGTCCTCGATGAAGTCGCCCAGATGCGAGTCGTCGTCGTCGCCGATCGGCGTTTCCATGGAGATCGGCTCCTTGGCGATCTTCATGATCTTGCGGATCTTGTCCTCGGGCATCTCCATCTTCTCGGCCAGCGTCGGCGCGTCGGGCTCGAAGCCAAACTCCTGCAGGTGCTGGCGCGAGATGCGGTTCATCTTGTTGATCGTCTCGATCATGTGAACCGGGATGCGGATGGTCCGCGCCTGGTCGGCGATCGAGCGCGTGATGGCCTGGCGGATCCACCACGTGGCGTACGTCGAGAACTTGTAGCCGCGGCGGTATTCGAACTTGTCGACCGCCTTCATCAGGCCGATGTTGCCTTCCTGGATGAGGTCGAGGAACTGCAGGCCGCGGTTGGTGTACTTCTTGGCGATGGAGATCACGAGGCGCAGGTTGGCCTCGATCATTTCGCGCTTGGCTTCGCGCGAGCTCGCCTCGCCGCGGTTCATCTTCTTGTTGATGAGCTTCAGGTCGTCGATGGGCACGACGGCGCGCGCCTGCAGGTCGATGAGCTTTTGCTGCAGGTCCTGGATCGGGGGCAGGTTGCGCGTGAGCACCGCGCTATAGGCCTTGCCCAGCGCGATTTCCTTCTCGGCCCACTTCAGGTTCAGCGCGTTGGGCGGGAAGGTCTTGATGAAGTGGTCCTGCGGCATGCCGCACTTGTCGACCACGATCTTGCGCAGCTCGCGCTCGTAGCGGCGGATGTCGTCGACCTGCGAGCGCAGGATCTGGCACAGCCGCTCGATGGTCTTGACCGTGAAGCGGATGCTCGTGATCTCGGCGCTGACGGCCAGCTGCGCCTTGTTGTAGGCGGTGGACTTGTAGCCTTCCTTCTCGTAGGCGCGGCGCATGCGCTCGAAGTGCGAGCGCAACTCGCCGAAGCGGGTGAGCGCCTGCGTCTTCAGTTCCTCGAGCTTGCGGGTGAGCGCCTTGGAGCCGCCCTGGCCGTCGTCGTCGTCTTCCTCGTCGAAGAAGTCGACGTCTTCCTCGGCCACGTAGTCGTCCGCCTCGTCTTCGGAGACAAAGCCGTCGACCACGTCAGAGATGGGCGTCTCGCCGGCGGCGATCTTGTCGGCCATCGACAGGATCTCGGCGATGGTGGTGGGCGATTCGGAGATCGCCAGCATCATGGCCTGCAGGCCGCCTTCGATGCGCTTGGCGATCTCGATCTCACCCTCGCGCGTGAGCAGCTCCACCGTGCCCATTTCGCGCATGTACATGCGCACGGGGTCGGTGGTGCGGCCGAATTCGGAGTCGACCGTCGACAGCGCGGCCTCGGCCTCTTCCTCCGCTTCCTCTTCGGTGGCCGTGGAGGTGGAGGCGCCGGCGATCAGCAGGGTGGCCGCGTCGGGCGCCTGCTCGTACACCGCGATGCCCATGTCGTTGAGCATCGAGACGATGGCCTCGAGGATCTCGGCCTCGACCAGCTTCTCGGGAAGGTGGTCGTTGATCTCCTGGTGCGTGAGGTAGCCACGCGTCTTGCCCATCTTGATGAGCGTCTTCAGCTCCTGACGGCGCTTGTTCACCTCTTCTTCGGTGAGCGCGGTCTCGTCCAGGCCGAATTCACGCATCAGCGCGCGCTCCTTCGCGCGCGACACCTTCATGCGCAGCGGCTTCGCCTTGGGCTTGTCGTCGCCCGCGCCTTCGTCGGCCGCGGCCACGTCGGCGTCGGCTTCCATCTCGACGTCGGCGTCGGTGAAGTCCTCATCGAGCTCGGACGGCTGCTGCTGCTGCTGCTCGGCCTTCTTGGAGGTGGTCTCGGCCTTGGGCTTGCGGCCGCGCTTGCCCTTCGCGTCCTCGCCCACGGTGGCAGCGGCCTTGGTCGTCGCCTTCACGGCGGTCTTGGCGGAGGCAGCCTTGGCTTGCTTCGGATCCTCGACGACCTCGTGACCCTTGCCCGAGCGACCGTTGGCCGGCGCCTTCGCGGCGGCGGTCTTCGCGGCAGGCTTGGCGGGCGACTTCGCGGCCGCCTTGGGAGCGGCTTTGCTGGCAGCGGTGACGGTCTTCTTCGCGGTCATGCGATTCCTCGGATGGTGTCTGAGTCAGTGGCGCGGGCGAGCCATGCACGCAGGCTCAAAGTCGCAGATGACTGCGGCATTCCCGAATTAAAGGGAATGCAGGCAGCACACCGTGCACCGGGCATGGGCGTGGGCATCGAGCGGGCAAGGTCGCGTGAACGGATGGGAAGTTGCAGCCCTTGCGGGGGTGGGTTGGCCTGATATGAAACCCGTTTCGCGGGTGGCCGGGGCCCCTTCGTTCAAGGCGCTGCTGTCACTCTTGCCGCTGGTAACAAACCTCGAATTATCGTCCATCAGGCTTGGCGCGTCAAAAACGGAAGAACTATTTTCCGGGTCGAGCACGGGCATTGCTCACACCCTCTCACCGAGGGAAAACCTCTATCGGCGCCCGAGGAGCCGGTCGACTTCCTCAGCCTGCTGCGCCCGGCGGATCTGCTCGATCACGCCCGGGAGCTCCTCCAGGCTGGGCTGCAGCGCAGGGTCGTTTCCGTCCACGAGCGCCAGCAAGGTCTGCGCCCAGGGCTGATCGCTGAAGTGCGTTCGAAGGGCGGCCCAGGGCTCGCTGCCGTGCTCGATCAGGTGCCGGTCGAGCCAGACGAAGAATTCGCCGTGCCAGCCGGGCAGGGCGCACAGCAGATCGTGCTCGGCGCCCGAGAGCTGCTCCCACCACGGGCTGTTGGCCGACAGTGCCCACGCAGCGTTGTCGTGCGGGCGCCGAATGGCAGTGCGCGCGGTGCGCTTGCCCGCGCTGCGTCTCGGCGGCGGCCGGGTATCACCCGGCCCGGACGCCTCCCGACGCGGGGCACGCCGCTCGGCGCCGGTCCACAGCTGGTTCAGCTCTTCCGTCGGAAGCTGGCCCTGCGCGGCCAGCTCACCCAGCAGTTGGCGCTTGAGCGCGCCGTCGGGCAGGGCCGACCACAGCGGCTTGGCCTGGGCGAGCATGCGTGCGCGGCCCTCGGCGCTTGCGAGGTCGCAACCCTCGCGCACCTGCTCGAGGAGCTGGCGCGACAGCGGCACCGCCTCGCTGACAAGGCGCTCGAACGCCTCGGCGCCGTGTTCGCGGACGTAGGAATCGGGGTCGTGCTCGGGGGGCAGGAACAGGAAGCGGATGCTTCGGGTGTCGCTGGCGAAGGCGAGCGAGGCTTGCAAGGCGCGGTCGGCGGCGCGGCGCCCCGCGGCGTCGCCGTCAAAGCTGAACACCACGCGCTCCGTGAAGCGGAAGAGCTTTTGCACGTGCTCGGCGGTGCAGGCAGTGCCCAGCGTGGCCACTGCATTCGGAAAGCCGAGCTGGGCGAGCGCCACCACGTCCATGTAGCCCTCGGTGACGAGGACGTAGCCCTTGTCGCGCAGCGCGGCGCGCGCCTCATACAGGCCGTAGAGCTCGCGTCCCTTCACGAAGACGGGCGTCTCCGGCGAGTTGAGGTACTTGGGCTCGCCCTTGTCGAGCACTCGCCCGCCGAATCCGATGACCTCGCCCTGCACGTTGCGGATGGGGAACATCACGCGGTCGCGGAAGCGGTCGTAGCGCTTGGCCTGCGCGGGGTCGTCGCCTTGGGTGATGACGAGCCCCGCCTCGACCAGCAGAGGGTCGTCGTAGCTGGGGAAGGCGCTGGCGAGATTGCGCCAGCCATCGGGCGCATAACCCAGCCCGAAACGCGCCGCGACCTCGCCGGTGAGTCCGCGGCCCTTCAGGTAGTCGATGGCGCGAGGGTGCTCCTTCAGTCGCTTGCGGAAGTGCGCCGCCGCCTTGTCCAGCACGTCATTGAGCGTGGCCTGGCGTTCCTTGAGCGCGCGGGCGCGCTCGCGCTCCTCGTCGGAGACCTGTTCCTCGGGCACGGTCACGCCGAGCTGCTGAGCCAGATCGCGCACGGCGTCCATGAAGCCCAGGCCGGTGTGCTCCATCAGGAAGCGGATGGCGTCGCCATGCACGCCGCAGCCGAAGCAGTGATAGGTCTGCCGCGAAGGGCTGACGATGAAGCTCGGGCTCTTCTCGCCGTGGAAGGGGCACAGCCCCTTGAAATTGATGCCGGCTTTCTTGAGCTGCACATGGCGGCCGACGATCTCGACGATGTCGGCACGCGCGATGAGGTCGTGGATGAAGGCCTGCGGCAACACGGCGGGCAGTCTAACGAAGCGCCAACTCGCCGAATCGACATCCGGCGTGAAAGGGTGCGCAATCGGTGGGTGGTTTGCGTCTGTACAGTCAGTGACCGCTCGGTACACTTTTTGCGAATGTTCCGCATGTGAACCCTCCAGTGCCCATCAACGCACGGAGGAAATACCAAACACGCCGGCGGCGATGCCGGCTCGGGAACAGGGTGGGGAGCATCGATGAAGTCGTCATCTCTTGCGGGGAGCCGCGGCCTGCGCGCCGCACTCATGTTGTGTTGTGCAGCGGGCATCCTGGCCACCGGCGTGGTGCGGGCGCAGACCGCTGGCGTGCCGCCCGCCCCGGCGGACCAGACCTCGGCCGATCGCGCCAAGCGGGATGCGGACAAGGTCTTCCAGTGGATCCTTCTGCAGTCGGACAAGCCGCGCAAGACGCGTGACTCGAGCGCCGCCAAGGGCCAGGGCAACGCGTCCGCCAGCGCCTCCACGAATTCCAACTCGTCCACCACCGCCAGCGCCGCCCCGGCCGCGCCGAAGGCCGCTGCCCCCGTGCGCAGCGAGCCCACGGTGGCCGCCCGTGACACCTCCGCGCCCAAGCCGGCCCTTGCCACCGTGACCGCGGCGCCTTCGAGCACGCTCGCGGCGGCCGCGGCGACGGTCGCGCCTGCGATCCCCACACCCAGTACGGCGACCCTCGCCGCCGCGGCCTCCGCGCCCGAAGACGACGACGTCGACGAGCCGCTCGTGGTGGTGAAGCAGGTTCAGCCGGAGTTCGGCCTGAACAACATGCGCACCCTGCGCAAGGGGACGGTGCAGGTGCGCTTCGTCGTGCAGCCCGATGGCAGCGTCGACGAGGTGGGGGTGATGAAAACCACCAGTGCCCGCCTCAACGCGGCGGCGATCGCCGCCATGTCGCAGTGGAAGTTCAAGCCGATCCACCACGCGCAGGACGCCGCCATCGAGCTCGGGTTCAACATCGACTGATTCGAGCCCGGTGCAAATGCAAAACGGCCGCAGCAGCGGCCGTTTTGCATTGGGGCTCGCCCGGGTGTCAGCGAGGAGCGAGGCGGATGGCGCCGTCGAGGCGGATCACTTCGCCATTGAGCATGTCGTTCTCGACGATGTGCTGCACGAGCTTGGCGAAATCCTCGGGCGTGCCCAGGCGCGAGGGGAAGGGCACGCTGGCGGCGAGCGCCTCCTGCACTTCCTTGGGCATCGTGAACAGCATGGGCGTGCCGAAGATGCCGGGTGCGATGGTCATGTTGCGGATGCCGCTGCGGGCAAGGTCGCGCGCGATGGGCAGGGTCATGCCGACCACGCCGCCCTTGGACGCCGAGTAGGCGGCCTGACCGATCTGGCCGTCGTACGCGGCGACGGATGCGGTCGAGATGAGCACGCCGCGCTCGCCAGTGGGCTCGGGCTCGTTGCGGCTCATGGCCTCGGCGGCCAGGCGGATCATGTTGAAGCTGCCGATGAGGTTGACCTGCACCGTCTTGGAGAACACGGCCAGCGGGTGTGCACCATCCTTGCCCACGGTCTTCACCGCCGGTGCGATGCCGGCGCAGTTCACAAGGCCCATGAGCTTGCCCATCGAGACGGCCTTGGCCACCGCAGCCTTGCCGTCCTCCTCGCTGCTCACGTCACAGCGCACGAAGGCGCCGCCGATCTCACGTGCAACCGCCTCGCCCTTGTCGGCCTGCAGGTCGGCGACGACCACCTTGCCGCCGTGGGCGGCAAGACGACGCGCGGTGCCTTCGCCCAGCCCCGATGCGCCGCCCGTGACGATGAAGACCTTGCCTGCGATATCCATGGTTGAACTCCTGTGCGGGGAAATGAAAAAGGCCGCGGTGGCGGCCGGTGTGCGGCGGGCCGGTGGGCCCGGGATGCGAGCTTGTGCGGGTTCAGCTCAGCGCGGCGAGCGCGCGCGCGGTGATCTCGTCGACCGAGCCCAGGCCGCTGATCTTGCGGCACTTGGGAGCCTCGGCATCGCCGGCGGCTTCCCACGAGGTGTAGTAGCCCACGAGCGGCTCGGTCTCGGCGTGGTACTTGGCGAGGCGGTTGTCCACCGTCTCGGGCTTGTCGTCGGGGCGGATGACCAGGGGCTCGCCGGTCGCGTCGTCGCGCTCCTGGACCTTCGGCGGGTTGTAGCGGACGTGATAGACGCGGCCTGATGCCGGATGCACGCGGCGGCCGGTCACGCGCTCGCGCACCACGTCGTCGGGCACGTCGATCTCGAGCACGTAGTCGAGCTTCACTCGGGCCTGCTTCATGGCCTCGGCCTGGGGCAGCGTGCGGGGGAAGCCGTCGAAGAGGAAGCCGTTGGCGCAGTCGGGCGCGGCGATGCGCTCCTTGACCATCGCGATGATGATGTCGTCGCTCACCAGGCCGCCGGAGTCCATCACCTTCTTGGCTTTCAGACCGAGCTCGGTGCCGGCCTTCACGGCGGCACGCAGCATGTCGCCGGTCGAGATCTGCGGAATACCGAACTTCTGGCAAATGAATGCCGCCTGAGTGCCCTTGCCGGCGCCGGGTGCGCCCAACAGGATCAATCGCATGGGGGTTTCCTCGTTCTTGTGGGGGACTGCTCGGGCAGGTCTGCGAGCGATGTCGAGCGGCCCTGAATTGCCGATCGAGGATAGCACGCGGTCTTTCTCGGACCGGCCCGTGTTCGAGAGGGAAAACGCGAGTTCGCGGCTCGATCGCGTCGGAAACGGGCGGGATCGATGCAGCTTGCGCGGGCTCAGGCGCCGGCTCGCACCAGCGCACGCACGCGCTCGAGATCCTGCGGGGTGTCGACGCCGGGGCCCGGACGCTCGGGACTCACGTGCACGGCGATCTGCTCGCCGTGCCAGAGCACGCGAAGCTGCTCGAGGGACTCCTGGGCCTCCAGCGGACTTGCCGGCAGTTGCGGATAGCGGCGCAGGAAGCCGGCGCGATACGCATACAGGCCGACGTGGCGCAGCGGCGCGGGCGAGGGAAGCGCGAGCGGGCCGGGCGCGTCGCGCCAGCAGGGGATGGGTGAGCGCGAGAAATACAGCGCGCGGCCTTGGCCGTCGCACACCACCTTCACGACGTTCGGGCTGCGGAACTCTTCGGGGTCGTCGATCTCGTGGGCCACGGTGCTCATCACGCATTCGGCGCGCTCGCGCAGCAGCGACGCGCAGGCGTCGATCATCGAGGGCGAGATGAGCGGCTCGTCGCCCTGCACGTTCACGACGAGCGCATCGTCGGAAAGCGCGAGGAGGTCGCAGGCCTGCGCGAGCCGGTCGCTGCCTGTCGCGTGATCGACGCGCGTGAGCACCGCGCGCACGCCGTGCGATTCGCAGGCGGCAACGATCTGCGCGTCATCGGCCGCAACCACCACGGCCTGCGCCGCGCTTAGAGCAGCGCGCTGCGCCACGCGCACCACCATCGGCAGGCCTTCGATGTCGGCCAGCGGCTTGCGCGGCAGGCGCGTCGAGGCCAGGCGAGCGGGAATGAGAACGGTGAAGCTCATCGGCGGGCCTCTGCCGCTCAGCCGAGCGACGGCGCCGAGGCGGGCGCGTTGTCGTCGAGCGAGCGGGCCTCGCCCTCGAGCATGACCGCGATGCCGTCACGCAGCGGAAAGGCGAGGCGGTCGGCGTTGCACACGAGTTCCTGCGTGGCGTGATCGTGCGTGAGGGGACCCTTGCAGATCGGGCACACGAGCAGTTCCATCAGGCGGGTGTCCATGGCGTTTCCTTCAAGCGGCGCCGGGGCGGCGCCCCGGTTCATCGCGTCGTGTCAAGGGCTGCGAGGATCTCGCGCACCAGGTCGGCGGGGAGGTGGAAGTCTAGCGGCGCGACCCACACGCGCGAGGCGGGACGCTCGTGCGCAAGGCGCTGCGGATCCAGCTTGACGGCATCCTTTTCGGTGACGACCACATCGCGTGCTTCGCTCGTCCACGGGAGGCCTGCATAGGCGTCGTGATCGGGCAGCGTGAGCGGAATCACCTCCAGCCCCAGCGCACGCAGCATGCCGAAGAAGCGCTGCGGATGGGCGAGGGCGGCGCAGGCCACCACAGGCTTGCCGCGCAGCGCATCGAGCGCCTGGGCGTCGGCTGGCGCGCCGCGCCACCATTGCGCCAGTGGCACGAGACCCGCGATGCAGCGGCGCGCCAGAGACCCGGGTAGTGCGGTGCTCGGCGCTGGCGCGTTGTAGAGGGTGAACACATGCCGTGCGGCGGGGGGCGTGTTCAGTGGCTCGCGCAGCGGCCCCGCGGGCAGCAGCCAGCCGTTGCCGGCGCCGCGCTCATCGAAGACGACGAGTTCCACGTCGCGGCGCAGGCGCAGATGCTGCAGGCCGTCATCGCAGACGATCACGTCGACCTGCGGGTGGCGCTGGAGGAGGGCTTGCGCGGCGGCCACGCGATCCGCCGCGACCACCACTGGCGCGCGGCTGCGCAGCTGAATGAGCAGCGGCTCGTCGCCGACCTCGCTTGGCGACGCGTTCGAGTCCACTTCGCGCAGTGCGGTGTCGAGCCGGCCGTATCCGCGCGAGACGACGCCAGGGCGGCGGCCCGCGGCCTGCAACTCGCGCAGGAGCGCGATGGTCGTGGGCGTCTTGCCGGCACCCCCGGCCACGCGGTTGCCGACGACGATCACCGGCACCGGTGACTGCCAGGACGACAGCCAGCCAAGCCGGTACATCGCGCGGCGAACGTCCACGAGCGAGCCGTAGAGCAGGCTCAGCGGCCAGAGGCTGCTGGCCAGCGGGCCGCGCGCGCGCCATGCGTCGACGACGCGCGGAGCCAGCTGCATGCGGGCGGCTTCGTCAGCGCTCGCCGCCGCCGCCCTTGCTCGTCTGGGTGGCGAAGGTGAGCTGCTGCAGGCCGGCGCGGCGGGCCGCGTCCATCACATTGATGACGCTCTGGTGCGCGGCGGTGGCATCGGCCGAGATGATGACGACGCGGTCGCGCTCGCCGCCGGAGGCCGCGATCAGCTCGGCCGCGAGCACCTCGACGCTGCGGCCTTCGACCGGCTTGCGGTTCACCACGTAGCGCCCGTCGCTGGACACCCCGACGATGATTTCCTTCGGGTAGTCGCGAGCTCGCTGCGCGTCGGCGACCGGCAGGTTCACCTTCAGTTCGGTGAACTTGGAGTAGGTCGTCGACAGCATCAGGAAGATGAGGATGACCAGCAGCACGTCGATGAAGGGGATCAGGTTGATCTCCGGATCCTCGACGCGCCGGTGTCGGAAGTTGATGGCCATGGCTCGTGCGACGCTCAGTTCTGCGGGCGCACCGAGTAGCGCAGCAGATGGGGGACCATGCGCTCGGCCGCCTGCTCCAGCTCGATCGCGTACTCGTCCACCAGGCGGCGGAAGTAGCGATAGAACATGAGCGTGGGGATGGCGATGATCAGGCCGAAGGCCGTGTTGTAGAGCGCCACCGAGATGCCGTGGGCGAGCTGCTCGGGGCTGCCGCCCGTGCCGGGGGCCTGCGAGCCGAAGATCTCGATCATGCCGATCACCGTGCCGAGCAGGCCCAGCAGCGGCGCGGCCGCGGCGATGGTGCCCAGCGTGTTCAGGTAGCGCTCCAGGCGATGCACCGCGGCGCGGCCGTTGGTCTCGAAGACGTTGCGCAGTGCGGCCTCATTGGTGCGCGGGTCGGCGATCATGGCCCGCAGGCCGCTGGCCAGCACGCTGCCGAGGACCGAGTTCTGGGAGAGCTTGCTGACCACGTCGGTCGAGGGCAGGTTTTGCCGGCTGACCGATACCACTTCCTCCAGGAGCTTGGGTGGCGCCACGCGGATGGTGCGTAGGCTGGAAAACCGCTCGATGATCAGCGCCAGGGCCACGATCGAACACAGAATCAAGGGCCAAATCGGCCAACCCGCGGCTTGTATGATCGAAAACAACGTCTTGTCTCCTGCAGGGGAACATCCAAAAACGGCGGCGATTATGGCCTGCGCTCCTCAGCGAATTGCCTGTGGTCGCTGACTCGTCTGGCAGATGTGTCGAGAACGCCGCAACCGTCCACCGTTCATGTGGACAACTTTGTGGGCAACCGTGATGCGGTGCGGCGCGAAGGCCGAAAAATCAAGACGCGCGACAGATTGCTCAAAGAATGAGCACAAGAAAACCCAATCAAATCAAATGCTTGGCCAATAAATCCGCAGTTTGCGGAATGGTCTTGTGGACTTTGCTCATGACTGATGCGGTTGTGGAGTTCCCGACCCGCGCCGTTGCTTGCTCGCGCCGCGATGGACTTTGATCGCACCGTCCCCGCGCCCGGGCGCGCGCGCATGGTCTGGGAGGTCGCCGCCCTTGTGCATGCGGTGGCCGACGCGCTTGCGGCGCGCTTCTCCGCGATCACCGTGCGGGGCGAGCTCGCCGGCTTCAATCGCGCACCAAGCGGGCACTGCTACTTCACGCTGAAGGACGCTCAGGACAACGCCACGCTGCGCTGCGCCATGTTCCGTCGCGCCGCGTCGATGCTGCAGTTCGCGCCGGGCGACGGCGACATGGTCGAGGTGCGCGGACGGCTGGCGTTGTACGAGCCACGTGGCGAGCTGCAATTGGTGGTCGAGTCGATGCAGCCGGCGGGTGCTGGCGCCCTCTATGCCCAGTTCCTGCGGCTGAAGGCGCGGCTGGAAGCCGAGGGACTCTTCGACGCACAGCGCAAGCGGCCGATCTTCGGGTTCCCTCGCCGGCTGGGCGTGGTGTCTTCGCTTTCGGCGGCGGCGCTGCACGACGTCGTCACTGCGCTGGCGCGCCGCGCGCCGCATGTGGAGGTGATCGTCTACCCAAGCCCGGTCCAGGGTGCGGAGGCGCCCGAGGCCTTGGTTCGCGCGATCGCGACGGCGAGCCGGCGCGCCGAGGTCGACACGCTGCTCGTGTGCCGCGGCGGCGGCTCGCTCGAGGACCTGTGGGCCTTCAACGACGAGCGCGTGGTGCGTGCGGTCGTCGACTGCAGCATGCCGGTCATCAGTGGCGTCGGCCACGAGACGGACTTCACCCTCACCGATTTCGCCGCCGATCTGCGCGCACCCACGCCCACGGCCGCGGCCGAACTCGCGGCGCCGCGCCAGGACGCCTGCCTGGGAGAGCTCCTTGCGCTCTCGCAACGGGCCTCGCAGCACGTGTATCGGGCGCTGGAAACACATGGGCAGCGCCTGGACCGCGCTGCGCTGCGCTTGTCACGCCCGGCCGCGGGCATCGCTGCACATCGCCAAAGGCTCGCCTTGCTGGCGCATGCGCACGAGGCGGCACTGCGCACCGCTTTGAGGCTGAACGACGAGCGGCTGGCGCGCTTGCGCCATCGCCTGGACGCCGCGGGCCGGCGGCGGCGCGATTCGGCGGCTCAGCGCCTTGCGCTCGTGGAGGCGCGATTGCGCGCGCTCGACCCACGTCAGGTGCTTTCGCGTGGCTACGCCTGGATCGCCGATGCACGGGGCCACGCGGTCACGTCGGTGGCGCAGCTCCAGCCGGGCCAGGAGATCACCGCGACGATGGTCGACGGAGAGGCCGCGGCGCAGGTCCTGCGCACCACGACTGCGCGCTGATCCCGCGGGCCGCGGGCATGCGCAGTGCTGTCCAACGTAGGGCATTGCGCACTCCTACAATCGCCGCCCTCATCCCCACTCGAAGGAAGGAAGAACGACATGGAACACACCCTGCCTCCCCTGCCGTACGCCACCGACGCCCTCGCGCCGCACATGTCGAAGGAGACCTTCGAGTACCACTACGGCAAGCACCATCAGGCCTACGTCACGAACTTGAACAACCTGATCAAGGGCACCGAGTTCGAGAGCCTTTCCCTGGTCGACATCATCAAGAAGTCCAGCGGCGGCATCTTCAACAACGCTGCCCAGGTCTGGAACCACACCTTCTTCTGGAGCTCCATGAAGCCCGGCGGCGGCGGCGAGCCCACCGGCGCGCTGGCGCAGGCCATCAACGCCAAGTTCGGCAGCTTTGCCGGCTTCAAGGAGGCGTTCACCAAGAGCGCCGTGGGCAACTTCGGCTCGGGTTGGACGTGGCTTGTGAAGAAGGGCGACGGCAGCGTCGACATCGTGAACACGAGCAACGCCGCCACGCCGCTGACCACTGCCGACAAGCCGCTGATCACCGTGGACGTGTGGGAGCACGCCTACTACATCGACTACCGCAATGCGCGTCCGAAGTTCGTCGAGACCTTCCTGACCTCGCTCGTCAACTGGGAGTTCGCGGGAAAGAACTTCGCCTGAGGCGCACGCTCGTTTTGCAATGCACCATGCAAGAAGGCCAGCGGATTCGCTGGCCTTCTTGCTTCCGTGTCGCGATCAGCGCGCCGTGAAGGGCCCGCCGGTGAGGCGGCTGCCCGCCAGGACGCCGCGCTTGGCGAACCAGCCCTGGTTCATCTCCAGCGCATAGCGCACCGGCTTGCCGGAGCAGTGCGACTCGGTCGTCTGCGGTTTCATGTCGGTCACGTTCACCACTGTGCCGTCGTCGGCCAGGAAGGCGATGGAAAGCGGCAGCACCGTGTTCTTCATCCAGAAGCACTGGGTCGCCGGCTCCTCGAAGACGAAGAGCATGCCCTCGCTGGAGCCCATGGACGTGCGGAACATCAGGCCCATGGCGCGCTGGTCGGGCGAGCGGGCCACCTCGGCAGAGATGTTGTGGATGCCCGCGTTGAGCCGCACGCCGGGCAGCTTCTGGACGTCCGACTGCGCAAAGGCGGTGCATGCGATGGCAGCGGCGACGAATGCGATGGAGCGGGCAAGCAGCGAGCGGGGGAGCTTCATGGGAGGGTAGTGAATGACACGATGGGTGAGCCGTCGGCGAGGTTAACGCAGCGCCCCCGGGCACTCGTTGACGTCAGGGCTGCACGGCCGGCGTGGTCACTCGTGATGCAACGCTGACCTACAATCCCGCGCTTCGAGTCGTGCCAGCTCCTGGCACGGCCGCGATAGTCGCTTCCAAGGGCGCTCGCCTTGCACGGCCAGGCGCTCGATTCCCCATCAGAACCGCGGAGCCACGTTCACATGTACCAGCACATCAAGGTGCCCTCGGGCGGGCAGAAGATCACCGTTAACAAGGACTTCTCGCTCAACGTTCCCGACCAGCCGATCATTCCTTACATCGAGGGCGATGGCACCGGCTTCGACATCACGCCCGTGATGATCAAGGTCGTCGACGCCGCGGTTCAGAAGAGCTACGGCGGCAAGCGCAAGATCCATTGGATGGAGATCTACGCCGGCGAGAAGTCGACGAAGGTCTATGGAGCCGACGTGTGGCTGCCCGAGGAAACGCTTCAGGTGCTGCGCGACTACGTGGTGTCCATCAAGGGCCCGCTGACGACCCCCGTGGGCGGCGGCATCCGCTCGCTCAACGTGGCGCTGCGCCAGGAACTCGACCTCTACGTGTGCCTGCGCCCGGTGCGCTACTTCAAGGGCGTGCCCTCGCCGGTGAAGGAGCCCGAGAAGACCGACATGGTCATCTTCCGCGAGAACTCGGAAGACATCTACGCCGGCATCGAGTTCGAGTCGCAGAGCGAGAAGGCCAAGAAGCTCATCAAGATCCTGCAGGAAGAATTCGGGGTCAAGAAGATCCGCTTCCCCGAGACCTCCGGAATCGGTGTGAAGCCGGTGTCCAGGGAAGGCACCGAGCGCCTGGTGCGCAAGGCCATCCAGTACGCCATCGACAACGACAAGCCCAGCGTCACGCTCGTGCACAAGGGCAACATCATGAAGTTCACCGAGGGTGGCTTCCGTGACTGGGGCTACGCGCTGGCCCAGCGCGAGTTCGGCGCCGAGCTGATCGACGGTGGCCCGTGGTGCAAGTTCAAGAACCCGCGCACCGGTCGCGAGATCGTCGTGAAGGACGCCATCGCCGACGCCTTCCTGCAGCAAATCCTCCTGCGTCCGGCCGAGTACTCGGTCATCGCCACGCTCAACCTGAACGGTGACTACATCTCCGACGCGCTGGCGGCGCAGGTTGGCGGCATCGGCATCGCCCCGGGCGCGAACATGTCCGATTCGGTGGCCATGTTTGAAGCCACCCACGGCACGGCGCCGAAGTACGCCGGCAAGGACTACGTGAACCCCGGTTCCGAGATCCTTTCGGCCGAGATGATGCTGCGTCACATGGGCTGGACCGAGGCGGCCGACCTCATCATCAGTTCGATGGAGAAGTCGATCCTGAGCAAGAAGGTGACGTACGACTTCGCCCGACTGCTCGACGGCGCCACGCAAGTGAGCTGCTCCGGCTTCGGTCAGGTGATGATCGACAACATGTGATCGCGCCCGGCGCTCGCTGACGCTGCACCGAACCCCCGGCTCCGCCAAGGAGTCGGGGGTTCTTGTTTTCGAAGGTCCGAAAGCACCAAGCCCCGCGTGTTTGCGGTTCGCGCGGGGCTTGGGTCGTGGTTGCCGGTGTTCACTGCTTCTTCATCGCGGCATTGGCGTCGGCTTCAGCCTTCTCGTGCGTGGCCTTCGCATCGGCTTCCATCTTCTCGTACTTCGCCTTGGCGTCGGCCATGCAGGACTTCTGGGCGTCGCCGCTCATCTGCTTGCAATTGGACTTGGCCATGTCGTAGTTGGCGTCCGCCTGCTTCTTCGACGCCTTGTATGTAGCGTCGGCCTCCTTCTTCATGGCCTTGGCATCGGTGCCGGTGTCGGCGGCAATGCTGGCCATGCTGGCGAATGCCGAGCAAAGACCGACGAGCAGGACCCTTGAAAACTTACGCATTTGCTACTCCGATTTCGCCGAACATCCGGCAAGTTGGAAACGGCAAATGGCGTACCCATCAGGGTCTTCGCCCATGGCCATGCGGCGGCTGCCTGGGTGGCCGCCGCAAGATAGGGGCGTCGGGATGTCAGGCAGGAGCGCGGACGCCCGCGACCGTCTCCGGCTTCGCGCGGGCGGGCTCCAGCGAACAGATGTTGTGGGCAAGCATGCCCTTGGGTCCCTGCACCAGATCGAAGCTCACCTGCGAGCCTTGCTTGAGCGTGCGGAAGCCATCCATCTGGATGGCGGAAAAATGTGCAAAGACGTCGTCGCCACCGCCCTCTGGTGCAATGAAGCCGAAGCCCTTGGCGTCGTTGAACCACTTGACCGTACCCTTGGCCATGACCGCTCTCCCGAACGTTTCAAGGTGTACGGAATTCTCAAAGGCGGGAATCTGCAATGTCAAGGTAACGTCCCCTGACATCCGGCCCGATCCTTGGACGGTTCCTGGTCAAAACCCTCCAAGAACGGCATTCCTTAACAGGTCGCGACCGGGCACAAACGCAGATCTTGCCTCTTGTGCTTCAGGGTCACAACGCCATATCACCGCCATGGAAGACGCCTGAAGCCACTCATTAGAATGAATCCATGCCCGACGAAAACGCTCCTGCACCACCTCCGCTGAGCCCTGCAAAACCCGAAGATGACGGGCAGGGCGCGGTCGTGGTCGAGAGGCAGTCGGCCCGGACCGAGCCGCCGCGCATGTACCAGGTGGTCATGCTGAACGACGACTACACACCCATGGAATTCGTCGTGATGGTGCTGCAGGAGTTCTTCCAACGTGACCGGGAAACGGCCACGCAGATCATGCTCACGATCCATCACGAGGGTCGTGGCATCTGCGGGGTTTATACGAAGGACGTGGCCGCCACGAAGGTCGAATTGGTGCTCGCCGCCGCCAAGCGGTCGGGGCACCCGTTGCAATGCATTATGGAGGCCGCATGATTGCCCAAGAATTGGAAGTCAGCCTGCACATGGCGTTCGTCGAGGCGCGCCAGCAAAGGCATGAGTTCATCACCGTCGAGCACCTGCTGCTCGCGCTGCTGGACAACCCGTCGGCAGCTGAGGTTCTGCGCGCCTGTTCAGCCAACATCGACGACCTGCGCAAGAGCCTTACTCAGTTCATCAAGGAAAACACCCCCACCGTCGGCGGCACAGACGAGGTGGACACGCAGCCCACGCTTGGCTTTCAGCGCGTGATCCAGCGCGCAATCATGCATGTGCAATCCACCGGCAGTGGCAAGAAGGAGGTCACGGGCGCCAACGTCCTCGTGGCGATCTTCGGCGAGAAGGATTCGCATGCCGTCTACTACCTGCACCAGCAGGGCGTCACGCGGCTGGACGTGGTGAATTTCATCGCCCATGGCATCAAGAAGTCGGAGCCCCCGGAGCCGGCGAAGTCCAACGACGGCGCGAGCAACGAGACCGAGAAGGAAGAGGGCGAGGGCAAGGGCTCTCCGCTCGAGCAGTTCACGCAGAACCTCAACCAACTCGCGCGCGACGGCAAGATCGATCCGCTGATCGGCCGCGAGCATGAGGTCGAGCGCGTGATCCAGGTGCTGTGCCGCCGGCGCAAGAACAACCCGCTGCTCGTGGGCGAGGCGGGCGTGGGCAAGACCGCAATCGCCGAGGGCCTGGCGTGGCGCATCACGCAGAACGACGTCCCCGAGGTGCTGGCGGACGCGACTGTCTACACGCTCGACATGGGCGCGTTGCTTGCCGGCACGAAGTACCGCGGTGACTTCGAGCAGCGCCTCAAGGGCGTGCTGAAGTCGCTGAAGGACCAGCCGGGCGCGATCCTCTTCATCGACGAAATCCACACGTTGATCGGTGCGGGCGCCGCGTCGGGCGGCACGCTGGATGCGAGCAACCTGCTCAAGCCGGCGCTGTCCAGCGGTGCGCTGAAGTGCATCGGCGCGACCACCTTCAGCGAATATCGAGGCATCTTCGAGAAGGATGCGGCGCTGTCGCGGCGCTTCCAGAAGATCGACGTGGTCGAGCCATCGGTGGAGCAGACGATCGAGATCCTCAAGGGCCTCAAGTCACGCTTCGAAGAGCACCACAGCGTGAAGTACGCGCTGAACGCTCTCCAGGCGGCCGCGGAGTTGTCGGCCAAGTTCATCAATGACCGTCACCTGCCCGACAAGGCGATCGACGTCATCGACGAAGCGGGCGCCGCGCAGCGCATCCTGCCCAAGAGCAAGCAGAAGAAGACGATCACGCGGGCCGAGGTCGAGGAAATCGTCGCGAAGATCGCGCGCATTCCCCCGGCCAGCGTCAGCAACGACGATCGCTCCAAGCTCAGGAATCTGGATCGCGACCTGAAGAGCGTGGTGTTCGGTCAGGACCCGGCGCTCGACGCCCTTGCGTCCGCCATCAAGATGGCGCGCTCGGGCCTGGGCAAGCCGGACAAGCCGATCGGCTCCTTCCTGTTCAGCGGTCCCACGGGCGTGGGCAAGACGGAGGCGGCCAAGCAACTCGCCTACATCCTCGGCATCGAGCTCGTGCGCTTCGACATGAGCGAGTACATGGAGCGTCACACCGTGAGCCGCCTCATCGGCGCTCCTCCGGGGTATGTCGGCTTCGACCAGGGCGGCCTGCTGACCGAGGCCATCACGAAGAAGCCGCACGCCGTGCTGCTGCTCGACGAGATCGAGAAGGCGCACCCGGACGTCTTCAATGTGCTGCTGCAGGTGATGGACCATGGCACGCTCACCGACAACAACGGGCGCAAGGCCGACTTCCGCAACGTCATCATCATCATGACGACGAACGCGGGCGCCGAGACGATGAACCGCTCGGTGATCGGCTTCACCAATGCGCGTGAGCAGGGCGACGAGATGGCCGACATCAAGCGGTTGTTCACGCCCGAGTTCCGCAATCGCCTGGATGCGATCGTGAGCTTCCGCTCGCTGGACGAGGAAATCATCCTGCGCGTGGTCGACAAGTTCCTGCTGCAGCTCGAAGGCCAGCTTGCGGAGAAGAAGGTCGAGGTCACCTTCACCGACGCGCTGCGCAAGCACCTGGCGAAGAAGGGCTTCGATCCGCTCATGGGCGCCCGCCCGATGCAGCGCCTCATCCAGGACACGATCCGTCGTGCGCTGGCGGACGAACTGCTCTTCGGTCGGCTGGTCGACGGCGGCCGCCTCACCGTCGACGTGGACGACGAGGGGCAGCCTACGCTGGACATCCAGCCGGCCCGCAAGAGCGACAAGCCGAAGGCGGAGCCCGCCACGGCCGACTGATCGCGATCGCGCACGCCATGCAGGGGCTTCGGCCCCTGCGTTTTTTTGTCTGCCCGATTCGCGGACGACGCACGCCGATGCGAGTCGGGCGGATCCTCAGAAGTGGCGCGCGGGGTCCTGCTCGAAGAAGCCCGCGAGCAGGTCATACAACGCCGGGTGCTCGTCCTGAAGTTGCAGCGGCGCAGTGAAGAAGGCTTCGGCCGTCACGGGGAAGAACTCGTCGAGACCCTCGGCGCCGTAAGGGTCGAGGAAAGGCTCGCGACCCGAATCGAGCATGCGAACGAAGCGGTCGAATGCCGCCTGCATCACCAGGAGCCAGTGCTCCTGCGCCTTGCGGTTCGGCAAGGGTGGCATGCCGTCGGGTGCACCGTCGATCATGTCCATGACATGGACGAATTCGTGGATCACCACGTTGTAGCCGAGCGCCGCGGACTCGCCGGCGCTGGCCACGTCGTGCCACGACAGCATCAAAGGCCCGCCTTCCATTGCCTCGCCCGCCAGCACCTCGTCGTAGTCGTGCACCACGCCCGCCTCGTCGACGATCTGGCGGCGCGCAACGACTTCATCGGGGTGGATGACAAGACCGAGAAAGCCGTCGTACCAGTGCAAACCCAGGCGCAGCACGGGCAGACAGGCCTGCGCGGCAATTGCGACCGCCATGGCGTCAGTCACGACGAGTCCGCCCGCCCCGGTGAACTCCTTCTTCGACAGGAAGAGCGTCGCCAGGCGCTTGAGTTCATCCAGATCCTCCGCCGGCCTGCAGGCGAGGAAGGGGTACTGCGCGATCGTCTCGTCCCACAGCAACTGTGGAATCGCGCGATCCCGCAGGACGCGCTCCTCGCGGTGCCGGCGCCACCAGCGGCGGAGCATCGATGCGGCCTTCAGCGCGCCCGTGCGCCCTCGCGCGACGGTTCGATGCGACGCAGCCCCGCCGCGCTCAGGCGCAGCACTGCGCCGCGCGGCTCGGGAGCGTCGAAGTCCCAGTCAGGCAGCACTTCGCGCACGAAGCCGGGCGCGAGCGATTCGCGCGCGGGGCGATGCGTGTGGCCGTGCACCAGCACTGGCGTGCCAGCCTGCTGCATCCACTGCACCGCGCTCGCGGTGTCCACGTCGGCCCAGTTCTCGGGTCGCTGCTGCGCCTGGTGCTTCTGGCTCTGCGTGCGCATCTGCGCTGCGATGGCACGGCGCTCGGCCAGCGGGCGCGCGAGGAACGCGGCCTGCCAGCGTGCATCGCGCACCTGGGCGCGAAATGCCTGGTAGGTGACGTCCTCGATGCACAGCGCATCGCCGTGCGTGAGCAGCACGCGCGCTCCGAAGGCGACCAGCACGGTGGGATCGGACAGGCCGATCGCGCCGCACTCCTCGAGCATCGCCGAGCCCACGAGGAAGTCGCGGTTGCCCGGCATGAAGGCGAGGGCGCGCAGGCTGGCGACATCCTTCAACACCTCGAAGGCCTGCGCCTCGAAGCCTGAATGCCGCGCGTCGTCTCCCACCCAGGCCTCGAAGAGGTCGCCGAGGATGAAGACGGCGTCGGCGTCCGTGTGGCGCAGATGCGATGCGAAGGCCTCGAAGGTGCGCGGGTGGCTGGCCTGCAGGTGCAGGTCGGAGATGAAGTCGATGCTGCGCCACCGCTCGGGTGCCTGGTATTCCCAGAACACCGGCAGCCTTGCCAGCGGACCCGCGCTGCGTGCCGACACCTTGCCTGCGCCCCTTCAGCTCACCACCGTGGCGCGCTCGATCACGACGTCTTCCAGTGGCACGTCGTCGTGGAATCCGCGCTTGCCGGTGCGCGTCTTCTCGATCGCGTCGATCACCTCGTTGCCCGAGACGACCTTGCCGAACACGGCATAGCCCCAGCCTTGCGGGCTCTCGGACTTGAAGTTCAGGAACTCGTTGTCGTTCGTGTTGATGAAGAACTGCGCGGTGGCGGAGTGAGGGTCGCTCGTGCGCGCCATGGCCACCGTGTACTTCGCGTTCTTCAGGCCGTTGGCGGCCTCGTTCTTCACCGGTGCGTTCGTCGGCTTTTGTTTCATGCCGCCTTCGAAGCCGCCGCCCTGGATCATGAAGCCCTTGATCACGCGGTGGAACACGGTGCCGTCGTAGTGGCCCGCTTCCACGTACTTGATGAAGTTGCTCACGGTCTCGGGCGCCTTTGCGTCGTCGAGCTCGAGGCGGATGCTGCCCTGGTTGGTCTGCAGTTCTACGGTCTTGGTCATTTCACTTCTCCAGCGTGGCCTTCTTGATGACGATCGGCTGCACCGGCACGTTGGCGTGCGGCGGCCGATCGGTGGTGGGCACCACGCGGATCTTGTCCACCACGTCCATGCCCTGGATCACCTTGCCGAACACGGCATAGCCGTTGCCGTCGCGCGCGTTGGCCTGATCGAGCCTCGGGTTGTCGACGACATTGATGAAGAACTGGGAGGTGGCCGAATTCGGATCGGCGGTGCGGGCCATCGCGATGGTGCCACGCTCGTTCTTCAGGCCATTGCGGCTTTCGAGAGGGATCGGCGCCCGGGTGGGCTTTTCATGCATGTCGCGGTCCATGCCGCCGCCCTGGATCATGAAGCCATCGATCACGCGGTGAAAGATGGTCCCGTTGTATTGCCCGGACTTGACGTACTGCACGAAGTTCTCGGTCGACTTCGGTGCGTGCTGCGGGTCGAGTTGCACCACGATGTCGCCGGCCGTCGTCGACAGGCGCACCTTCTGCGCGAAGGCCGGGGCGGCGGCGACGAGGCCCGCAACCAGGACGGCGGCGGTCAGGCTCTTGAACATGTTCACGGCTCCTTTTTTTGTGAGAGGTCGTTGCAGGGCGGGTATTGTCCACACGCCCCGGGGATGGCCATCGCGAGCGGGGTAAGCACCCCCTGCCCGCAGACATGCGCTGGCTATACTTCCCGCCTTTGTCGGCCCGCGCGTCCCGTGCGGGCCTCACTGTTTGGCGCCCCCCGCGTAGCCCGCATCCTGCAGTCCGCATTCAAGGCGCTGCGGCGCGCAACCATCGATGAGCCTGCGCATCCACAACACCCTCACCCGGCAGACCGAGTCCTTCACCCCGATGGAGCCGGGCCATGTGCGCATGTACGTGTGCGGCATGACCATCTACGACCTGTGTCACGTGGGGCATGCGCGGATGATGATGGCCTTCGACGTGGTCCAGCGCTGGCTCAAGGTGAGCGGCTATCGCGTCACCTACGTGCGCAACATCACCGACATCGACGACAAGATCATCGCGCGCGCCCTCGAGCGCGGCATCTCCATCCGCGCGCTCACCGACGAGATGAGCGAGGCGATGCACACCGACATCGGCGCTCTGGGCATCGAGCGTCCCACGCACGAGCCGCGCGCCACCGAATACGTCGGCCAGATGGTCGGTCTCATCGAGGCCCTCGAAAAGCGCGGCTACGCCTATCGCGGCAGCCACGGCGACGTGAACTTCTCGGTCCGAAAGTTCGACGGCTACGGCAAGCTTTCCGGCAAATCGCTCGACCAGTTGCGCGCCGGCGAGCGCGTGGCGGTGCTCGAAGGCAAGGAAGACCCACTGGACTTCGTGCTGTGGAAGGCCGCCAAGCCCACCGAGCCCGAAGACGCGAAGTACGCATCGCCCTTCGGTCCCGGTCGCCCGGGCTGGCATATCGAATGCTCAGCCATGGGCCAGGCACTGCTCGGCGAGACCTTCGACATCCACGGTGGCGGCATGGACCTGCAGTTCCCGCACCACGAGAACGAGATCGCCCAGAGCGAGGCCGCGACCGGCAAGCCCTTCGTGCGCTACTGGATGCACAACGGCTTCCTCAACGTCGACAACGAGAAGATGTCGAAGTCGCTCGGCAACTTCTTCACCATCCGCGACGTCCTGAAGAGCTTCGATGGCGAGACCATCCGCTTCTTCATGCTGCGCGTGCATTACCGCAGCCCGTTCAACTTCAGCGACGCCGGCCTCGAAGACGCGCGCCACGCGCTGCGCCGCCTCTATACCGCGCTCGATCTCGTGCCCGCCACCGAGCCCGCCGTCCCCATCGACTGGAGCGAGCCGCACGCCGCGCGCTTCAAGGCGGCGATGGACGACGACATCAATACACCCATCGCGGTGTCGGTGCTGTTCGACCTCGCCAATGAGGCGAACCGCAGCAAGTCCGGCGCCGCGTCCGCGCTCCTCAAGGCCCTGGCCGGCACGCTCGGCCTGCTGCAGCAGCCGCCGGCACGCTTCCTGCAAGCCGGCAGCGCCGTGGACGAAACGCATATCCAACGTCAGATCGATGCTCGCGCCGCGGCCAAGCAGGCGAAGAATTTCGCCGAGGCCGACCGCATTCGGAAGGAACTGGCCGACCAGGGCATCGTGCTCAAGGACTCGCCCGCCGGCACCACCTGGGTCAAGGCTTGAGCATGTCCGCAGCCGCCCCTGTAGGCAGCTTCGTCACGCCCGACTATTGGGATGACGCCTGCAAGCACCTCGCGCGACGCGACCGCGTCATGCGCAAGCTCATTCCCCAGTTCGGCGAGGCGCGCCTGCAATGCAAGGGCGACGCCTTCACCACGCTCGCGCGTTCGATCGTCGGCCAGCAGATCTCGGTGAAGGCCGCTCAGGCGATGTGGAACAAGTTCGCGGCGCTGAGCCTGGCCGCTGGCACCTACATCGAGCCCGTGCACGTGCTGAAGCTGCAGTCGAGCGAGATGCGTGCGGCCGGTCTTTCCACACGCAAGATCGAATATCTGCAAGACCTCGCGCGGCACTTCGACGCCGGCGCGGTGCACGTGAACGCTTGGTCGTCGATGGACGACGAAGCCATCATCGAGGAGCTGGTCGCCATTCGCGGCATCGGTCGCTGGACGGCCGAGATGTTCCTCATCTTCTATCTGATGCGACCGAACGTCCTGCCGCTGGACGACATCGGCCTGCTCAAGGGCATCAGCCAAAACTATTTCAGCGGCGAGCCGGTGTCGCGCGTGGAAGCGCGCGAGGTCGGCGAGGCCTGGGCGCCGTTCCGCTCGGTGGCCACCTGGTACCTGTGGCGCAGCCTTGACCCGCTGCCCGTCGAATACTGACAATTGCCCGGTTTTTCCCGGCAAAGGAAGCGTTGGGATGAGCAAGAAACATTTCCTCGAGTTCGAGCAGCCGATCGCGGAACTCGAAACCAAGATCGACGAACTCCGATACGTGCAAAGCGAATCGGCCGTCGACATCTCCGAAGAGATCGACCGGCTCGGCAAGAAGAGCCTGCAGCTCACCAAGGAGATCTATTCGAGCCTCTCGCCGTGGCAGGTGACCCAGATCGCCCGGCACCCCCAGCGCCCCTACACGCTCGACTACATCAACGAGATCTTCACGGAGTTCAACGAGCTCCATGGCGATCGCGCCTTTGCAGACGACCAGTCCATCGTCGGTGGCATGGCCCGCTTCAATGGCCAGGCCTGCATGGTGATCGGCCACCAGAAGGGCCGCGACACGAAGGAGCGCGCCCTGCGCAACTTCGGCATGTCGCGTCCCGAGGGCTATCGCAAGGCGTTGCGCCTGATGCGTCTGGCCGAGAAGTTCGGCCTGCCGGTCTTCACCTTCGTGGACACGCCGGGCGCCTATCCGGGCATCGGCGCCGAGGAGCGCGGGCAGTCCGAGGCCATCGGCCGCAACATCTTCGAGATGGCGCAACTCGAGGTGCCCATCATCACGACCATCATCGGCGAGGGTGGCTCCGGCGGCGCGCTGGCGTTGGGCGTGGCCGACCAGGTGCTGATGCTGCAGTACTCGGTCTACTCGGTGATCTCGCCCGAGGGCTGCGCCTCCATCCTGTGGAAGACGGCCGAGCGCGCGTCCGACGCGGCCGAGGCCATGGGCATCACGGCGCACCGCCTGAAGGCGCTGGGCCTGGTGGACAAGATCGTGAACGAGCCGGTGGGCGGCGCCCATCGCGACGCGAAGCAGATGGCCGCGTACCTCAAGCGCGGCCTGAACGACGCGCTGCGCCAGGTGGCTGACCTCTCCACCAAGGAGCTGCTGCAGCGCCGCTACGAGCGCCTGCAGAGCTACGGTCGCTTCAGCGACACCAAGGAGACCTGAGATCGAAGCGCGGGTCGTCGCCGTCGCCTTCAGCGGCGGTCGCGACTCGACCGCGCTGCTGCATGCCACCGCGCATGCGGCGCGCGAACTCGGCGTGCAGGTCCTCGCCCTGCATGTGCACCACGGACTCAGCCGCGCCGCCGATGCATGGGAATTCCATGCGCATGCGCAATGCAACGCGCTCGTCGCCGCAGGCTGCCCGGTCCGATTCGAATCTCGTCGAGTGCGCGTGAGTGCGGGCGGCGGCCAGAGCGTCGAAGACGCCGCGCGACGCGCTCGCTACGCAGCCCTGCGCGAAATGGCCACGGCGCACGGCGCCACGCTCGTGCTGCTGGCCCATCACCGGCGCGATCAGGCCGAGACCTTCTTCCTCCAGGCCCTGCGGGGCGCGGGCGTCGCCGGGCTTGCGGGCATGCCGCGCATCGCTCGGCGCGAAGGCATTGACTGGGCACGACCCTGGCTCGCCATGCCGCGCGCGGCGATCGAGTCCTACATCGCCGCGCACGGCCTTGCATTCGTCGAGGACGACAGCAACCTCGACACGCGCTTCGCGCGCAACCGGCTGAGGCAGCGCGTCTGGCCCGCTCTTGAAGAAGCTTTCCCGCAGGCCGAGACGGCGCTGGCCAGCGCCGCCACGTGGGCGCAGCAGGCCGATGCCGCGCTCGCCGACCTGGCCGAAATGGACCTGCGAGGCTGCAGCGACGCGCTCGGTCTGGACGTCGCAGCCTGGGCGAGCTTGCCGATGCATCGCCGATCGAACGCGCTGCGCGAGTGGCTGCGCCGCGCGAGCGGCGCTCGCCCCGCGGCTGCCTTGCTGCTGCGCTTGCTCCACGAGGTGCCCGAGCGGCGAGGCCCCGCTCACTGGGAGGCGATCGGCGGCGAGTTGCGCCGCTATCGAGGTCGCCTCAAGTGGGCGCCGGCGCAAGCGGCGGCGGCCCATTCGCGCGAACCGCTCGAGGCATCGCTTCACGTGCAACGCGCGGGGCGCGTACCGCTTGCCGGCTGGGGCGGCGTGCTGCGCATTGCCCGCGTGGCAGAGGGCGGTATTCCGATCGCGCTCCTGCGCGATGCCACGCTCGCTGCGCGCCAGGGCGCGGAGCGCTTCCAGGCCGGGCCGCGCCAGCCCGCGCGTGCGCTGAAGAAGCAATATCAGGCGGCGGGCGTGCCCGAGTGGATGCGCGGGGGCCCGCTCGTGTTCAGCGCGGGCGTGCTGCTCTTCGTGCCCGGGCTCGGACTCGATGCGCGGGCATGTGCCGTGCCGGGCGAGCCGCGCGTGGACCTGAGCTGGGAGCCCGAGCGCACCTGAGCGCGCGCGGGAGCGCGTGCTCAGGTCGCTAAAATCGCCGACTCCGCGTTTGGCCACGCGGGCGCGACACCCCGGCGCCCGGCACGCCGGACTGCCGCTTCGCGCGACTCGCGCCGGGCGAACCCGAAACGCGCGGCGAACCGCGAAGGCGCGTGCACGCAAGGGCGCTTGCGCCTTCCTCGAATCCATCCGCATTCCAGGCAGCTCATGGCATTGATCGTTCACAAGTACGGCGGCACTTCGATGGGCACGACCGAGCGCATTCGCAACGTGGCGAAACGGGTCGCGAAGTGGCATCACGCCGGTCACCAGATGGTGGTGGTTCCCTCCGCGATGAGCGGCGAGACGAACCGCCTGCTCGCCCTCGCGAAGGAACTCTCCCCCGATCCGAACCCGCGCGAGCTCGACATGATCGCCGCCACCGGCGAGCAGGTTTCGGTCGGCCTCCTGGCGATCGCGCTGGAGTCCGAGGGACTGCAGGCGGTGAGCTATGCCGGCTGGCAGGTGCCGATCCAGACGGATTCCGCGCACACCAAGGCGCGCATCCAGCGCATCGACGATGCGAGCGTGCGCGAGGACCTCGCCGCCGGGAAGGTCGTGATCATCACCGGCTTCCAGGGCGTGGACCCCGACGGCAACATCACGACGCTCGGGCGTGGCGGGTCGGACACGTCCGCGGTGGCGGTGGCGGCGGCCATGAAGGCCGACGAATGCCTCATCTTCACCGACGTGGATGGCGTCTACACCACCGACCCGCGCGTGGTGCCCGAAGCGCGCCGCCTGCATGCCATCAGCTTCGAGGAAATGCTCGAGATGGCGAGCCTGGGCTCCAAGGTGCTGCAGATCCGCTCGGTCGAATTCGCCGGCAAATATCGCGTGCCGCTTCGCGTGCTCTCCAGCTTCACGCCCTGGGACATTCCGATCGAGGAAGAGGCCTCGTCGGGCACGCTCATCAGCTTTGAGGAAGACGAAAAGATGGAACAGGCAGTCGTGTCGGGAATCGCCTTCAACCGCGACGAAGCGAAGGTCACCGTGATGGGCGTGCCCGACAAGCCGGGCATCGCGTACCAGATCCTGGGCGCCGTCGCCGACGCCAACATCGACGTCGACGTGATCATCCAGAACGTGTCGCACGACGGGAAGACCGACTTCTCCTTCACCGTGCCGCGCAACGATTACGCCAAGACGATCGAACTGCTCAAGAACAAGATGCCCGCGCTGGGCGCGCGGGAAGTGACGGGCGACGCGAAGATCTGCAAGGTGAGCATCGTGGGCATCGGCATGCGCAGCCACGTCGGCGTGGCCAGCCGCATGTTCCGCGCGCTGAGCGAGGAGGGGATCAACATCCAGATGATCACCACCTCCGAGATCAAGACGAGCGTCGTGATCGACGAAAAGTACATGGAGCTCGCCGTGCGCGCGCTGCACAAGGCGTTTGACCTGGATCAGCCTGCGGCATAATGGCGGCTTCCTGGCCTGGAGCGATGACCGAGAGGCCGAAGGTGCTCCCCTGCTAAGGGAGTATGCGGGCCAAAACCTGCATCGAGGGTTCGAATCCCTCTCGCTCCGCCAACGAACCCGGGCCCCTGCAATGCAGGGGCCTTTTTTCTTGGCAAGGGCTCTCGTGGCGGTCACCGCCGCAGCACGAGTGGCCCGGAGGGTGTTGGCATCGCCGTCGAGGTCAATGGCGGACCTGCATGAGCGTCACCGCAGCGTCTTGCTCATGACGACGCTGCGGTAGACCTTGCCGGGCCACTGCACGTGGCCGACAGCAGAGAAGCCGAGACGCGAGTAGAGCCGAACCAAGTGTGTGGCGGGTTCGGCTGTGTCGAGGGCCAATTCGCCGAAGCCGTGCTCTCTCGCCCAGGCTTCGCATGCGCGGATCAGGGCCAGTCCGATGCCTCGACCTTGAAGCCGGGGCTCGACCGCGAACTGGCGTAGCGTGGCGACACCATCGCGAGTGAAGTATTCGCACTCGCTTGCCGCATCAGTCGGCTTGGCCAGCACGGTGCCGGCAAGCTCGCCGCCGTACTCGGCAACAAGGCAGTGACCTCCCTCGATTCGGCGCGCCGTTGTTTCGGCTGTCTGGTCCACGGCCGTGTAGTTCAGGCCCATGGCCGCGAGATGCGCGTAGGCGCGGTGCAGCAAGCTCGTCAGATGGGCAAGGGAATCGGCGGGATCGAGTTGTCGGATGAGGAGCATGCGAGGGAGTTTAGTGACGCCAGCCGGCTCACTCGACCGAGCTCCCTTCGCTCCCGGCTACAAGTCGCGCCACGCCGCGATCGCCTCGATCTCCAGTTCCCCCGCCCGACCCTCGTAGCGCGGCGAGTGATGGAAGGGAACCATGCGCCGCGCGCGCAGCAGCCGGGCGATCTCGCCGGCCTGGCGGGCGGTGAGGTGGTTCTTGCGCAGTGCGTGCTCGCGGTCCTCGTCGAGGAACACGCACTCGATGTAGAGCACGTCCACGTCGCTCATCAGCTGCGCCAGCGCGGCGGTGTTGGCGTCCGTGAAGCGCAGGTCGGTGACGTAGCCCAGGCGCTGCGCGGGCACGGGCTCGAGGATGAGCGCTCGCAGCTCGTCCACGCGGCGCGTCATCGCGTGCTCGCCCGATCGGTCGCGCCATTCCATGCGGATCGGTGTGTCTTCGGGGGCGCCGGTGAGCACCGCGTGCTTGAGCTCGCGCAGCCAGGGGCCGCTCGTGACTTGCAGTGCAGCCAGGCGCTGCGCGGCGATGCGCACGCGCGCCTTCTCCTCGAGCGCATACGCCAGGCAGGGGATGCCGTGATCGACGAAGCGCGCCCTCACGCGAAAGCTCGCTTCCTCGTGCACCACGTCGTCGGGCGCAATGCAACGTCCGATGTCTTCGCGCTCGAAGCCGCTTCGGCTGGAGAAGCGGGCGCGCCGCACCGATCCGTCCTCGTTGCGCTCCGAGGCCTCGATCACCAGCGCGACCTCGTAGCGATGGACCACGTTCCAGGTGTAGGCGCGCAGCTTGTGCTCGACCTGCGCCACGAAGCCCGGCCCGCCGAACAGCGCCAGCCGGTCCTTGCGGCCGAGCAGCACGCGCAGCAAGGGGTCGAAGCCGCAGAAGTGGTCCATGTGCGCGTGGGTGACGAAGACATGCGACAGGCGCAGCAGCTCGCGCGGGCGCAGCCTTGCGACGTCGCCCAGGTCGAAGAGCAGGGCACGGCGTTCCTCGACGAAGGACACGAGGACGCCGGGGTCGCCAAAGGCGTCGGCGATGAGGCGGTGCTCGAACAGGGAGCGCATGCGCAGATCCTGGCACTTGGGGCGCGCGCAACGCATCCGGCGCCGATTGCTGCGCCGCACGTTTCCAAATTCCCGCGTTGGCGCAATCATCTTCCGAAGTTCGCGTTCGTCCACCTGGGGACCTGGGAGATGGGATGCACGGCGCAGGAGCTGCGATGGAGCGTGTCGATCAGGCCGCCGCGGGCCCCCTGCTTCGCGTGGACGGCGTGTGCGTGCGATTCGGCGGCATCACGGCACTGGAGGGTGTGTCCTTCGACGTGACCGCGGGGCAGATCGCCGGGCTCATCGGCCCCAATGGCGCGGGCAAGACCACGCTCTTCAATTGCCTGTCCCGGCTCTACGAGTGGGGGGAGGGACAGATCCTTTTCGATGGCCGGTCGCTGCGCGAGGTGCCCAGGCATCGCATCGCGCAGCTCGGCATCGGCCGCACGTTCCAGAACCTCGCGATGTTCGCCAGCATGAGCGTGCTGGACAACATCATGGTCGGGCGCCACTGCCGCACGTCCAGCGGCTTCCTGGCCAATGCGCTGCGCATGCCCCGGGTGGCCGTGGAAGCCGAGGAGACCGCCGAGCGCGCACGCCGCCTGGTCAGCTTCCTCGGGCTCGCTGCGGTGGCGCACCTGCCGGTGGCGCAGCTGCCCTTCGCCACTCAAAAGCGCGTCGAGCTGGCGCGCGCGCTGTCCTGCGACCCGAAGCTGCTCCTGCTCGACGAGCCCGCCAGCGGCCTGAACCACGAGGAACTCGGATCGCTCGCCCGCCTCATCCGCGAGATCCGCGATCGCCTGGGCATCACCGTGCTCCTGGTGGAGCACCACATGAGCCTCGTGATGAGCGTGTCCGACCGGGTCGTGGCCTTGAACTTCGGTCGCAAGATCGCCGACGGCACGCCGCACGAAGTGCAGCAGCATCCGCAGGTGATCCAGGCCTACCTGGGGATGGCCGCATGAGCGAACCGCTGCTGGACGTCGTGGACCTGCGCGCCGGCTACGGGCTGGTCCCGGTGCTGCAGGGCATGAGCTTCAGCCTGGCCGCGGGCTCGATCACCGCGCTCCTGGGCGCCAACGGCGCGGGCAAGACCACGACGCTGCGCGCGCTGTGCTCGATGGTGCGCACGCAGGGCGTGATCCGCTTCGCCGGCCAGCGCATCGAGGCTCGCGCGACGGAAGACATCGTGCGTCTGGGCATGGGCCACGTGCCCGAAGGCCGCGGCACCTTCCTGAACCTCAGCACCGAGGAGAACCTGCGCCTGGGGGCCTACACCCGCCGAAACAAGTCCGAGGTCGGCGACGACCTGGAGCGCATCTACGGCTACTTCCCGCTGCTCAAGGCGCGGCGGGTGCAGCAGGCCGGCACGCTCTCCGGCGGCGAGCAGCAGATGCTCGCGATCTCGCGCGCGCTCATGCTCAGGCCGAGGCTTTTGCTGCTGGACGAGCCCTCGTTCGGGCTCGCGCCGCTGATCGTGCGGGAGATCTTCCGGATCATGCGAGAGATCAACGAGCGCGAGAAGGTCGCGATCCTGCTCGTGGAGCAGAACGCGGCGCTTGCGCTCGACCTGGCCGACCACGTCCATCTCATCGAGACCGGGCGCATCGTGCTGTCGGGCACGTCCGCCCAGATGCGCGAGCACGACAGCGTGCGGCGCTCCTACCTGGGCTACTGAGGAGGCAGCGCGTGGAGTCGTTCCTGCACGAAACCTTCTCCGGGCTTGCGGCCGGCGGCATCTACGCGAGCGTGGCGCTGGCGCTCGTGATGATTCACCAGGCCACGCACCTGCTGAACTTCGCCCAGGGCGAGATGGCCATGTTCTCCACCTACATCGCCTGGAGCCTGATCAACGCGGGCATGCCGTACTGGGCAGCCTTCTTCCTCACGGTGGGCATCGCCTTCGTGATCGGCGCGTCCATCCAGCGCTTCGTGCTCGCGCGCATCCGCGGGCCTTCGGTGCTCTCGCTCGTGGTGGTGTTCATCGGGCTGCTCGTGATCTTCAACAGCCTGGCGGGCTGGATATTCACCTACACGATCAAGGTGTTCCCGAGCCCCTTCCCGAGCGAGCCGCCCTTCGGCCAGCACTACGTGTCCTCGCACGAGCTGGGCGCAACGGCGGTCACGCTCGTGGTGCTGCTGCTCCTGTTCGCGTTCTTTCGCTTCACCTCGCTCGGGCTTGCCATGCGCGCGGCGGCGCAGAACCCGGTGGCAAGCCGCCTGGTCGGGGTGCGGGTGGGGTGGATGCTGGCGCTGGGCTGGGGCCTCGCCGCGGCCATCGGCGCGGTGGCCGGGATGATGGTGGCGCCCATCGTCTACCTGGACCCGAACATGATGTCGGGCATCCTCATCTACGCCTTCGCGGCCGCGCTCATCGGCGGCATCGACAGCCCCGGCGGGGCGGTGCTCGGCGGCTTCCTGGTGGGCGTGCTGGAGAACCTTTTGGGCGCCTACGTGATCGGCAACGAGCTGAAGCTGCCGGCAGCGCTCGCGATCATCGTCGGCGTGCTCGTGGTCAGGCCCTCGGGCCTGTTCGGCAAGGTTCATGTGACGAGGGTGTGATGCGTTTGAGTGCTTCCGTCGTGGCCCCCACCGTGATCGCGCAGCGCAGTCGCAGCCGCAGCCTGCAGGCCGTGGGGCTTGCGCTGCTGCTCGTCCTCGCGCTCGCCTTGCCCTTCGTGGTGAGCAACTACCGCAGCTTCCAGTTCACGCTCGTGCTCGCCTATGCGATCGCGCTGCTCGGGCTGAACATCCTCACGGGCTACAACGGGCAGATCTCGCTCGGCCACGGCGCCTTCTATGCGATAGGCGCCTACACCGCGGCGATCCTGATGGACCGCTTCGGCGTGCCCTACTGGCTCACGGTGCCGGTGGCGGGCGTGCTGTGCCTCGCGGTGGGCTTTCTCTTCGGCCTGCCGGCGCTGCGGCTGGAAGGCCTGTACCTGGCGCTTGCGACCTTTGCGCTCGGCGTGACGCTGCCGCAACTGCTCAAGCACAAGTCCGTGGAGCACTGGACGGGCGGGGTGCAGGGCATCGTCATCGTCAAGCCCGATGCGCCTTTCGGGCTGCCGCTGAGTGCCGACCAATGGCTCTACTTCTTCACCCTGGCGGTCGCGGTGCTGATGTTCGTGCTCGCCTGGAACCTCCTGCGCGGGCGCGTGGGTCGCGCGCTCATCGCCATTCGCGATCACCCGATCGCCGCCAGCGCGATGGGCATCGACACCTCCCTGTACAAGTCGCTCGCCTTCGGCGTGAGCGCGATGTTCACGGGCGTGGGCGGCGCCCTGGGCGCGATCGCGGTGCAGTTCGTCGCGCCCGACAGCTTCTCGATCTTCCTGTCCATCACCTTCCTCGTGGGCATCGTGATCGGCGGCCTGGCCTCGATCTCGGGTGCCGCGTTCGGCGCGCTGTTCATCCAGTTCGTTCCCAACATCGCCGATCAGATCTCCAAGGCGGCGCCATGGGCCATCTATGGCGTCTTCCTCATCGGCTTCATGTTTCTGATGCCGGTCGGCATCAGCGGCGCGATCCGCATCGCCTGGGCGCGGATCCGCAGACACCGACAGGGCCGCGACGCGGCGGCCGGGCCCGGCTGACCCATGCGACGAGGAGACACTGCAATGTCCATCCAGCAACTGCTCGCCCTGGCGGGCGCAGGCATCGTCCTGGCGCTCGCCGGCCCGACCGCCCTCGCACAGAAGAAGTACGACCCGGGGGCGTCCGACACCGAGATCAAGATCGGCCAGACCATGCCCTACAGCGGCCCGGCCTCGGCCTACGGGACCATCGGCAAGGTCGAGGCCGCGTACTTCAGGAAGATCAACGAGGAGGGCGGCATCAACGGCCGCAAGATCAACTTCCAGAGCGTGGACGACGGCTACAGCCCGCCCAAGACGGTGGAGATGGTGCGCCGGCTCGTCGAGCAGGACGAGGTGCTGCTCGTCTTCCAGCCGCTGGGCACCGCGGCGAACTCGGCCATCCACAAGTACATGAATGCCAAGAAGGTGCCCCAGCTCTTCGTGGCAACCGGCGCCTCGAAGTGGGACGACCCCAAGGGCAACCCCTGGACCATGGGCTGGCAGCCCAACTACCAGACCGAGGCACGCATCTATGCGCAGCACATCCTGCGCACCCAGCCCAACGCCAAGATCGGCGTGCTCTACCAGAACGACGACTACGGCAAGGACTACCTCAAGGGCTTCAAGGAGGGTTTGGGCGCCAAGGCGAGCCTCATCGTGGCTGAGGTCACCTACGAGGTGAGCGACCCGACGGTGGACTCGCAGATCGTGCAGCTGCAGGCCTCGGGGGCGAACGTGTTCTTCAACATCGCCACGCCGAAGTTCGCCGCGCAGGCGATCCGCAAGGCCTACGACATCGGCTGGAAGCCGGTGCAGTACGTGAACAACGTCTCCGTGTCCGTCGCCTCGGTGCTTACGCCGGCGGGGCTGGAGAAGTCGGTCGGCCTGATCTCCGCGGCCTACCTGAAGGACCCGACGGACAAGCAATGGGAGAACGACGCGGCCATGAAGGAGTGGACCGCCTTCATGAAGAAGTACTACCCCGAAGGCAGCCTGACCGACAGCTCCAACGTGTACGGCTACGCGGCCGCGCAGACGCTCGTGCAGGTGCTCAGGCAGTGCGGCGACAACCTCACGCGCGAGAACGTCATGAAGCAGGCCGCGAATCTCAAGAACCTGGAGATCGGGACCCTGCTGCCGGGGATCAGGGTCGACACCGGCCCGACGGACTACGCGCCGATCTCGGCCGTCGTGATGATGAAGTTCGACGGCAAGCAGTGGGTGCTGTTCGGCGAGGTCGAGGGCAAGTAGCGGACTTCGCGGCGTGCGCTCCTTATGACCTCGACCGCTACGACGGGGCCTCCTTCGACGTCCTCGGCCGGCACATCGCGAAGCGGGCCGGCACAGGCGTCGGCGAGCGCGCCGGCCGACCACGCCATGGCGACGAACTGAGCCGTGCGCGGCCTCAGAGCATCCCGGCCTGCTGGGCCGAGGCGATGACCGCCTTCGCCAATTCTTCGAGCTGCCTGTTCAAGTCGTCCGAGGGCGGCGCGGAGGCCTTGGCGGTCCACATCAGGCGGCCGCTGGCCACGTCGGTGAGGGTGCCGTTGGCGGCATAGCCGGTCTTCACGCTGCCGGCGCCCACCGGCAGCGACACGCCGACGCCGCCCGCCGTGGCGCTGTGATAGCCGCCTCCGAAGCCGCCGAAGCCGAAGCTCATCTGGGGAGGCGGATTGGCCACCGCCGTCCCCGGGGCCACGGAGGTACTGAAGACCGCGCGGGCGCCCGCG
>Ga0105248_10000598_pt1 | contig 41101 bp, 28 predicted proteins | sample KBSS34metaG_FD_81524 | JGI IMG/M metagenome (GOLD analysis project Ga0105248, IMG submission 81524) | Switchgrass rhizosphere microbial communities from Kellogg Biological Station, Michigan, USA - KBS S3-4 metaG | ecosystem: Host-associated > Plants > Roots > Rhizosphere > Soil | place...
AGTACCGTATTGCTGTGTTCCTCAACCCAGTCGTCAATCAGGTTAGAATTGCCGAGTTTGGCCGGAAACATGATCGGCCAGAAGAGTCTCAGTATTGTGCGCTTAAATGCCTGTCTAAATGAGGCTCTCTGTCCATCCTGGTTGCAAACCATCAGTCCAACAAGCGACCAACCTGGAGTTGTCTGCCAGCGCGAACTCAAGCCCACGGCGAAATACAGTGGACAGGCCGCGATTGGAAGCAGCGACAGCATTATTGTCAAAAATACGTTTGCAAATTGCGCCAGGCCCGGCACGCTACTCGGGTCTACTCCAAACCAGGCACAAAGCGCGCTAAAGACAATGGCTCCCACTGTGGTGCCGCTGGCTATTTGCAGTATAAGCAGGGCCGCAGGAAAAAAGATCGGTATGATCGCCGATAACATAAAGATAAATGCCCCGGCCCAGCCGGCAGCAATAGCACATTCGACTATGCTGAAAAAATCATGCGATGCTCCCGGCAGCATACAGGCGATGGAGGCAACGGTCGTGCCAAATATCAAGCCACCCAATATGCTTATTACACCTACATCGGCCAGCTCCGCCGCAGTGATCAGACCGGCAGCAGGGCGCACCTTCCTCGCCTGACGCACCATCTCTAATGGATCGTCGTTTGTAATTGCCGGCAATTGTGGCGTTTTGATAAATTCAATCATGTTGTTATTTATTCGACTCCACCGACGCTAAAGCCTTCAACTCAGTGGATATATTTTGATGTTCTATTGCTGCCTCTGCCGATTTGTGCTGTGTCTGCAGGATTTGCATTTTTAACAATCGCGTACCTAACATATGCGGATTTTCGGCAATCACGCGATCGCATAATTGCAGTGCCTGATCCTGCTTGCCACAATCAGCTAATGCACGCGCTTTCATTGTTAGCAGCGGCAGGTAAAATTTACCAGTAGTAACAGAGGGCTGACGGTACCATTCTAGTCCTTTGTCTGCAAAGTAAACGGCGCGCTCCGGCACGTGTAAACGCTGGAGGGCTGTTGCCAGTAGAAGATCCAATTCTGCTGAAGAGCCCCTTCCCGCTATCGCGCTTGCAGTCGTCAGAGCCGCTTGGGGATTATTTTGGCTCAGCTGCAGTTCTGCTTTGGATACATTGTATTGATATCTCATCCAGCTTTGAGTCATCATCGGCTCGAGTATAAGAGCCATCTTGTCTGCATCTTGTCTGCGCAATGCGATATCTGCCGAAAACGCGTCCTTATCGAAATCATAGGCGGCCACCTGTTCGACTTGTTTGTCGGCTTCAGTCAGTAAATGATTTGCGTGATTAGCAAGCGCGGCATTCCATAGATCTGTTTTTTTGAGATTGTTTATATCTAGTTGATCATATTGGGCAATTAGAAATTGAACCTGAAAGCGGCGGCAATTTTCTTCGGAGCCTCCAAACTGTTTATAGCTAGCCAGGAAGCGCCTGGCGTCATCAAACCGGCCAGAATCAATGCTAGCCCAGATGGCTTTGCTGATTTGTTCGCGCCAGCTCTTTTGCGTTTGAACGGGTGCCTTTTCTAACACGGCGACAAACTTGTCATAGCTTTCAATGGCTTTTGCAAAGTCGCCTCTGTCAAAATCGACATTTGCACGCCAACAATAGTTGCTCGGCAGATCGGGATATTTAGCGATCAGATAATCGCCATACTTGAGACCTTCTGGCCGCCGTCCATAATGGAGCAACATCTGTTCTGCGCCCAGGCGACTGAAAATTGCTGTACGTCCGTCTTTTTCCAGGTCGGCAATGGAGCTTTCTGCAATTTTTGCTCGATTATCCAGTGTAGCGGAAACATTTTTGTCATTGGCGTTTAAAGGAAAATAGCTGATCAGGAAGTTTGATAGATCTCTTTCGCCGATAAGAGAAGACAAGATCACGATTGAAAGTCGGTAGCTGCCTGCTTCTTTGTTACGACCATCGCGAAAGAAAGAGTCCAGGCCGATAGAGAAAATTCCTACAATAAGTACCGCAATAACAGCGAAGCGAACTCTGATAAATAGTTCTCGTTTTTTGTAAGCGGCAAGGAATTCTTGCTCTTGTTGTTTTTTCGCGGCACGCTCTGCTAGTGGATCTTTGGCTGCGCCGGATGTACCGGAGGTACTGGATGTACTGGGTAAGGCTGCCGATCCTGGAGCAACTGTTTGGTCTCCAGGATTGGGTCTATTTGCAGTGTCGGCATCGTTGGCCACGTTGCCGTCGGTGCTACCATCATTGACCACTAGTTCAACATCAACTTTGAGTTTAGGCGGTTTTTCCATTACAGCCTCACAGCGTCCCGGTAAAGAGCTTGGCTATACCTTCGCCGGAGTACAAGGTTATAAGCTCGGCTTTGACTGCGGCAACAGAACTGCTCCGTTGAGTAGTATCGAGGCGTGTCAGGCGCCCGATAAGTTGATCGAGTTCCGGAGTGACCGCGGCAAAGGTCGATGGATGCGACTCACTCAGCGGAATAGGGTCTTTGCCGGTCAATAAAAAATGCAATGTACCGCCAAAAGCATAGAGGTCGCTCTGGGTGTTTGCATGTCCTTGCAGTTGCTCGGGGGCCATGTAAGCTTGTTTGCCGACTATGGTACCAGTCATGGTGGCGAGGAATTGATTAGAGGCGCCAAAGTCGATAATTACGATTGTTCCATCATTTTTTAGAACAATGTTTTCGGGAGTTAAATCTCGGTGAATGATTGCCGGTTCCCAGGTATGCAAATACTCCAGAGCCGCCGCAATTTGTACAGCCCAGTCTAAAACTTTTTCCTGCGGCTGCGGACCGTTCTGGCGGACAAGCTGGCGCAGATCTTGACCGGTGATGTGTTGCAAAAGCAGATATTGTTGACCGGCTTCGGCAAAGTGATCCAAAACTTGCACAACATTTGGGTGACGCAATTGTGAAAGAATCTCTGCCTCGCGCTGCAGCGCTCTCTCAGCAGCACCTTGATCTTTGACTTCCATGGCTGCGGGAACGTTTGCTTCTTTCAAAACGCGCATTTCCTTGTCACCATCTTGGACCAAATAGATGGCTGACAACCCACCGAAGGCCAGTTGACGCACTACTGTCAGTTTGCCATTTTGCAGCTTGGCGCCCGGCTCAAGGGGCACAAAAGTTGTCGACGTAAATCTGCGCCCGAGTTCGTCGTTCCACATCTCGGTGTAGCTAAGCTGACCCATGCCTTTGTTGGCATTATGCAATTCCGATTGATAATCCAACAGTGATTGTGAGCGAACACAGCCTGTCGCCCATAGCTCTATTGATAGTAGAAGCCTCTCAATTGCATGCGGATCGACGCCGGCGAGTGGTAATGAAATAGATTTGTCGGATTTGAGATGCAGCAGCAAACAGCGCTGGTTTTGGTTATCATCGCTGACCGAAGCTGCAGCCAGCCCTGACCAGCTAAGCCAGGTCTGCACATCATTAAGTCGCCCAGCTAGTAACGGCAGAGCAATGCCGTCGCGATTTACGAGCATTTCATTGGAGCAGGCCCATCGAGCTATCTGGAGCAGGGCTCCGGCGCATACCATTGCGAAGCCAATTAGGAATGCGTAAGTGATGGTTTTGGGATTGGCGCAAGCAAAGGCTGGTCCGAAAGGGCTGGCTAACAGGTATATGGTGATAAGCCCACAGACGGCAGCCAGGCAGAAGTAAGTCCGGTCGGCTATGGCCGCCAGACTGTTTAGTGTCTTTAACCGGGGCTGGTTGATAGGAATGGTCAGATCTGTTTCGGCCACTGATGACAATTCTCTCTGGCACTTAGGCTATCCCCGGGCAATCGACAGGAAGTGGGACGGCCACAAATCTACTGATCCAGGGATGTACCCCAGCCGTCATATTCCAGATTGTGCTTTACGCACAGCGTTGCAATCTTGGTTACGAACTCTTCGCTGGCGGCTTCCGTTGGTGACTGATAAATTGTAGCTTCGATGACGAAATGGTCTTCACTGTCGTCGTCGTCATCGTCGAGTCCTACATCGTCCGCATCGTCGTCGTCATCGCCCAGGCCTAGTCCTTCGCCATCGTCATCATCGTCGTCGTCAACAGTTTTTACAGAAAATCCCATTTTCTCCAGCTCGTCGCACGCGGCGATTTCGTCGCTTTCGGAAAACGCCAGTAGCGTGTGATCTATATCGCGCGCCTTGGAGTTGTCGATGCCCCTGTTGGCCAGTTCTTTGAGCAATATAGGGTTTGATTCTTTTTTGTCTTTGACAATTTCTTCAACGGTTTGTGATTGCAAAACGGTTTTTCCTTTCTGTCACCGATAGATAACTTCAACTGGAATTTCAGAATATTCTAACTGTAAGTGACCAAATGCGTATTATGGACTCTTGACCACACCGTTCCCAAGAACTGGCCAGAGTATGCGTGAGTCGGGCATTGTTTAAGCTAAAGTCCCGGTGGCGCGGATATCTATGGCCTAAACGTCGATTTCACGTGGTGTTTCGTATCCTCCAATCTACGGGTCCTTGGAGGCCGTTCCCCCTGTGTCGGAGTCAGATAAATGATGGAATTTCATGGCGATAACCCAGTTCAGCACAATGTGCACACCGTTAATGATCAGGATTCGCTGTTTCATGAGTATCTAAAGCTAGCTCGGGCCGGAGAAGTCGGTCCCGATGGCAAGCCCATTTTTGTCGACCCACCGTACAAGCCGATGCCCGAGGCTGAACTGGCTAAGCAGCTGGCCCACCAGCTCAAAGACGCCAACGATCCCAGCCAAATTTTGCCCCTGACACAGAAGCTCCTGGCTCCGATGACTAACTCTGATGAGATTGAAAATTCGCTGGACTGGTTGCAGGACAAGCTGGACAAGCGATTGGACGGCAGCCCATGGGCAGCGCATTTTAAATATTATCCCGAAAATGATCGACTGGAAGTGACGACCACCAATAAGATCGATCCGTCTAAGAGCAGCACGGTGAGCGAGCCCAGGCAGCATTTGTAGCGACAACGATGGCTGATTGCAATCGACTTTATGGATAGCAGTTTCAGGTGCCTTGCTGACCCCAGCTTTTTGAAAACGCTGTGATGCCTTGCTGTCACTCGCGCACGAGCTAAAAGCCTGATATTTACCCAGTTCTGGAACAAATTTGATCTTCGTCGGGTCTCACCCTTTGAAGCTGCATTTGACACGTTGTACGCGATTGTATCCTTTTGCGTCCACGGGGCTAGCCTCTACAGGCATTTCGATGCAAAGTCGGGCTCTTCCGCCGACCTTAGCCGGAGTATTAAAACAATCTGGCAGCTCTGTCGCTGCCAACTCAGACTAAGGTGAAAATAATGGCCATAATTTGTAAGTCCTCTGGAGCTGTGTACAGCTCCAAGCAGAGGGCTTTTATTCTTGCTCTTGGTTTGGCATGCAGTATTCCACTTACCTCTCTGGTGGCTATGGCAAATTCGCCCTGGTCGATCCAGTCGCCTCACTCGCAAGTACCTCAAATAGGCCCAACTGCCTGGCAGTTGCATTCTGCCACCCCGACTAGCCATGCTTTTTTGCGCCAGGGATTCAGTTCAGTCCAGTCTTTTCAGGCGCCTCAGCTTCCCAGCAATCATGCGATGCTGCAGCAGCATAGCGGCAACACGTTTTTTCACTCTCACAATATGTCTTCTCACTCACATCCCTCGTCTGCTGCTGTAGTCGGTGGTGGAAACCTGAATCTTGCCTCGTCGCAACTTGGTTTTCTTGCCGGCAATCTTGGAAATTTCAGCACTCTGATCATTGAAGTGGGCGGTCAACAAAAAGTAGTTGCCCTGAATACCAGACTGACCGCCGGTGAAGTAGTGGCGGCGGAACAAATTCTTACAAGTGGTGTGCAAACTATCAGACTTGCTTCCAATGGCGTGGCTACTGGCGGCACCATATCTCTCAACGGCAATCTCCTGACGGCACTGGATAATTCAGTGGGTGGGTCTATCACTTCATTGACTATTGCCCGGGGCGTGCAGGTCGTTGATAGCTTGAGCGCGCTCTCTATGGTGGGTCGCCTCAATAATTTTGGCTCAATTCTGACCGGCTCCAGTACCGCCGGCAGCACCGGCACAATCTCAGCCGGATCGATTTTTAACGCATATGGTGGCACAATTGGCTCCTATACAGGCGGTCTCAATAGTCTTTTAGCTGCTGATCCTGTCCTCAACGCCCTGACGTCTCTGACAAATAGTGGCACCATCAGTAGTGCTGGTAACCTGACAATAAACGCGCCTGCGATTTACAACGTCGGCAGTCACGGCTTCACGCCATCTATTAATGCAGCTCGAAACATCAACATAAATACTCAAAGTCTAAATAACTCCGGACTGATTGCCGCTCTCAGTGGGAACGTAAACTTGACCAGCGCTGTGGCGATGAGCATCATGGGTGCCGGCGGTACCGTACAGGCAGCCCACGGCAATATCAATATGAGTACAGTCAATGCCGATATCGACATGTATGGCGGCGACTGGATTTCACAGCAGCTCAACATCAACGCCGGCACCGGTCAAATCAATGGCGTCGTAGGTAAGGTAACGGGCATTGTTAACACCTCGGGCAATGGCGCCCATTTCTTGGCCAATACAGCCGTCTTGACGCTGGGTAACAACTGCATTGCCGGTGATCCTACTTATGTCAACGCCGGGGGTGATATCAATTTCGACAACGTCGCTAATTTCACTGCTACCGAGGATCTGGCCATTATTGCCACCGGCAATATATTGATCCCAACGGCGGGATCCGTAGTAACGATTACGGATCACGGGCACAACGTCACTCTAGTAGCGGGCGCGACAGTAAAGGTCACAGCCGGTACACCGACGACGTCGTCGATACCGTCCGGCGCAAATCAAATTGGAGTCGCCGATAAAGTCACAGTCAGTTTTACGAGTGGCACCAATAACGGCGATGTTGACCTGACTACCAATAATACAGCCGCCGGTAAAGTCATTGATACCAGTGGTATTGTCGGCACTCCCAATGGAGGCAACGTTACGATCGTCGCTATGGCACCAAATTTCACAGGCGGCAATGTTCTTGTACCGGCCATCGCTACTGGTGGCAATGGTGTCGGTTCTAACGGGAACGTCAATATTATTGCTGCTGGAAATGGCGCCACCGCCATCACCACTCCAAGCATAGTGACTACTGGCGGTTCAGGTACTCCCGGCAATGTGACACTGACTGTGGCAACCCCAACTGGATCCGTATCGTATAACAGTCATGGCGTAGCTAGTGGTTCATTCGGCAATTCCGGTATATTGACGGGCATCGGTGGGATTTCCACAAATGTCATCACTACTGGCGGTGGCAATCTAACAGTGTCTACTTTTGATGACGTTGCCCTGGGCTCAAGTGGTGGAGCAATTTCAACTAGTGGTGTGAATGCCGGTTCATCGGCCGGCACTATTATGGTTGCCGGCAATGCAATAAGCGTTGGCGGTGCGATTTCAGCTAACGGTGTGGCGGGAGCCGTGGGTGCCGCTGGTCTGGCAGGCAAGGCCGGATTGGTCGGTGGCATTGGTGGTAAGGGCGGTAACATTTCGCTCATAGCCGCTACAGGGAACGTAACCACTGCAGCTGCTGCAATTACATCTCAAGGTGGCACTGGCGGAGTCGGGGGAGCAGGTGGTGCGGCTGTCGCTAATGGTGGCGCAGGCGGTGCCGGAGGCAAGAGTGGCGCTGGTGGAAACAGTGGTTTGATAAAAATCGTCACCGGTAGTACCGGATCGATTACTTTAAATGGTGACATAAAATCAATCGGCGGTGATGCTGGAGCCACTGGCGGCGCTAGTGGAGCTGGGGGGGCAGGAACTGCCGCAGGAGGGGCCGGCGGTGCCGGTGGTGCAGGCGGAGTTGGTGGCAACTCCAACACGATTTCGATCAGTGCGGCAACAGGCACGATCACTCTGGGTGGCATCAATATTGATGCTGTCGGTGGCAAGGGTGGCAGTGGTGCCGCTGGCAGTAGTGGTGGAGCTGGTACTACGGGCAAGGGTGGTGTAGGCGGTGCGGGAGGAGCTGGTGGCGTCTCAGGAGCCGCTGGACTGATAACTATCCTCACTAGCGATAAAGCTCTCAGCGGCACAATTACTTCGACATCGGGTCCGACGATTGAATCAAGCAGCAATGCAGCCGGCGACGGCGGCAAGGGTGGTGACGGAGGCAAGGGCGTATCTGGCGGCAATGGCGGAGTGGCAGGAATTGGAGCCAGTGTCGGCAAGGCCGGCGTCATAATAATCACCGTTAAAAACAGCGCTATTAATCTCGACGCCGCCAGCACAATAAATGTTAATGCCGATGCCTCGGGTCTGGGCGCCGGCACTGGTGGAAAGGGTGGGGCTGGTGGCATTGCTACCGGTAGCGCGGGCGTCGGCGGCTCAGGTGGAGCTGGTGGAGTTGGTGGCAAAGCCATAGCTGGTGGCACAATAACTATAAATGCCGGCACCGGTCAGATCTCAACCGGTATGCTCACTGCTGTCGCCAGCGATAGCGGCGGCGGTGGTATCGGCGGAGCTGGTAACACTTCCAGTCCATTTTCGGGAGGCAAGGGTGGTAATGGTGGCAGTGGTGGAGCTGGTGCTAATGGCGGCCTGGTGACGCTGGCCGGTGATGCAAATACGATAGCTGGATTTACCGTTGACGGTTCTGTCAGCACCGGTAGTGGTGGTACTGGTGGTGCCGGTGGTGTGGGGCTGGGTAAGGGCAAGGCCGGTAGTGGCGGCAGTGGTGGTAATGCCGGAGCCGCTGGAGCCGGCGGCAAGTTTACATATACGCAAAATGTTGCCGGTACACAAAGCCTGACCATTACAAAAGCTAGTGAGGCCGACGGCACAGCCAATACTGGTGTAGGTGGAGCCGGCGTCAGCGCCGGTACAGGCATTGGTGGAGCGGGCGGCAACGGTGGGCTGGGAGCGAAAGGCGCCGGTGGTGGCATCATAACAATCAATGCCGTGAAAGCATTTACGACCAATACTCTGGATGTAGTTGGCAGCTCGGTAACCAGCATCCTTTCGGCTGATGGCGGCACTGGTAATCAAGGCGCCGGTGGTAAAGGTGGTGCGGCCAGCTCGGCCGGGGCAGGCGGCACTGTCAGTCTCAAAGCTACGGCTAGTGGCACGATTTCCGTCGCCGGTATTAGAGCCGATGGCGGCCTGAATAATGGCATGGGTGGCATTGGCGCAGCAGCAGGAGATCCTACCACTGCTGCCGGCGGTGCCGGTGGCAATAGCGGTTCAACTGGCAAAGGCGGGACAATCATAATAACTGATACCAATGCCGGTGGCAGTTTCGATGCAAACGGTGGGGCAATTACTGTCAATGGCGGTCAGCTTACTGGTGGTTCCGGTAAAGGTGGACAGGGCGGCGGCGGTTCCACTGCCGGTGGCGCAGGCGGTGCAGGTGGCAGTAATAGCGCCACCGGAGCTGGAGGAGTGCTGACGATTAATGTTGGCAAAGACATCAGTGGAGCTACAGCCAGCTATCAGGCTAACGGCGGTCAAAATAGCGCCGTCAATGGCGGCGGAATTGGTGGTACCGGCGGCGAACCGAGTGCCGGTAAGAGCGGAGCCGGTGGCAAAGGTGGCAACGGCGGATTGGGTGGCAATGGCGGCACGATGACATTTACTGTAGGTGGCCAGGCCAAGCTAAATAACTTATCTGCTTCTGGTGGCAGTGCCACTCTCGGAGGAGCAGGAGGTGCTGGTGGTGCTAGTTTTGGTACTACTTCTACAGCGGTGGGAGGCGCAGGAGGCATTGGCGGCGCCGGCGCAGCCACGGGAAAGGGTGGCTTGATCACGGTCGTCAACGGAAATAAAATAACCACAGGGACCGTGACTATAACAGGAGCTAGCGTTTCGGGCGGCTCTCTTCCCGGTACAGGCGGGGCCGGAGGCGCTGGTGGTGTAGTCAGCACGAAGGTGACCACGACTGGTAAGGGCGGCGATGGTGGCGCCGGTGGTGTCGGCGGCAAGACCGGCTTTGGTGGCAGTCTAATAGTTACAAGTAACGGCAATATAACTGTAAATGGTGCCGTAGCCAGCGCCGGTGATGGCGGTCCTGGGACAGGCGGCGCTGGTGGTGCCGGTGGAGCTGGTGGTGGTGCTGGTACGTCAGGTAGTGGCGGTAAGGGTGGTGCTGGTGGTCTTGGCGGTACGACAGGCGATGGTGGCAAAATTGCCTTAACTTCGACTGCTACTGCCGGCACAGTAACAATCGATACTCCAACGGCCAATGGTGGCAACACCGCTGGTACCGGAGGCAAGGGTGGTGCAGGCGGCGCTGTCTCTACCGCAGGCACAGGTGGTAGCGCCGGTGTCGGTGGTGCTGGTGGTAAGACCGGCAATGGCGGTATCGTCACCATTTCTGCTGGAGGGACCATTACAGGTACCTCACCAGCTGCCGATGGTGGTGACACAGGCGGCACTGGCGGGCAGGGTGGTGCCGGTGGTGCAGTAGGCACATCGGGCAAGGTCGCTGGTCAGAATGGCGCTGCTGGTGGTGCTGGAGGCGCAACGGGGATCGGAGGCACAATCACTCTAACCACGACGAAATCTGGCGGTACCATCACAACTACTTCTCCCACAGCTAACGGCGGCAATACCGCTGGTACTGGTGGCGCTGGCGGAGCCGGAGCCGCTATCGGTACGAACGGTACTGGAGGCAAGGGCGGCATCGGTGGTGTCGGCGGACTGACTGGTAACGGCGGCATTCTGACTATGAAAGATGTCGGCACTATAACCACTTCCTCTCCTTCAACCAATGGTGGTAACACTGCCGGAACGGGTGGAGCCGGCGGCGCCGGCGGCGGTGTCGGTACGAACGGTACGGGCGGCATAGGCGGAGTAGGCGGCGTCGGTGGCCTGACCGGTATTGGTGGGACGCTTTCCTTGACCTCAACTTTAGCTGCGGGAACCATCACAACTACTTCTCCCACAAGTAATGGCGGAAACACCGCCGGCACCGGTGGTCAGGGCGGAGCCGGTGGCGCCGGTGGTACAGCGACGGGTAATGGTGGCAATGCCGGTTTCGGCGGTGTCGGCGGCAAGACAGGTAACGGCGGCAACATAGTCTTCTCAACGCCGGGCACACTTACAGTCAGTACACCAACTGCCAACGGTGGTAATACCGGCGGCACAGGTGGTGCCGGTGGCGCTGGTGGTGCGACTGGAGCCTCAGGTGTCGGTGGTGCAGGTGGGAATGGTGGAGACGGTGGCTCGACTGGTAACGGTGGCAAGATCAAATCTAAGGCGCCAAATGCCGGCAGTCTGGCAGTTAACGGCGGTGTCACTCCCGGAGCTGGTGGCGGCGGCGGGGCCGGTGGCGGCGGTGGTACCGTGGGCGCACCTGGTGCTGTCGGCAAAAATGGCACAACCGGTGCTGTCGGGGTAATCACGGCCTGATTGTAGGGGCGGCACGCAGGTGTATGCCGATGCGTGCCGCTCTATTTGTACTGGTCATACCATGTCGGAATGTGCAATCGTGAGCTTGAGAGCGAAACAAATAGCGGTGCGATCTCCACGTTTTTGAACAAACTGCGCATACGGAGAAATTCAAATTCGAGCGAATCGATCTCGTCTTTCATGGCAAAGGTTTCGGCATTTTCTTCGATAAATTTCTGTGCGTTGTCTCTCTCCCAGCCTTGCTCTACAAGAGCTTCAACTAGCTTTGGTTTGAAGGCCTCGACTTTGGTCATACCGCAGTCGTTATGCCCTACCGTCGCGATATGTTTGACACCATTCGCCAGGATGTAAGCTAACGCAAATTCCGATCCGGGGATATTTGAGATGCGACCACCTGCGGTGCGGATCATGTAGGCGAAGTTGGCTGGGACCTGTGGCGCAAAGCGGAACTCAATGCACGAAACCAATAACAGCTTCGGAGCATCACCACTTTCAGTTTCAATCGGTTTATTGAAGTTGTGAGCTGAAATAAACTCGTCAATAGGGGTGCCCTGCCAACGTTCGGGCATGTCCTTTGGGCCAAGTATAGGATTTAGTCTGGTGTTGAATTTAAATGAGCGAGTGGCACTCAAATGTTCGTTGTTTCTTCCGGGCATCAAAATTCCTTGCTACGGTAGTTTCGTTGTAACTTTATGCTTAGGCGCTAGTCTTTCAGCGGATCAGAAGGTAGCGCTTTTACTGAATTCGTATATTTCAGAGAATCGTCCGCTTGCGGTTGGTTCGAATGCCCAGACTTCAAGGGATCGATAGGGAACTTCTTGATCTCGCTCGTATACTTCAAAGGATCGACAGGCAAAGGCTTAATTGCGCTTGTGTATTTCAAAGGATCGACTGGCGATGTTCGGGGTGCCTTCGACGCTCTTAGCGGATCTACCGCCACGTTCCCCGACGCGCACTCGGTCGTATTGATCTCTGTCACAACTTTTTGAATAGCGGCGCAGATCTGATCGAGCGGAAGATCATCACCGTCATTACCAAATGGATCTTCAATTGCTTCGGCAATCAACTCAAGACCAATCATGAAATAGGAGCCAATCAGAACGATGGGTAGGCTAAACCAGACGTCCAGCTGCGGACCAACGTACCAGGGCAGGATAACCAAGTTGAGCGCAATTCCTTGCCTCATAAATGCTCTGTACGATACGGGCAAGGGCGACGACTTGATTCTCTCGCACGCACCGGAGATATCCATAAAGGCTTTCAGATGCGGATCGAGGATCTGCATCATGTATTCGCTGATCAGGTCGCGTTGTCGCCAGAGTCCCACTGTTTCGAACATACTGAGGGCCACTTGAGAGGGCAGGTGGTATTGCGCCGGAATCATCGAGATAGGCTTAATTCCAGGCAGATCTTTAGTTGGTCTGGCATCGCGCAGGTGATGTTTGAGCGAGAATGCAAAGGATACGATTTGCTCTGTGAGCTTTTGTTTCTCCTCGGGTGGCACGTTGACATAGGCCTGCACTTTTAAGGACAGATTACGGGATTCATTGACGAGCTGCCCCCAGAGTCTCCGGCCTTCCCACCAGCGTTCGTATGCAGAGTTGGTACGGAACACCAGCAAAAGACCGAACACAGCGCTGATGTAACCAGCGTTGCTCGATTCTTTCAATATTTGTTGTGGCATTCCATTTTCAAATAGCCAGCTTACGAATGCATCGTAGATAGCCATCATCAGAAGGAAGAACAGTAGCCTTTTGAACACAGGAATTTTGTGCATCCGAGTAAGAGGGTGCACAAAAATGGAAATCGTCTTGTTAAAACCTCTTGCTGTCTCAATAGTTTGAGACGGCAGGTTTGACAACGTCGACGAATGTAGACCGCGCGATTTTTCCGGGTGCTGCTCGGACATGCCCGACACCGATTCCTATGAACTATTAGCCAGCTTGGATTAGATGCAATTTTACCCTTTTGGCCAGCATAGGGTATTAATCCAATTAAACCATGAACTCTGCTGTGTAGCACATCTTAAGGCGCAAGATTCGCGCATGCATGACTTGCCCGTGGTAGATTACCTGTATAGGCACCGAGGTCACGCAGGCCATGACTTTTGCTCCAGGTCACTACTATAGTAAAAGATGGCTTGGACTAGCGATTGCGATTGTTGTGCTGGCGGCGGTTGCGTATGCGGCGTTGCAATTAAGCAAAACGGTTGTGCAGGATTCTGATTCTCCCTTGGTACGCGAGCAAACCCTTGCAAAAGAGGTTCTGAAGCTGCGCGGAGATGGTAGCAAGCGATTGAAATTGGCTTCTGCTCTGGCTGAGCTCTCTATGCTGCATGGGGACGCCAATTATTTGTGGTGCTGCCACAATCCGGATCCAAGTCTGCCAAGGAAGAGTGCGCAGCAAGAAGCTCGAGAAGCTGTGAAATTAGTTGACCCTTCTGACCGAAGTTCTCAGGCTTATTTTGATACACGACGAGCATTGTGCTTCGCTCTTAACCTGAGGGGGCAGCACGGATGGAGATTACTCGTACCTTTGCTGGACGGAAAGTGGAGCGATCTGAATAAAGCCCAGATCTATGAAGATCTTGCCGGTTTGAACCGGGGTACGGTGGGCTTGTCCTCTGAAGATTGCGCCATGAGGGCATTAGAGCTTAGAGTCAAATCTGCCGGGCCTCATAGTTTGGAGGTGGCTGATAGTTTGGTCTCTGTTGGATCGATGTGCCCTGCTCGCAAACCATTGCCGGAGACATTGCGCCAACAGCTCCAACTACCTCAAATTGTCCTTGTGCCCGGCGATGAAATCGGGAACTACAACAAAACTAGATTGTTGTACTTCGAACGTGCGGCTCAGATCCAGGAGGATATTCTCGGAAGCTTCAGTCTTCAACTGGCTCATACACTCAGTTGTATGGGAGAAAATGAGCAGTTGAGAGCGATCCAAATTTTTGAGAAGCGGCTCGGTCCGACTTGTTCAAATGTTCAGCTTGGCTATGCGAGGCTTTCTCGAGAGGCTAAGGATCCGGTCAAGGCCGATGAGTACATGCGTCGATTCGAATTGCTGCAGGGACTGCAAATGGCCGGCGATGATCCTGTTAAACAAGTCTATCTGCGGTGGAAAAGTGGACTGTCCGAGAAGCAACGCACTGACAGGCAGGATGCTGTTACTAAAGTTGTTCAAGCGTTTGGTGTAAAAATGCCTGATTTTCACAAGGTGGAAGTCAGATGTGGTGCTGTAGGTCACTCCCTTGATACGAAGAAATTAGGCATGCAGGGATTTGATAGGCTTTATGCGGGGTGGACAACCGGTCTGGATTCTGAGCTGTTGTTCGATCAGCTATTTCTGGACGGCTGGGGCAGCAATCGTAGTTTCCGTATGCGGTTACCAACGTGGGGCTGGGACGCTAATAAGTTCGAAGTTGTCGCTCCAGGCCGTTTCCGTTTCCGACAGGAGGGCATCCCGGAACAAGGCTCTGAAGAAATGGAATACAAATGGACAGGCAAGACATTTGTACTTGTTGACGGCAAGCCTGGTCCGCATGATGCGGCGGTGGTGCAAGGAGCAATTGATGATGCAGTCGACGGCATTGGTTACTACGGCATCCGAGGTCACCACGCAGCAAGCACATCGGTTGTAAAAACCGCGCTTCAACGAGCTGACGCTGCGGCTTTCGCTCTCTATAAAAAGGGCGATGCCCGCAGTGCTGCTGAGCGATTGAAGGCCATGTTTGAATTGACCTCTGACCTTGTGATGGAGTCCTCCACCGGTGCTTCCATCGATGCTGTGGACTCCGATTGCAAAGACGATGTGCAGAAATGGACACGTGCATGGTCGTACAAAGGGCCGCGTTTTTCTATCGATTTGACTGCCGCGGATTGGGATCCATGGTTGCAAAACTATGAGAAATACCGCGCTGCTATCGGAACCTCAAACTAAAAGACTGCCGATTGGTCGTCGATCGTCCGCCAGAAATTGCGCACGGCTGGTGCCCTGTCGGTGTTCATGACATTATTGTAGAAGCTTCCGTTTGGCGCAGTGCCGTCAACCCAGACCAAACCTCCTATTGGTTTTCCTGTTGTCGATTGAGGCTGGGATAGCGTGTTAAAGGTATCCGCTGCAATTGCCGGATCCTGCACTCCGACTTCTTCGGCGATGACCGGCATTCCCTTGTCTTGAATGGCGTTCAATCCGGCTGTATTGTATGTCCCTGGTGTTGATTCGTAATTGTGAATTGCAGCTACTACATTGCCGTAGGATTTCAGCGCATCGACGTTATTGTAGATGAAGCTCTGACTCTGATAGTTGGGAGCGAACGCGGCCTGTCCCCACTCGGAATCATCAACAAACTTTATCGGATTAGCATTGGGATTGACGCTTCTGGCACCTTCGTTTACGGCCGCGAGCAGGGTCTCTGTGTTGGAGAGTAGCTGCGCATTGTTAGCGTCTCCACTTGCGCCCTGTTCATTGGCTACGTTAAAGCCGACATTGGGATTATTGGCGTAGAGTGCCGCAGATGTTCTCAGTGCTTGCGCCGCCTGTGCTGTTTCATCGGCTGAGTAGACTCCTCCGGTGGCACCATACATGGAGGCGTCGCTCATTGCGGAGATATCCACAAACATTCCGGCGTCAAGCGCGGCTTTCACTTCTTGATTAAATGCGTTGTCCGGACCGCCCTCCAGGTCCGCCGCTGTTCCCATCAGTCTGATTGTGTTTGCGCCGTCAGCGGCCAGTGCGCCTAAGCTGCCGGTCAATTCGTTATGTTCTGTCGAAGATGTGTCATTGATGCCGGTCATAATAAATGGTTTGCCGTCTGGGCCTATTATTTGGTTGCCTTCAACGTGGTAAGTACCCTTAGCGCCAGGATCTGTTGTAGAAGAGCTGCTGGTGCCGTTGTCGCCGGTAGTGGCAGGAGTGGTGGCGGTGGTGTCGGTGGAACCGGTCGGAGTAGTGGTGCCGTTGTCGCCGGTAGTGGCAGGAGTGGTGGAGGTGGTGTCGGTGGAACCAGCCGGAGTAGTGGTGCTGTTGTCGCCGGTAGTGGCAGGTGTGGTGGTATCCGTAGAGTTGGTGGTTCTGCCTGCGCTGTCACCAAACTGTTGTTCAAACTCGGTGGTCAATTTCTGAATTTGCTTGGTAAGTTGCTCTATTTGAGTCTGTAATTGTTGTTCCAGGGCTGTGCCTGAATCGGTCGGTTGGTGCTGGTCTGTTTGCCCCTGATGTCCGTGTCGGCGATGGTCGCCTTGACCGTGATGCTGATCCCCAGCGCCACAGTGTGAGTCCGAGAAAGGATTACTAAACTCGATTTGACCCGATGCGGCAGTATTAGAGTCTTCTCTTGATGCAGTCTTGAAAGCGGACTGCACGTCATTTTGATTGGTCATGTCTACTAATGGTGGCGAAGCGGTTTGATCTGAAGTTGGTTGTTGCTGACACTTGTCGTTGGCAAATTGTCCTGAACCCAATGTAGACATTGCAGACCCCCTGGTTGTATTCAAATTACGGTGCCCATGTGATAGTTAGCGCGCGTGCAGAAGTTTCGGCAAGCGAAAGGACGACAAAACCGATAGTAGAGGGCGTTTCTGACTCTGAGTTGACATGGGGCATCGCATTGATAATTAAATCGCCTGTTGCCAACGTATATCGAGGCTAGTGTAAGTCTGGTCTCGGGTAAACTGTAGTTGCGAAGGCATAGTCAGGGAGTCTCAGTTCGATGCAAATTGTGAAAATCACTGCGGCGATGCTGATTGCGACTGTTGCTGGCGGTGCCGCCCTGGCTGGCGAAGAAAGTCATGGTCGTGCAGCCAAAGGCGGCGGCTCTCATAAGTCTGGCCAACGCGACGACGATGACGACAAACCGTGGATGCACACGATTCCCATTAACCAGAGGAGTCGATACGGGCTGCCGCTGGGCATGCTGAACTACGCTGTGCTTTCTGATAACCCTGCGAAAGTAATTCAACTGTTATCCAGGGCACCGCACCGGCCGGGCGATGAAGCTGAGCGCAAAATGTGGCAGGCCTGCGTACTGGCCCTTCAGAAGAGATTTGAGCAGGCTGATGAAGCGTTCATGCAATTGAAGAACTGGCATGAGTTTCCCTGTTCAGTTAAAAACCTTATGGCTCGTAGTTACGCAGAAGATCAAAAATACAATGAGGCGATAGAGATTCTCACTCAGGTTTTGGCAACAGAACCCAGTCCTGATGCTTATATCGAGCGTGCCGGCTGTTACGCTTCGGGGAACAAACTTTTGGAAGCGGCTCACGACTATGAGCGTGCTTCGCGTATGACTAAATTTAGCGAACGCACGTATCTTGTAAGGGGCGCGAGTCTATTGGTTAAAATAGGACGTACCCAGGAGGCGCTTGGGTATGTCGAGCGTGCGGAAAAGAGCCGTCGAGACACTCCTAGCCCTGCGCTTCATATGGTTAAAGCAGATTGCTATATTAAGATGGGAGAGCGACAGAAGGCAATTGATTGTCTGATCTTGGCTGAGGAAGCCGCGTCTAAGGGTAAGTCGCGTTTCGGCTCTGACACTGATGTGATGTTGCCTACAATATTGGTATCCCGAGCTAAGCTTTACAGAGAGCTGGGTAAAATAGATCTGGCAAAGAAAGACAGACAAAAACTGGATTCTATGACCAATACTCTCATTGATGATATCGGCGCCAAATCCGACCTGAAGAAATTTCGGAAGTGAGGATAGACAAGCTAAGGCTTCCTGAACTTCAACAGAAAATCAGACACAGTTCGCGACGTATCGAAAGTCGGATCTGAATGGCGATCTATTTTTGAGATGCTCTGTATCAGATCGGGATCTGGCACGGCATTCCAGCCGTCATTGCCGCCGTCCCATGCATGTTGTCCGCCTTCAGTGCCGTTCGCTGTTTTGTGAGCATGACGCACGATCTGCATGACCGGTGCGGCACCACCAGCGTACGTTGTCGTGTCTTGATTCAGCGATTTCGTCCGGGTGATCTGATTATTACCCTCGGCTTGAGCCCAGAGCGCTGCCTGCTGGAGCGGCTGTGACTCACCTATGCGCGAAACCGTCGTCAACATCCATCCTTTTACCGGGATGCCGCCTTCGCCTATTCCACGGCCGCCTGAGATGGGTAAGACATTGTCGTCATCGCCCAGCACAGAAATCATCGCCGTCGGATCATTTGCGCGGGGCTTGGGATCGCTGTCTAGAACAGTGCCGTGAATGCTAGCCACGCCGGCAAATGTATTCGGCATTTCGTGAGCAATATATTGAGAGGCTTGGCCGCCTTCGGAGAAACCTGCGAGATACAACTTGTGCGGGTCGGTTCGCACCTCAGCTTCCACGCGTGACTTCACGTCTTTGATGTATTTGAGATCGTCGTAGGTCGGGTCTTTGTCGGTGAGAGTGCCATGATCCAGGTTCCAGCTGTTTTCTTTATACAACCCCAACGAGCCTGGGAATGTTTGCGGCAAGGCCTGCACGTAGACAACGGCAAAGCCCTTCTCGTCGGCTATTTTGTTCATCTGCGAATATTCCTGCATCTGCGCGGCGCTCTCCGTCAGGCCGTGAAGCATATAAATCACAGGCAGGGGTTTAGAGCCGTCGTATCCTTTCGGCACGTGGACATCAAACTGCCGCGTTTTGCCATCCAATTGGAATTCTTGGTGATGGTCGCCTGGTTTAAGTTGTGGCCTGTCGGTGCTCTTTCTGCCGCCGGAGATGAGGGAAAGCTCTGGCAAGCGGAAGGCGCCGAGCTTATTGTCACCAGTGAGATTGAATGTTGGGAGCTCGCCTTGCTGTCGTCCCTGCGCCGCATCCCGTAGCAGATTGAGCACGTCCAGGCCGGTGTTGGCCGCGTGCACTTTCATGTCGGGTGCGTCGTGGAGGCGGGTCTCTGCCATGAAACGAGGGTCCTTTAGTAAGCTCGTTTCATCATAAAAGACGAATGTGGCCGAATAATGGCAGGGACATTAAGTGGTCTTTGCCAGTTTTGCAGCGGTTGCAAAATTGTATACATGGTATACAATGTTTACATGGGAACTCGAGAACCTACCCAGTTCACAGCCTCAGCATTTAACCATGGTATCAGCGAGCGCCAAATTCGAGAGGTACTCGCGAGTGATTCAGGGGAAGATTTTGAGCTGGAGAAGATGCAAATGGAGATCTGTGCGAAATGATTGTCGGCTACGACATGTCCGGCCGTTTAATTGAGATCGGAATTTGCTATGAAAGTAACGAGAATGAGAATATCAGCATTAGAGTTTTTCATGCATGGAAGGCGCGAGACCAATGGCAAAGAAAGTACAACGAAAGAAAGCAGAACCGGGGACTGGTGTAGATTTGAGCCGACCTAAATCTACAGGAAAACCACACCGTACGCCTAAAATGGAAAATGCTTTGCAGCTTGCTAGGTCCGAATCTCAAGAATTTGTATCGGGCGTCCTTTCTTTTAGATTGGAGCAAGAACTGCTAGAGCAACTAATGAAGCAGGCAAATTTGCTTGGATTGAGTGCCGGTCAATTGGCTAGGTCGTGGATAGTTGAGCGCTTAAACCAACCAAAAGTGTCAGGTTTCAGTGCAGAACAAAACGATCAGATTGCACTCATGGTTCAAGAGATTGCAGAGAAAACTTTTAGCGACATGTACACAAAAGCCACTGCACTTAAAACTGCGGAATTGAAAGAGAAAAGACCTTGATTATTCTCTAACGTCACATGCGGCCAGACAACGTTTGAGTAAACTGCTTTGTTGGCTTTGGTTCCTCGTCCGAGGAACTCCACCTTCGAAGCGCTCGCTACACGATTAACGCTCGATTAACGCAGGGCCGTTAATGTCGCTGCTGTACCAACTTCCCCTTTTCTTTGCAGGTGAGCCAATGACTAAAAGTTCAGACAATATGTGCGAAGGCGTAGATAAAGTAGCGCCTCAAGTAGCTCCATGGAAGGACCTTATTCCGGAATTTTGGTCTGCTGGTGCCTTCAGTATTCTCCATCCCAGGAAGGATGGCTTGACCGAACAGCAAACGAAGGATGCTCTTCAAATTGAAAAGGACATCTTATCGGCCAACCTTCCGCAACTGACAATAGACATGCGCGCTCATGCCGGTCACGGCGAAGAGATTAAGCCTGTAATGGAAAAAGTGATTCACGACCTGCGAGCGAAGGGCATCTTAGTCGGTTACAGTGCCGGCAAGATGATGTGGGGCGATGAGCATAAGATGCACAGTGAAGGTTATTTGGAAATAGTTGATAGAAAGGGAAGGAGAGAATTAGAAGTCGGCACCGATCCCAAGCTAGGGGTATCAGTCGAACCGATGAAAAAGTTGGATGACGGCTCGTTGAGCGCTTGCCGAGGCTATTTTGGAGGCTATATTGATCCCGCTGATACCTTGCGTGCCATTGCTGGAAAAACCCATAAAGCTAGTACGGATTTTATGACTTGTAGGTAACCATCGCAATCCGATCTGGCTTTGAGGCGTGGCCGGCGGAGACGCCACTAGTCAAGCGGCGTAGTGGTTAATTGAGAATCTAGATTGACATCAATGAGTCACTTTCTGTTTGTCTTTATTGAGAATATTCGCAGATATTGTAGATGTTAGGCGGCGGCTGATTTTTTTTATTTGGTAAGTAGTCTCACTCGGCAATGCTTGTTTTTGGCTGGAGAGGAAAGCCTTTTGGCGACGGCATTTACGTACTGGCCTTCATTTACAATCTCTTGACGATTCGGATGTCAGTCAATTTCGGAGTATTGCAGATTAGATGCGCATAATTGATCTTCCGCTCCTCAAATAGTAACGTTTACTCATTCAGTTGTTGAGAATAGTTCTCAGCACATGGCAAGTTCATTGCGGATCAGTGGCAATGCCTGGATAGCCCCATTCGTCGGGCTTGGCTTTTAAAACAGTTCTATTTATCGGTTGAGGAGATTCAAAATGAAAACTCGTGGTCGTAGTAAGCGTGGTCAGAGCATGGTCGAGTACGCACTCGGAATCGGATGCGTAGCTGCTGTATCTATGTTGGTAATGGGTGGCCTTGGTCACGCAGCGGCTGACATTATGAATAGCGTTCTCACCTCTATTAATGATTCTGATGATCAGGTTCAAGATCCCGGCACCATCTTTAAAGGTGGTCTCAAGGGCACACAGCCGTGGAAGCTTCAGTAAGGCTGAGAAAATTAAGGTATGCGCAAGGGCAGTCGATGGTCGAATTTGCCCTTGCGACGCCCTTTTTGCTCTTGCTTTTTGTGGGCATCCTCTATTTTGGACGCTATTTTCTAATCAGTCAGATCTTGCTCTATGCCGCTCAAGAGGGCGCAAAGGTTGCTTCGCGCACACCTAATCTAAACGATCCCGACGTTCGCGATTCATTGCGCGGATTTGCTTCTGGTGGCGTTAGCAGCAATACGAATTCACCTATCTATGCGTCACTGGCGGCAGCCAAATTACTTTCTCTAGGCAACTCCGGAGATTTGCCCCCGACTGCTAAGGTGGAAATCCTGCCCTGGGATAGCGACGGTTCCGCAGGTGACAATTCACTGCCGCCTGGAACTGTCGGTGTGCGCATCGACTATCCGATGCAGCTGATGGGCAATCCGTTCAAGGGGCCGAGCCAGAGCGTAAACATCGCTATGAGCATGAAGGGAAGCAATCCGCCGGTTAAATTTCTCAATTTTACAATCACACAGCGGGCTGTATCTTCGCAAGAAATTTACCAGGCTGAAAACTAGGAGATACAGAATGGCAACCTTGACGGCACCTGATGTGGTACCAGTTTTGTCCAGAGAGCGCGGTTTCTCTCAAGCTAAGCTAACACGCAAGGGCAGCAGCCCTAATCCTATTGTTCTTTTTGCTATAGCGGTCGTCGTATTGTTGGTTGTAGCCGGTATGTGGCGCGCCTCTCAAAACAACAGCGGCGTGGAAAAGACAATCACGATAGTGGCTGCGGGTAAGGATCTTCCGGCCGGCACGAGAATTGGCTTCACCTCCGTGCACTTTATGCAGATCCCCAAGCGCTATTACTCCCCTTCTATGGCGCTGTCGCCAGTCAATTTTATTGGTCGTATGACAAAGACCTACATCCCAATGGGCGAGCCAATCCAAGACACTATGTTGTTCAAGGATGCCGGCGGATTGGCGGCAACTCTAGAAAATGATGAACGTGCCATCACCCTTCAGCTCAGTGATGATTCGCAGGTTGGTCACTACATAACTCAAGGCGATCGTGTCGATGTCCTTGTCGTTTCCAGCAAAGGCGACAAGAAGTACACAAAGACAATTTGTCAAAACATAGATGTATTGATGTGCGTCCCAAAAGACCAGACCTTGTCGAAAGGCGGGCGCTCAGAGCAAAACAGCGTCACTTTGGCTCTTGGATCACATCAAGCGGAAGTTGTAAGTGAGGCGGCTGAGGTTGGGAAGATTCGACTGGTACTGCGCAATCACTTAGGCCGCATACAGAAGCACTTGTTTGGTGCCGATCCTGCTGACTTGCTTCCGTCGTCTGCCTTCACTGAAACTCATGCGGTTACGACTCCTGCTACGACTCCTGTCCTGCCTACGCCGGACCTGATCCCGCCGCCACCGCTACCAGCGGTGTCCAATACAAACATTATGGGCGCGCTTCCACAGCCGGTTCAACAGCCGTTGCAATGGTTTGTTGAAGTCATTTCCGGCAGCAAGAAGGAGACTTATGCCTTCCCGCAGAAGTAGCCGAAAGGCATTTCTGACAATGCTTGACCTGCGTCGCAATCGACGCGGGTCTATCGCTCCTTTTGTGGCGCTGGCTATTTTGTTTATTGTGGGGATGATGGCTATTACATTCGATCTTTCACGAGATCTTCAGTGTGTCCGTCAGCTGGAATTTGCCGCCGAACGAGCTGCCATGTACGGCTTGTCGCAAAGTACTGATGCCGATACCTCCGTCACTCAGCTCCAAAACAATATCTCTTCTGCTATTCACAATGCCACGCTTTGGAATTCTGCATACGCAGGACCGTCAAACCCCGCCGACAAAACTCAGTGGAGTAAACCTGTTGTTGCAGACGACGTGCAGTTTGTGCCAAACCCTGCCAACAGTAGTGATCCTAACGACGTCTTTGTTCAAGTCACGGTCGGTCGCCGCGGTCCCGACTCACTGACTAGATTTTTTGTCCCCATGCTCTATGCTCCAAAAATGCTGCAGGGCGGAATCGTTCCTGATACCGCCCGTCATGCCAATATTAAACGGGTTATGGAAGTTGTTTCGCAACCTGCCTCAAGAATTGGGCCTGGTCCGGAGCGCGGCACGCTGACCAGTCCACCTGCTGGTTGGGCAACCTTTCCGCTTGCCCTTAGTAACACCCAGTTCAGAGCTGCTTGCAATGTAGCCAACAATCAGACGACCTATACCGTTGATTTCGTCAGCTCCAGTAATCCAAGTGTTTTAAGCGGTCATATTGCCGGCTGCCTGACCAATGTTACGGCCACGGGTGACAATCTTCAGTATTACGGTGACGGGCAAGGTGCGGTCGCTTACGCTCAGCTGGATCAGTCATTACAGTATTTTCGTGATGCCGCTGTGGGTAATACTCTCGCACCAGGCGTAGTTGAGAGAGGGAGCAAATTGGCGGCCTACGATCCGGCCAGTGTCACTTTTAAGCAACAGCAAAGCCAGATATTCAAAGACTTAAATGCCCTTGTAACCAGCCAACCACTCCATACATTCATTGTCCCGGTTATTGCTCAAAATCCGAACTTTAATGGTGGCACCATCAACACGGTAGTTGGATTTGCGCGTTTGCAGCTGGTTAGTTTTACTAACAATGGCGGCGCGTTCAGTGCTGTCGTCAAATTGAAAGAGTCGGTGTCGGTCAGAAACGCATCGTGCGCTAACGGTCTGGCCTGCATTCCGCCGGTGACGCAAGCACTTATGGCGGCGCCCGTGGCTCCTTTCGCCACGCGAGTGGTCGATGTCCAGACGCAGGGAATGACCGCTCTTCCTCACGGTTTGGCCATGGCTCCTTCTTTGTCTCCGCGCTGGAGTCTGGGGTATAAGCCATGAGCATCATCGGAGTTTTGGGCAGCAAAGGTGGCGTTGGCGCAACCACGTTCGCTATTAATCTTTCTACCGCACTCTCGCTTCTGAGCAAGAGTGGTTCGGTTGTTCTGGTTGATGCCAATTTTCAGCAACCCGATGTGGCATTGATGCTGGCTGCTAAAACTGATTATTCGCTCATTGATCTGCTGCAAAAGCCGGCAATCGAACGTAAAGTCTTCGAGGCCTGCTCGATGCGAATTGCTGACAGCAACGATTTGAGAATTTTATCGGCTCCTCTGGACGGTAGCGCGCAGGGCCGCACGAACCTGACTGAGGTGGCGACGCGTCTCCCTCAACTGGCGAATTTCGCCGATTTGATTCTCATAGATTTGCCAAAGAATTTAGATCGCCACCTCGTCACCACCCTTGATGCTTGTGATTATGTCGTCCTTGTCGCTGAAGCAACCGTCGCTTCAATCGCAGCGACCAGACGATTGGTAGCCATATGCGCTGAGCTTGGCTACCCGCAGGAGAAAATTCTTGTGGTCGCCAATCGATGCGGGGGCAAGCTGAAGTTTGTCGAGCAGCAGCTTTTTATGAGCTTTGACGGCATGTCTATTTTCGCTGTTCCCAACGCATATCTGCTTAATGAAACGTGCGCCATCGAAGGTGTGCCCATGGTAATTAACCATGCCAAAGACAAATATTCAAAGGCTATAAAAACATTCGCCTTGCAGCTGCAAATGCTGACTGCCAAGGTGCCTGCCGCTACTGTGAGTTAGGAGACTGATATGTCCAACCTGCGCGAGTTGCTATTTAGAGAAGATGAAACTGGTGTGACCGGAGCTACGGCAGCGGCTGCTGCTGTTAAGTCCAAATCCGGCATATCCGGTCAATCTTACCTATCTTCCCAGTCTTCCCGATCTTCCCAATCCACGCAGTCCACCCAAAGTACGACAACCGGAATGTCTTTACGTGGTGGCTTGCTCAAGCCGAAACTCGAGAATAATGCTTCCGAATCTGAATCGCATCGTCTTTACCAGAACCTTAAAACGAAGGTCCATAACAGATTAATCGAAAATCTGGACATCGAAGCTCTAATGAAATTAGAGGGCCATGATGCTCTTGAGGAAGCGATTGAAAGAACGGTGCACGTTCTCCTGGACGAAGAACATATGCCTTTGTCGAACGAAGAGAGGCACGGCATTGCCAAGGATGTGCTTTATGAAACAATTGGATTAGGACCGCTGGAGCCACTTCTGGCAGATTCAGATGTGAATGACATTCTCGTTAATGGAGCCAGGAGTGTATGGGTTGATCGTAACGGCAAGTTGACCGAAACGGACATTCGCTTCAAGGACGACACGCATCTTTTGCATGTGATCAATAGAATTGTGGCTCGCATAGGCCGCCGTGTCGATGAGTCGTCACCGATTGTGGACGCCCGCTTGCCTGATGGCTCCCGCGTCAACGCTATTATCCCGCCCCTGTCTATTGACGGACCAATTCTTTCGATCCGACGTTTCAGGCCTACCCCGTTTAGTTTTGAAGATCTGATTGCCAAAAACACTCTCTCTGAAAGTATGGCTCAATATTTGCAGATGTCTGTGAAAGCGCGCTTGAACATTCTCATTTCCGGCGGTACTTCAGCCGGTAAAACAACACTTTTAAACGTTGTCTCCGCGCAGATTTCCGATGAAGAGCGCATCGTCACCATTGAAGATACCGCCGAGCTGAGATTGCAGCAGCGGCACGTCATTCGCCTTGAATCGCGTCCGGCAAATATTGAAGGACAGGGCTCTATTTCTCAAAGAGACCTGGTTAAAAATGCCTTGCGCATGCGCCCTGATCGTATTGTCGTCGGTGAAGTGCGTGGCCCGGAAGCGCTCGATATGTTGCAAGCGATGAACACCGGGCATGAGGGTTCATTGACTACGGTGCACGCCAACTCTGCCCGCGATGCATTAAGCCGTCTGGAAACGCTCGTTTTGCTGGCCGGTGTGGACCTTTCTCAGCGGAGCATTCGAGAGCAGATTGGATCTGCTTTTGATCTTGTCGTGCAAATCAAACGCATGTCCGATGGTGCCAGAAAAGTAGTAAGCATTACTGAGATAACCGGCATTCAGGAAGGCGTAATCAGTATGCAAGAAATCTTTGATTTCCGGCAGGAAGGCCTTGATGCAAACGGCAAAGTTCTGGGCTCGCATGTGGCTTGCGGCATTCGCCCATTTTTGGAGTCTAAATTTAGAGATGCCGGGATAGAATTGCCCCAGGAGTTGTTTATGGCTCGTGAAGAGGTCGCCGCTGAGGTATGAGTGGAATGACTGGAATGACTGCTGAGATAGTAATTGCTTTGCTTCTATTTTCAGTTTGCGCTGGAGTGCTTTTCACCAGACAGACTGTTTTGAAGCGACGCAAAGAGCAGTTGGCCCAGCGCTTGTCTCCCTGGCTCAATAAGGTACCGGCAGCGGCAAAGGATCAACCGGATACTCTGATTAAGGAACGAGCACTTGATGGACTCTTTTCCTTTGTGGCACCCTCTCGAGCTCGGCAAAGACTGGAGATGTTGTTCAGGCAAGCAGGAGTGCAAGGCGGTACTTCCTCTTTTATCGGCTTAACCGCCTTGTTTTTTCTTCTGCCACTTGGGGGCGCCGCCTATTTCGATCTCAATTACTTGCTTGGAATCGCGCTGGGTAGCCTGCTCGCCAGTCTCCCTCTGATTGCACTATTAATGAAGCGTAGTGCCTTCCGGCGCAAGTTTACACAGCAGTTGCCGGACGCTATGGATTTGATGGTCTCAGTCCTTCGTAGCGGGCACAGTATTCCTCAAGCTGTTAAAACCGTGGCAGAGGAAGTCGCCGCGCCTTGCGGGGCTGAGTTTAAGGAAGTGCTTCACCGTATGAATCTTGGCCAACCGATCTCAGAGGCCATTTCTTATTCCTGCGAGAAATTCGAATCGTATGAGTTGGATTTGATCCGCAGAGCAATAGCCATCCAAAATGAAGTTGGCGGCAGTTTGGCCGAGCTCCTGGACAAGACCAACAGCACTTTGCGCCAGCGTTTGAGGCTTGTGCGTCAGGTGTCTATTCTGACTGCGCAAAGCCGACTGACTGCCATTATTGTCGGACTGCTTCCGATCTTCGTTGTGGCAGGATTGCAGTTTATCAGTCCTGGTTATCTGGACCCTCTTATACAAACCCAACTTGGTGTCACACTTCTGGGTGTGGCGGTATTTTTGCAAATTTCTGGGCTTCTGGTAATGAAAAAAATGTCTACTCTGAAGGTGTAACTTGCCATTAAGCGCACTACTCGAATATCCTGAATTCATTGTTGCAGCTGCAATTTGCTTGGTTGCCACCATCTTTGCCTTTCGCCAGGGCAACGCGGCTTTTTATTTACCCGGCTGGTTGACCGAACCTGCCGCTCAGGTGCTGGGGGCAATGCCCGCCAAGTATGTAAGTTGGCTTATGACCCGCCAAAATTGGTGCGGATGGCGCTCGAACTCTGCCTTTGGCACACTGGCTGCGCTGAAGATTTATACACCTGTGCTTTTCTCATTGACTGCGCTATTTCTTCCTTCGCAATACGCTTTTCTTATTGTTCTTGTTTGTTTCTTTGCACCGGATATGGTGCTAAACGTTTATGCCAGGCGCCGGCAGCGTGAAATTAAGGAGACCCTGCCTCAGGCTCTGGACCTGATGGTTTTGTGCGTCGATGCCGGTCTGGGTCTAGATTCGACATTACAGCGAATTTCATCAGAAAAATCTGTGGTGGCCAAAGCTCTTAACGACGAGCTTCTCACCCTTGGTCGCGATGTCCTTTTGGGAATGGAGCGCGAACGCGCATATCAGGAGCTTTATAACCGCACTGGCGTCGAGGAATTAAAGGCTTTTGGTTCTGCCTTAAATCAATCTGCCAAGCTTGGTTTGAGCATCGCCAAAACGCTCCGCTCACAAGCTGAGTTTTTGCGCTTGAAATTGAGTCAGAAAGCCGAAGAAAAGGCCGCTAAGCTGCCCGTTTACATGGCCTTTCCCCTTTGGTTTTTCATCATGCCGGCGCTACTGGTGGTAGTTATGGCACCATCCTTGATCAAGTTCTTTGAGCAAAGCGGACTCTAGCTAGATTAGCCCGGGTTAGCCGGGTTAGCCGGGGTTGCCCGCGGTTCCGGGACTATTTTTTACAGTAATCGGGCTTGTCGGTATGCCCGTCAACGTGGCCGAGCCACCTTTGCCACCCGAACCTCCTGCACCGGCCTTACCGCCGATGCCATTGCTGCCTATAGCCCCGCCGTCACCGGCAAACTGACTGTTGACGTTGACTATGCCGGCTGAAACAGTGAGCGAGCCTGCTGCACCGGTGGATAATTTGATTTTGCCACCGTTGGCGCTGGCACCACCCTTGCCGCCGCTGCCGTTTGTCGCCGCCGAGTCACCGGCATTACCACCTGCTCCACCTGTACTGCCGGGCAGTACACCAACGACTGCACTTTTGGCATTGCCGCCGTTGGCCGTGGGAGGGAGTATCGCGTTGCTGGATGATATGGTGAAAGTGCCTGGAGTCGAAATTGTTATGGATCCACCGGTGCCAGTGGCACCGCCATTGCCACCGTTGCCACCATTACCGGCTTTACCGTTTTTGTCTTTGGCGCCGCCGGCACCACCGGCTCCGCCCAGTCCAAATCCAACAACACTACTTGTGCTTGTGTTTCCACCACTTGCGGCCGGTGCGTCAGCTTGGATGTTGCCACCGCCACTCGATATGGTCACACTGCCACCAGCTCCGCCGGCACCGCCGGCGCCACCTTTGCCGCCAGCACCGCCGTTGCCGCCACCGGTGGTGCCAGAGTCACTTCCTTTGCCGCCGCCGCCGCCGGAACCCGGGTTGGAGCCACCGGATGCATCGAAGTCGTTGACTGTCATGTTGCCCAGTCCGGAAACTTTGGCTGTAAATGTGCCGCCTTTGCCTGAAGCTGCTGCGGCACCACCGGCACCGCCGGCAGCACCGCTAGCCGATGATGTTGCCGAAGTGATGCTCAAGTTGTCGCCGCCGTCGCCACCCTTGCCCGCTGAGCCTGATATGCCGCCTTTGAGCAGGCCTTGGCCGCCGGCTGCGTTAAGACTTATGGCATCTGTACCAGGTGCCGAGCTGGTTTTTGCAGTGAATGTCATCGCGCCGCCTGCACCACCGGCGCCACCAGCCCCACCATTGCCCCCAGCGCCCGCCTTTCCGCTAACTGCTCCGCCGCCGTTACCACCAGCGCCGCCTACACCAAGTACGGAGCCGCCAATAACATTAAAGCCGCTGCCCGAAATATCGAGGGGTGAGCTGATTGTGATTTTGCCGCCCGCTCCACCTGCCAGCGTTGAACCACCGGCACCACCGGCTCCTCCGCCTTTACCGCCAATAGCTCCGAGACCACCATCACCAGCACTGAGAGTGACGTTACCGCCGACTGCGCTGAGTTGATTGACGGTGATTTTACCGTTGGCCCCGGCCGTGAATGTTATTGTGCCGCCGGCACCGCCTTTACCTGTGCTTCCGCCATTGCCGCCCTTCGCCCCTAACGGTGAGGTTATTGAGGCATTAACGTTGGTGATTGCTGTGCCGCCTTTTCCACCAGTTGCTCCGGTGGCATTGTCGCTACCTCCGTTGGCGCTCATTCCCAGCGCAGTAGTTTTGATACCACCAGCGGTTGCAGTCATGGTGATTTTACCGCCGGCTCCGCCCGAGGCATGATTGCCGCCATTACCACCGGCTCCCAGGTAACCATCGCCGCCGTTAGCACCAGGCGCTGCGGTAACTGAGCTGCCATCCGCCGTCACTCCGGCGTCTATGAGAATTGCGTTGGCCGGGCTGGCCGCCGCGGTTTTGAATGTAATTGATCCGCCGGCTGCTCCGGCTCCGGCGCCACCGCCATTGCCACCGACTCCGCCGGAGATGCCTGCAGTGCCGGCATTGCCGCCTTTGCCGGCTTTGTCTGATAGCGAGGCGTCCACGTTACTGCTGTTGGATATCTCGGTCAAATCGATAGCGCCAGTTGTTGCCGTGGCTGTAATTTTGCCGCCCGCCCCTGCTGCTCCCGAGTTGCCACCGGCGCCGCCGTTACCGGCTGCTCCCGACTTTCCGCCATCGCCGCCCTGTCCGCCGTTGCCTCCGAGGCCGACATTTAGAGAGCCATGGGCGCTGAAGGATTCGATGCTTATAGATCTGCCGTTGAGTGTGATATTACCGCCTGCTGCAGAAGCAGAGGCTGCCCCGCCCTTACCGCCGGCACCGCCTGCGCCAGTGCCGTTGCCATTTCCGCCAGTGTTCCCGCTCTTCCCGGACGATGAATTGCTGCCGTCTGCTAATAACTGTCCGACGAACAAATTGCCACTGCCCGCGTTTATTGTGATGCTGCCGCCGGCTGAAGCTTTACCTCCGTTGCCGCCATTGCCGCCTGCGCCGCCGCTACCGGCGAAGAATGAGTTGCCGCCGATACCGCCCTGGCCACCAGGTGCGGATGCTCCGGTGGAGCTCAAGTAGTCGACAGAGACCACACTGTTACTCGATTTGAGATTGATCACACCGTTGTTGGTTTTGATGGTTACAGTGCCGCCTTTGCCATAGTTGCCGCCAACACCGCCCGAACCTGCCGCACCACCTTTAGTGGCATCGCCGCCGTTACCACCATTGCCGGCTGCGCCTCCATTGTTACTGGCTGCTCCGATATTGAGTGCCGCGCTTGAATTGATATCGCCGCCCAGGGTAGTGATCACGACGCTGCCACCGTTTACCGAGCTGCCGCCCGCACCACCTACACCTCCGATGCCGGCTGTGCCGGTGCTTCCGCCACTTTTACCATTGCCTCCATTAGTTCCGGCCCCGCCGCTTCCGGCTGATGCGAGAATAGAAGTCGCCGTGCTGTTTGCCAGCGTGATTGTGCCGGTGCCACTGTTGACGTTGATCGTCGCGGCCGCGCCGCCCAGACCACCGATACCGCCGGCGCCACCATTGCCGCCGTTGCCCGTTGAAGCGCCTCCAATACCGCCGTCAGATGCAGCGCCTGCGTCGCCGCCGTTGCCACCGGAAGCGGTCAGGCCGCTATCAAGTGTAATCGCCGCTATGCCCGTGGTAGAAATTGTAATCGCGGCCGCGCCGCCGCCAACACCGCCCTTGCCCCCGGCACCACCCTTGCCGCCGTTGCCTGTGGACATTGGTCCCGGTCCGGCTAATCCTGCACTACCGCCGTTACCGGCGCCTCCACCGAGGCTGCTGACCGACATGCCTCCGGCTGTGGTGATACTGCCACCGGCGGAGCTTGTGATCTTGACCACTCCTGCCAATCCTCCGGCACCGCCTATGCCACCGGCACCTCCCGCACCACCATTACCAGTGACGAGCTTAGATCGATCGGCTCCATTGCCGCCTAGGCCGCCATCTTTGCCGCTGCCACCCTGCGCTAGGATGGAGCCTTTGATCGATATTGGACCGGTAGTTGATGTAATAGTTATGGTCCCAGCAGCGCCACCGGCACCGCCGATGCCACCAGCACCGCCGTCGCCGTTCGGATTGTTCTGAGCATTGCCGGCCAATCCACCATCGCCGCCTTTGGAAGTAATTGTGTCGGCACCGGCAAGACTGCTGAAGCCTCCGGTCGTGGATGTGAACGTTATATTTCCGCCCTTGCCTCCGGTGCCCCCATTGCCGCCCGGCTTACCGGAGGGATTGGTCGAGAGGCCGTCTATACCTATTTGCCCGTTGGCTTGCACTTGTCCGCCGACATTGATAGTGGTGCCGCTGACAGTGATATTACCGGCATTGGCCGCGGGCACCCCACCAGTAGTAGTCGTCGCTCCGCCGGCACCACCAAGATTGACCGTACCAGTACTCTGGATGGTGAAATTACCGCCGTTGGTGGTTGTGTTGAGCGTGGAGACATCCCCAAGTGTAGATGCTGAAAACGCACCGCCACCAGTTGATATTGATTTTAAGCTGATGCCGCCGGCGACAAGCGCTCCGGGCTTGAGTGAATTGGTCGATATGGCACCGGTTTTGTCAAAAGCAATCGCTCCAGTGGGTGTTGCCGCTGCGAAAGTGACGGCACCGCCGCCTTTGCCGGTAGCTGTAATTGGGCCTGTGGTTATAGTTGTAGCACCTGTGCCGCCCGCTATTAATGTCACATTCCCGGCAGTTCCGAGCCCCGATGAAGAATTGATCGTTACGGCATTATTTGTATCGATTGTGCCGCCGGTTTTGGACGTTGTGCCTACATAAGCCACCATCAATATATCGCCGCCATTGCCTCCGACACCTGCACCGCTAGTGTTGATTTTAGTAATCGCACTTGTGCCGACCAGGTCAATTATGCCGCCGATGCTACTAGCTCCAGTCACGTTGACGCCGGTCTTCGCTGGAGTGGCCGTCTTGTTTGGCGCGAAGTCCGCTCCGGCAATGAGATTGAGCTGGCCACCGCTGCCGGCGCCGTTGCTGGTATCGAGACCGGTGTTACCGGCTGCACTTGTTATGTCGCCCCCGGCTACAAGAGTGAGGGGCTGGCCACCAGTAGTGGTATTGACACTGAATGGACCATCAAGGACGATATTGCCGGTATTGGTGAACACCGGGTCGTCGGATGCGTTGATTGTCCCTAAATGCAAATTGTCGGTTGAGGCGTTGATATGGACGCAGCTGCCGGAGGCATTCACAATACCGCTCACGCTGTCCATCCATGTATAGACACTGCCCGTGCCGGCGTTGAAGTTCAGGTTTTGCGATAGGAAGTTGCCGCCGTTCACAACGGTGTCGCCGTTGCCGCTGTCAAAATTGATGTTGTTCTGGGCTTGCATGGTGCCGCCGGAACCATTGAAATTGATAGCGCTGCCGGCAACGTTGATGTTGCCGGTAAGGGCAGCGATAAGGCCTGCATTGGTCAAATCGTGTGTATTGATGTTGACGTTTTGACCAGCCGTGATTGAGGCTGTCTGTGTTTGTGCCCCGCCACCACTATGCCCGGCTACGTTATAAACGACAGGGGCGGTTAAAGTCAGATTACCTGCGCTGGCGATGGTGCCGTTGTTTGTTATAGAGTTGAGTGCAGCGAGTATTACATCTGCACCGAAGAGATTTCCGTTGCCGCCATTGCCACCGCCGTTGGTGCCGGCGCTATTTGCATCAAACGAGGAGATGACACCACCGTATGCATTGTGAATGCTGCTCGCGGCAATTGTATCCGCCTGGCCGCTGCTGGCCGCCGCAGTATAAATAGACCCGTAGTTGTTCAGTCGTCCGGCCAGAGATAGATTGCTCAAACTGTCCACCACCTGCACACCACGAGCAATTGTCAGAGATCCGACAGTGCCGCCCCCGGAGCCGTTGCCTAGAGCGCTGATCAGAGCGCTGTCGAGATTGACCGTGCCGCCGACAGCCGCTCCAGCGGCGTTCAGTTTGATCGTTTGCGTGCCGCTGGTCATCACTTGCTGTGCTGCCACATATTCAGCGCCGGTGAGTTTCGTATTGAGTGCGACCAGCTCCTGACGACCACCTACATCGATAACTAGATTGGTGAAATTGCCAAGATTTCCCGCCAGGAAATTCATGCGGCCGGAGGCTAAATTTACGTCCACGCCTGTATTCTGCGCTAAGGCGGCGGCGCTGTGCACAGATTGATGACTGTGGAAAAGTTGATTGACCGCGTGCACCACTGTCTGAGCGCTGTGAGCGGAACTGCCGTTTTGTACCAACTGCGAAGCTTGGGATGAGAGGCTGCTGTGCTGCACTCCGGCGTTAAAGGCTCCGTGCCCCTGGAAGCCAGGAGTGGCGTTGAAAACTGGGTTCGTACCGGGGTGCGACTGCCAGTTGTTCATGGGCGCTGAACTATCCCCGTGCGCCATTGCCAGCGGCGAGCTGAGCGGCAGACTACAGGCCATTCCAAGGAGCAAGCTGAAAGCTTTCAATCTGGTTTTGGATGCATTTCTATTTTGAATAAATGTTTTAACCATTTGTCCTCGACTGTTTGAGCCCTTGGAAAGGCGTGGGAGTCCGGCAGCCGGAGTTTTTCCGCCATATGCTGCCGGTTGGTGGACAGATTGTATCCAATACCGGTCTTCAACTTAATTAAATTGCCGGAGTGACTGCAGACCTTTAGTCTGTGGGTTCAAATAGTTCGCGATTACGCGGGCCAGCTGAGGGAATTACTTCGACGCCGGGCAGTAGCCTCTTGATTTTTACTTTGTCTTGGGCTGAAACTGTGACATACAGGCGCGTCAAATGCTTGCAGCGGCGTAAAATGACCAGATCAGTCAATTTGACGGGAGGACTATGACCGCCGATGGAGAGTGAGTACAGCGCCGGCAGTTGTGTTAGATCAGTCAGGGTTTCCTTGCTGGCTGTAATGCCGTCAAGATAAACTATGGCAAGTTTGGGAAAGCGCTTGAGTAGCGGAACTGCCCTGGAAGTCAGGTCGCACTCGTTGAGCGCCACCTCCTTGAGATCGGGCATAAGCGGTAGATTTTTCAACCCTTCATCGCCTAAGTGATTGGACGAGGCTTTGAGATTTTTCAGCTTATGCAGGTTCTTTAGATGTTTGACGCCCTTTGCTGTCATGCCGCAGTGGATAACTTCCAGAGTCGTCAATTCAGGCATGCTCTCTAAAAATGCAAATGAGTCGTCAGTTAATTTATTGTGGTTGATGGCAAGCGAACGCAATTCGCTTAATGAGCGCATTCCGACCGCATCTGCTGGGGTAAAGTTGGATGCCGATAGATCAAGAAAATTGAGATTTCTCAGGTTGCAGATTGCTTTCATTGTCTTGCTGCCGGCTTCGCACATTTGAATGTCGAGAAAATGCAAATTAGTCAACTGGCCCAGCAATTGCATTTTGTCGTCGTTCAGTTCAAATCCACGGCCGTCGTTGCTTAAGTCCAGTGCAACTAAATTTGGGTCTTGCAATTGCGCCAGCAGCGGCAGATGAGCTGTGGCATAAAAATTGGCTTCCAGTTTTAGCTGCACGTCAACGGGCACTGTTACTTTACCGCAGGCCTCTCCCATGCTTCCGCTTTTGGCAAAGTCACCCGTTTGATCTATTCGGCCGCAGGTCAATTTGCCCAGACTGACGGGAGAGTGAAAGTCGACAAATTTGAAATTGCCATGTGCCAAAGATCGCGTGATACCAATCAAAAGCAAGATTGGTATCGCCAGTACGAGCGGCCGCCATAACGGCAGCCTGTGCGCATGGGGCAATTGCAGCTGCGCCTTTTTCGGTGGTGCAAAAGTATCAGAAGTGAGCGATTCTACCAAGGGGACGCCTAAACAGTTGTCATTATTGTCTATGTCATTAGCTCGCGATCTGCGCACCATGCCCTGATGCCTTGGCCGCTGCGCCGCCTGCTTCCTGCGCCTTTCTATCGGCTTCGTTGATCATAGCTTCGACAAATCCGACAAACAAAGGATGCGCTTTGTCCGGTCTGCTCTTCAGTTCGGGGTGGAATTGGCAGGCGACGAAATAGGGATGGTCAGGCAGTTCTATCACTTCTACCAGGCGCTCGTCGGGCGAGAGTCCCGAGAAAATCATGCCGTTTTTGGCCAGCTCCGGTCGCAGGTTATTGTTCACTTCGTAACGGTGACGGTGACGCTCGCTGATTTCGGCGGTGCCATATACGCGCGCCGCGATTGATCCGGCTTTGAGATTGCAGGGATATTTACCCAGTCGCATGGTGCCGCCCTTGTGGGTGACGTTGTGCTGATCGGGCATCAAATCTATTACAGGGAAGGCCGAGTGCGGGGCAAACTCGGTGGAGTTTGCGTCGGGCATCTTCGCTACATTGCGGGCAAACTCAATCACCGCTGTTTGCATACCCAGGCACAGTCCAAGATACGGCACTTTGTGAGTACGGGCATATGTGGCGGCTGCAATTTTGCCTTCAATGCCGCGGTCGCCGAAGCCACCGGGCACCAGCACACCATCTACGTCTTGGAAGTATTCTTTAGTGCCGTTCTTCTCGACGTCTTCCGAAAGCACCCACTTGATGTTGACCTGCGCTCCCAGCTTGGCTCCGGCGTGCTTGAGCGACTCCACTACTGAGATGTAAGCATCGGAGAGCATTACATATTTGCCGGCGATGGCAACGGTTACCTGTCTGCTTGGACGCTTGATGCGATCGACAAGTTCTTTCCACTCGGTCAGATCCGGCGCAAGGTTGGGCAAGTGTAATTTTTCCAGAACGCGCTCGGCCAGGCCTTCCTGTTCCATAAAGAGAGGTACTTCGTAGAGGTGTTGCACGTCTTTGCACTGAATGACGCAATTGAGATCGACGTCGGTAAAGAGCGAAAGCTTTTCTCTAATCGAAGAAGCGATATTGCGCTCGGTGCGGCAGACCAGAATATCCGGCTGAATACCCTTGCTTCTCAGGGTATCAACACTGTGCTGCGTCGGCTTGGTTTTGAGTTCGTTAGTGGTTTTGAGATTTGGGATCATGGTCACATGGATGTAGCAGACGTTATCGCGGCCTACATCTTTGCGTATCTGCCTGATGGCCTCGCAGAAAATCAGCGACTCAATGTCGCCTACCGTGCCGCCCACTTCCACGATGATCACATCGGCTTTGGACTGCGCCGCGCCTTTTTTGAGGAAGCTTTTGATTTCATTTGTAACGTGCGGGATCATCTGCACGGTGCCGCCTAGATAGTCGCCCTTGCGCTCTTTCTCCAGGACGCTTTGATAAATGCGTCCGGCGGTGATGTTGTTCATCTTGCTCAGGTCGACATTGATGAAGCGCTCGTAGTGCCCCAGGTCCAGGTCGGTCTCGGCGCCGTCTTCGGTGACGAACACTTCACCGTGTTGGTATGGGCTCATGGTGCCCGGGTCTACGTTCAGGTAAGGGTCAAGTTTGACGATGCTGCAGCTCAACTGTCTGGCACGCAATAAGCGCCCCAGTGATGCTGCCACAATCCCTTTGCCCAGTGAAGAGACGACCCCACCAGTGACGAATACAAATCTGGTGCTCATATCTTCTCCTTCAATTCCCTGATCGACATAGTTACCCTGGTCACGTGCTTCACCTTAAAAAATATCCACATTTTAGAGGAGGGGGAGCTTCACCGACTTTCAGCGCTCCTCCTACTTCTATTATGTGGGTCATTGATGCTACTCCCCTATCCGTGGCACTCGAAAGAAGGAGCCTTCCTTTACGGGGGCACCCTCCATCAGTTCTTCACGAGAGGCGATTTGTGTTACCCGGTCTTCCCGCATGACGTTGACCACGGGAATTGGATGGGACATGGGCTCAACTCCGTCTGTGTTGACTTTGTTGAGCTCGTCGAAGTAGCCAATGATCTTGTCGAGCTGGTCGGTAAACTGCGTGCATTCATCCTCGGTCAGGCTGAGCCTGGCCAGAGTTGCAACGTGTTTTACGTCTTTGACCGTGATCATGTTAGCTTCTTTAACGCTAGCCTTATCCAGGCAGTCGGAATAACATTCTGGTATTCTCGCAGAAAGACCGGCCGGTGTGAACACTTGATTCTTGAGTTAGTTATCCTTTTCGGCACACTTTTACTCACACTGACGCTAATTGTTGCCAGTTCGGAGCTCTTTACAAATGGCATTGAATGGCTGGGCCAGCGCCTTCACCTTTCGGAAGGGGTGGTCGGCTCGGTTCTGGCGGCCGTTGGTACTGCATTGCCCGAAACCCTTATCCCTATTGTGGCGCTGGTCTTTTTTGGCCAGGAGCACGGGGCCGAAGTAGGCGTCGGCGCCATCACCGGCGCGCCCTTTATGCTCAGCAGTCTCACTCTAGGGCTGTGCGGATTGACCTGCATGCTGTGCACTAGAAGCGGTAGGCGGGAGCCCGGACTGAGGGTAAAAGGGGCGGTAATCAAGCGAGATTTGAAGTTTTTCATTGTTGCCTACGGCCTGGCGCTGGCAGCGAGCTTCCTCCCCAGCGACCCGGAGATGAAAATCTGGCGCTATCTGATTGCTGCCGGATTGCTTCTTATCTATCCGTACTATTTATATAAATCTTTTCGCCATGAGGGCGAGGTCGGCGAGGAGCCGGAGCAATTGTATATATCCCGGGCCCTTTCCCCTGTTTTTGATTTTGGCTCTTTGAAGTTGCGCCTGATCATCCCTCAGGTTGTTTTTGGTCTTATTGGTATCACTGTTGGTGCGTATATTTTTGTCCATTACATACAGTTGCTTGCCAATCACATGCACGTGCCGCCTCTCTTGCTGTCGTTGATAGTTTCTCCCATAGCCACTGAAGCGCCAGAAAAAATCAATAGCATAATATGGCTGCGTAAAAGGAAAGACACTCTGGCAATTGGTAATGTCACCGGCGCGCTGGTCTTTCAGAGTTGTTTCCCTGTGGCGTTTGGCGTGGCTTTCACGGCCTGGACACTGGATCTTGGCACACTGATGACGGGCATAGTGGCGTTGCTGTCTGCTACTACTTATTGGTTGTTGCTAAAAATGGACAGGCTCAAGCCGCAGTATTTAGTGTGCGGGATGCTTGTTTATGTGGGCACAATCGCGGCGATAATTGCGATGCAGTTGCATAATAAGTCTGCGCTTTAAGGCGGCGATAGTATGAATTTCTCCCACTTTGGCCTGCCGTTGCTGTTGTTCTTGGCCTTATGCTGCGCCGTATCAGATACAAGCGCAGAAGAAGAGAAAACCGCTAGCGTCGTTTATGCCGTCAAACAAATTCATAATGGAAAGACTATCAAAAAGTCGGATGTTGCAGTCAAATCAGTTCCTGCCAGCTCTCTGCCACCCAGGCTTTTGCTGCACAAAGAAGCCGATATGACCAAGGTGGAATCATTTTATGAAGCTTGCGTCTCGGAGGTAGTTGGACGCGTTAGTAAGGGTATTCGTAAAGGGCAAATCTTATATTTTAACTGGCCCGGTTTTCGCGGTCCCACTGTTGTACTTGCTATTAGAGATATCGCTCCTGGATCGGTGATTGAGCGCAACTCAGTGGAAGAACACGACATCAATCCAAACGATATTTCTCCTGCTGCTGCTGAAGGTTTTTGGGATGTTGTCGGTAAAAAATCGAATGGAATTAAGAAAGGTCAGATTGTCACATGGGTGCGAGGAGAGAGCGGATTTCGGTCAGGTGAAGTTCTCGGCCCCTTGCAAGGCAAGCCCTATGCCTCTGCCGTCAGAGAAATTCGCAAGGGTGCCCTAATAACTAGAGATGATTTTGAGACAGGAAGTATGCGTTATCGGCGTTGGTCACCTGGTGATGTGGATTCTTTTGTTGAAGATCCTGAAGGATTTGAGGCTATCTGGCCAATTCAAAAGGGCCAAATAATCACCAAGAAAGATGTCAAAAAATAACCGCACCTGAACAAGAGACAATTCATTAAGTGTTGGCAGGTCGCAAACACGGTCGCTCTACTTAGCTATTGTTGAAGAATGAGTAATTCATTCATACCTCGTTTGCTGGAAAGGCTGGGCCCCAATAGGGCACTTTTGGCATCGGTTTTCCTTACAACAGTGGTTTTTGCCCCTCAGCTTGGAGTCAAAGAATGTAAGCGTTATCTTACGCAGTCAGATATGGAAAAACCGCTCGTGCGGAAGTTACGCGGACTGTTTCACTTGTTCTTTGCTCCGGCACAATTAATACTCATGATTGGATTCGGTCAAATCACACAAGCCTTCATCGAAATGCGTCTGCCTAAATCTGTTCTGGCCCTGGTGCATATGGTGGCCAATTACTTCTTTGTCTTTGTCTGGATGCTTCCCTTGCTACTTGTGGCGGTTCCGATTGTTTTCTTGGTTTGTTGGAATCACAGCGCGCAAGTAGAGACACTCGTGGACAGTAGTCTACCTGCGCTGCTTATTCCACTCGGATGTCTTGTTCGCCAATACTGGTGGCATCTTGTGGAGAAAAATGTGCCGGCTATGGACGACGTGAAACCCTGGCCTGTTAACAAGTTTCGCCTGGGCGCTCTTTTGTTTTCTTTGTCTCTAGCGTTTTTATTTGCCGTCGTATCGGTCCCACTGACGTTAAAAGTCGCTGTGTATGTGGCCGAAATTATTGTGATTCTGCCGATATTCGTTATCGCTGATTTTCAGATAAAGGAAAACACAAGTGGGATATGGCCATAGTTGTCCATCGCGCACGGCCACACGTCCAGGTTTTTACCTGGCCTGCAGACCTACCTTGGGCCCACTATTTGATTTCTGATTATTCTCTGGAGAAAGGCTCTGCAAGCCTATTGAAATGGCTGACATAAGCAAGAAGCCGAGGATAAAATAGACAACTGACATGATCACTTTTTGTCTTTTCTTTCTGTCTTGTGCCAGGGGGGCGTGCTTAACTTTCACGCCTTTGCCTACTTTTATCAGGTCTGCTTCCAGCTCCTGCATGGTCTGATATCTGTCTGCCGGAGCTTTTTCCATGGCTTTGTAGATAACCCTGCTCAGAGGTTCAGGTACTTTTAGCTCGGCCGGCAATTTGGGAATCTCATTACTTACATGTTGGTAAATGATGTCCACGGCGCAGCCCTGGTCAAAAGGCGGAGTGCCGGTGAGGGCAAACCACATGACGCAACCCAGCGAATAGACGTCGGAGCGCTGGTCTACGGGCATGGCACGGCCCTGTTCGGGACTCATAAAAAGGGGCGTCCCTACTATTACTCCAGACTGTGTGACGCCCTCAGGGTGGGACGAGGCGCCGTCTACTTCTCGTTTGGCAATACCGAAGTCCACTAGATGCACTACCATGCTGCCATCCGTG
>Ga0105248_10000599_pt1 | contig 41068 bp, 32 predicted proteins | sample KBSS34metaG_FD_81524 | JGI IMG/M metagenome (GOLD analysis project Ga0105248, IMG submission 81524) | Switchgrass rhizosphere microbial communities from Kellogg Biological Station, Michigan, USA - KBS S3-4 metaG | ecosystem: Host-associated > Plants > Roots > Rhizosphere > Soil | place...
CCCACCACTTCGCCGGGACCGAACAGATTCGGCCCGAGCACCGCCCCGATCGTGGTGGACCAGACCACGATCGACAGATCGCGGGCGCGGAACCTCGGGCTGGCCAGGTCGGTTGCGGCGAACCGCGCCTGCAGGTTGGCCGCAGAACCGACCCCGAGCATGGCAAGGGCAAGAAGCAGAAGAGCGAAAGACCCGACCGAGGCCGCGGTGATCGCGAGCGCGGCTCCGCAGGCCGCCACCACGGCTCCCGCGGCGAGCGACCTCCGCCGTCCGCGCGCCTGCGCCAGGCGGGCCAACGGGACGGCCACGAGCGCCGCACCCAGCGTGCTCATGGTGGCCGCCATCCCTGACCACGCGTTCGAGCCGGACAGGTGCGCCGCCAGCAGGGCTCCGAGCGACAGCGTCGCCCCCAAGCCGATACCGCCCAGCACTTGCCCAGCGATCAGGATGCCGATGACCCGCCGCTGCAAAACGCGGTGAGCGTAGCCCTCGGGCGTCGCCTGCTCGGGGTCCTGTTGGGTCACCCGCCTATTGTGTCGCCGCGGCGGAAGCTACGCGTCAACCAATTCGCGGTTGCCGGCCTCCGTGCGCACCGCGCGGTTGACCGCCGAGACCACCGCCTTCAGGGATGCCGTCGAGATGTCGCCGTCGATCCCGACGCCCCAGAGGCGCTTGTCTCCGACCTGCAGCTCGACGTAGGCGGCGGCAAGCGCGTCGCCACCCTCCGACAGCGTGTGCTCGACGTAGTCGTACAGCTTGATCTCGTGCCCTTGCTCGGCCATCACCGCGAGGAATGCGGCGATGGGGCCGTTGCCCACGCCGCGTGCCTCCTCCAACTCGTCGCCGACCCGCATTGTCACGTCCAGGCTGACCGTTCCGGTCATGTCGCTGGCGGTGCGCGTCGAGAGCAACTCGTAGCGGCCCCACTTGTCTTCGGGGCGGTGCGCCGGGGCCGGCAGGTACTCGTCTTGGAAGACCTCCCAGATCTGCTCGCTCGTCACCTCGCCGCCCTCGGCATCGGTCTTGGCCTGCACGACTCCCGAGAACTCGATCTGCAGCCGGCGTGGCAGATCGAGAGCGTGGTCCGCCTTGAGCAGGTACGCGACTCCCCCCTTGCCCGACTGGGAGTTGACCCGCACGACCGCCTCGTAGCCGCGGCCCAGGTCTTTGGGATCCACCGGCAGGTAGGGCACGGCCCATTCGAGCTGCGACACGTCGACGCCCTGACGGGCCGCCTCGGCATCCATCGCCTCGAAGCCCTTCTTGATGGCGTCCTGGTGCGAGCCGCTGAATGCCGTGTAGACCAGGTCTCCGGCCCACGGCGAGCGCTCGTGCACGCGCAGCTGGTTGCAGTACTCCGCGGTTCGGCGCACCTCATCGAGGTCGCTGAAGTCGATCTGCGGGTCGATCCCCTGGGTGAACAGGTTGATGCCCAGGGCGACCAGGTCGACGTTGCCGGTGCGCTCGCCGTTGCCGAACAGGCAGCCCTCGATGCGGTCGGCGCCAGCCTGGTATCCGAGTTCGGCGGCGGCCACCGCCGTGCCGCGGTCATTGTGCGGATGCAGGCTGATGAGCACGTTCTCGCGGTGGTGCAGGTGCCGCGACATCCACTCGATCGAGTCGGCGTAGACATTCGGGGTCGCCATCTCGACGGTGGACGGCAGGTTGATGATGACCTTGCGCTCGGGTGTCGGCTGGAAGATCTCGAGCACCTGATTGCAGACGTCGACCGCGAACTCCAGCTCGGTGCCGGTGTAGCTCTCGGGCGAGTACTCGTAGAACACGGTGGTTTCGGGCACGGTGGCTTCGTATTGCTTGCACCATCGTGCGCCCTGCAGGGCGATGTCGATGATGCCCTTCTTGTCGGTGCGGAACACCACGTCGCGCTGCAGGATGCTTGTCGAGTTGTAGAGATGCACGATCGCCTGCTTGGCGCCCTTGATCGACTCGAAAGTGCGGGCGATCAGCTCTTCGCGAGCCTGGGTGAGCACCTGGATGACCACGTCATCCGGGATCATCCCCTCGTCGATGAGCATGCGCACGAAGTCGAAGTCGGTCTGGCTCGCCGACGGGAACCCGACCTCGATCTGCTTGTAGCCCATCTTGACCAGCAGCTCGAACATGATCCGCTTGCGCTCGGGGCTCATCGGGTCGATGAGGGCCTGGTTGCCGTCACGGAGGTCGACCGCGCACCACATCGGCGCGTGGGTGATGACCTTCGACGGCCAGGTGCGGTCGGGAAGCTCGGTCGGAAAGGCGTCCGAATACGAGCGATAGCGGTGGATCGGCATCCCGGAGGGTTGCTGCGTGTTCTTCATGGTCTCGGCTTCTCTTCTTCGTCGTGAGGAGTGTCAGGCAACGACGGAACTCCGCGACGAGAGGGGCCTGGTGAACTAGACCTCGTCGCGGCAGCTAAGAAGGAGCACGCCGAACATGGGATCAGAGTAGCACCGCGCACGGCGCGGAGCGAGCGACGTCGTGATCGGCGGCACCGGCTCACCGGCTGCCCAGGGCACGAGTTGCCTGACGCAACGTCATGGTCGGCAGGTAGCAGCGCGCGATGGCCAGCCCGATCCCGGGCAGCTGCACCGGATCGCGGTACACCAGATGCAACGGCGCCAGAGCGGGTGCGAACTTGCGCTTGAAGCGCAGAAGCGACCGGAACCCGTACAACGGCTCGAGCGTCCGCGAGACCAGAGCGAGCACAGGACGGAGCAGACCGCTCTTCGGCAGCTCTTCGGCCGGGGTGCCCAGCGGTGATCCCGACAGGCTGGCAAGCTCGAGGCCCTGCTCGCCGATCAGGCGCAACCCGTCGGCGATGAGGAACTCCATCACCCCGTTGCCACTGGCGGGATTCCTGCGCATGAAGTCCAGCGTGCGTCCGATCACTGCGCCATCGCGACGCACCGGCAGCCAACTGGTCACCGCTTGGACCACGTCGTCGCCGTCCAGGGCCACGCCGATCAGTACGTCGTCATCGCGCAATTCGTCGAGGCCGCCCAGAGTGAAGCCGAGCTCTGGCAGGTCCTTGTCCGACATCCACTGCTCCGACAGCGCCGAGATCTGCACAGCCACGCGCAGCGGCAGGTCCTGCCAGCGCCCCCAGATCGCGTGGACACCCTCGCGGCCCGCACGGTTCACTGCGTACCGCACGTCGTGCATGGCCTTTCCGTCGAGGCTGAACTCCCTCGGGTCGATGGTGGTCTCTTCCGCCACGGGGATCGACACCCACCCCCGCGCGAGCAACCGGTCGCGCCACTCCCCGTGGACGCTGTAGAACACGGGCGTCCAGGCGGCGCGGTCGCAGTGGGCGAGAAACTCGGTGAGCGCGGCATCCGCATCCGCAGCCGCGCCGATCGGGTCCGACGTGGTGACGGCGAAGCCGTTGACCACGCGGTAGGCGATCCCCAGTGAGCCGGTGGAATCGGTCCACAGCCGGTTGCCCGGCCAGGTCGACAGGAAGCCGAGGGTGCCGGATCCCGCGGAGAGAAGCGCTCGCACCCGTTCACCCTCCTCCGTCTCGGCAGGCGACTGCCCACGCCCACGCAGCAGCAGGATGGCGGCCGCCACGACGGCCAGCCAGAACAGCGGTCCGACCGACTGGGTGACCAGGTGCGTGAGCGGAGTCGCCGCCGTGAACTCGCGCTGCGTCTCTCCCAGGAATTCAAGCGGGATGAACCGCTGCGGCAGCGCCGACAGCAGTTCGAGGAACGTGGGCACCGGCTCGAACCCCGACCGGAGCAGCCAGCCGAAGCCGAGGTAGATCGCGCTGGGCACGACCACGGCACCGCCGAGAATGAGCGCGAACAATCGGATGCGCGGGGCGGGCGTGCGCACGGGGAACGCCCGCCGCTGGAACAACAGCACCCCGGCGAACACCAGCGGGACAACGGCACTGACGACCAGCCAGAGCGCGAGCTCGGCCTGCCGCTGCGGCGCGAACGGGAGGGCGTACGACCGGGATGCGGGGACGACGCCGAGATACCAGCCGGCGAGCAGGCTCTCAGCGACGGTCAGCACGACCATGATCACGAGAGCGGCACGACGACCCGCGAGCAAGCCGAACGCGCAGACCACCATCAATGCCAAGGGAAGCAGAGAGACGAGCGTCGCCCCGACGCTGTGCACGGGAAGGTGCATGAGCTGGCTGACGCAGGCCGGTCCGATCCGGCCGGCGACGCAGCCGATGGCGTGGTCGACACTGGAGGGTGACGCCGTTGAGATCGCGACGCCCAGGGGCGACAGCACCCCGTATCTGGTCGCCGAGAGAACGGTGAGCAGGGGGCCGATCGCCAAGATCCCCGTGGTGATCGCAAGCAGTGTCCTGGTCTCCTGCCGGGATCCGCGCCACACCGTGGGTGCCGCGGCGCGGTGGCGGCTGACACGGTGGCTGAGCGCCCCCGCACCGATGCCCAAGCCGACTGCGACCATCAGATAGAGGTCGGCCGGTTGCCCCGAGTAGAGCAGCAACGCGCCGGCGACCGCCAGCAACAGGGTGCGGAACCGCCGGCGCCAGAGACCGCTGGCCCACGCGCTCGCCCACGCCAGGGTCCCGGCGATCGGGGTGAGCGGATCGAGGGTGACCACGCCGTGCACCGAGGTCGACCAGAACTCGCCGAAGCGCATCCCGAGCACCACCATCCCGACGCCGAGCGCGGATGCCAGCAGCCCGGTGACGACGAACGCGATCGCGGTGCGCACCGAGCCCATCAGGCGTTCTGCCGCGCCGACCGCCAGAACCGCTGCAAGAAGAGCGATCACCAACTGGACCACGGTTCCCGCATCGACCAGGGAGGTGAACAGTCCCCACCAGTGGTGCCGTTGGAACGTCGCGGGATCGAGGCCCGCGACCGAGGGCGCGAACAGGCCGCGGCGGCCGCCGCCGAGCGCCGCGAGCCAGGCGACGACCAGCGCCGTGATCACAACGATCGTGACGGGGCGACGGCGGGCCAGGGCAACCCCTGACGCGAGGCTGCTCCAGGGTCGCCCGATGACAAGCCTTGTCGACGCTGCGACGGTCATGACGACTTCAGCAATCCGAGACGGACGTACACGGAGCCGAGTCCATGGGTCAGCACCCACTGCACGGTGTGCCAATCGTGGCCGGTGCCCGGTGACACCTGCTCCGTGGCCTGGACTCCCGCGGCCGACGCCGCTGCGCTCATGCGGGCGGCGACCGGCCCGTAGCGCGCGTCGAGCTGACCGACGCCGAAGACGGCGACCATGCCGCGGTACGGCGCATGCCGGGCCAGCACCGCCTCGGGGAGTGCCGCGCGGTACGCCGCGGCGTCGCCGCCGAACCCCACGGCGATCGTCTGGGTGAGACCGCCATTCTTGGGGGCCAGCTGCCCCGAGACGTCGATGATCGCCGAGAACAGCTCGGGATGCGCTGCTCCCAGTTGGATCGAGCACGTCCCGCCCTGAGAGAAGCCACCGATCGCCCAGGCGTCAGGGCTGGGCTGCACCGTGAGGTGTGATCGGATCCAGTTGGGCACATCGACGGTCAGGTAACTGGCGGAGGCGCCGAGCGAACCGTCGACGCACATCGGGTTGCGATCTGGAGCTCCCAGCTGGTCGGGGGCGACCACGATCGGGGCCAGCCCGTCATGCGACGCGGCGAAGGCGTCGAACACCTCGGCGATCCTGCCCGACGAGATCACGGTGGCCGGAGACCCCGGCTGCCCCGACATCATGATGAGCACCGGCAGGGCAACCGGATGCGGCACCAGCGCCGCGGGCGGCAGGTACACGTAGGCACCGCGCGCGGGGAAGTGCGAGACCGTCGCCGGGATCGTCACCGAGCCGACCAGCCCATGGCGGGGCATGCCCTGTGCGGCGGCGTCTCGCCAGAGCGGACGCGCGGAACCCGCGCTCCGCTGCGCGTGCCCGGGGGCCCCGGCCTTCTGGATGGCCAACACCGATGTCGGCAGTGGTGCGGCGATCGAGGCATTGGTGAGCGATCCGACCGTCGTGTACTGGCCGAAGTCCGCGTTCACACCGAGGGCGCCTGCCAGAAGCGCCGTCGTCGCGGCGACCAACGCAACAGGCCGCAGGCCGAATGACACCGTTCGACGCCATCCAACGATCAGGGCGACCACCGCCACCCCCACCACCGCGAAGGCTCCGGCAACCCAGGTGCGCGAGATCGGGGTGAGCGACACGTCGAACAGGTTGAGTTGATCGCCGAGGAACCAGCACAGCAGCAGACCGAAAGCCCCGCCCGCAACCCCTCCCGTCAGAACCGCGACGACACGGCGCCACCGCGAAGCGGGCCGACCTTGGGCGGCATGTGCGTCAGCCCTCAGCAGGCGCTCGGCGAGCAGCAGCGCCGCACTGAGAGCCACAGCATCGACGACCACGGGCAGCCAGCCGCCGATCAACGGCACAGCGGCGATCCAGCTGCCCATTGCTCACCTCCCTGGCGCGATGTGACACTGCCGCGCTCGGCGCGTGTCACCGGTCGTCTGTGCCGAGTTTGGAGAGCCATGCCGAGAATCAGCTTCTGCGACGCGCCCCGGCGTCTGAGTCCTCTCACAGACAACGCTGTGAGAAACCTCGACGTGGGCTGCACTCGCACGACTGCACGGGAACGCGTGCAGGCGCGCGAGGCTACTCGACAGCGAGCGCGGCCACCGGAGAGACGCGGGTCGCGCGGCGACTGGGCGCCCAGGAGGCGATCGCCGTGAGCGCGGCACCGGCGACGACGACGATCCCGACCATGAGCCACGGCACCGCAGGAAACACGATTCCCGGGCTGCCGTTGAGCGATCCGAGCAGGGACTGCGCACCCACCCAGCCGTAGAACGCACCGAGCACGAGGCCGAGCAGCACGGCCGTGAAGGTGAGTTGCGCGCTCTCGGTCAGGATCATCCGCCGCAGCTGCCGCACCGAGAACCCGAGCGCGCGCAGCAGGCCGAGTTCGCGGATGCGCTGGAGCACGCTGAGCGACAGGTTGTTGACCAGGCCGACCGCAGCGATCAGGCCGCTGAAGCCGATCAGCACCGAGAACACTGCAGTGATGCCGTTGAGCAGCTGCTCGGTGCCCTCATACTCGTGCGGTTGCGCGGCCTGCGCTGCGTGCATGATCTGGGTGAAGCTCGCAACCGCGACCCCGAACATCGTGACCAGGGTGACCCCGATGACGAGGCCGATGGTGGCGCGAGAGCTGCGCTGCGGGTGCCGCAGTGCGTTCTCTGAAGCCAGCCGGGCCGGCGCCGAACGGCCGAAGAGCCGCCCGACCAGTCGCAGAGCCGGCGGCATGATCACGTCGGCTCCGAGCACCAGCCCGGTGAACGACAGCACGCCCCCCACGACGCCGATCAGCACGGCGAGCGGCGAGACGAGCCCGACCGCCAGGCTGAGCAGAAGCGTCGCGAAACCCAGGATGCTGAGCACGAGTGCGGTCCGGTTGCGGCCGGGCCGGTGCGCGGCCTCCTCGCGGCTCAACTCCTCCGAGCCGCCGAGCGCCTGCAGCGGGGTCACGCTCAGCACGCGCCGGGACCCGATCCATGACGCGAGCCAGGTGGTGAGGATGACGGCGACGATCGGCGTCACAAGCCCGGGTGCGAGGTAGGAGTAGCGGAACGGCTTGAGGAATCCGGCGGCACGTCCGATCCCCGCGATCCCGGCCGCGACACCCGTGCCGACGAGCGCACCGACGACGGAGCCGACGACCCCGGCGAGCAGCCCCTCGCGAGCGACCGCCGTGCGCTGCGTGCGCGCGCTGGACCCGAGCAGGCGCAGCAGTGCGATCGTGCGGGCCCGCCCGGCGACGATCGTGGCGAAGGTGTTCGAGGTGACGATGGCGCCGACGTAGATCGCGATGATGATGAAGACCCAGCCGACGACCGACAGGTAGATGCCCACGGTCACACTCCCATGGGCCCGGGGGTCCGAGTCGACGACGGCGGTCAGCACGCCGATCACCTGCAGCAGCCCGACCCCGAACGCCGAACTCAGCGCGGCGACGAGCACGCTGGCGCCGTTGAGCGCGGGGCGGGTGGTAGCGGCGCTCATGCCGCGCCCTCCATCGACAGCATGTACTGCGAGATGTCGGCGGCCGCGCTGCGCGGCTTGTCTTCGACGATCTTGCCGTCTGCGAGAAAGACCACGCGGTCCGCGTAGCTGGCCGCGATCGGGTCGTGGGTGACCATCGCGATGCTCTGTCCGTAGTTCGTGGACGCCGATCGCAGCAATTCGAGCACCTCGCGCCCGGTGCGCGAGTCGAGGTTGCCCGTCGGCTCGTCCGCGAAGACCAGCTCGGGACGCGTGGCCAGCGCTCGCGCGATCGCCACCCGCTGCTGCTGACCACCGGACAGCTCATGCGGCCGGTGCCGCAGACGTCCATCGAGCCCGAGCGACTGCTCGAGCTCATCGATCCAGTCGCGTTCGCGCGTCGTGGGTCGGCGGCCGTCGAGCTCGAAGGGCAGCAGCAGGTTGCCCTCCACATCGAGCGTCGGAACCAGGTTGAAGCTCTGGAAGACGAAGCCGACCCGCCGACGGCGCAGCAGGGTCAGTTGCGCGTCATCCATCGATCCGATCTCGGCGTCGCCGAGCCAGACCTGCCCACTGGTCGGCGAATCGAGGCCGGCCATGATGTGCATCAGGGTGGACTTGCCCGATCCGCTCGGGCCCATGATCGCGGTGAAGTCACCGCGGCGGATTCCCAGGCTCACGCTGCGCAATGCGTCGACCTTGGTGCGCTCGGTTCCGTAGCTCTTGGTGAGGTTCTCGACCCGGGCGACGAGGTCCGGGGAGGTGGTCGTGGTGGTGGATGCTTCCATGCCTCCGACGCTACGGAACCACGCGAGACGCCGGATCGGACGCGGGTCGCGTTTGCGTCATCCGCTCGGATGATTGCAGCAAACCCGCCGGCTTCGCCGAAGGGTTTGCCCACCGTGATCACGCAGCGTGGAGCGGCGGCGTGCCTAATTCAACCGGTGCTCGAAGGCGTAGACCACGAGCTGCACGCGGTCGCGCAAGCCGAGCTTCGACAGGATGCGGCTGATGTGAGTCTTGACGGTCGCCTCGCTGAGAAACTCGCCGGTCGCGATCTCACTGTTGCTGAGTCCACGGGCGGCCAGGAGGAAGACGTCGCGCTCCCGCGCGGTGAGAGTGGCGAACGCCTCCGGTTCGACCGTTCGACCCGCGCGGGAGTCGAAATGCTGGAACAGCTCGCGCATCGCGCTCGGTGCCAGAACGGCCGTACCGGAGTGCACGGTGCGGATCGCCGCCAACAGGAACTCTGGATCGGCGTCCTTGAGCAGAAACCCGCTCGCTCCCCCGCGGATCGCTCGCGTCGCGGCCTCGTCGAGGTCGAAGGTGGTGAGGACGATGATCCGCGGTACGGCGCCCCCGCGCGCCTCGGACGCCGCGACGATGCGCTCGGTGGCCTCGATGCCGTCCATGACCGGCATCCGGATGTCCATCAGGATCACATCCGGCCGGGCGGATGCCGCGAGCTCGACCGCCTCGCGGCCGTCGCCGGCCTCGCCCACCACCTCGAGGTCGGGCTGGGAGGCGACCAGCATCCGGATCCCGGTGCGGAACAGCGCCTGGTCGTCGACCAGGGCGACCCGGATCGGCCGGCTCACGACGTCACCCCGCTCTCGACGCTGGCGCGCTCCGGCAACCAGGCGTGCACGACGAATCGTGCTCGGACCACACCCGCGGTCAGATGACCGCCGACCAGGGCCGCGCGCTCGGTCATGCCCGCGATGCCGTGTCCGGTCGTCGGTGCGCCGACGATGGCCGTGCGGCCGGTGCGGGTGGTCTTGGCGGGCGCCAGCGCGCTCGAAATGGTCAGGTCGAGGCCGTGCGCCGACCAGCCGAAGTGCACGGTGACCTCCTCGCGCTCGGCATGCCGCAGAGCGTTGGTCAACGACTCCTGCACGATCCGGTACACCGCGAGTTGCTGGCCGGTTCCCAGGGGCAGCGGTGTGCCGCTCACCTCCTGCGTGATGGTCAGTCCCGACCCGCGCAACTGCTCGTACAGTCGGTCGAGGTCGACAAGAGTCGGTTGCGGCCCGTCGTCCTGCGAGTGCCGCAACTGGGCGAGCAGCACCCGGACATCGGAGAGCGCCTCGCGCGCCGTGGTCGCGATCGTGGCGAGTGCGGCATCCGTTGCGGCCGGATCCTTCGAGCCCAGGTAGCGCGCGCCGTCAGCCTGCGCGACGACCACGGCCAGGGAGTGGGCGACGACGTCATGCATATCGCGGGCGATCCGCACCCGCTCCTGCTCCTGCACCATTTCCTCGGTGACGACGGCGACGGCCCGCCGGTTCTCGCGCGCCTGACGCCAGATGCGGGTAAGCAGCCCGGCGGTCCACGAGAGCAGGAATGCCGCGGCGGATCCGACGAAGACCACGACCGAGGAACGGGCAAGGGCAACGGCGTCGCCGCTGATGACCGTCGGCCCGACGGAGAGCAGATTGCCGACGAAGTTCGGCGCCAGGAGCGATGCCGTGATGACCGCGGCGCCGAGGAAGGTCGAGGCGAACCCGACCCAGCGCAGGGTGCGGGAGCCGTAGGCCGACGTCGCGTACAGCACCGGCAGGATCGCAACATTCGCCGGCACCGGCGCCGCCCCGATGGACACTTGGCCGATCGAGAACGTCCAGGCCACGATCAGGGCCAATGTCGGCGAGACACGGCGGAGCGCCAGAGCGAGGCCCATGCCGAATGCGATCGCGAAATGGACCATGCCGCCGCTCGCCACGAAAGCGTTCAGCAGGAACCACATGCCGCCGATGACCACGTCAACGGTGAGCTGCGTCGAGCTCAGCTTGCGGATCATCACCCCACGGTACGGGCGGTGGCGGTCGGTCTGCGCGAAAACAGCGACGAATCAGCCGGGTGGCAGCGAAATCATCCTCGCGATGTACGGTCGAGACGTGCCCGTCGACCCGCGCCCTGCCGCCACCGTGCTGCTCCTGCGCGACGATCCCTTCGAGGTGCTGATGGTGCGCCGCCGCCGAGGCGGGTCGTTCTCCAACGCCCTGGTGTTCCCCGGCGGCAAGGTCGAGAACGAGGACATGGATGCCGCGGCGGCGGCTGTCCGCGAGACCTTCGAGGAGGTCGCGATCTCCCTCGATCCGGCCGCGCTGCATCCCTTCGCGCGCTGGATCACACCCGAACTCGAGGTCCGCCGCTTCGACACCCTCTTCTTCCTCTGCGCCATGCCCGACGAGCAGGACGCGATCCCGGACGGTGACGAGACGGTCGCCGCCGAGTGGGTGTCACCGGCGGCGATGATCGAAGGTGCGGAATCCGGCGAACGGTCGATCCCGTTCCCGACCCTGATGAATCTGCGCCGCCTGGCCGAGAGTTCGGACGTCGCGGCGGCCCTGACCGCGGCCGACGAGCGGATCATCGTCCCGGTGCTGCCCGTGCTGCAGCCGCATCCCGAGGGGTTCCAGATCACGCTCGATCCGGCGGCCGGCTATGGAGCCGGTGGTCACGTCATCCCGGGTCTGATGACCCGCGAGTGACCGGGCATTAGAACCCGAGCCGACCCAGCTGCTTCGGGTCGCGCTGCCACTCCTTGGCGACTTTGACCCGCATCGACAGGAACACCTGCTTGCCGACGAGCGGCTCGATCGCGGCGCGGGCGCGAGCCCCGACCTCTTGCAGCCGCTCGCCGCCGCGCCCGATCACGATGCCCTTCTGGCTGTCGCGCTCGACCCAGAGGTTGGCATAGATCTCGAGCAGTTCCTTGTCGTCGCGCTCGACCATGTCGTCGATGGTGACCGCAAGCGAATGCGGCAACTCGTCGCTCACACCCTCGAGGGCGGCCTCCCGAACGAGCTCGGCGATGCGGTGCTCGAGTGTCTCGTCGGTGATGGCATCCGCGCCGTAGAGAGCCGGCCCGACCGGCAGGAGCGAGACCAGCTCGGTCAGCAGCACGTCGAGTTGGATGCGGTTGTCCGGCCCGTTGAGGTACGCCGACACCGGGATCACCGCGTCCCACTCCCGCAACTCGTTGATCGCGAGCAGCTGCTGCGCGACCGCCGTGCGCGACGTGGAGTCGATCTTCGTGACGATGGCGACCTTCTTGGCGCGCGGGAAGGCATCCAACTGCTCGTTGATGAAGCGGTCGCCCGGCCCGATCTTCTCGTTCGCGGGCACGCAGAAGCCGATCACGTCGACGTCGCCCAAGGTCGCCTGCACCACGCTGTTGAGCCGCTCGCCCAGCAGCGTGCGCGGGCGGTGCATGCCGGGCGTGTCAACGATGATCAACTGGCCTGCCGCCGTGTGCACGACTCCGCGGATGGCGTTGCGGGTGGTCTGCGGCTTCGACGAGGTGATCGCGACCTTCTCGCCGACCAGCGCGTTGGTCAGTGTCGACTTGCCCACATTGGGCCGGCCGACGAATGAGACGAAGCCCGAGCGGAATGGCGCGCTCGACTCCGCGGCGCCCGATGTGCCGCTCACGTCGTCTTCCGGTCGTCGGCCGCATCGGGTTCGAACGCGGCCTCGGCGTCGCGCAGGGACGCGTCGCGCTCCACGAGCACGGTCGTCAAGTGCTTGCGGCGGCCCTCGGTGCGCTCGGCGGTGAGCACCAGACCCGAGATGGTTGCGGCCGAACCGGTAACCGGCAGGCGCCCGAGAGCCTTGGCGAGCAGTCCGCCCACCGAGTCGACATCGTCATCGTCGAGCTCGATGCCGAACAGATCGCCGAGCTCGTCAGTCGGCAGCTTCGCGCTGACCCGGTAGAGCCCCTCGCTCACCAGGGTGACCTCGGTCTCTTCGCGGTCGTATTCGTCCGAGATGTCGCCCACGAGTTCTTCGATCAGGTCTTCGAGGGTGACCAGGCCCGCGATGCCGCCGTATTCATCGACCACCATCGCCAGGTGGTTCGATTCGACTTGCATCTGACGCAGCGTGTCGTCGGCCTTCTTCGATTCGGGCACGAACAGGGCCGGTCGTGCGAGGTTCCTCACCGTGCTGCTCGCAGCGTGCTGCGGTCGCTCGTGGGTCAGCCGCGCGACATCGCGCAGATACAGGATCCCGAACACCTCATCGGCGTCCTTGCCGATCACCGGCATGCGCGACACCCCGGTCTTCAGGAACTGGCTCATCGCCGCCGCCACCTCCGTGTCATCGTCGACCGTGATCATGTCGGTGCGTGGCACCATCACCTCGCGAACGACAGTGTCGTTGAACTCGAAGATCGAGTGGATCAGCTCGCGATCATCCTCCTCGAGAACGTCGAGCTCTGTCGCCTCATCGACCATGCTCAGCAACTGCTCCTCGCTCGAGAACGAGACCGCTGCCGCGCGCCTGCCGGGGGTGACCCGGTTGCCAAGGGCGACCAGCAGATCGGCGATCGGACCCAGCAGCACCCGGATGAAGCGCAGCACCGGTGCCGCGACGACGATCACGCCGCGGGCGTGGGCGCGCCCGACCGACCGTGGACTCGACCCCACCAGCACGAACGATGTCGCCGTCATGACCAGGGCACTGCACAGCAGAACCAGCCACCACTGATCGGGCAGCGGAAACAATGACGCAAAAGCCAGCGTGACCAGCACGGCGGCCGTCGTCTCGGAGACGACGCGCATGAAGTTGAGGGCGTTCACGTAGCGGCCGAGATCCGACGCGATGTCGAGCAGCGCCTTCTTCGCGCGATGGCGGGCGGCGAGGTCGATCAGGTCGCTGCGGCTGAGCACGCCGAGCGCGGAATCCGCTGCCGCCAGCAGACCGCCGAACGCGACCAGCAGCACGGCGACCGCGACGAAGACCGCGATCACACCCTCTACCGCTTCCGTTCCGCGAGGGTGAAGCCGACCAGGATGTCGCGCTGGATGCCGAACATCTCCTTCTCGTCGTCGGGCTCCGCGTGATCGAAGCCGAGCAGGTGCAGCATGCCGTGCGCCGTCAGCAGCAGCAGCTCGTCGAGCACGGAGTGACCGGCCTCCTCGGCCTGGGCCACCGCGACCTGCGGGCAGAGCACGATGTCGCCGAGCAGGCCTGCCGGGGTGATCTCGTCGTCGCTGCCCGGACGCAGCTCGTCCATGGGGAAGCTGAGCACATCGGTCGGGCCGGGTTCGTCCATCCACTGCACGTGCAGTTGTTCCATGGCGGCCTCGTCGACCAGCAGGATCGCCAGCTCGGCGTCGGGGTGCACACGCAGGAAGTCGAGCTCGTAGGCAGCCAGACGCAACAAGGCGCTCTCGTCGACCTCGATGCCCGACTCGTTGTTGATCTCGATACTCACTGCTGTCTCCTGGCTGCGCCGCCGCTCCTGCGGCGCAGCGCGGCGATTCGCCGTACACGCCGCCGAATCGCCGCTTTCATCCGCGCCATCCGCGCTTCGGCCGCTCTGCACTGGGCGGGCGGTGGTCCTGGGGGTGGTGCCCGCGTCGCTCCGCGCGGTTGGCTCCATCTTCCGCCGCCTGGGTGCGCTCATAGGCGCGCAGCTGCCGCTCGGCGTCGTACTTGGTGTACGCGTCGACGATCCGGCCGACCAGCGAATGCCGCACCACGTCTTCACTGGTCAGAATCGCGAAATGGATGTCGGGGATGTTCTCGAGCACGTGCCGCACGAGCTGCAGACCACTCGCTCCGCCCGGAAGGTCGATCTGGGTCACGTCGCCGGTGACGACCATGCGCGTTCCGAACCCGAGACGGGTGAGGAACATCTTCATCTGCTCGGGAGTGGTGTTCTGCGCCTCGTCGAGCACGACGAAGGCATTGTTCAGCGTGCGGCCGCGCATGTAGGCCAGCGGCGCGACCTCGATGGTGCCGGCGGCGAGCAGCTTCGGGACGATCTCGGGATCCATCATCTCGTTGAGCGCGTCGTAGAGCGGCCGCAGGTAGGGATCGATCTTGTCGGTGAGCGTGCCGGGCAGGAATCCCAGCCGCTCCCCCGCCTCGACGGCCGGCCGGGTCAGGATGATCCGCTCGACCTCCTTGCGCTGCAGCGCCTGCACGGCCTTCGCCATCGCCAGGTAGGTCTTGCCGGTTCCGGCCGGACCGATCCCGAAGGTGATCGTGTTCAGGTCGATGGCGTCGACGTAGGCCTTCTGACCCATGGTCTTCGGCCGGATGCTCTTGCCCTTGCTGACCAGGATCGCCTGGCTGAGCACCTCGGCCGGGCTTCCCTCGCCGCGCTCGAGGATCCGCGCGGACGAGGTGACGTCCACCGGCCCGAGGTCGGCGCCATTGCGCACCAGCAGGATGAGCTCCTGCACCAAGCGCTCGGCGGCAGTCACCTGGTCGGCCGGCCCCTCGAGGGTCACCCGGTTGCCCCGGACGAGCACGGTCACGTCGGGGAACTGGTGCTCGATCGTGGTCAAGAGCCGATCCTGGGGACCGAGCAGTCGCACCATGGCCACGCCATCCACCTGGAACTCGGCGTGCCCGTTCGACGAAAGAGGTGGAGAGTCGTTAGAAGCCAAGGCTGCCTTCCGTCAGTTCGTCGCCCATGGTGCTGAGCCCCATGACATGGGCGTGCACATGGAACACCGTCTGGCCGGCGCGATGGCCGGTGTTGAAGATCAAGCGGTACTCGCCGCCCATCTGCTCATCGGCCAGTCGCTGAGCGACCGCCACCACGTCGGCGAGCAGCTGCGGATCGCCCGCCGCGAGCTCGGTGACGTTGCGGTACTCGGCGGTTTTCGGCACCACGAGCAGGTGCACGGGCGCCTTGGGCGCGATGTCTTCGAAGGCGATGATCCGGTCGTCTTCGTACACGATGGCAGCCGGGATCTCTCGCGCGGTAATGCGCTCGAACAGAGTCGACTCGGCCATGTGTCGAGTCTACAGACGACCCTCAGCGCCCGGCTGGGTGGTGGTCAGCGCCGGGACGGATCGCCAGCGCCGTCACCAGCGCCGTCACCAGCGCCGTCACCAGCGCCGTCACCAGCGCCCCAGCCGCGCGTTCAGCACCGCGAGTGCGGCCGGGCCGGCCGTCGAGGTGCGCAGCACCTCCGAGCCGAGACGCACCCGCAGCGCGCCGGCCGCGACCAGGGCGTCGAACTCGCGCGGGGCGATGCCGCCCTCCGGGCCGACCACGAGTGTGATGCGTTGTCCGTCCAGCGGCAGCTCGGTCAGAGCGATGTCGCCGAGCGGGTCGAGCAGGAGCATCCGGCCGGGCAGTGCGGCCAGATCGCTCGTCGTCGCCAGCGCCGCGACATCGGGAACCCGCGAGCGGATCGCCTGCTTGCTCGCCTCGCGCACGATCGACGCCCAGCGCTCCCGGCCTTTGGCGGCCTTCGCGCCCTCCCAGCGCGACACCGATCTCTCGGCGGCCCAGGGGATGACGCCGGCGACGCCCAGCTCGGTGGCAGCCTGGATCGCCAGCTCATCCCGGTCGCCCTTGGCCAGCGCCTGCGCCAGCCAGAGCGGAGGCTCCGGCTCGGGATCGTGCCGCACCTCGTCCACCTCGATGGCGAGTTCGCCGGCCGATGCCGCGACCACGGCGCCCCAGACCAGGAATCCCGAGCCGTCGCCGATCGCGATCCGCTCGCCGACGCGAACCCGCGCAACGGTCACGGCGTGCCGGGCCTCGTCGCCGCGGACGCTCACCCGAGCACCGACCTCGGCGTCGGCGGGCTCCAGTTCCGGGTTCAGATAGAGCGACGACACGAGACCGCTAGACCCCGAGGAACCGGTCGCGCAGCTTCGCGAACAGGCCTTGCTGGAACGTCGAGAACTCGGGCGGCACCGGCCGGCGGCTGTCGGCGAACTCCTTGATCAGCTGCGTCTCTTTACTGTTCAGCCGCACGGGGGTCACCACCTGGATGCCGACCTTGAGATCACCGCGGCCCCCGCCACGCAGGCGGGTGATGCCGCGATCCTTCACCGTGACGATGTCGGCACTCTGGGCACCGGGCTTGAGCTCGATCGAGACCTCCCCGTCAAGCCCGGCCAAGGTTGCGGTGGTGCCCAGGATGGCATCCGTCATCTGCACCTCGAGCGTGGCGAGCAGGTCGTCGCCATTCCGGCTGAAGATGTCGTGGTGCTTGACCTTCACCTCGAGGTAGAGGTCGCCGTTCGGGCCGCCGGCCGGACCGGCCTCGCCCTCGCCCGGCAGGTGCAGGCGCATTCCGGTGTCGACTCCCGACGGTACGTCGACGGTCACGGTGCGCTTGGCCCGGATGCGGCCCTGGCCCGCACACGTCGGGCACGGATTCGGGATCACGGTGCCGTAGCCGCGGCAGGTTCCGCACGGCGACGAGGTCATCACGTTGCCGAGCAGCGAGCGGACCGAGCGCTGGATCGACCCGGTGCCGCGGCAGATGTCGCAGGTCACCGGCGAGGTGCCCGGCGCGCAGCACGAGCCGTTGCAGGTCTCGCAGAGTATCGCCGTGTCGACGTCGACGTCGCGCTTGGTGCCGAAGATCACCTCGTCGAGGTCGACCTCGATGCGCAGCAACGCGTCTTGTCCGCGTTCCCGACGCGACCGCGGACCGGCCGTGCGGCCCTGCGCAGCACCGAAGAAGGTGTCGAAGATGTCGCCGAAGCCGAAGCCCCCTGCGCCTCCCCCGCCGAATCCGGCCTGCGGTCCGAGGTCGTAGCGCTCGCGCTGATCAGGATCGCTGAGCACGTCGTAGGCGTGGGTCACGAGCTTGAAGCGCTCGGCGGCATCCTCGCTGGGATTGACGTCGGGATGCAGCTCGCGTGCCAGCTTGCGGTACGCCTTCTTGATCTCTTCGGCAGTTGCGGCGCGGTCGACGCCCAATACTTCGTAGTGGTCAGCCACTCTTAGCGTTCCTCGTGCTTGTCGTCGGGCGTCTCGGCAGCACGCCTGTCGTCCACGCGCGGTGAATCGACAGCGAGAAGCCTGGTCAGGTAACGGGCTGTTGCCCGCACCGCCGCCATGTTGTTGGAATAGTCCATCCGGGTGGGGCCGAGCACACCGACGCGTGCCACGCTCCCGCCTGACGCCGTGTAGCCGGAGGCGAGCACGCTGGTCTCGTTGAGTCCCTGAGCGCCCGGCCCGAAGCCTTGGTTCTCGTGCCCGATGCTGACCGAGACGCTGTCGCCCTCGATCTCCATCTCGCCGAACAGTTTGATCAGAATGACCTGCTCCTCGATGGCCTCGAGCACCGGGTAGATGCTGCCGCTGAAGTCGCTCTCGGTGCGCGCGAGGTTGGCGGCGCCCGCCATGACGAGCCGATCCTGCCGATTCGCCGCGACCTGTTCCGCCAGGCAGCCGGCGACGGCGCTGACGAGGTGGGTGCGTTCCGGCGGAAAGCTCGACGCGAAGGAGCGCAGCGGTTCGCCCACATCCGCCAGCGCCTTGCCCCCCAGCTCGGCGTTCAGTCGGCCGCGCAGTTCGCCGAGGAACGCAACCATCTCGGGGCTGTCGGCGTTGGCGCCCGGCACCTCGAGCAGGCGCTGGTCGACTCGGCCCGTGTCGGTGATCAGCACGGTCATGATCCGGGATGCTCCGAGCCCGACGACCTCGACATGCCGCAGCCGCGCGCTGCCGAACGAGGGGTACTGCGCGAGGGCGACCTGGTTGGTCAGCTGGGACAGGAGGCGCGTCGTGCGCGATAGCACGTCATCCAGATCGACGGCCTGACCCAAGAAAGTCTCGATCGCCTGCCGCTGCACCGCGGTCAGGGGTCGCACCTCGGTGAGCCGGTCGACGAAGACGCGGTAGCCCTTGTCGGTGGGCACCCGTCCCGACGAGGTGTGCGGAGCCGCGATCAGCTCCTCCTCTTCGAGCTGCGCCATGTCGTTGCGGATCGTGGCGGCCGAAACTCCGAAGGAGTGGCGCTCGACGATCGTCTTCGAGCCGACCGGTTCGCGCGACGCGACGTAGTCCTGCACGATCACGCGGAGCACTTCGAGACCGCGGTCCGAGACCATGAGAGCACCGCCTTCCTTACGCCGAGCCCGGTACGAGGAGGCTTAGCACTCCCATCACCTGACTGCTAATAGTAGCGCGACACGCCGTTACCGACCCGTTGCACCCGACATTTGCGAGGCGCTACCTTGTGCATGTGCTTGCGCCACTCCCCTCCGGGATCCAGCGAAGGCGCCAGCCCCCGCTCTTACCCAGAACCCGGGGTCCACTCCGCACACCGAAAGGCATCACACCATGACCGAACCTGCTCCCGCCGCGCCGCAGCCCGCTGCGCCGTTGACCGAAGCCGAGGACAAGCAGTGGGCCTCGTTCGCTCACTTCGGCAACATCATCCTGCTGATCCCCGCGCTGATCATCTACCTGGTCTTCAAGGACCGCGGGCCCAAGGTCGCAGTTGAGGGCAAAGAGGCCCTGAACTGGACGATCAACGTGACCGGTGCCTTCATCATCCTGCAGGTGCTGAGCCTGATCCTGGCGTTCACCATCTTCCTGCCGCTCATCATCGGCATCCTGGTCTTCGCTCTGATCATCGTGAACATCATCTTCGCGATCCTCGGCGGCGTGAAGGTCAACGGCGGCGGCTCGTACCGCTACCCGGTCAACATCCGCTGGATCAAGTAGTCACCGCATCAACTCGAGAGCCGGGCCCGTCAGGGCTCGGCTCTCCTGCTTTAATGCGGGGATGACACAGCCCCCGACTCCGCCCGCGAACTATGCAGCACCGCAGCCTCCGCTGAACCCCGCCGACGAGAAGCTGTGGGCGACGCTGACGCATGTGGGCGGCATCCTGTTCCACTGGCTGGCGCCGCTGATCGCGTACCTGGTGCTCAAGGACCGCGGCCCCTTCATTCACTGGCACACCCGTCAGGCGCTGAACTTCCAACTCACGATCCTGCTCGCCTACATCGCCGGGGGCGTGCTGCTGCTGGTCTTCGTCGGATTCTTCGTGATCCTGGCGGCGGCCGTGCTGAACATCGTGTTCGGGATCCTCGCGGCGATGGCCGCCAACCGCGGCGAGTTCTACCGCTATCCGATCGCCATCGAGTTCGTGAGGTAATGCCCTCTAGCGCGCCGCCGCTTCTGCGGCGCGCAGTGCCGGCGATGAGCACGAGCGCGGTCGCGCCCATCGCCGGGGTTGGCGCGGCTCAGCTCAGCCGCCGAGCAACCGCCGCACCACCGCGTCCGCCAGCAGCCGCCCGCTGAGGGTCAGGACCACCCGGCCGTTCAACGCGGCGCGGCCATCGATCAGGCCGTCGGCGATCAGGCCGGCGATCGCGCCCCGACCCGGAAGGTCGAGTTCGCTGATCGCGAGGCCGTCGCTGACCCGGCTGGTCAGCAGCACCGTCTCGGTGCGCCGGGTGGCCGCATCGAGCGTCTCCCGGCCGGCCGCGGGCGAGACGGCTGCCGCGATCCGCTCGGCGTAGGCAGCCGGGTGCTTGACGTTCCACCAGCGCACGCCGCCGACGTGGGAGTGAGCTCCCGGGCCGACGCCCCACCAGTCCTGGCCGGTCCAGTAGCTCAGGTTGTGGCGCGAGCGGTGCGCGGCATCCGTCGTCCAGTTGCTCAGTTCGTACCAGTCGTAGCCCGCCTCGCTCAGCAGGGAGTCGGCCAGCTCGTACATGTCGGCCTGCAGATCGTCGTCGGGTTGAGCGACCTCGCCGCGGGCGATCTGCCGTGCGAGCTTGGTCCCGGTCTCGACGATGAGCGCGTACGCGCTCAGATGATCCGGATGCTGCGCCACCGCGAGTTCGAGCGACGCGCGCCAATCGGCAAGCGATTCCCCGGGCGTGCCGTAGATCAGGTCGAGACTCACCTGGAGTCCGGCGGCCCGCGCCCACTCGACCACGAGCGGGATCCGCTCGGGGTCGTGCGTGCGCTCGAGCGTCGCGAGCACGTGAGGCACGGCCGACTGCATCCCGAAACTCACCCGGGTGAATCCGGCCGCCGCCAGCTCGGCGAGAGACTCGGCTGTGACCGAGTCGGGGTTCGCCTCGGTGGTGACCTCTGCGTCGGATGCCAGGCCCCAGGCATCCCGGATGCCGCCGAGCAACTGGGCGAGCTGGCCCACCGGAAGCAGCGTCGGCGTGCCACCCCCGAAGAAGACCGTCGATACCTCGCGCGGCGCCCCGCCGGTCGCCGCGAGCACCTCCCGAGCCTGCGCGATCTCGACGAGCGCCTGACCCGCGTAGTCGCTCTGCTTGACGCCGCGCACCTCGTCGGCGGTGTAGGTGTTGAAGTCGCAGTACCCGCAGCGCACGCGGCAGAACGGCACGTGCACGTACACGCCGAAGTCGCGCCGGCTCCAGCCCTCGGTCACCGAGCTGGGCAGCAGCCCGTCGGCGGGAGCCGGATCGGCGATCGGAAGGGCGGAGGGCATCCAGCTATTCTCCCTGCCGCTCATTCGCTGAGAGTGCGCGTTACCACGTACTCTCAGCGCCGACGGCGGCGCCAGACGGGTACTTTCAGCGAATGGGCCGCTGCCTAGCGCGCGACGGCGCTGCTGATGTCGGCGAACTGCGCGGCGTCGAGAGCGAACAGATCGGCAGAGCCCGCGGTTGCGGCGCCGGCGAGTCCGCCGGCGGCCGGCAGCAGCTGCTCGGCGAAGAACCGCGCCATCACGAGCCGCGTCTGGGCGAGCGCCGGGTCGAGCGGGGCCGCGGCCAGCGCGCCCTTCGCCAGGAGCCAGGCGAGCACGACAAGTCCGAACTGGCGCAGGTACGGGCTCGAGCCCGAGAGGGCCGCTGCGGGGTCGCCCGCTCCGGTGCGCAGCATCCAATTCGTCGTCTCGACCAGCTTGTCGAGCTGCTCGATGAAGTTCGAGCGGATGCTCACGAACGCGTCGCCCGCAGCAACCAGCTCGGCATCGAGCTCGCGCATCGAGGCGAGGAACTCGGTCACCGAGGCGCCGCCCCGGACGCCGAGCTTGCGCCCGATCAAGTCGGCAGCCTGGATGCCGTTGGTGCCCTCGTAGATCGCGGTGATCCGCACGTCGCGGTAGTGCTGCGCGGCCCCGGTCTCTTCGATATATCCCATTCCGCCGTGGATCTGCAGCGCGAGCGAGGTGAGCTCATTGCCCAGATCGGTGCCCATCGACTTGCAGATCGGAGTCAGCAACGCGACGACCTCGGTAGCACGAGCGCGAACATCGGCATCGGGGTGGTGCAGGCTGCGATCGGTCTCGCCGGCGTTGTAGAGCATCAGGCTGCGCAGGGCGGCGATGAAGGTCTTCTGGGTCATCAGCATGCGGCGCACGTCGGGGTGATCGATGATCGGCGCGTCGGGCTCCTGGCCGGTGGGCACGATCGCCACGCCCTGCCTGCGCACCTGCGCGTATTCCAGCGACTGCTGATACGCGCGCTCGCTGATCGCAACACCCTGGGCGCCGACCGACAGCCGCGCTGTGTTCATCATTACGAACATGATGCGCATGCCCTTGTTCAGGTCGCCGATCAGGTAGCCGGTCGCATCGTCGTACTCCATCACGCAGGTGGGCGAACCGTGGATGCCGAGCTTGTGCTCGAGCGACAGCACCTTCACGCCGTTGCGCTCCCCCAGCGATCCGTCGTCGTTGACCAGGAACTTCGGCACGATGAAGCACGAGATCCCAGCCGTTCCCGCCGGGGCACCCGGCGTGCGGGCCAGCACCAGGTGCACGACCTGCTCGGCCATGTCGTGCTCGCCGTAGGTGATGAAGATCTTCTGCCCGCTGATTCCGAAGGTGCCGTCGTCGCGCGGCACCGCCTTCGTGACGAGCGCACCCACATCCGACCCGGCCTGGGGCTCGGTCAGGTTCATGGTTCCGCTCCACTTGCCCGAGATCATGTTGGGCAGGTAGCGCGTCTTCTGCGCGTCGTCACCGTAGGCCAGGAGGGCCTCGATGGCGCCCTGGGTCAGCAACGGGGCGAGCGCGAAGGCCATGTTGGCCCCGAGCAGCATCTCTTGGATCGCCAGGCCGACGACCTGCGGGAATCCGCCGCCCTCGAACTCCTCCGGGAACGGCAGCGAGGCCCAGCCTGCTTCGACGAGCTTGGTGTACGCCTCCTTGAACCCGGCAGGCGTCGTGACGGTGGCATCCGGATTCCGCACAGCACCCTGCAGATCACCCGCCCGGTTGGTCGGTGCGACGACCTCGGCGGCGAAGTCGCCCGCCTCGGCCAGCAGCCCGGTCACCGTGTCGAGGTCGGCGTGCTCGTAGCCGGGGAAGCCGGCGATCTCGTCATAGCCCACGATGTGCTCGAGGATGAAGGCGAGGTCGGATACAGGAGGTCGGTAGTCGGTCACGAAACGTGAGCATACGCTCGGCTTCTGCTGATCAGGAGAGTCTTTGGGCCTTGTCCACTATGCGTCGATGGGACCGATCAGGGCCCGTTTGTAGCGTTCCGTGAAAATGGCCTGGATCAGGCGCAGCGCCGGATACGCGGCCCAGTAGAGCCGGTTCGACGGGCGCGAGAACGAGCGGATCGTCAGCCACACCGACTCGTCGGTGCGGCGCTCGACCACGAAGCTCTCTTCGCCCTGCTCGGGATGCCCGGGCAGCGTGCCGTACGCGAAGCCCTTGCGATCGGGCTCGTCGATCACATAGACCACGCGAGCCGGGATCTTCGACGGCCAGAGCACCCACTTCAGCAGCGCCGAGTCGCCCGGGCGCACCAGAGCCGATCCGTCGGCGGTGTAGGTGACCTCGCCCGCCTCGCCGGTGGTCGCGGGCTGAACCGGGTTGCCCTTCTTGTCGAAGGCGACGGGAAGGTAGGTACCCTCACTGACCTCGGCGGGGGTCTCGAGTATCTCGACGTGGAATCCGGCCCTGCGCTGGATGCCCCAGCTGAGCGTCTGCACCCACGCGAAGTCCCACCGCTCCGGCCCGTGACCGATGCGCACCCGGCGCTCCATCGGGCGGAACCCCTGCGGCGGGTAGCGCAGCAGATCCTCCGCCTGGGTCGCGCCGATCGCGGCATAGGTGACGGGCACCCGCCAGAGCTCCGCGATCTCGGTCATGTTCCCGATTTTACGGGGGTCCGGCGGTGTCGCGGCCCGCCAGGTAGGCCGCGACCGTCTTCTTGGGCGCCACCGCGATCCACGCGTCAGCGATCACCTCGCCCAGGCGCTCTACCGAGATGCGGTCGAGGTGCAGCAGCACCGCGGGGTAGCCGTCGAAGTGGCGGATCGTGAAGAACACCTCGGGCGCTCCGTTGATCAACGCGAGCTTCTCCCCCTCGTCGGTGACCCGCACGCCGGCGATCGGGCCGAGCTGAGGCCCGGTCTCGGCGAGGTCGGCCTTGCGCAGTGGCCGTTCCCAGACGAAGGTCTTGCCGGATGGCCCGGTGCGCCACGCGCGATCGCCGCGCGTCACGAACTCCTCGGCCTCGGGCATCGCACGCGCGAGGGAGCCGACGTCATCCCAGGTCGCCACGGCTCAGCCCGTCGGGGCGGGGCCGGCGAGGCCGACCACTGTGCCCTCGGGATCCGCGAACTGGGCGACGACGAGCTGCCCGTCGGGACGCGCCGACACCGGCATCGCCACGGAGCCGCCGAGTCGCACCGCCTCGGCGAGGGCCTTGGCGACATCCGGCACGCCGACATAGAAGACGGCGTGCGGTGTGAACGACGGTCCGCCGCCGACGCCCGCCGCGACCGGCCCGCTCCCGTTCACCGGATTCACGAACCCGTACTGCTCACCATCCGACACCTCGCCGGCGACCGGCGACGGCAGGTCGAACTGCCAGCCGAACAACTGTCCGTAGAACTCGCGCAGCCGGCCGGGGTCGCGGCCGATGATCTCGACATGGACGATGGAATCAACCATGCGATCGACGCTACGCCGCAGCGGTCACTTCGACCAGTCGCGGTGCGCGATGTGCGCCGGGATCGGTGCGGCGCGCTGTTCGCGCTCACTCATCCGCTCGGCCAGCCATTGGAACCACTCCCACACGGTCTCGCGGTCGAGGCTCTTTCGATCTTCCTCGACGAACGCGTGCAACTTGCGCCACGAGATCGAGATGGCGCCACTGAAGAAGTCGTCGATGGTCTCCATGTCGATCTCGCGACGGTAGGCGAGCACCCCCAAGCTCTCCCAGGTGAGACCGACGAGAAAGACCTGGTCGCGCCCATCAGGGCCGAGCACCTTCTGAATCGTCTTGCGATCGGCGCCATCCGGCAGCGAGTTCACCCGACCAAGAGCCGCCGTGAAGTCGCCGCTCTGAAAGGAGCGGACCAGGCCGAGCACGGCATCGCGCTTGTGCTGGCGACGCAGCTCGACCAGCTGATACGCGGCGAAGAGGACACCTGCGACCAGCGCGACGGCGCTGACGGCCTCGAAGGTGAGCGACCAGTTCATGGTCGAGACCCTATCCGGCTGGGCGCTACTTCTTCTTCGGGTCCTTGCCCTCGACATCGCCCGAGAGCGCTGCGATGAACGCCTCTTGAGGGACCTCGACGCGGCCCACCATCTTCATCCGCTTCTTGCCCTCCTTCTGCTTCTCGAGGAGTTTGCGCTTGCGGGTGATGTCGCCGCCGTAGCACTTGGCCAGTACGTCTTTGCGCATCGCCGAGATCGACTCGCGCGCGATGATGCGGGCGCCGATCGCGGCCTGGATCGGCACCTCGAACTGCTGGCGCGGGATGAGCTTCTTGAGTCGTTCGGTCATCAACAGTCCGTATGCGTAGGCCTTGTCGCGGTGAACGATCGCGCTGAAGGCGTCGACCGCCTCGCCCTGCAGCAGGATGTCGACCTTGACCAGGTCGGCATCCTGTTCGCCACTTGGTTCGTAGTCGAGCGAGGCGTAGCCGGCAGTCTTGCTCTTGAGCTGGTCGAAGAAGTCGAAGACGATCTCGCCGAGAGGCATCGAATAGCGGATCTCGACGCGATCCTCGCCGAGGTACTCCATGCCGAGCAGGTTGCCGCGCTTGCTCTGGCAGAGCTCCATGATCGTGCCGACGTAGTCCTTGGGCGCGAGGATCGCGGCCTTGACCATCGGCTCGCTGACACTCGCGATCTTGGTGCCGGTCGGGAACTCGCTCGGGTTGGTGACCGTGTACTGCTTCTTGTCTTCGGTGGTGACCTCGTAGGGCACCGACGGCGCCGTCGCGATCAGGTCGAGGCCGAACTCGCGCTCCAGGCGCTCCGTGACGATCTCGAGGTGCAGCAGGCCCAAGAACCCGCACCGGAACCCGAAGCCCAGCGCGACGGATGTCTCGGGCTCGTAGTTGAGCGAGGCATCCGACAATTTCAGCTTGTCGAGGGCCTCGCGCAGGATCGGGTAGTCGCTGCCATCGATCGGATACAGCCCCGAGAACACCATCGGCTTCGGGTCGGTGTAGCCGGGCAGGGCCTGGGTCGACGGCTTGGCCGCGTTCGTGACCGTGTCGCCGACCTTCGACTGGCGCACGTCTTTCACGCCGGTGATCAGGTAGCCCACCTCGCCGACGCCGAGTCCCTTGGTCGGGGTCGGCTCGGGTGAGCTCACGCCGATCTCGAGCAGCTCGTGGATCGCCTTGGTCGACATCATCTGGATGCGCTCGCGCGGGCTCAGCTTGCCGTCGATCATCCGCACGTAGGTCACGACGCCGCGATAGGTGTCGTAGACCGAGTCGAAGATCATCGCCCGGGCCGGGCCGTTCGGGTCGCCCTTCGGGGCCGGGATCAGCTCGACCACGCGGTCGAGCAACTCGGTCACACCGGCGCCGGTCTTGCCGCTTACCCGCAGCACGTCGGCCGGGTCGCCGCCGATCAGGCTGGCGAGCTCTTTGGCGTACTTGTCGGGCTCCGCGGCGGGCAGGTCGATCTTGTTGAGCACCGGGATGATCGTGAGGTCGTTGTCGAGGGCCAGGTACAGGTTGGCCAGGGTCTGCGCTTCGATGCCCTGCGCAGCATCCACCAGCAGGATCGCGCCCTCGCACGCGGCCAGGGAGCGCGAGACCTCGTAGGTGAAGTCGACGTGCCCTGGCGTGTCGATCATGTTCAGGGCGAACGTCTCGAGCTTGCCATCGGCACCGGGGAGCGACCACGGCATCCGCACGGCCTGGCTCTTGATGGTGATGCCGCGCTCGCGCTCGATGTCCATGCGGTCGAGGTACTGGGCGCGCATGTCGCGGTCGCTGACCACTCCGGTGATGCCGAGCATCCGGTCGGCCAGGGTCGACTTGCCGTGATCGATGTGGGCGATGATGCAGAAATTGCGGATCTTGGCGGGGTCGGTCGACGCCGGCTCGAGTGACTTCAGGGCGCGCGGAGACATGACGGGCTATTCTCCCATGCGCGGTGGAGCTGTAAGTGACGACGACGATTCGTCGTCACCGCGACCCCAGCGCCGAGCGGGCTGCGCCCGCTCGGGTCAGGCGCGCCGCAGCCCTCAGCCGAGTCAGCTGGTCGCGAGTCCTCGATCCGACCGGCGGTCACGGAACAGCCGGGTGAGCCGGCCGAGCAGCACGTTCGCCGCAACCAAGACAGCGCCGACCAGGATGCCGACGGTCACCACCTCGTAGCTCCGAGCCACCCAGCCCACGATCACCGGGAGGCCCGTCATCGCGACGGTGGCCAGGGCCGTGATCACCCGCACCGGACGACGCCGCAGCAGCATCCGCGCGACGACCAGCAGAACGAGTCCAACGAGGGCGAGCACCCAGACCGTCCACCACGGAGCATCGGCGTTCAGGCTGATGATGCGGATCACCTGGTGCCGGCCACCGGTGCCGTTGGCCCCGGTCAGGCGGACCGTTGCGGTCGTGCCCGCGTCGAAGCGCTGGATCTCGTGAATGGCTTGCGTGCTGAGTTGGATGCCGCCGTCGCGATCGGCCACGACGCCCGACAGCAGCCGGCTTCCGATCACGCGGATGTCATGCCCCCCCAAGACCAGCAGGTCGGCAGGCAGCATGCCCTCGATCCTGGCGCTGCCATCGCGACCCACCACGGCCGCACCGAAGATCGTCGGCCGAGTCGTCACCACGAGGTAGACGACGGAGCCGGGCAGATAACCGTGGACCTCTGCGCCGATCGACAGCCAGCTTCGCGCATGATCGACCGGAAGTTCTCCGACGGTTATCGGTGTGGGCAGGCCGGAGTCGTGAACCGCGCGGAGAGCGTCCGCGGTGACAGCTCCCCCGAGCACCTCGGCATCCGAGGGTTGTGAGGAGATGCCGGTCCGGTTGATCGACGCAAAACCAGTTGCAAGGCGAGAACGGGATTCGCTGATCGCGGCACCGATGCTCACGGGGTCGACCTCAGTCCCCGGAGCAACCACGAACTGACCGATCGTGCGAGCGCCCGTGACGCGGACGACGATGCCGGAGCCGGGCGCGAAGCCGGACAAGGACTCCTGGGACAGTTGCGTCAGGGTGCGGTGAGCAGCGTCGAGGTCGGCAGCAGCCAGTCCTTGCTCGATTCCCTTGCCGCTGTCGTGCGTATCGCTCGAATCGCCGGTTCGTACCGGTGCGCGCGGAGCCGCGGCTTGCCCGATCGCGATGTCGGGAGCAGGGATCGGATGAGGAAGGCGCGCGCTCGGCACCAGGGCGATGACCAGTCCGGGGCGCGGGTGCCCGACGATGACGACGAGGGGCTCGTTCTTCGGCGACGACGGAGGAGCGATCCGAGGCGGCAGCGTCGCATGCCCGCGCGGCGGTGTCGTCGGCCCGGAACTCGGGACGGGAGTCGGAGTCGCGCTCGAGGTCGGGTCAGAGGTCGGGTCGGACGTCGGGTCAGACGTCGGGTCCGGGGTCGGGTCAGACGTCGGGTCAGGTGTCGGGCCCGGGGTCGGGTCGGACGTCGGATCCGATGTCGGGTCCGGAGTCGGGGTCGCGCTCGAGGTGGGATCGGGCGTTGCCGCGACGGTCACTTCGAGAGTCAAGAGTTCCGATTGCGCCGAGTCGTAGTCGCCGTCGGCCGCGATGGTGGCGCGAACCTCGCACCAGCCGGCCGCGATCCCGGTAACGATGTCTCCGCTGAGCGAGCAGTGATCGGAGCCGGTCTCCAGCGCGAAGGTGATGGTTCCGGAGCCCGCCGAAGGGGTTGCCACCAGGAGCATCTCCGATCCAACGGTGCCGCTGGTCAGCGCCGCCGAGATCCCGAGCGTGCGTGACGCGGTGGTCACGTCGAACGACAGCTGCTGCTCGGTGGCCGAGTAGGTGTCATCCTCGGGCACGGTTGCCCGGATCGTGCAGGTTCCGGGCGCCAGGAGCGTGATCGTTCCATCGGTGGCGATGGCGCAAACCGCGGTGGACGCCGGATCGACCGAGAGCGTCACCGTTCCGCTGTCCGGGTCGAGCGTGGTGAGAGCGTGCAGCGCATCGGTGATCGGATGGGTCGCGCCCGGGTGATCGAGCGCGAGTGTCAAAGTCCGATTGAGCTTCGCACCGACCACCACGTTCGCGGTCCGTACCAGAGGGGTCGCCGCCAGGTAGTTCTGCGACTGGCCGATCGTCACCGTGAGCGTGCATACGCCCGCGTCCGCGCCGGCGGTGATCAGACCCGCGCTCCAGCTGCAGTCGCCGGAGGCCGTGACGGTCGGCTCGAGCCCGCTGGTGCTCGCGGCCGAGAACGACTCGGTCGTGCCCGGCGCCAGGTCGTTCAGCGAGTCGGGGTTGGCGCTCAGTTGCTGCGGGATCCTCGCGATGATGACCGCGCCATCCAAATACGCGATGGTGTAGTTCGCCGCGGTGGCTCCCGAGCAGGTGACCGCCGGCGCGCTCCCCGCTGCGGAACTCGTCGTGTAGGTGCTGACGCAGCTGGGTGCGGTGAGCAGGTCGTCGGCCGTGTCACCGTTCACGAAGCCATCGATCTGAGGCGAGAGCGCCGGCAGCGCATCACCGTAGCTGACGTGCGGACTCGGGGCGGTGACAGTGAGGTCAGCGGGTGTCACGGTGACCACGAAGGTCGTCGACGCGGGCAGGTAGCTGTCATCGCCGGGAGCCGTCACCGTGATGGTCGAGGTGCCGACTGAGAGGAAGGAGACCGTCCCCGACGAGTCGACACCGACGTGAGACGGGTCGGAGCTCGAGAACGACAGGGGAAGAGATGCCGACGACACTGCTCCGGATGCCCGATCCGCCGCGCCGTACTGACCTTCGAAGTCAGCAGCGGTGATCACCTGGGTCTTCTTCACCACGGTCAGGCGCAGCAGTTTGGTCGTGCTGGTCTGGGGCGCGTTGTCGGTCACCGTGAAGGAGAGGAGCACCGTCGTTGCGGTCCCCGCTGTTCCCCAGAGCTCTCCGGTGGTCCCATTGAAGAAGAAGCCGTCGGGAAGCGTGCCGCCGGTGAGCGCCCACGAGACGTAGGTCCCCGTGCCGCCCCCCGCATTGAGTGTCGCAGAGTACGCGGTGCCGATCGTCGCGTCGGGAAGACTCGTCGTGGTGACGGCCGGCGGGCCGGGCAGGATCGACGTGGTGACGGTGACGGGTGCGGCGGCCAGGTAGGTGTCCGAGCCCGCTTGGCTGGCGGTCACCGAGCACGTGCCGACGGCGATCGCGGTGATCTGACCGGTTGCCGCGTCGACGCTGCAGAAGTCGGGTGTGCTCGTCGAATAGCTGAGAGCGAGACCTGTGGCGGTCGTCGTCGCCCCTGCGCTCACGGTCACCCCGGTCATCAGACCCGAGATGGACGGGAAGGTGATGGTCTGGCTCAGCTTCGTGACCGAGAAGGTGACGGTGACCGGAGCGGCCGCCGTGAAGCTGTCATTGCCATCCTGGGATGCCGTCAGAGAACAGGTGCCCACGGTGAGGGCCGTGACGACAGACCCCGACACCGAGCAGACGTCCACGGTGTTGCTGGTGTACGCGACGGCGAGGGAACTGGTCGACGAGGCTCCCAGCGACGCGGTCGTCGTCACGCCCATGCTTGCCGGCTCAGGGAAGGTGATGGTCTGCGCGGCCTTGAGGACCTCTTTGAACTCCACCCACTGGCCGGGGACGGCGGTGCTCCAGTTGGCGGCGCCGGCGTTGTAATACGCGACGACGCGGAAGCAATAGAAGCCATTGGCGCTGAGCCCGGTGATGGGCTGGCTGACGTCGGCGGGGAAGGCCCCGAGCAGGAGCGCGTCTTCGGTTCCGGTGTCGGTCTCGGACTGCACGTACCCCGTCGTCGTCACGGTGCCGAGAGAGGTGCAGGCCCCGGATGACGAATCGGCCGCGTACTGGAACTTCACCTTCGTGCCGTTGGCGATCTGATTCGGGTCGACCGTGCCGTTGAGGGTCGCCGAGCCGAGGCTGGTGACGTTCGTGGCCGCGTTCGTGACCGCCGTCGGCAGTCCCGGCGCCTCGGTGGTGACGAACGACAGGATGTCGCCGTCGACCCCGCCCGCCGAGAGCCGGAAGTAGTACAACGTGCCCGACGCCAGGCCGGTGATCGACTGACTCACCGCGTAGGGCGTGGCCGAGGTCGTGGTCGTGCCGACCGACACCGTGGTGCTCCCGGTGAGGGCGGCGCTCGTTCCGTACTGGAAGGTGATCGCCGAGCCGGCGGTGCCATTGGGGTCGACCAGGCCGTTCAACTGCGCACCGGACTGCCCGATGGCCGAAGCCGGACTGGTGGTGACAGCCATCGGCAACGCCTCGTCGGAGGTGTCGCCGATGTCGAGAGTGGTCGAACCGCAGGCCGCTCCGGCATGAACGACCGAGACCGTCGAGTCGCCGGAGCCGACGATGAGCGATCCGATACGGGCCGTCGCCGCGTTCCGGTAGAGGAAGGTGCCGCTGCACGGCGCCGCGAACATCTTGTAGGTCAGGGTTCGGATCGTCGGCACTGAGCTGGTGCCCGCGGGAACCGAGAAGGGTCCCGCGAACCCGAGCTGAAGCGGGGCGCCGGACAGCGCGCTGCCATCGGCGACCGCGACCCCGTTGTATGTCACGCTTCCGGGCGTGAGGCTCAGGCTGCCGTCATGCTCGTCGACGATCTGGTCGACCGTGGCGGCACCACCGGTGTTCTGCAGCGCCACGGAGTAGGTGAGGGTGGTGACCCCGCCGACGACGGTGACGGTGTGGGCGACGGACTTGGTCACGCGTAGGGCGACGGTCGATGAGCCGGTGGCGACGGTCGCCGAGCTGATACTGGCGAGGTCGGTGTGCTTGATCTGGGTTCCACTCGCGATCTGCGCGATCGGGATCACCGAGGCGGCCGTGATGGATGACGGCCCGATGATCCGGAAGGTGTAAACGGCGGTGTAGTAGAACTTGGAGCCGCTTGCGAGACCGATGCGCAGTTGATTCGCGTACGTGCCGACCAAGCTCCCCGCGTTGCGTGAGTTGTTGGTATAGGCGCTGAAGAGCGTCGACTCCAGGCGCAGCGCCCCAGTGGGCCACGAGGAGCGAGCGGCGGGCGAGATCCAGACCATGGATCCGTCGAGAGCGTTACCCGCGCCGATCGTGCCGGTGTTGCCCTGCACGGTGATGGTCATCGTCGAGCCGACGGTGGTGACCGCCGTCGAGGTGATGTTGGTCACCTTGTTGGCGGCGGCCTTGATGGTCTCGGCAACCTTCGCGAAGGTGAAGGTGCAGCTGTAGAGCTCGGTCGCCCCAGCCGTGCCCGGCTTGCCCGAGTAGACGTGCACGAAATGCGACTGGGCCAACGAGGTCGAAGAGGTCGCCTTCAAGAAGAAGAACGCGGTCCCGCTTGCCGATGCCGCAAGGTCGCCGAGGGGCTGGACCGCATCTGCCGGGTTGGCCAGACGCACCACGCCGCCGGTGAAGGTATCGGCCATCACCCAGAGGTTGCTGCGCGCATGAGATGCGTCGCGGTTCTGCACCTGGTACGAGGCATACGCCGCGTCGATGTTCTGGCCCTGGCCGCTGTCGATGTAGAACACGTTGCCGTGGCTTGCCGTGACGCGAATGGAGTTCTGGTCGTTGGCGGCCGAGCCGTCGCAGCTGTTCGAAGCAGCGGCGCGTGCCGGGGTGACGGCGGTCGCGAGCGACAGCAGGGTGAACAGGAGCGCGAGCACCAGAGCGATCGCTGTCGTCCGTCGCACTTGGCTGTGCCGTTCATCCGTCGGGTGCGGATATGCCACCATGGGTTCACTTCCCCCCGGTCCGGCTGCTGCGTCGGACCCTTGGTGGTCAAGGTAGGGCGCGGCTCCGCGGCCCCGACATTCCCCAGTGGGAGTGGCCCCCGAGGGAGTGGCTCACCTTCGAGGGGGTCCCGGCAAACGAGCGATTCCGGCGAGCAGATCGGCCTCGGTGGCCGCGAGGCAGAGGCGGATCCACCCCTCGCCGGAGCGTCCGAAGGCGCTGCCGGGAGCCACCGCGACGCGGTCGCGCAGCAGCAACTGCTCGGACCAGGCCGCCACGTCGCCCTGGCTGGCGTGCGAGACATCCACCCAGAGATAGAAGGCTCCGGTCGGCTCCAGGTAGTGGATGCCGCGTGCCGTCAGTGCCGCCGAGGCTGCCGAGTAGTTCGCACGGTAGTGGGCCGCGGCGGTGGCCACGTGCGACTGCTCGCCCTGGATCGCCGCCAGCGCCGCGAACTGGTCGGGCATGGCGACGCAGCTGATCGACGCCTCCTGCATGCTGCGCATGGTCGCGGCGAGGCCGGGCGGCGTCACCAGATACCCCACGCGGATGCCGGTCATGGCATACGTCTTCGAGAACGAGAACACGCTGAAGACCCGCTCGATGCCGCCCCCCGCGTCAGCTGCGGCCGACTCGGCCTCGATCGCCGCGAGGCTGACGTGGGGCTCGCCCCAGACGAAGCGCTCGTAGACCTCGTCGCTGAGGATCCACAGGTCGTGACGCCGGGCGAAGGCGAGCAGTTCTTCGAGCACCTCGCGCGGAAAGACCGCGCCGAGCGGATTCGACGGCGAGTTCACGATGAGCATCCGCGTTCGGGGAGTGATCAGCGCCTCGAGCTCGTCGATGCTCGGGCGGAAGCCGCGCTCCGGGGTGAGTGAGTACGGCACGGGACGCGCGTCGAGCATCCGCGCATTCATCGGGAAGATCGTGTAGCCGGGATCCGGGATCAGCACCTCGTCACCCGCGGCGAGCAGCAGCTGCATCGCCAGGTGGATCGCCTGGGTGGCGCCGATCGTGACCCAGACCTGCTCGACCTCGGCGACGATCGCGTTCTCAGCGGCCAGCTTGTCGACGATGGCGCGCCGAAGCGGCAGGATGCCGCCATTCGGGTTGTAGTTCGTGTCGTCCCTGTCCCAGGCGGCCTTCGCGGCAGCGGCGATGTGCGGCGCGATAGGGACATCGGGCTCACCGACCCCGAGTGAGATCACGCCGTCGAGCTCGGCCGCGATCTCGTAGATCCGGCGGATGCCCGAGCCGGGCACCGACGGGATGTGGGCGGCGATCGACGGCATGGTTCAGGCTAACGTCGAGAGGTGGCCACTCCCGACTTCATTCTCGAGCTGCGCAAGATGGTCGGGCCGCACCCGCTCTGGTTGTCCGCAGTCACGGCCGTCATCCTCGACGCGAGCGACGAGAATGTGCTCCTCATCCGGCGCGCCGACACCGGCGAGTGGACACCGGTGACGGGGATCATCGATCCGGGAGAGCAGCCGGCCGTCGCGGCGGCCCGGGAGGCCCTGGAGGAAGCGGACGTGGTGATCGAGGTCGAACGCCTGGCCGGGGTCGGCGTCACGCCGCCGGTGGTCTACGAGAACGGCGACCGGGCCCAGTATCTCGATCTGATCTTCACCTGCCGCTGGATCTCGGGCCACCCTCGACCGGCAGACGGCGAGGCGGTCGATGCGCGGTGGTTCGGCGTCGACCTTCTTCCTGAGATGTCGGCAGACATGCGCAACAGGATCGACCAGGCCCGTGCCGGCGGGCCGGCAGACTTCACGATTGCTGCTGCCCCCTCATCCTGGTAACGTTGCCACTTGGTTTGCGTGTGGTTTCCCACCACGCGATTGGCCGGAGGCGCCCTCTACCGCCCATCCCGGCACATCCACAACTTCCACGTAACGAAAGACAGACATCGTCATGGCGAATATCAAGTCGCAGATCAAGCGCATCGGCACCAACAAGAAGGCGCAGGAGCGCAACAAGGCCGTCAAGAGCGAGCTCAAGACCGCCATCCGCGCCACCCACGCCGCAATCGCGACGGGTGACAAGAAGGCCGCAGACACCGCACTGCGTCTCGCGACCAAGAAGCTCGACAAGGCCACCTCGAAGGGCGTCATTCACGCCAATCAGGCCGCGAACAAGAAGAGCGCCATCAGCAAGCAGGTCGCCGCGCTCTGATCTAAATCGTCGTCGGCTCAGGCCGAACGAAGAAGGCCCCCACGCAAAGCGAGGGGGCCTTCACTCATGTTCGCCGGGATTCGGCAGAGATGCTGCCGTTCCTGACGGCAAGAGATCCGTCGCTGTGCCTCAGCGCTCGCCGCGAGACGAAATGCTCTCGACCATCTTCTCCAGGGCGTAGACGGGATCGCGGCCCCCGCCCTTGACCTGCGCGTCGGTCGCGGCGAGGGTTTCGATCGCGCGGCCGAGGCCGGCATCCGTCCACCCCTGGAGGTCGCGCCGCGCGCGATCGACCTGCCAGGGAGCCAGCCCGAACCGCGAGGCGAGCTCGCCCGAACTGCCGCGCTGGCCCGAGAGCTTGGCCATGGTGCGCACCTTGCTCGCGAAGGCGGCCACCATCGGCACCGGATCGGCTCCCGAGGCGAGGGCGTGCCGCAGCAGTCCGAGTGCCTCGCCGTGGCGGCCGGCGATCGCCGCATCGGCGACCGCGAACGCGGTGGTCTCGACCCGGCCCGCGTAGTAGCGATCGACGATGGTCTCGGTGATCTCGTCGCTGGCGTCGGCCAGCAACTGCTGGCAGGCGGCCGCCAGTTCGGCCAGGTCGTCGCTGAATGCGGCGACCAGTGCGCGCTGTGCTCCCCCGGTGATGCGGCGGCGGGCCGCTGCGAACTCGGCGGCCACGAAGTCGAACTTGTCGCTGTCGCGCTTCAGCTCGGCGCAGACGATCTCGATGCCGCCGCCGGTGCCGGCGCGAATGGCATCCAGCAGCTTCTTGCCCCGAACGCCTCCCGCGTGCCGCAGCACCAGGTAGGTGTCGTCGGCCGGCATCTCGAGGTAGGCGAGCGCTTCGTCGAGGAAGGCATCGCTGCTCTTCTCGACGTTCTCGACGCGCAGTAGGCGGGGTTCTCCGAACAAGCTGGGGCTCGCCAGCGTGATCAGCTCGCCCGGCGCGTAGCTGCCGGCATCGATGTCCGAGACCTCGAGCGAAGGATCCTCGGCCTTCAGGATGTCGCGCAACTGGCGGATCGCCCGGTCGGCCAGCACCGTCTCGGTGCCGCTGACGAGCACGACGGGCGCGGGACGCACCGCATCCCAGGCGAGCTGCGGGATCGCCGCCTTCGCGGCGGCCATCGGCCTGCCGGTGGGTCGCGCCATCCCTGTCCCTTCGTCACGTCTGTCGACGACACTGCCAGACTATCCGGGGCCGCCGACCGGCGTCGGCGTGCGCGACGGGGCGGAGCCCCGGGGTGAGACCGGGGCGGGTGTCGGGGCGGGCGTCGGGGTCGCCAGGGTACCGGCTCCGGTCAGTTCGCCGTCCCGCACCACGTCTTCGGGCTTCTCGGTCCACACCCGGATGTCGCCCTGTCGGGCGCCGGGCGCAACGAGGGTCAGCCCGTCGAGATCGGTGCGCAGCGGCCGGGTGCCGACCGCGGCCAGGATGCCGAGCAGCTTGGCCGTCGGATGCCCGTAGTCGTTGCCCGCGCCCACGCCGATCAGTCCGACCGTGGCGTGTAAGGCCTCATACAGCCGAGCCGACTGGTCGGCCGAGCCGTGATGCGCGACCTTGACGACATCCACATGGCTGACCTGACCGGTGCCGAGCAGTCGGGCCTGCGAATCTTCACCGAGGTCGCCGAGCAGGATGCCGCTGAGGCATCCGTGCACGCACGCGCCGGCTGCCGTGACCTGGATCGTGACACTCGCCGGATTGCCCGGCTCGACGCCGCGCGGCGGTGGCCATAGCACGTCCCACCGGAGTTCGCCGAGCACTCCGGTCTCTCCGCGGCTCACCTGATCGACCTCGGCGCCGTTCGCGCGCAAGTCGGACGCGATCCGTGCATCGCCTAGGTCGCTCGGTGGCCCGATCAGGGCGCGGGTGACCTTGCCGTATACCGCCGAAACTCCGCCGACATGGTCGAGGTCGTAGTGGGTGAGCACCAGAAGATCGATGTGGGTGATCCCGAGTTCGTCGAGACAATGCTGCAGCAGCTCGGGCTTGGGGCCGGTGTCGTCGAGCGCGATCATCCCCTGGCTGCGGATGATGGTGGCGTCGCCCTGCCCGATGTCGCAGAGCGCGAACTCCCAATCAGCGGGGCGGGTGACGTTCTCGACCCATTGCGAGCCGGCGAGGGTGGCGAGATATCCGACGAAGGCGACGACCAGCCCGGCGCGGGCGACGCGTCGCACCGGCGGAGGCACCCCGACGAACGCCGCGAGCAGGCCGGCGACGGTCAGCGCCGTGAGCAGCAGGATGCCCAGAACGCCGGTCGGCCACGGAGCCCGCGCCCCGGGAAGGCCGGCGAAGAAGGTCGCGACCGCCGCGATCCAACTCGCCGGCAGCCAGGCGATGGCCGACACCACGGTCGCAAGCGGCGGGAACTCCGGCGCAGCCATGCACGCGATCAGCCCGAGCACGGTGACCGGCGCCGCCGCCGGTTCGGCCAGCAGATTGGCGGCGACGCCGTACAGCGGGAGCGAGGGATTCAGCATCAGCAGCACCGGCTGACAGGCCAGTTGAGCGGCTAGCGGCACCGCGAGCACCAGCGCGAGCCCCCGAGGCAGCCACCGCGCCATCACCTCGGCAAGGGGCCGTGCGAGCAGCAGGAGGCCCGCCGTCGCGAGCACCGAGAGCGCGAACCCATAGCTGCGCGACAGCCACGGGTCGATCGTCAGCAGCACGACCACCGCGACGCACAGCAGGGGGAAGCCCCGCGCGGCGCGCCCGGTGGCCAGCGCGATGAGGGCGACCACAGCCATCACCGCGGCCCGGATCACGCTCGGCTCCGGGGTGACGACCACCACGAATCCCGCAAGCACGAGCGCTGCGACGGCGAGTCGCGCCAGCCTCGGCAGACCGCCGGCCGCCCCGAGCGCGAGGGCCAGCCCGACCACGATGGCGCAGTTCGCCCCGGACACCGCGGTGAGGTGGCTGAGGCTGGCCGTCTTCATGGCATCGCTGAGCGTCGCGCTCACCGAGCTGGTGTCGCCGATCGCGAGGCCGGGCAGCAGGGCTCCGCCGTCGCCCGGCAACGCGGATGCCGCCCGGCGGAAGTCGCGTCGCACGGCATCCGCTGCGGCGAGCAGAAGCGGTGGCGCGCCCGCCCGCGCGGCGTTTCCGCGCACGAACACCAGGAAGGCGACGCTCTCCCCCGGGTCCGCGGCCCGCAGGGTGCCCGTCACCCGCAGCAGGCTGCCGATCTGCGCGGCCCGGATAGCGTCGTCACCGGCCTGCCCGAACAGCAGCACCGGGGTGGCGAGGGTGACGGTCGAGCCCGCGATCCGCGCCGACTCGGCCGTTGCCGCGATCCGTCCGTTCGCCGAACGGCCGGAGACCGCGACCACGAGTTCGACCGTTCGACCCGCGTGCGCTGCCTCGTTCAACACGGGAGGCGATCGGACGCCGGACTGCGCCACGACCGAGGTGACGGCGAGCGCTCCCCCGGCGAGGGCCAGGACGATCATCCCGCGCCAGAAGCCCGGCAGCCTCGCGACCGCGAGGCCGACGGTCAGCACCCAGAGCCCGACTGCGACGGCGAGCGTCCAGCCGCCTCCGGGACCAGCGACGGCGATCCCAGCGCCGAGCCAGGCCGTTGCCGCAACGGGGAGCAACCGGAGATCGGAGGCGGCCGGGCCGGGCGCACTCACGTCGTCACGAGATCTTTCAGCCCCTCGAAGGTCTTCTCGCCGATGCCCGTGACGCTCATCAGATCTTCGACTGCCGTGAATCGGCCATTCGCGGCCCGCCAAGCCAGGATGCGGGCCGCCATCGCCGGCCCGACGCGTGGCAGGGTCTCAAGAGTCGGTTCGTCTGCCGTGTTGATGTTGACCTTGCCCGCGATGGTCGTGCCACCCCCGACGCCGGATGCGGAAACGGCCTGCCCGATCGCCGGCACGATGATCTGCTCACCGTCGCTGAGGAAGCGCGCGAGATTGAGAGCCGCGGGATCGGCGGACGGGGTGAGACCACCTGCTGCGGCCACGACGTCCACTGCCCGGTCGCCGTCGTGCAGTGCGTACAGGCCGGGAGCGTTGACCTGCCCGAGGATGTGCACGTAGATCACCGCACCCGTCGACCCGGTCACCGTGGCCGAGCCGTTCGAAGAAGACGGCCCCGGCGACGCGGAGGTCAGCGCGGATGGCGCCACCACCGACGACGCCCCGTGCGGCGTGATCGCGGTGATGAACACCGCACACCCGAGCCCGACCAGCACGAGGATGAGCGCGGCCCCGACTCCCACCCGCACGCGGGCGCGGCGCGCGTCGGGAGCCGGAGCCGAACTCATGCCCTGAGTCTTGGGGCGGCGGCCCCGCGTCGGGAGGGACTCCGGACGAACCGGGGGCCGTGAGCCGCCGGGTGCTGGTGTGGAGGAACGAGCGGAGCGTCGCGCCGACTCGGCTGACAGCTGTCCGGCCACGAACAACATTCAGGATGACTGGCCTTCGGGCGCCCGAAAAGGCTCGAACGACTCGTTCAACCTGAATCTTGCGCGCCGCGGGACGGCCGATGGCCGTCGGGCAGCGGCCGCGTGCCGGCGCGGCACGAATCTCGCCCGACTAGCCCTTCGTCGCGATGTTGACGACGCGCGGAGCCTTCACGATCACGTTGACGATCTCGCGGTCGCCGATCGAGCGCACCACGGCATCCGATGCCCGAGCCAGCGTCTCGAGCGCGTCGGCCGAGATGGTCGGAGCCACCTCGAGGCGGTCGCGCACCTTGCCGTCGACCTGCACGATCGCGGTGATCGACTCCTCGACGAGCAGGGTCGGGTCAGGTTTGCGCAGCCCGGCGAACGCGACCGAGTCGGGGTAGCCGAGGCGCTCCCACATGTCCTCGGCGGTGTACGGCGCGAACAGGCTCAGGATGACCGCAACGACCTCGATCGCCTCGCGCACGGCCGGATCGCCCGCGCCCGGCCCCGAGTCGATCGTCTTGCGGATCAGGTTGACCAGCTCCATCAACCGCGCGACGACCACGTTGAACTTGAACGCCTCGAGCAGCCCGGGCGCGTCGGCGAGCAACCGGTGGGTCTGGCGGCGCAGGGCTGCGTCTCCGGTCTTCCAGTCGACTTCGGGTGCCGAGGTGACCTCGCCCGAGATGCGCCAGGCGCGCGCCAGGAACTTCGATGAACCGGTGGGCGAGACATCCGCCCAGTCGATGTCGTCTTCGGGCGGGCCCGCGAACGCCATCGTCAGGCGCAGAGCGTCGGCGCCGTGCGCGGCCAGCTCGCTGGCGAACTCGACCAGGTTGCCCTTCGACTTCGACATCTTCGAGCCGTCCATCAGCACCATGCCCTGGTTGAGCACGGCGCTGAACGGCTCGGTGAAGCTCAGGTAGCCCAGGTCGAACAGCACCTTGGTGATGAAGCGCGCATAGAGCAGGTGCAGGATGGCGTGCTCGACGCCCCCGACGTACTGGTCGACCGGCGCCCATTTCTCGGCCAGCTTCGGGTCGAACGCCATGGTGTCGTCGTTCGCGTTCAGGAACCGCAAGAAGTACCACGAGCTGTCGACGAAGGTGTCCATCGTGTCGGGGTCGCGCCGGGCCTTTGTTCCGTCGGGCAGCGTGACATTGACCCAGTCGGATGCCGCCCCCAGCGGGCTCTGCCCCTTGGGCTTCAGGTCCAACCCGGCCGAGCTCGGCAGGCGCACCGGCAGCTCGCCCTCGGGCACCGGATGCAGCGAACCGTCCTCCGCGTGCAGGATCGGGATCGGCGTGCCCCAGTAGCGCTGGCGCGAGATCAGCCAGTCGCGCAGCCGGTAGGTCTTCGCGGCGCGACCCGTGCCCGCCGCCTCGAGCAGCTCGATCACCCGGGTGATCGCGTTCTGCTTGCTGAGTCCGTCGAGCGGCCCGGAGTTGATCATGCGGCCGGCGCCGGTCAGCGCCGCGCCGGTCTGAGCGGGGTTCAGCGCGGGCACGTCCTGCGCCTCGAGCATCTCGGGCGTGATCACCGGAATCGCCCCGGTCACGGGGGCGTTGGTGTCGACGACAACCTTCACCGGCAGGTCGAAGGTGAGGGCGAAGTCCAGGTCGCGCTGGTCGTGCGCGGGCACCGCCATCACGGCGCCGTGGCCGTAGTCGGC
>Ga0105248_10000608_pt1 | contig 40812 bp, 61 predicted proteins | sample KBSS34metaG_FD_81524 | JGI IMG/M metagenome (GOLD analysis project Ga0105248, IMG submission 81524) | Switchgrass rhizosphere microbial communities from Kellogg Biological Station, Michigan, USA - KBS S3-4 metaG | ecosystem: Host-associated > Plants > Roots > Rhizosphere > Soil | place...
ACGCTTTCTGTGTGGGAAAAATTTAGAAAATGGATTTTTAAAGCTTTTAATTAAATGTGATATGAAAACAAGAATAAAAATGCATGTATTTTTAGACAGATTTATTGATGAAATACTTATTAATGCAAAAGGAGAATAACATGAGTTTACAAACATTTGCCTCTATCCCATCCGAGACAGAGCTTAAATCTTATCAAATCGTGGCTACAATTGCCGCAAACAACCCCCACTGGAAAAAGCTTGGAGGAAACGGAAAGCCAGAAGAAGTGACGGCTACAATTCTTTCAGTAATGCTTTTGGCCCGAGAATTGGGATTCAGTCCTATGGTAGCAATCAGCGGAGGAATAAACAATATCCAAGGAAAGTTTGAAATTAGCGCAAGGCTTATGAATCAGGCAATGCGCTCCCGAGGACATAAAATGCAAGTGCGCGTGCTTACCGATGAAGTTTGTACTATTTGGGGAAAGCGTAAGGACACCGGAGAAGAAATGGAAGTGACCTACCATATTGAAGAAGCCAGACGTTCTGGCTTAGTCAAAGACGGGGGCCCTTGGAAGAAAATTCCACAGGATATGCTTTTCGCTCGTTGTATGTCACGATTAACAAGAAGGCTAGCCCCTGACTGCATCGGAACCTGTTATGGTGAAGGAGAGCTTCAGGAAACGATCTTGAAGCAATCCCCAGAATCTATCGAGCTGCCCAAGAAAGAGGAGTTTGAATGTGCAGACATTGAGCCAGTCGTAGAAACGGTTTTGGAATTGCCTGAAACTGTAAACCGGAGTCGGATTGAGGAATTCATTTCCGAGTCAGCTTTACAGACAAAGAAAACTATAGCCGACGTGAAAAAAAGAGCGTCTGAAAATCTACAGGGATTTCTTAAGATCTTCGGTATGTGGGAGGAAAAAAAATATCCCAAAACAGAAGAAAATTTCTCTTTCGATCTTTTGGAAAATGCAGTTTAATTGATATAGTGCGAAATGCAAAAAAGTCGTTGGCGGGAAGCTCGTAAGGCGGTCTTACGGCTTCCCGTTTTTTTTACCAGGAATAAACTGCCTGGAATTCTATGCGCCTGTTATTGTCCAAGCCGCTGTAATCATCATAAAGCGTAAACTTACTCTCAAGAAGTAAAGAATCTGCCAGAGCATAACTCGCCTTTAACTGGGCTCCCTTTCTGAATCCCTTGAAGTCAATGTCTGAAACACATTGGCTCTTGGCTGAGTGAAAACAAACATCAAATGAAAAATCGCCTGTTTTTTTGATTTTACCGAGAGTAAAACCTATATAGAATCCATCGTTATTATTTCTATGTTGGTGATTAAGCAAATAAGCGCCATATACAAGCGTTTCTAAAACTTCATAAGACATTGTAATTTGAGAAATTGTGAAATGGTAATCGGGATCAAAAACAGGATGGCCATTGACCTTAACGACAGGTGAATTCCATTCTGTAAATGAATATTTCAAAGTCAAAGGACAGGCGGCAATATGGCTGAATACAGCTTCTCCGATCCAGGCATAATGGTTATTAGCTGTATTTACAATATGGGGGCCACCATGGACGACAAAATCAAATAATCCAATCTGATTAAAACTGTAAATCAAGTGCGCTCCGTTAAAATTGGAGTTAAATTGCATCTTGCTGTCAAACATCGATTCCATTTTATTTCTGCCGATCTCGATACCCAGAGTCATTTTTTCAGATTCATAAAATCTCCAACCCAGAAAAGCTTTTTCTAACCAGATACGGCTATCTTTTCCGTTAAAAGTAGCGGCATTCATTTTTACAGATACCCATGACTTATCTGTGAAATAATCACACCACATCGCCGTCTCTGTTTTAAAGCCATGTGCGTCAATTCCGCCCCATTCAGAGCGCCACTTTGTACGTACATCTCCATGTAAATTTATATTTTTTAGCAAGTTATCGTTGGATGCAAAAAGCCCGTTGACTAATAATAGCGGCAAAAATATAAATTTGATCGCATACTTCATTGTTTTCTCCTTTGTTGAAGCCGGAATTCTCCGGCTTTTCTTTTAAAATTAATCATTATATGTGGTTGCCATAGCATATATCGCCCATAACATGAAAGCAAATGCTACGAAAAAAAAAGCAATTAGAAATCTCATGCGAGATCTCCATCACTTGGCTTTCTGGGGCCACCTCCAGGTAAATGGGGATGAGGGATAAAATCTGGGGGCCAGAATTCACTGGATTGCTGATCGTCTTCTTTCACTTCGCAATGTTGGTGAGCCATACTTGTCCCAAAAAGTATGACTACAAACGCTGTCAAATAAAGAGCGTTTCTGATTTTCCAAACTAATTTATCTTTCATTTTCCTCCAATTTTTCTGATTTTTCATCTGCAATTTTTGCACTTCGACATAGACTAAGTGCTGAGACAAATATGACAATAACAATAAAAAATACTGTAAACATCATTGCGCCTTTAGGATCAGAATGTCAGGTGATCAAATTTAAGAAAATGAAAAAAAATATTTTAAATATGGTAGAATTAATTTGTAAAGTAGAAACCATTCATGGCAAATTCAAATGTATTAGAGATTTGTGTATTTGTAAGGTTGGCTAAAGCCAAAGTCGAACTAACCTGATATAATAACCCCGATGTTGCACTATTATTCATTTGTAAAAGCAGTGCTTGGTAAGAGGCTGTCAATGTGCAGTTCTGGATCAACGACACTGACACATTGTTGTTAGTACCGTTCGAACCGGATGCAACAGGAAATCCAGTAACTGCGACATTTCCTACTTGGGCTCCCTTGCTTGAAAGAACTACATGCAAGCTATAATAAATGATAGAACCGAGTTGATAATAATACCCTACTTGACCCGTATAAGTTATACCAGTCGTAGAACCTCCAATAGTTATTCCTGGAGTAAAAGAAGTAACAGTTGCTGTTTGAGTAGTGGTATTTATGAGTTTGCTCGTAACAAAATTATTCAGTCCACTGACTAATGTTCCGGCGCCAGTAATCGCGTTAGTATTAGATGAATTAATAGAATTAAATTCCACTGAAGCGCCAGCACCCGTCCCAATAGTAATACAAGAAGCCGTTCCGCTAGAAATACGATTATGACGCGCTGAGCTTCCCGCTCCTGTGCCATTAAAGGTTAATCCTGTAGAATTAGTCGTATCTGTATTTATTTCGCTATATTTTATTAGCATAGTCCCGGTACTTGTGGTGGAAAGGGGACTAAACAAAATGCTATAAATAATATTAACTGCACCTGCTGAATTAGAAAAAGCTGTGGTTGAATTTCCGGTATTTGTGATATAAGCATTTGAAATACTTATAGTTCCAGCGCTAGATTGACTGTATAACGCTATTCCTGTAGTACCTAAATTTCCTGTGCAATATTCCAAATTAATTTGTGATGATGAACTTGAGCTTGTATAAGAAATTCCAGTATTATTTGAGCAATTAAAATTACAATAAGAAAAATTTGCAACCGAAGCAGCTGAGCCGGTAACGGCCAATAAAAAATCACTATTTGTTTGTAATTCAATTCCAGTAATATTCACAGTCCCAGCGGCTGTGAATGTCATTTTTCCTACAACAGTAACATTGGCAGATCCACCTTGAAGCCCTGAATCACAAACATATGCTGCTAAATTAACGCCAGCTTTAAGAGTCAAATTTTCCGTGTAAGTACCTGGACGAATAAAAATCGTATCGCCTGAAGAAGCCGAAGTTAAGGCAGATGCAATAGTTGTGTGAGTGCCATCGGAAGCTGTGGCGGAAACTATCCACTTTGCTGTTCCGAAAGTATTTGTGCTCAACTGTTGTGGCATAGATCTTTTTCCTTTAGAAGCTTATGTCTTTTTTTGTGTGCTTCACTCATTTTTTTTCTAATTTCCTGCGAAAAACTATGGCCTTTTTGAAAGCCTTCCAATTTTCTATGGCATGATTTGCAGAGCACTTTTCCATTTTCTACTTCAAACTTTAATTCAGGATACTCTTTCCAACTTTTAATATGGTTGCTGAACCATTATGCCACCGTCCAATTGCCTACTGCATTAAGTGCTATCCATTGGGATGTTGCAGCTCTATAAAAAAGCTCCAATGAATCCCCTCTAGCAGTATTTGTAAAAGTTCCTGCAACACTTGATGCACTTGCAGATAATCTTATTGTCTGACCAGGGCTTGCTGTAACAACAACGGCACCCGCTGTATCGCAAACGATTTTTACGGTGTATCCTTGTGCAGGAACAGCTGGAAGAGTTTGTGTAGAGGCAGCGGTGACAAAATAGCCGGTATTGGAAGAAAGAGTTGAAGAAACGCCTATATCGATCCAGAGAAATAAGGGGCTTTTTATTGAAACAAAGCCGCTTGTATCTACAGTAAATTGTGCAGAATTAAATGCCGCTGTTCCAACCTTTGTTCCATCGTTGGCTGCGATTGCCTTTGTATAAGGCTGCCAACTAACAGTTGCGAGAGTCAATGTCCCTGCAAAAGAGGAGTTATTTAAGAAAACTAAATCCGAATAAGTGAATGTTCCTATCCCTGCGCCAGAGATTGCTGGATTATTAGTTGAATTTATAATGGATGTAGCTACTTGAATAGCAGCCGATGATGACATCGTAATAGAAGGGTTTGTTCCTCCAGTGAAACGACATGTATTTAAATTTCCTGTAGCATTTCCAGAAAATGTTACTTGTCCAGCAAATTGACAATCATCTAAGGTTATATTTGAGCCAGTCCCAAAATTGATTGGACAACTAAAATTAATTCCAGTCCCAAACACGACTCCACTGAGAGCCATAACATTTGTTCCAGATCCAATTCCGCAATCAAATGCAAATAATGTTGCTCCCGCTGAATTATTTATACCCCCATCATTGACGGTAAAAGGTGCTCCTGCGGCACTTGGATTGTTGTCCCAAAATTCAAAAATACCCGTCCAATTAGCAAGATTTAAAAAATAACCATTTTGAACAGCCGATTCACAATTTAAAAAAACAATATGAGTTGTACCAGCTGCTGCACTATTAAAAATATGAGATGTATTTTGAAAATAGATGCTGTTGAATCCAATATGGCCGGAGCTAGGAGGAGTATGTTGCCCAATAATTGAGGTGCTAGCACCCTGATTTTGAGAAACGGCTGGAGTACCATACAGATCAACTTTATCAAATAAAGTAAGATTTTCTGTGTAAGTGCCTGGTTGGATATATACTACACCACCTCCAGCTAAATTGGCGGCATTTATTCCTGCTTGAATCGTTTGATAGCCGGCAGCGCCAATTGGTCCTACAACATATGGAGTGATGGGATAGGCATTGACTCTTGGGTCGATAAAAAGTGTGTTTGAGCCAGCACTACCTCTTGTTGTATAAAGAGTTTCGCCGAGTACATTGATGACGCCTGAACCGTCTGGTCCAACAGAAATTCCGTCATTACCTTTAAGATCTAAAACAGATCCAGGAGGAGGTGGGATATTGTTTACACTGATAATCCCTGCTTGGCTCATTTATTCACCTCGGCCAAATATAACCACTACATAAACTGAGCCTGTGGATGGAGTTCCTTTGACAAAAACCTGGGTGCCGTTTTGAAAAACAAATGTGGAATTAGATCCGGTTTTATTAGTCGTGCAATCGTAAAGAGTAAAACCGCCAGCTGGGATAAAATCATTGTCATTTACTCCATCAAAGCTGACGGTCAAATCGCCATTTGTATTATTGACGATTTTAAATAGTCGCATAGCATGGGTAAAAGCTCCTCCAACTGTTGCATATGTACCGGAAATGCTTCCAGCTGCAAGAGATCGTAAACCGTCTACGCGTACTACTTGTGAACTCATTCTATTTCTTCTACTTTTACTTCTTGATCTTCTTGTTGTTTTTTATACATTTCGATTTGTTCTGCACCTTTAGCATGAAGAATTTCTGCGGCTTGCATTACTTCTTCCCATGTCATTGGAACTGCAAATTCAAATCTCACCTGTTTTCCGTTTACTTCGATGTCATCAATAATTGCTCTGCTCTTAATCATTACTTTCCTCTTAGTTATTAACTTAATACCCACAAGTTAGTAAGAATATTATCGCCGGCACCAACTGCGCCAGGTCCATTATTCTTTAAGTGGAAAATAACTTGACCTGCAGATTGAGTCAATCCTAACAAAGTCATTTGAGCATTATTTGTAGAAGCATTTAAGTTTGCTACAGATGCAATTAAACATGAAGTAGTTAAAATATTGCTGTTAACAATAGTTAAATCTAATGTAGAACCGGCCCCAGTTGAGAATCCTGTCCATGTAGCACAGCATACTCTGTTGTTCATGGTTACAGAAACAGTGGCAGATGCGGTTGAACTTGTGGCTGGAACCATCTGAACGTTACCGGCTGAACTAAACTTGATACCTGTAGCCCCAGTCCCTGCCTGTAAAGTCAGAGATGCAGACGCTGTAGTCGATCCAATTGTCAAAACGTTTGCTTGGGCAGATGTACCCATGTTGATTGTCTTGACAGCTGCACCTGTACCAATCGAAATTGTGGTAGCAGATGCATCTGTTGAAATACCCAAAGCACCTGTACCTGAGTTTGCTGTCAGAGTTCCATTTGTAGAAGTAATCGCCAGAGCGCCAGAGCCGGACTGAACAGTTGTGGCACTTGTTGTGTTAGTACTTCCCAAGGTGACCGTTTTAACGCCGGCGCCTGTTCCCAAGTTAACGGTAGTTGTGGTTGCGTCAGCGGAAACTCCAATGGTTCCTGTGCCTGAATTGGCGGTAATTGTACCGTTTGATGTAGTGATGGCAAGAGCACCGGAGCCTGTTTGCACTGTAGTTGTGCTTGTAGTGTTGGTTGAACCCAATGTTACTGTTTTTGCCCCTGCACCAGTTCCCAGATTTACAGTTGTGGCTGTTGCATCCGCTGAAACCCCTATTGTTCCAGTACCAGAATTTACTGTAATCGCACCGTTTGTGGCTGTGATTGCCAGGGTTCCTGAACCACTCTGTACAGTTGTCGCGGATGTAGTATTGGTTGATCCCAGAGTTACAGTTTTAACTCCAGCCCCTGTACCCAAATTGACTGTGTTATTTGTCGCGTCTGAGCTTACAGAAACTGTTCCTGTGCCAGAGTTTGCAGTGATTGCCCCGTTTGTGGCTGTAATGGCTAATGTACCGCTTCCAGATTGAACAGTCGTTGCAGAAGTGGTATTTGTCGATCCTAATGTAACGGTTTTGGCCCCAGCCCCTGTTCCAACGTTTACAGTTGTCGCCGCGGCATCTGTGCTGATACCAATAGTTCCTGTTCCGGAATTTAAGGTAATCGCACCGTTTCCTGTTGTCCAAGTAAAGCCACCACTTCCAGACTGTAAAGTCAGGGAAGAAGTTGTGTTTGTTGACCCAAGAGTGACCGCATTCGCGCCCGCGCCTGTGGCGATGTTGACCGTTTTTCCACCTGTGGAGTTTGCGATATTGATTGTTTGAGCGCCTGTACCACCCAAAATTGTGGCTGTACCGGTATTTGCGCCAGTTCCTCCAAAATTGATTGTTCCGGAAGTTGTAGAGGGAGCAAATGTGTATGTGCTTGTAGCAGCACCATCCAAACTGAAGTTACCTGTTCCGACCAGCATGCTAATAGCAGCCGCTCCGGTTGTTGAGCCAATTGTAGTAATGTGAGCAGCAGCCCCTGTCGCCAGGTTTAATGCTCCGGCTCTTGTGCCTGTAAGAACATTTAATGTCTGCGTTCCTGCCGTACCATTACCACTCAAGATATTGACGGTTGAGTTAGCGCCAGAAGCGCCGGCATTAATATTTGTGGTATTTGCAGAGGTGTTTGCACCATTGTTGATAGAGACTGTATTACCGCCGGCTGTACCATTTGCGACATTAACGGTTGTTGTGCCGGCCCCTGCGCCGATTGCTACAATGTTTGTGCCAGAAGAAGAACCTAGGGTAATTGTTCCTGTTTCAGCCGTTCCGCCGATTGTAATTGTTCCAGTAGTGGTGCTGGCGCCGATTGCATATGTTGAACTGGCTGCACCATCTAAACTGAAATTGCCTGTACCAACTCTTTGTGTTAAAGAAGCAGCGCCTGTGGTTGAGCCAATTGTGATAGTATGAGCTGCGGCTGAGCTACCGATACCGATTGCTCTGGCAACTGTTCCCACCCCTAAATTAACTGCATCTCCTGAATTATCAGAACCAAGGTTTAACGCTGTACCGGCAGTAAGAATTGTTGCACTTCCGGAAAGAGATGAAAGACCACTAGCAGCTAGCGTTGTAAAGCTACCCGCAGCTGGAGTTGTTGACCCGATAGCTGGGGGAGCAGCAAACACAGCAGGAAGGTTTGATGGAATAATAAAAGTATTGGTGCTTACGACGCCAGCAACTGCCTGAGCATTTGTAGCTAAAAATCCAATACCTTTTACAACTGTGGTGGCATCTGGGGCACCTGCAATTGCCAAGTTATCAGCATAGAATTTAGTTGCGACCGGCTCATTATTGTCTGTTAGCTTTACTGTACCGAATGCAGTTGTGGTGGCAGGTGAGTTTCCGCCAGTTGTCCAGCTAACACCATTAAAAATATATTCCGTTGGAGGAGAAGCAGACTTATCGAAAAATTGCTGGCCTAAAACTCCTTTAAAACTCGCAGGTGGTGGCCCAAATCCTGAAAGAGGAGAAGGGGCGACGTTGACTAATCCACCAATACCGTATGCTAAACTCACTTTGAAACCTCTTTGTTATGAAGCTTCAATGTAAAGCAGTTTTACATAGAAAATATATAGTCAAAATTTTAAATTAAAGTTATTCACAATCTACACATAGTTTAGTAAAATATATGGAAGAGAAAGACTTAACAGATAAAGACATAGATAGGCTTCAAGAAATTTTAAATGAAAATTCTGTTTTAAATGGGGGATGCATTGAATGGACTGGAAAATTGTCTCAAGGATATGGTCGATTTATGGCTTTCAAAAAATCGTGGGGAGCACATAGAGCTGCATACTTGGTAAAAAATAAATTTATTCCTGAAGATCTTTTCATTTGCCACAAATGTAATAATAGAAAATGCATTAATCCCGATCATTTATATGCTGGAACTCCAAAACAAAATTCTCAAGACTTTAAGAACTCAGGATATTATCATATAATAAGAGAAAAAATAGTAAAAAGTGGAAAAGATAATTTAAAAATAAGAGAAACAAATTTTAATAAATACTTATCGGAATATCTGACAGTAAAGGAATTTTCAAGTATATTAAATGTGCACCCAAATACTATATTAAATTGTTTACATAATGGCCATATACAAGGCATCCGTACAGGGATTGGCAGTCGTTCATCTTACAGAATACATCGCAGCGAATTTTCCAGGATGGGATTATTTGATCTTGAAAAAATAGTAGATCAACTCATCGAAAAAAGAATGCAGAATAATCCTAATGTGCTATAATACATGGCAAAAGGAGTTAAATATGTTGAAAATCGCATTAGAAATCATCGGTTTGCTTGGAGGAGTAGCTACGGTTCTTGGCCTACTTTTAGCTCCCATGATTTATATCGGGGGAAAAATTGATAATCTTAGAAAAGATATGCATGCCGAAATGAAAGATTTCCACGGTAAATTGTGTGCTATTGAGGAAAGGAATAAAAAATGATCGATTCTAACATTTTGGGCATAGCAATTATGTGTATTATTACTCTTTTCTTTGCATTTTTGTTTACTTGGCAACAAATTGGTTTTCTAAAAGATGATGTTAAAATAGAAAGAGACCGTAGATATAAATTACAAAGTTAATTAAGTGAATTAGAATTTGAAATAAGAAATATTAAATATGAGATCAAAAAATGAATAAATATGCCGAACTTTTAATTGTAATTGGTTCATTAGGGACAATGATGTGGGGCATGTTGAAATTCATGCTTAGAGATATACATAGTGATTTAATGAATATTAAAACTGAACTTAAACGATCTGAAGAAAGAATTGATCATCTATATCAGATTTGTGTGGATATGCTTAAGACTAGGAGATAAGGTAAAATTTATGGAATGGATGAAAAAGCATGTAGATACTGTTGTTGTTTTAGGAGGAATCTTAAGTTCTGTCCTTTGGATGAATCATAAGTTTTCTGATCTGGAAAAGGACATGGCGATTGTAAAAACAGTTTTAATAATGCAAAAACTTATGCCACCAGAATTTGCTGTGAAGGATGAGAAATGATGGGAATCGTTTTGTGGATATGGATTGTAGGTCTTTTTGGTATTGCTGCTTATTGGTCTGGCAAATTGACTTGGTGGTTAGGAAAGAAGTTGTTTAATTTTCTTTTTCACTGATCAATTTCATTAAATTTTCTTCGCTACCAAACTCTTCTTGAATTGCTTTTGATAAATTTGCTGAAGCTTCGGCAAATGCTCCTTTCTTAGATGATGCCGCACCTTTTAAAAATCCTCGATAAGCTTTCCGAGTCCCTGGTCTTGTAAAGAGCATCCCAGCAACTCTTTGACCCGCTCCCTTACCTATTTCAAAAGCGGTACCTAATCCTGCAGTGGCACCATGTTTTAGGAATAAAAGACCAGCTTTTAAAGGTGTCAGATCAGAAACAATTTCTCCTACAGTTTTAGGATTTTTTAGACGACTAAATACTTTTGTTTCCGCTTCTTTCCCATAATGAGCAATATCAATCATCTCTTTGACAGCATCTTTGCCTAAGTTTCTTTCCAAAAATTTACGATTGCCTTTTTGTTTTAAAATGCTTGATAATTTATTAACATTATATCCATTTTCAAATGCAGGCGATATAATATTATTTACTTGATTAACTTTTGCAGTTTCATGAAATACCTGATTTCCAAACCAAAGTTGACGAGCTAAATCTGTTTCTCCTGATGTCTGCATTGCTTTTTGAATTTGGTCATTTAGCTGTGCATAAGTTTCACGTACTTCCTGTTGTGCTCCCGTAAACTCGGCTTTGCGATATAAATCTCTTACGTTTTCATTGTAATTTCTGGTTTGATCAACTGCCTGTTCAGCAGTCACATTTTTAGGTTGGCGTCCTTTTTTTGTTTTTTCTAACGGCTTCCCATGAATATCAACTAATCTTAGTGCCTCAGGAGGAAGGGGCGTTGGTTTTTCACTAAGAGCTTTATATTCATCCTTAAGTATTTTTATCCTGACTTTATCTGGAGTGCTTAATGAAGGAGCTGTTTTTTCTAATCTTGAAATTTCGCTTTTAATCCAATTTAAAACGGGCGCAACATCAATTGAAGATTCTCGACCTGATTCTCTGGCCTCTTTATCAATTTGTTTCGCTGTTGCCTCCATTCTTTTATAGGATCTCTCATATACAGCTTCAGGACTAACACCTAATTTTTCAGCTTCATTTGTGGGAAGTTGTCGAGAGATAATATCATCAATTGCTTTTTCTGATGCTTCATTGAATTCTGAACGAAGCTTTTCTGTTTTACCTTTAGATAAAACAGGGGTTACTTTAGGTTGCCCCTCTACTTCCATTCCTGCATGTGTAGGAAGATTATGTTTTCCTGCAATCTGTCTCAACGCCTGTTGTTCTGGAGTCAATGCTCTTTCTACTATTTTTCCAGAAGCAGCTCCTCCTGCTGAAGTCAACCCTAAAATTTCCGATAAACCTTCTGGCAATCCCAATGACTGAGCTAATTCTGAAACTGCTGGGGCAGTAACGGCTGCTGTTCCTTTTTGAACTAAAGAACCAGGTTGAAATCCTCCAGCAGTACCACCTAATCTCAAAGCTTTCTGATATCCTTCTTTTGCCTGTAAAGGCAATCCTGTTTTTTCTTCTACTAACTTTTCAATATTTCCTTGCGTAGGAAATGCTTGAGCTGCTTCAGATACCTTTTGACGATATTTATTTTCATCAAAGGGAATGCCTTCGCGTTCATGAATTGCTTTCAGATTTTCTAAAAATTCTGGATCAAGCGCTTCTCCAACCCCCATCATTTGCACAATATCAGCAGGATATGTAAATTTTTGAAGAAAACCACCAATTGGTTGATAGGCAGTTCTTAATGCATTTTTCCCAAAGGATTCTTCATCCTTAACAGCACGTTGTTTAAATATACTTCCATTGGGATTTTTAGTGCGTTCTTCAAAAATGCTAGGCATTAAAATTTGTACCCTTTTTTCTTAGCCGATTTTTCTGCCTCTTTCCAATTCCCATTAGCTTCAGCAAGAATCTGATCGACAATCGCAACATGTTCGGGATTATTAATATCTAGCTTCATATTTTTCAAATTTTCAGCATCTTTAATAATTGCTTGCTGTTGGTCTAAAATGCGATTAAATAGCCCTTCCATTTTTTCTTTAGAACGTTCATCAACTTTTTTTTGGAATTGCAAAGCTCCTCCAAAGTCGCCTTCGGCTTCCAGTTCGGCTGCTGCTTCTCCTCTAATGACATCTGATTGTAATGCATCAATTCGGGAGCTAAGAATTGCTTTTTTTTGCTCATCTGTTAAATAAAGAGAAGCAATCTTATCTTCCAACAAGTCAATTTCTTTCATGCGAGTTTGACCTTGAAAGATCGTTCTTAGATCTTTGTACTCATCAATAATACCTGCTCTATAAACTACAGATTCAGGTGAAAGCAATCTTTCCCCTAGTCTAAAAGGTAATAATTGAGCCAGCACTGCATATGTAGGATCATCAATGTTTCCCGTTTCGATCGTTTCTATTAATCGTTGTTTATTTTCTATACCTTGTTGCGCAGATCTTGCCTTTTCTGCAATTTCCTTTCTGATCGGCATCGTTTCGTTGCGCAATGCTTCATCTGAACGTTTTTTTTCTTTTCCAGTTTTGAATTCAAATTCTTTTTGATTGTTCAACTGTGCAATCATGTTTTTAGCAAATTCCCTATTTCTAGGATCAGGATCTGCTAAACCTTTAGTCCATTTTTTTATTTCTTTATCATAATCACGTGTGGATTTATCGGGAGTTCCTCTGGATTGGATAGGCGCTTCTTCAGGAGTTGTAATATTTTGACTCGGTGAAAATCCCTCATTCTCATTAAATAAATCTGCTAATCTTGTGTCCGATCCTTTTTCCCTTAATGCATTGATAAGAGATTTCGTGCTACCGCCTGATGTGATTCCAGCTGCTTCATATGCATAGGCTCTTTTCATGCCTTCATCAAAACCCTCAAGTGCAGGATCATTCATGATTTGTTCAGCATAAGCCTTTTTTCTATCCAAATCTGCTTTGCTCTGGCGGCTTTTAATATCTCCTGACAGCATTTCAGCTCTCACTCTAGGATCGCGTACATTGCGATAAATATCTCCAAACTCATTCGCTAATGCATTTCTTTCTTCGCGTTCGTTCATTGCACCTTTGATATTTCCGATGCCTTCTCCAATATCACGCGTTGCACCAGACATTGCTTCTAAAAATTGTTCGAGGCCACCTTTGGCTCTTGGGATAATCTGTACCATTTTTCACCTATATAAACTTTGCAGCAGTGTCCATTGCATTTTTGCCGGTATCCGAAAAAAACTTTAAAAATTGCATGAGTTTGGAAGGCCCTTTTTCAACCATGAATCTGTCATAGGGACGCTGATTTAAAAGACTTTCACTTAAGCCCATCAAATCCATAATAGCTTGTCTTTGCAATCCTTGGCGTTTGGATGCAAGATCTTGTGTGAAATCCGAGGCTGCCTGCGTTGCTGTGTTTTGGAAACCGCTGCTATGTCTGCCTCCTGTTCCCATTCCACTGAATCGAGAGGCCAAATTGCCGATTTGTCCTTGGAATTGACGTTGAGCCGGAGCTTCCATTTCCTCAAAAAGCGCCTGATCTCCAGATGCAAGTCTATTTAAATAACTACTTGGAGCCACATGCCCAAACATGCTACTAAATAAATTCATTTGCTCAGGAGTGAATTGCTGGAGTTGACCAGATTGATAACCACGTGGGATTTTGTTGCCAGTGCCGAAAGACATATATACCTCTTTTCTTTACTTTAACAAGGTAAGGAATAAATTTAAATTACGGTTGCGCCAACCACTCCAATACGACAACACCACTCTGTAAAGCCGGAGATCCAGCCCCAGCAGCAAACTCAATTTGAGTCGATGTAACATCAAAAAGAATCTGTCCGGCAATTGGAGTTCCAATGTTTCCAAAAATCAGTCCATAATTCTTTGTGCCATCTGTATAAGAGCCGAAACACCGCACAAATTGGCCTGGCACTACATTATTTATTTGATGAGTGATCGCTGTCAGAGTTGTGAAAGTATAGACTTGCCTAAATCCCTGCTGTCTTTGATTGGCGACTAAAAACCAGGATTCTCCATTCAAAGCGGAGCGCACAGTTGGGAAAAGGGAGATCGTTCTATTATTTATGGAATTTGCGATGTCAACACGATCCCTTGAGAGTTCGACACTCAATTCCTTGATTTCCGCGGGGAATTGTTTGGTTGTCGGGATATAAGGGACTTGGTTGACAATATTTGAACTCATAATTACGCCAACATTTGAGATTGCGAGACGTCCAAAATAATCGAATGTAGCTCTATCTCCTCAAATTGATTGTTAAAATCAGGATCTCTCATCTGAGTATCAGACATTGTAAAGCCAACCTGAATTGTGTCCCCTATCAAAGAAGTATTTATACGATGCCAAATCTGCGCTTGAGATGCTGCCGTGGGCATTTGCAAGTTAGTATTTGCAGCAGTCAAGCCAAGATTTGCGCTCTCTGGACATGTATAAAGTACGGTACTATAAACAAGGGCATTATTTGTGGAATTCGGATCTGGAACTTGAGGATCCTCATTATAGGCGTTAGCCCCATCTTGACTCAAAAAAATCAAGAGTGTGATCTGAGAACTGCTGGTTGTCGTAAGCAAATATTGTTGAGGGCCAAGTCTGGTTTTACGCGCTGTATCCCAAGCTACAGGGAACTGTTTTGTCTGTATTTGAGGGACATACATTCTTGTGATTAATCCGCCCCCCAGATATGTAAAGCCGCTTGACAATGGGGGATTAAGTGAAAAACCATTAGAATTTATGAAAACAACTGAGAATATTTTCCCATTCACCTCGGTGGAAATCGTACCTAAAGCTCCAGAAATTGTAATGTAATCACCATTGCTTAAACAATGATCTGGCGAATAGATGGGCTCGACTGGTGATGCAGTTCCTCCCGAAACATATGCACCAAAGGCAAGAGAGTTTATGGATACAGTAAATTGTGTTGGTGTAGCAGAAACCACAGTTCCAGTGAGGCCATTAATCTGAGTCATTCCAACGACCCCAGTAAAGGTAATTTTCTGACCGACTACATAATTATTGCTTGCAGTTACAACAGCCTGTGCTGCCTGAGAAATATTGGTAATCGTTGTTGGAAAGGAGATATTCTCAATGTAAAGCGATGTTCCTTCCCCTGTTCCATCCTTATTCCTGAAAAGCACAAATCCCTGTTGATTTCCAGCAATCACCTCTGGTTGTAGCAAAGTTGAATTTCCTGCATCCCATGGTTCATCCCAGGTTTCCCAAGTGAGTGATACAGGGAGTGTCGCCCATGTTTGACCGGTTTGCCTTCTGAAGGTTCCGTAAGTTGTGTAGCTTTCTCTAAAAACACCCCAGCTTTGATCTCTGTAGTTATATTGGAGAGTTTGGGTCGGAAATTTATAAGGAATTGAATTAACTGGATATGTGAAGAAAATCCATTCATTAATGAAATCTCTATGGGAACAAACGCGTTCTGTCCCATTTTCTGGAAGTTTTAATTCAAAAACCTCATCGGGAATTTCCAGATCGATTCTTTGGGCGCTTGTCTGTGTGGTGATTATAAATCCCCGACTTCCCTTCGAAATCACTCCCTCATCCATGACAACAGAAGAAAAGCTACTTCCTGATCCCAGTTCTGAATTTACAAGGTAAAATACAAAAGGAATAATGTCATTTCCTGTGTAAATGAACCTAGCTTGAGCCCTTGTAAAGCCAATGATCAGCACATCTTCATTTGCCCCAACTGTAAGAATTTCCTGATCGATTGCAGCCTGTACACTCCCTCCAAAACCTGTAATATCTTCAAAATAGGACATTGGAGTTGCCGTTTGATTAGTAGGCACTAGAATCGGAACATATCCAGGAGGCGTTGTAGGATTCAAAGGATAGTTTAAAGCAGCTCCTGGAACTGTAAACGAGGCTGTATAATAAGGAGTACCGTTTTGACTATAAACAACAGTATCTTGCAAATAGATGGGTGCTCCGGTCGAAGTTTGAACTACTGGCCCCAGAAATAGCAGCCTATCTTTAAAAGGCATAATCAGCCTGGCTCCCACTAAGTAATATTGAGCTAAGGGCAGATCAGAAAAGGAATAATTTAAATTGGAAAGAGGTGGCATGAAATTTACCCAACCTAAATGTCCATTCAAAGTTGGATTTGTGGCATTTCCGTTTGTAGGATCTCCGTCATACCATCGTAAGCAATCTATTGTGGTATCAGAGCGATTTGTCAGATATTGGACAATGCCAGAAGTTGTAGCTCCTCCCGCACCTGCCAATGTTGCATTTGGCAATTCGATCGTGATTGCACCGGGTGCGGTTCCTGCTATGACATATCCCGTTTGAAAATTAATTCCAGTTATTATTGTCGGATCAAATTCATTTAAAAAGACAAAATCTCCAGGAACCAGATTAGCTCCTGTGACAGTAATCACCACTGTGTTCCCGATGGGGGCAGCGACTGCTGTGATATGAGAGAATTGCATTCCTACTTTTGAAATGTTAAAGGGTACAGCTATCCCATTTGTAGCCCACATGGCTCCCTGGTAATTAATTGCCCAAAATTGCTGATAATCCTCACCATTCCAAGAAGTTGGAGTTACATTGGTTTTTTCTGTGTAACCTGGATATGTTCCCGTAGGAGGATTTTTATAAAAGCTAACATCATAAATGTTATAGGGAAAAGCTGTGCTAATATTATAAGAATATTTTGTATCAAAGCCGATAGTTCCAGGAAACTGAGTAGAGACAGAATAAAAATCCTCTAATCCCATTGCTGGAAGATCTGGAAAATATAAAAACTGCGCGCGGATTGTATGACCGGCTGCGGCTGCAATTTGGATGGCTCCTGAAGCATAATTAATGGTTCCAGAAGGACTTAGGGTTCCATCCATTGCAGGATCTGTATAAGAAATGGCAGATACCGTATCTACGATTACAACCGAGCCAGGAACGATATTTCCATTTGTCTGAAGGCTAAACGAAAAAGTTCCGTTTGAATAAGTGCCACTCAGCAAATTTCCATTGCCAGAGGCATCTAGAGTAATCGTATAGGGAACCGTGCCCCCAGGAGTATAGGACGCATTATTACTATTAAAAAATCTTTCTAATCTTCCAAGAAGAGTTGTTCCTCGTTTTCGCTTTACTCTTCCTCTCCATTGATAGGCATTAATAAGTGTCGGAAAAGAGTCATTATCGATAACAAAAGCTGTCCTATCGTTTCGAAGACCCTTATTGATTGGGCCGACTACAATTTTTTCGCCCATTGAACCTCAAAGTTGCATAACCATTACTGAAAACTGATCTGGATCTGCAAGAACTTGCGATGCATTTCTAAATGCTAATTGAAAAGTAGTGGCATTTGTAATAGCATAAAAAACTTCTCGCGTAGCATTGAGACTATTTATTCCTATTGAAGGAAAAACTTGATAGGAACTTCCGGTTACAATATTTGCAGGTAAAGTAATTGTGAAAACTCCTACGCTGTTTCTTACAGCACTCATATTCCATGTATTTAAAGCCAACGCTGCACCATCAAATGATCCAAAAGCTTTAATCATGCTGATTGGAAAGGCGTAAACATCTGTTCCAGAACCAGCATTTTGATTTCTAAAAAAAAGTTCTGAAACTGTCGACGCGCTCGCTGTATTTGTGGCTGTAGCAGACACCGTATTTGTGTAGAGTACAGCTTTTGGATCTGTTTGAGCTGGAGGTAATTGGCGGCTATTAAAAGTTACCTTTTGATGCTCTCCTCCTCCTGCGATTCCAAAAGTAATATGATCCACAGCTAAAATCGCTTTCTGAGATATATTATTCTGAAGCATCAAGGGCTGATCATTGGATGGATTGTTAGGAGCAGCCGGAATATTGTCATAAAACGTAAAGCTCATGTGTTAAAAGGCCCTCCAATATTTGTATAAACGCCGATACCACTTCCGATACCTTTGCTATAAATTGTTTCTGTTCTTGTCGCTGTCCATTGTCTCTGACTTCTTTTCCAAACGAGTAATTCCTGTTCCCTAAATAATGGTTCATAGAACTGGAATTGCTCTATATCTCCTGTATCTGAAAGAATCTTACGTGCTGCGCCGCGTGCTATATATTCAGCCATATATCCAAAAGGAATAGCGGCGTTTGTATTTAGGAAAGCAGCTGGTGCCAGGTATGCTTCTAATTGAACGAGATATTGAGAGTCAGGCGGATTTCTCAAAGTCAATGTATTATTGTAATAAAGGATAGATCTAGGTAAGCCAGTTTGAAAAAAGAAAACCTGAGCTGAAATATTTTGATCTTGAGGAATTGTAACAGGGAATGTCACATTAACCTCACCAGTCAAATAATTGATTGTATTTGAATTGACCGCAGGAGGGCCACCTACAGGCAAGAATTGATTCCCAAAAGGTGCTTTTCCTGGCTGCATCAGGTAACCCAGATTTACATTTGTATCCACAAACCAGCCACTGTCAGCTACTACCACATTATTGCCATCAGCATCTAAACTTGTTAAATAAAAAGCTGATTGGACACTTGTTACGGGGACTGAGGCAATTCCTCCTGATATATTTCCTTGTGGAGCAACTGGAGGATCGACATTATTTCCTGTCGCTACAATTCCATTGATATCAATATGTCCTCGCAAAATGCCGTTAAATGGAGGATTTTGGGGTTGATTACCTGGAAATAATGGAATTTGAATCGTATAAGGGCCTGCGCTGTTTGAACCTGTGGCCACAACTCCCAGATTTTGGACTACATTTGGAAAAAGACCATAAAAATCGCCTTTTTGAGTATGAAAAGAAACCTGGATGCCATTTATATAAGCTGGGCCTAAAAATCCTTGATAAACAGGAAAGAGCCCGATATTTTGATTACCAGGTTCTATTTGCACGTTATAAAGGGGCATATTATACTTATCAACTCCAGGTTGGGTCTGGAATTGATAAGTAGTTTTAAGATCAAAAAGTTGAACGCGAGCATCAACATCTATCATCCAAAATCTATTTATATAATCTATAATTAGATTGTCGCTGATGACAGCATTAGAAGGACTTTTTATGATCCGGCGCACATAGGTAATGATATCGCTTAGCAGGTTCAAGCAGCTACTCCCATAAAAATAGATTTTTTGGAAGAAACTGGCTCAGCTGTGAGTCGTGCGACTGTTGTATCCACAACCAGTTGGCCATAAATTTGACCCATGCCTGTAGCTTCTCGGATCATATTTTCTTCCATTCTCAAACGATGGTAATTGCATTTGCGGATCTGTTCAGCCAGATATCTGGGGCCCCAGACAGGCTTATTTGTGGGGACTTTCCAAAATTCAGCCCCTTTGCCACCAAATGGGTGTGTCCAAATCTCAATCATTTCACCAATAATTTCTTTATGCTCCGCGATGAACTGGACGTATTCTTTTTGAAAATTCCAATCAGTCAAAAAATTTTCGTTAAATTTTTGACGATCGGCAATTGTTCTTTCGGGTTTTAACCAAATTTCTTTCGATCTATCGATTTCCTTGGAAGAAAGTTTAGTCTGGGGCTCTTGTTCCAATTTAGGAGATTCATTCATGCGATCAAGTGTTAACTCTTTGATTTGCTCATCGAATTTATCTTGTTGCTTTTGCAATTTGTCGATTTCTTTTTCTTGGAATTTTGCTTTTTGTGTCATCAATACCTATTGAGGTGATATGTTAATAAAAGATCCTTGAATATTTATTTGCGTATCGCCGTTGGTTGTAGCTCTGTTTTGCCCATTGTCGTTGACATATCCTGTATTGATGTCCCCTACACCTAGAATCTGGGGTCTGGTGGTAGCAGTCGAATTCTTGAAAGAATCCATATATCTGGAATCGATATCTAGAATCACTTGTGTGGATGAAGGTATGCTAATCACATAGGCTAATTGTTCATTCAACTGCCGAATACCGAAAGTTGGAGGAATAATTAATCTAACTAATTGGCCGATTGTATAATTTAAATCTACTGTGGCAGTTACAAGAGTAGTTAAACCTTTTATAATATTAGAAATTTCAAAACGCCTTGGCTTATAGAATTGTGGCTCTATCGGCACATTCGAGTAGGCTGGAATCGGATATGAAATCACTGTCATAAAATTAAAGCAGGGGATGTTCAGTCCCCTGCCCCTCTATACATTAAGGAATTGTCATATCGTGAAGAAATGCTCTCCAACGAATTACGTTACCCACAGCGCCTACAAGCACTGTAGATGCCAACCCTGTCAACGCACCAGAGCCAATGATGAAACCTTGGCTGGTGTTATTAAAGAACGCGCCTTGGATGGCAGGCCCATTAATGGTGTTTACAGTAGTGGTTCCAATCGGACGAATAAATGGAGGTGGATAAAGTGCAGAGCCAGAGCTAATTTGCACGCCACCTGTGTTTACATCGCCAACGGCAACGATTTGCGGATATTGCAAGCCAGATACATTGGCAACAGGAATGTTGCTATTGTAGGCTGTGTAACCCGTTGAGTTGATATTCAGCACAACTGTGTTATAATCTGTAACCGCAATGACATATGCATAGATCGGAGATCCAGGAATAGTCGAATTTGGTAGTGAATTATAACGGGAATCGCCCCAAGCTGCGGGAGTAATTCCGGCAACAGTTGGCATACGAATTGCCACTTCTTGACCCACAACAAAATTGTGAGCGTCAGTTGTGTCAATTGTTGTGGTTGTTCCAGTTGTAATACCTGTGATGATGCTTACACCAGGAGCATACAGGTAGGGATACAAGACCTGCTTGAAAGAACCTACGTTGTTTGTGCTGGTTGAGCTATCAAAAGCAGTATAGTTTGACTGGTTAGTATTCCAAGGGATTGAGAATTGAGTGGAACTTGTCACAGTCACTGTGAACGGAATCCCATCAATCTGCGGCATACCAGTTGTCGATGTCTGATATAAATCTTGGAAAATTACAACATCCCCACTTTTCAGACCGTGAGCTGATGTAGTTGTAACTACAGCAGGGCTTGCCTTTGTAATGGAGAAATCAGTTGAACCGGTATGCTGATATGTCGCTCCAAATTGGAACAACAAACCGGCACTGAAGGTGCTAATACCGCCAGATGTTACAGCCCCGCTCGAAAGAACGGGTGTAGCATTGAAGTAGTTAGCAATTGCGGTGCCCTGACCATCGTTTGCGTCCCACGTTGCAAAAGGCACGCCATTTTGAGCGGGCGTTGTTGCAGCTGTTACGTTGACCATTTCAACATAATCAGGTTGGAATGGCAGATTAATAATCTGCGCAGCACCTGTTGATGTAAAACGGCCCTTTGCCATTCTTGAATATTCTGTCATGTTATACCCCCAAACTTGTCAAACGTGTAGACAAGAGATTACGGATAGCCGTATCTTGTGTGATCGCTTGAGCTTGTGAAAATTTAACTGCCAAAGTGGCATTCTGGGCTAACATTCCAGAATAATATGGATCTCTATAAATGAGTTTCATGGAGTAACCATCTTGATTAATGTGGGTTACAGCTTGTTTACCAAGTACTGTGTTGTAATATACATCATTGCCTAGATTACTTGCACCGCGAGCTACAGGAGCTTCAGAACTTGTTAAAATTCTAATATTTGCTACTGATCCATACTCTGTTGGCAATGCTGAAGCATTAGTAGGATAGTTCCATTGGCTCAAGAAAGAAACGCTTCCTGTGCTGACCAAACTATCAAAATCACTTTGTAATTCTGTGCTGGACAACATAAAATAGGCCGATCTGACGGGCCCTGTTCCAAAGCGATCCATGCCCTCGATACCGCTCATAAACTTGTATGCATTATTTGTATCGAGAGTTGTAGCCACCAAAGAAAAGTCGGTGATGCCCAAATTTGTCGGATTATCTCCATTTGAACCTCCGCCGGCGTTTAGTTGGCTAGCAGCTGAAACGATGTAGTCACGAAGGATAAGATCTTCAGCTTGTCTCATGGAAACAGCCAATCTTTCAGATACCCAAGCGAGTACCCCTTCCTGATCTTGGAGAATTACTTGTTCATTGATGATACATCCTGTACCGAAGAAGGCCATTTGAGCATCAATAATGTCACGTTGAGGTACTTGAGCCGGAGGGTCAATACCTGAGTTACCCAGTTGTACTGTGGGCGGTGTTAAAGCACGTGGACGCATAAATCTGCAAGTTGTGCCCCCATTGGCAGGCATTGAGATTTTGTCGCACACTGTGATGTAGTTCATTGAAGGCGTAGGGACGTAGAGCATCGACGGAGCTAAACTCTGTAGAATCATCGGCCCAAGATTGCCAGTGGTCGTAATCGACATAGTAAATCCTTTACTTGTCATTTGATACGATATGATGATCGGTAGACGAGCCTACTTACGTCAGTTCTCGAACATATCTGGGCGGGGAGCGATACCCTATTACGCAATGCCTTTAACGTCGGGCCAACGTAATCCTCACTATATTAAATTAAATATTTTACTGTAATACCTGATTTATTTTTTTCGTTTTCCTTAAATCATGAAGCTGGCAAGATATTAGGAATGAGAACAATAAAAAGATTTACACAAGTAGAAATCCAACAAATTTACTACTTACGCACTCAAGGTAAATCGGCTAATGAAATTGCTATTATTTTAAAAAGACACCTATCTGGAGTGATTTATCACTTACGAGCAATGGATAAACACATATTTATAAATAATATACCAATTAAAAAATTTGTAAGATCCTTATCTGCACAAAAAGCTTCAGAAAGATACAATTTAATGAAATCTTTGCAAAATAATGATATGATAGGAAAGTTTTCAAACGCTTTACCACTTCCAACAAATACCGAATTAAAAAATTTATCGGACAAGATTGAAATCTTGGAACAACATATGGAAATTCTATTAGAAATTTTAAAGGAAAAATTATGATACTCGAAACGTCAGATTATTCGATATTTCAAAAACATGCTTCAAATAGAAATATTGATAAATCAAATTTACATAAAATAATTAATTCAATCAACGCAAGAAATTTACTGTATTTACGTCCTATTATAGTAAATAAAAACTTTGAAATTATTGATGGTCAACACAGATTAGAAGCAGCTAAATACTTGGAATTGCCTATTTTTTATCAAATTCAGCCTGAAGCAGTTGATGAAGATATTATACTTCTTAACGATAACATGAAAAGATGGACGATCGATGATTATTTAAATTATTATCTTTCTAAAGGGAATATTGAATACACTAAACTTAATGAATTTATCAAAAGAAATAATATTGATTTAAGTATTGCCTTAGTTTTACTGGGGCGCAATGGGAAATTGTCAATTAATTTTCGCTCAGGTTCATTTAAATTTCCTGACAATATTGTCCGTATAAATAACAATCTATTTATGATCAATGAAGTAAAACAATTTATTACACTTAAGGGTTTTGGTCCTAAACTATTTTTGCAAAGAAGTGCGTTTATTAAAACCTTAATTTCATTTTTAAATATTGAAGGTATGTTATTTGATAAATTTATGACTAAATTGGAATTAAATTTACAATGGCTTAGACCTTGTACCTCATATGCGGACTATATGAGCATATTTAAAAAGATTTATAATTATAAAAATCCCCATCCTATTTAAGTAGAAAAGGGCGCCGTCATTAAACTGCGCCCTTTTTCATTACTTCTTCTTGCCTTTATGAGCTTCTTTTTCTTTTTCAGCCATTGGCATTTTTTCTTTCTTGTGTTCTTTCTTGTGTTCTTTTTTTTCTTTGTGTTTCATTTTTAACCTAATCTTAGATTTGCTTTAAGTTTCTGCATTTGTTCGTAGGCACTTTTCTTGCCTGCTTCACTGAAGTCGCCTTGTGGCGCTCCTGCTGGTGTTGAAATGCCTGTAGGCTGATAGAAAGGACTTCGGCGATTGGCATCGATCTTGTCTTGGATAGAAGGTTGTTTCTGTTGTGGTTGATCAATCCCTAGTCTTTTAATCGAATGATAGACCAGTTTCTGTCTTTCAAAGCCTTCGGGCATTTGTAAAATTGTTTCTGCAAGATCTGGGGCTTTTTCGTAGAAATCTTGAGCATGTTCGCTCATGACTTTTGCAAAATCAGGATTGTTGTTAATCCAGTTATTTCTACGTTCTTCCTGTATAGCATCTTGTACGGCTCTCTGAATATCTGCCTTAGTCTCTTGCTTGATTTGTTGGCCGAATTTGGCCTGTTCTTTCTTGAGTTTCTTTTTATCTACATAGGGTTCGGCATCATCGTCGTCTTCTTCAATTGGCATAGCCTTTGCTTTCTTAATTTCATCGAGTTCTCTAGCAATGCGCTCTCTTTCTGATCTCTCTTGTGCTAATTGTCGTTCGTATTTTGATTCTAATTGTCGAAAGTTGAGTTCTTTATCACTAACTTTTGGTGCTTCACCTTGTGGCGTTGCTTCTACTGTCATATTTTTGCTCCTTTAACGCTGGTATGCGATATAATTTGAATTTAACTAAAATATTATTTATAAAACAACTAGAGTAAGGAGAAAATGACAGATGAAAATTGATAGATTAGAAACTCACGACCGCTTACAGTATTTCATTGAAGATCAGCACAAAACTATCTGGAAGGGAGCAGATGATTGCCTCAAAAAGAATGCAGATTCCCTCAAAATTCAAGACAAGTGCCATTACGTATATCTATTTGCCCATCCAAGAACCTGCGATGATGGAGTAAATAAGCGATTGCTATGGCAACCTAGACTTACAAAGCCAAAAGCCCAGACTAATTCCTATCTTTTCAGAGCTAAATCGCATACCGATGAAGTAGAAATCTGCTGGCTTCTTCCACCTAGAGAACATTGGTCACAATATGATCAAGGAAATGTTTGTGAATCAAACTGGTGCGCTTGGAGCATTAATCAATTCAAATTCAATCGCAAAGACTTAGAAAAGTCTTTCCCAGATGATTTGACGGAAGAACAGGCCATGCAGATCTTCAAATCCATTTTACTAGATTCTATCGCTACTAGGAATGAAATTTTAACCGTTTAATTTAGCCTAGTTTTTTGGGTGGTTTTTTCAAGTTTAATGGTGGCTCGGGATTTATCCCGACTGTAGAATCGCGTATTGTGCCAATCTTGGCTCGTATGGCTGATCCATAATAGTCGCCCATACCTGTTTGACTTTTGGCTGTGTGAAAGGGCTTATTAAGCGGTTTTTTGCTGGCATTCATGAAGTAAACCTCTCCAAAGCCATTTGTTTAGGAAGCCGATTTTTTCGCCGCATTTATTGCAACAAGTGAGTTTTTTCAAGAAATGTACTCTTGTTCGAGCATTTTAGGCGGAGCATAATCAGTATCCATAGTTTCTACTCTACCAAATGGCATCGTTGGAACTTTTGATTTAGGATTATCTCTATGCCCGATAGGGTTTCTATGACCTACGCCGTAATGCGAGCCTGCATCAACGTAACAACTTGTGCGCTCATCATATTGAGGACAGCGGAAATCCCATGGAGATTTCATTTTCTTGCCTTCTTTAGGGGCAATCGGATCTTTAAAACCAGAACGTACCATATTTACCTACTTAGTGGCTATAAACTCAACTTTGCACGGCTCATGCTCTAGGATCAAGTTGGAATCTCCTTTTCAGTCGTCTGCTTAAAGCGGACACGTGGCCACTGATTAGAAAGAGGGCGGAGCTTTTTAGACTGGCCCCCAAATTGAGGTGTAATTGCCTTAAGGTATCAACCAAAAGGATTCCTCAATTAATATCTATAGCCTGGTTGTTTCATAGGACGACGCTTAATTTGCTTTTCGCTTTCTACTTGCGCAGCGCGAATAGCCTCTGTAGTGTCTTCATATTTCATAAGTTCCCCTGCACCTTCTGCAGAGCTTTCCATTTTCTCATGGACGCCTTTTGGGAAAGTTGGAGAGCCTTTACCTCCAAAGAATTTATGATCATCTATGCGCATTCCGCCAGCCATTTTTACCTCTATGAGCTATTAGCCCGAATTGTTGTTTTTTCCTTAGTATATCTTTTTTGAAAATAGATTCAATCTTGATTATATCCCAGCCATTTGAGCCTGATTTTGTTCAGGTATTCCCATAGGTTGCCCTTGATTTTGCCCTTGTCCCATGAGTTTTGATAAAAACTCATTAGCTGCTGATCTATTTGTAGCATCTTGCTTATCCCTGTTTTCATTTATTTCTTCGCGATAATCAAAACTTTCAATCTGAGAATTTTTAAGCAATGTTTCAATTTCTCCGTACTTTTGAATCGCTTCAAGTAATTTTGTAGTAGCTTCCATTTTCTCTTTTACTGCCATCGAATGATTTTTTGAAATCATTGATAATCTTTCTTCAAAAAGTCCGATGTTTGAATCACTTCGGCTATGGCGCTCTCTCGCTGATGCAAGATTGTTAGTTGCCTTAGTCATCAACTCTTGAAGCTTAGCATTCTCGATAGTATGGGCAAGTTCGGCCTGTTCTTGTTGCATTTGGCTGGCTTGTTGCTCTTGTTGTTGCAGGAATTCAATGATTTCAGATTTTCCGGTGATATTGAGTTTAGGAATAATCTTAGATGGCGGGAACACTTCTCTACCAAATGCTTGATTCATCTCCATCATTTGTTGGGCTTGAAGATTTTGCTGTGTAGGGGTTAGATCTGCTTCTTCTACCATTGTGTGAAACTTGGTGAAGACTTTGCTATACAAATATGGGGAAGGTTCTTCACCGATGATTAGCTTAACTTTTTCTGCATTCCAGTTATTCAGAACAATTTGAAGTAGTCTTTCCCCTAAGATTTTATCGGAATAGTCCCATTGATCAAAATATTTCTGAAATACCATGAGATTTGCGGCTGATTTCATAAGCATTGTGAGGCTTGAGATTTGCTTATCGTTTTGTCCGCTCCAGTTCTCAAGATCTATCCCTGAGGTTTTAAAGATAAGATCTGACATTTGCTCAGCCAAGGCTAAATCAGATTCTGGGACAGCGGAAGGGATAATTTTCTCAACATCTGTCATTTCATAATCTTCATTAATCAGAACATCCCAACCTTGTCCAGATTTCTTTAGATTATCCTCATTGGCCACAGCGCCAACTTTGCGTTTCCAACCAGCGTTAATAGTTGCAGCCGTAATATCATTATTACTAATTACTTTATAATTAAATAAGAACTGTGGAGATCTCATTGTACGTATTAATGATCTAACACGTAAACTGGGATAATTATTATGAGGCTCATAGTTCCAATAATATGGAATCATTGGACAACCGTCAAAACCAAGGGGATTATCTCCTTGGAACATGAGTTGATCATTGAGAACGACTGCTAACTTCCAGCATGGCACTTCTACAGTTACAGCTTCCATATCTGGGATATTGTAAAGCAATTGTTCCAGATTCTCATCGCCGCCTGCAAAGTCAAAGAACTGATTCCGCGATCTACTGTAAAGCCGCTTTTTCTTTCTCTTCCATTTATACCACACATAGGAGAGTACCATAAGGTCGTTGCGGGCTTGGTTATAGTTTTCTGGTAGGAAATAGAATGAGCCATAACGTTGAGGCGTGCCCGCCATGGGTGTGATAGTATTAATTTTATCTGGAAATCTAGATTCAGCCTCTTCTTTTGAAATATATTCTTGAGTCCAAATAAAGTTAGCGTCCGAGGCGTCCGCGTTACGGAAAAAAGGATCAATCAAAAAAGAATTATACTCCCAAATCTTTATTTTAAGGGAGCCCTGTGCCTGATCATCCCCTGTAAAGTCAAGATATGGCTGTACGAGCACCATACCAGAAATAGCGGCTAATTCCTTGGCTTTACTCTTTTGTTCGTGCAGATCGCCTGCATTGGCTTCGTGGATGATAAGTTTTGTGTATTGGTCAACTGTGAGAGGGTCAGCGCCCTCCGATGCTTGAAACATCCATTGTTTGCGGTGTTGTCTTTCGTAGCCAGTCACCATATTGATCGGTTGCTGGCAAAGATTGAAGTAGTATTGCTGGTTTGTGGCGCTCGATGGGGTGTAGGCAAAGTATTGGTTTACAAAGTTTTGAGCACCTGCATAGAAATAGGTATCGGTGTTGGACTCTCTCCAACGCTCTTGTTCAATGGGGTTAAACTTGGCGTAGAGATTGTCGAGCCACTGGCGCACGTTGCCTTGGTTAGGCTCTAATGCATTGTTCCAAGGGGGAAAATAAAATGCCAAAAATACCTCGTGAAATGTAAAGCAGCTTTACTTTGAAACATATCACTAAATATTTTATTTAATCAAGATAGGGGGTTTTCTGGTCTTTTACTGCAATAAAAGCAATTAGGATCGCCACAATTTGCTTCTAACCATTTATTGCAGTTTGGGCAATAGTTAGCATCGAAGCGTTCGCTATATATCAATTTTAAAGAGCATTTTTCGCATAGACGGCAATCGAATTTTGATTCTTTTTTCATTCAGCAAGCCCTATTCATAAAATCATCTAAAAAACGCTGGGCTTCATCAAAAGAAAAAAATCTTTGTTTAAATAAAAATGTTTTAGTTTCACAACTTGGATGATAGAAATAAATATAATAAATTTCTCCTTCTTTGTCATACCCATAGAGGTCTATAAAAATATCCAATAAATTGTCAAAATTTATCCATGCGCTTTCTACTTTTCGCCAATTACTCATTTTATTTCCTGTTTATTTAAATAAATTTCCTAGGTGTAGGATTAAATCTTCCCTGCAAATAATCTGGATTATCTTGTTTGTAGGGTTGATATGGTGTAACTTTGTGCGTATATAGGGCATAACGTGTTGCATCGATGCTATGATCGTCTTTCTTAAGTGGCTCATCATCCCCTTTTGCAGCCGCTTTCCCATCCCAAACGTAAGATTCTAGCTCACGGATGAGATTATCGCAACAATCTAACACAAAGAGGTTGCCCTTTTGCATTTCGGATGTCATGAAGGTGATCCCATTGAGTACGTCATTGTCGGCGTCTACAACGTGAATGCCACGCTTTCTAAGCTCTAACTTGAATGCCGCGGCGCTTGGGTCCACATAGACAGCTTTAACGCCGTAGGGCTCAAGGAAAGCGTGCACATCGTCGGCATACTCACTATTTGTTTTCTGACGCTCTCTTTTCTTGGAATCCCAGACATACTCTTTCTCTACCCATCTACAGATTCCACTTTGTGTATATTGCCCAGTGCTGATACCAATAAGCTCGCAGGCGAAGTTATTGACTGTGCCGTAGTCGATTCCTGCAATCCAGTATTCGGCGGCTCTTGGCGGCTTGCGTACAACGTGGATATTTTTGTCAAAAAAGTCGAAAATCGCTCCTTCGGCAAGGCACCATACTCCAAGGTAGTTCCGTTTATAGAACATTCCCGTTGAAGTATCTCTAAGATTTTGTTTATAAGCTTCGGGCAAGTAAGGGTTATCATCGATTGTCCAATGTAAAGAATAAAAGTTTTTGTCGCCTTCTAGGCCCCTGTCTATCCACTGCTTAATTATATGGGTGGGGTGTTTGGGGTTCATCGCCGCAAATCCCATACTCCAATCTTTTGATAGGCGAGAATTGATCATTTCAATGATGGATTGAGGATAGAGAGTCATTTCATCGCATAGGACAAGGGAATAGGTATCGCCTTGGAAATTACCAACTGCCCCTTCATCTTTTGCCCCTAGCACGGTTATAACTTTGTCTCTGAAATAGAGCTTTTTACCGGACCACGTACAAAAGGGGCGAAATATGGCGAGGGTGGGGTCTTCCATGATTAAGCGGATTACATTTCGATAGGCTGTGTCAAAGGTATGGCCTACGATAAAGATTTTTGAATCGGGGCAATCATTTGCCGCTTGCAAAAATCTAAATGTTGTTGCTACAGTTTTCCCAGCTCTTACAGCTCCATGGGCTATGTTCCAGCGGGCTGTGCTGTTTATGATAAACTTTAGTTGTTTTGGGGCTAGCGGTAATGTCATAAACTTTTGTTTAGCATATCAATTATTTTTGGAGAAGCTCTAGATTTGAAGAACGGCCCTTACATTTTAGTCAAAGCACCCGCTGATTTTCCCGGAAAGAAGTATCGTGGAGTCTATGCCTATGAGCATACGATTGTGTGGTGGTTGCATACTCGAATTATTCCGCCAGAGGGTTATCAAATACATCATATCAATGGATGCAGAACAGATAATAGAATAGCTAACTTAGAGCTTGTGAATGGCAAGACACATACCAAGCTTCATAACGCTACCACCAAGAAAAAGGCTTTTACTCTTTTGGTATGTGATTGGTGTAAGAAGCCTTTTCAGCTAGCTACAAAGAATTATAGGGTTAAGAGCAACCAAGGACAGAATAACTTTTATTGCTCGCGCTTATGCCTTTATTGTAAACAAAGAGAGGCTAAACAAGATGTATTACACTGTAGCTCAGTAGGTAGAGCCCGCGCCTGTTAAGCGCGTAGTCGTTGGTTCGAGCCCAACCAGTGTAGATTTAAAAAGATATATGCATATGAAATTTGAATATACAGAATTGCCAGATCATATCATTGAAGAAATCACAGTTTTGAGAAAACAGATTTTGGATATTTTGCTAGAAGTTTTGCTTCAAAATGATAGTCGTGTGTTTTTCGCGGCCTATATGGGGGCTTGTACCTCGTTGATTTTAGCCAGCTTTCATCAAAATCCCCAAGCTGTAAAATCTTGTGAAATATTTCTTAATAAGTTCTTTGCTGATTACCACGCAGGGGAATTTAAAGACTTTAGCCTCGAGGAATGATATGAGTGTTACTAAATATGCTCAAATACCTCTGTCTGTAAAAGAAATCTCGAATCATCCTTATAGCTGTAAGTACGTTATCAGGGACTATGGAGATTACAAGACTATCAGTAAAATTTGTTTTATCAATGGGCAATGGGATCTAGCCTCTCGTGTAGATGCGTATATCTACTGGGTAAATCCTCATAGGCCTATTGAATGAGTGAACATCCACAAATCACACTTGAAGCCACACGCTTAATTTATCGTTTCTACGAGATAGAGCAATCAATTATTGAGTTGCGAAATGATCTTCTCAACAATGCCCCTATTATCCTATCCATAGAGCAAGACGCTCGTCTCATAGAGTTAGATAAAATATTAGATGAAGTAAATGAATTATACGATTTAATTACCTTAAAATATGGATATGCTCAACTTAATTCCATATTAGATAAATTAGATTCAAAAACTGAATAATTCCTTTTTATAGTCATTTTCACCTAAAACATGTAAATATTCTTTTAATTTATTTTTCCTTGCCTAAATCCTGCATACAATGCTATATTGTATGGCATATTCAAAACCAAGGAGATAAGATGCTAGTATACAGAATCTACAACACAAGATTGAAACACTTTATAGGAGGCCCTTACCAATGCAGAAAAAGAGCAAAAGCTCGTGCTGAAAAATTAAACCTCGAATATGGTGCACTCAGTTTCACCGTCCATGACTCAGTTTCTTAATAAATAATCAATAAAAGGAGATACACAATGAAAACACAAGAAATAACAACCACAAACCTAGCAGATTTCGGTTACCGTGAAAGATGCATACTTGCCAACATATTAGATAAATGGAATAGCTACGGACTTCCAGAGGGCTTTAACGATGATGAAGTAGTCCCAATGTTAAATAAAGAAAGTGGGTACGTATTTTTAACTAATGCAGATTATCAATGCGCAATGATGAACGGAAGCAAGCTAGAAATCTGGCACGTTTGCCCCAATTGCGGCTATGAAGGATTTGAAGAAGATTGCCAGCTAAATGATGATGGTTGTAATGAATGCAAAGAAGGAGAATAAAAAATGGAATATCAAGAAGACTTGAATGAATTAGGAAGAGAGATTGAGACTTTAATTGAATTTTACAAGGACAAATTGCCTGCTTACGAAATTGTAGCTCGACTTATTGCCGCTGGTGTATCACTGTCACTAGCTCGTGCCCCTAATGATTTAGTGGCCATAAAAACAGTGCATGCCGCTATCGAAATAGGCATCTCTGAATTTGAAGAAAATCACTGCTAGAGGAAATATGAAAAGAAAAATAACAGCCTATTTATCCGATGAAACGGAAATTGCGCTTACCGAGATTTACTTAGCGCGATATAGAAATGATAGAAGTATTGATAAATCAAAAATTGTATGTGAAGCAATATTATTACTATATAATTTAGAATTTAGTGAATTTAATGATAAGGATAAATCAAATGACCTTCCAAGACGAAATTAGAGAACTAATTAAAAAGCAATCCCAAATTAACCCCAATGCATGCGATATATGCGATGCCCTTATATCCATATGTTGTGATATCGCCTTTGACTTTTTAGGAAAAGAGAAAGGACGAGATGAATTGTTCTACATGATTGATGATTATTACCTAGAGGAAAAAGAAAATGCTGAATAACAAGGAAAGCAAAATGTTCTGCGTGCGAATCCCCTTGGATTTGCACAATGTAGCCAAATCCATGGCTTACTCTAAAGGCCTAACACTTCAAGATTGGATAATTTCTTTGATTGAAAAGGAAATTTATACTAAACATGAAGCCAAAACATTAGACGATTTTAAAACATGGGGCAAATCCAATGAGAAAAACCGGGTCAATTGAGTCTCCATCTTATTTAGAAATGACTTTACATTTAGATGGAGAGGAATCCTTAATTCTACGTGTCCCTACTTTTTGGGATGATATTAACAAACAGTGGATAGGGGCGATTAAAACCCCTAAAACAAATAAGTTACTAGCAGCGTCAGGTAAAGATTCATTTGAGCTTCAAAATAACTTTACCAAGATTTTTTCTGAGTATTTTAATGATCCAGAAATGAGTGATGAAATACATAGCATGTTCAAACCGTTGTACATATGGGAAGCGAGGGAATCCAAATGAAAAATGGGGAAGAATCCCACTTATCTCACGAAGTTTTTGAGGTTACCCAGAGTTTACCTACAAAACAGGAATTGTTGGAAATGCTACAGGCATTGAATAAAAACTTAGCGGAATTACCACCGCAAGCACTTTATGCCCCCGTCAATCACGCTGATTTTGGCTCGCTAATCTCATTGCTTTGCTCAATCTTTTTAGCTGATTGAAGGCAACTAAGCTGTTTAATCACCTCAAGATATTGATGTGTTGTATCGGCATCAACTTCAGGGGTAATATTTTCTTTTTGGTTAAGGCGCTGCTTGCCAAGCCAAATAAGCATAGTATTGTCGCGCCCTTTGACTGCTTTATCGTATTGGGCTTGGCGTATAAAAACATTTCCTACGTCGTGGAGCCTCGAGGCATATTCAGTAAAAGGCATTCCTTTGTCCTTAACAACACGACTATAGAAATTATTGCAGTGCATGTCGAAATAAGAAGCAATTTCTGTGCCCGGGCAACCAACTTTTAACATTTCGTCAACCTTATCCCAGTTAATCGGTTTAGGTTTTCTACCCATCTTTTTGCCCATATTCACCTCAAAATCATTTCTGCCTTTATCTTTATATCATCAGGTTCGCCCTTAAATTCTGCAAGTAATTCTTTTAAACATTCTGAAATATATGGATCTTCCTCACTCATGGCGATAGCTTCATAGCAAAGAAAGCTTTTTGAAAGTCTACGCTTCTCCTCGTCTCTTATTGTAATTGTTAGCTCAATGCTCATCGTCATACTCCATCTTTTTTTTCTGAACAAAATTCAGCACTAAATCAAGAGCCGCTTGAAATCCCCTCGTATAGGCATTTTCTTTAAATATCTTATTCAGTTCCATTTGGTTATATATATAGGTTACAATATCATTGTACATTTTTCCCCTCCTCGACACTTCAAACATAAACACGAAATCCAAGAATATGGACTCGATAACCTTGACTCTCTGCCAACACGCCCCTCTTTCCCGCATCGTGTACATGTAGATTCAGATTCTTTTATCGCCTCGTCAATCAAATCATTTATTTCATCAGTTTCAGAACTTAAATAATATCTTAATGATCCAAATTTTTCTTTGATTTCAACAGGATAAACGTCTTCTATCTTTTCTCTTCTACAGACTTTGATAATTTTTTCTGTAAGAATCTCAATTAATTTATACCATCCGGGTCCGCAATCAATAGTCTCACATTTTTTAAAAAACTCTGGATATTTTAAAACCAGCTGCAAGTAGACATCACAGGAAATAGTCAAGGCTTTGTTACGTCCTTCCCTCTGGGTGTCATTGGTGGCTTCTTTTTCGGTCGTCTTTTGCATTTAATTTTTCCTGTAATCTTTTCTTTTTTATTAATTTTTATTAAATCTTTCTGACAAAAATAAATGTTTTCAAAATCAATATGAATATTTTGATACGTTTCTTTGATATGCTGCATTAGATTAACAGCGTTATAAGGACTTAATTTAAATTTGCACATTAACCATGACACTGAAATAGTGCTGCCATCTTCAAGTTTTCCACATAAAATTTCCCAGTCTATTTTAGTATTTTTTTTCATATTGTCTTCGGCTTTCAAATATTGTAGATTTTCAAGACAATGCTTACCTCCTTTAGCTAAAGGGATTATGTGGTCAACATGATATCCTTCAGGCCTGAGCCTGTAAAATTCTTTAATTTGTTTTCTTTCCTCTTCGTTCAACTCGATTAAAGCCCCTAGCACCTTTGCTCTTCTTTTCGCCATAGAATCCCTGTAAATGGCACGGCCTTTTTCAGATTTCAGATATGCTTTTTCCCTTTCTCTTTTTTTTCTTTGCTGCTCTTCATAATGTGCTCTAGATTGTGGATTATTTTTAAAAAAGTTTTTAAATTGTTCCCTATTTTTCTTACGTACTTCTTTTTTTAATCTATTGGCTTCTCTCCGCTCATTACGTAATTGCACAATTTCAGGATTTTCTTGTAAAAATTTTAATTTGACACAAGAAGCGCATATTTCTCTATTTGGTCTTATTTTCCATTTATGTGTTACAAATTCCGTTGGCAAAAGCTTGCATTGAACGCATATGGGGACAACGTCTGATATTTTTTTATTATGTTGCATGGATTTCTCTTTAACTTTTAATGATATTTTCACATAAATCATTGTAATATAACTTGATCAGAAAATAAATAGGATTTTACCAAAATTTTCAAATTCCAAATGCCCTCACAACCCCTTCTCAACTGGGTCTAATTTTTATATGTTTTGCCTAATCTAAAAAGGCAATTCTTCTTCCGTCGCCGGCACGCCAAACGGTGCATGACATTCTTCAATACCATTTTCAATACAAAATCTTTTAACCTGTTCGTTCATGGATTCCATAAGCTGGCCATTATAGGCGTGTGTTTCAAATTCCGCGTACCGGAAATATTTTGGCTGCCCATTCACTTCTCTTTGAAAAGAGGGCAGGTTAAACCATTTCTTATCGCCGCTTTGTACATGGGCTATTTTTCTGAAAATAAGCACAGCCGGCTTTTCAATTTTTACCTTTATATCTGCATAACCAATAGTTTTATTTTTATTGGCCTTTTCATAATATAGAACTTCCATTAACTACCCGCTTTCATAAGTTGAAAATTTAAATATACTTCGCATTTGCGGCGCATAATATCCATAAAATCGAGGAGTTGCCCGATTTCCATCACAGCATCCGATGATCTTTTCTTGTCCAAAATGTTCAAATACTCAAGTAAAATCTTGAACTGTTCCCTAATGGGCTCATAAATGCTTTTCTTGTCTACTTTTTGTGCATGTTTTTCAAGGTTTCGGCTAACACAGCTCTTTTGCGTGTCTTTGGGTTTTTCGAATGTTCGGCTGCTTCCAGCTTCGATGCGGGGATTTTCTGGTCCTTTTTTACGTTTAGGGATTTTCGCAGACTGCCTTTTTCCTTGATTGCCTCTTGTATCCATTTTTTTTCACTCATTTTGGTTTCCTTAAATTCGTCGTTGAAATATAGTGGCCCCGGATAATATATCCGTTCCTTAATTTTATCATTCACTCACTGAACACCCCCAATCAATGGGGGTGTTTTTATTTTTTGGAACTTAAGATCATGAACCTATACAAGGTTCGCAATAAGTCACGAATTTCCTCTTCATCTTGCCCGGCTGCATCTTCTCCCAAACGATCTAGCAAAAAATCCATGCGCTCCAAATTTGGAATGTTATTTTTAGCAAAGAAGTTGTCAATGATATTTTTTAACGCGGTTCTCCACGGAATCACTTTTTCTTTTTCATTTTTTTGCATGACTCGATCTCTTTGTCAAATTTCTTGTCCATTTTCATAAGCTTCGAAATATCTTTCTTTGCCTTTTTCTTGTCGTTCTTTTCAACATCTTTTTTTACTTTTTTGATTTGTTTGTCCACAACATTCCCCATGTGATTTAAAAACATTTCTATCAATTTTGTGACCTCCTTGCACCCGTCTACGACAAACGCATGTGGCTTTAAATTGGCTCGAGTTTTGTTAATTTGTCTCTCTAAAGATTTCAACATCCTATATCCTTTATTTCTTTTTTTTAGATTTGCCAGCTTTTGACATGGCGATGGCTACAGCTTGTCGCTGCGGTTTTCCCGCCTTGATCTCAGTAGCAATATTTTCACTAATAATTTTCTTGCTTTTTCCCGATTTCAACGGCATAATTTCCCCTTGTTTCAATATTTTTATTGATATGCTGAAGTTCCTTAAATATAAACAACATTAAAATTATAATTACAAGTCTTGCTAACATATTTGTTCCCATCCTTCCCTTTCTTTCCAAAAGAGTATCTTATCTCCTGATTTCAACCGCAAGCCCTCCCATTTAATCCCAGTCCACCAAACAGGTATAGCCTTACCTTCGCCCTTACCCCACACTAGATCGTACAACAGCGGCCTTGCAAACGATTCCTTGACCCATCCGTCGCAATCCATCGGGCAATCTTTGATTGTAAAGTCAAATTTCCCGATCTGATGTGGCTCAGATCTAGTTTTCCAGCGCTGCCTTTTCACTTAAACCAATCTCCTTTGACCAAAATTAAATTTTCTTCAGGAAAATATTTGTGAAATCTCTTAATTTTTGTGAGACTTTTTTTATCAAAGTAACCCTTGACCTCAACCCAGTAGTGGCTCCCGTCTGGGTTGGTAATTTTAAAATCCGGCAAGTAACTTCTTGTGCCGCGTCGGATGTTTTCAAACCAAAAAGTTTTTGGCTCATGTTCCCACTCCTTGATTGCATTTGCTTTTTTTAAAACCTCCAGATAGAGGGCATATTTGTACTCCCAGTTAGAGCGAAAGAAAATGCGGCGATCGCCCACCAGCTGCCAGCTTTGCTTGGCCCCATAGACTCTCTTCTTATCCGCAATTTTCAATCGCCTCCTAACCAGCATATTTTTCCTATAGCTCTTTCCTCAAATCTCTGTCAGGGAAAAGAATTTCCACAACCATTTCTAGACGAGAAGAAATCCTCTCACCAAGATTGTTTTTTATTTTCGACAAAGAAATATTGGAGTTGAAAATAGTTGGAAGATAATTAGAAGTTCTAGTGTCTATAATACTATAGTATTGTTTGATGATTCTATCATTTACTCTTTCTACACCAAGATCGTCTAAGAATAAAAAAGGCACCTCATGATATTTCTCTAGGACAAAAGCTTCATTTCTGTCTTCTACAGACTTTAAAAGTTCATCATCAAGTTCATAGCTTCTTTTATAAATTATCCAAGGGTATTTATTTTGATCTATCAGTCCCTTCAAAAGTGCGATGCCGAAATAAGTTTTTCCACTTCCGGTATTTCCGCTCAGGTAAAGAGACTGTTTCCTTGGCGATCCTAACCAATTTCTGCCTACTTTTGCCAAAGAGGGATTAATTTTCTCCACACAATCTAAAGAAGCGCCTTGATACATCCTTGGAATTTTGAATCTTTCTACAGCTGTATCCCAATTCATTGCTCTTGGCATAAATCTATTGTCCTGTTGGGATTTCTCGGTCTCTCGTCTTTCTGAAAACCTGTGTGTCTCGATAATACCTGTTTGTCTTTCATATTCTGATAAGCCGAGCGATTCGTTAACTTCTCGTTTTGCCTCTGGAGCCAGCCCCTGATAAATTTTCGCCAATGTTTTTTGGATTTGGCTTTCTGCGGGTTTTCTTTTATCCATTCCACCATTTCGGTCAATTCTCTCGAAATATCCACTGCGGGATAAAGTTGGCTCCATACTTGCTTGTCCTCGTCAGAAATGTTTTCAAATTTAAATTTGTCAAAAGAAAAGGAAATTTCATTTGAATTTTTAGCACGAAGCGGCGCAGCCGACTGAGTGCACTTACCTATATTCTTATCTTTGTTATCTCCTTTGTTATAATATAAATAAGGAGAAGGGGTACCCTCGCGGAACTGTGGTTCCTGCGCGCCAGGAACTGTAGTTCCTCCCCCTCCGGAACTGGAGTTCCTGTCAGATAGGTTCCGCCTAAAATCCTGGGGAGGTAAAATAGCGATAATAATGCGTTCTCTCCCATCAAAGGAAACCTCTTTAGCCAATCCTAAATTTTTAAGATGCGACAACATTTCTCTTATATATCTCTCGGAAACTTTAAAAAAGCGGGCTAGATATTCATTCGAAGCATAACACCCGCCCTTTTCTTCATCGTAAAGAGAATCAACTTCAGCCCATAAGAGTTTTTCTAATGGCAATAATTCTTCATGCAACCAAATTTCTCGCGGAATCCATATTCCCTTAAAATCACGCTTCATATATATTAACCCTCATTCAAGTATCTTCCTTTAGGGCGTCCAATGGTAGGGGCGCCCTTTTTATTTATTTTACTTATGTTTTTCTTGTTGCCACGTTTTCCCATTTATGGCAAACTGTGTGGAGTTTAACAAAAAAAAAGGTCTTTTTTTACAAAAGGCGCTTTCTTTTGTTACTCTCAAATCTTGAGCCAAAAAAAAGCTCATGTAGATAATCCTTGTTCTTTAGCTTACCCGGGCGGCAACCCATAGCGTAAGCAGTTGTTTTAGTCACAGCCCCCACCCTGGGGGCTTTTTCTTTGTATTGAAATCTATGCTCTAAATTGAGATAGATGACAAGAATTTTTTAAAAAAGTCTGGAGCATGTTAATCTAATTTAAAGACCGTTGCAACGAAAATCTTCATGAGATTCACTTAAAATAAATTTTGGCACACTGCTCTTTTTCATCCCACTCAACTCTAAAAAAACCTTTTTTATTAAAGGCGTGATCGACAAAGTCGGCTAAATTAAGCTCTCCATAGGTTAACTCGATCATCTTTTTCCAATATTTCTCAGGCCATTCTCGATATTCGCAGAGATATTGAGTAAACCGTATGGACTCTGTCCCCAATTGTTTCGCCATCCAGTTTAACCTAATCCCCTTGTCTGCGGAAAATTTCCGTATCTTTTCTGCTACGCTCATTTCTTTCCTTTTTTCTGTTTACTTAAAAGTTACGTTTCTGTTATCATGCATCATAACGAACAAGGACCTTTAAATCAAGAGGGAAAAATGGACGAGATCATGGAGATCATAGACAAAATAAATGCCGCTAGTCTAAGGATGGAGGAAACGGCATTAAAATATTTAGTGATGTTAGAAGAGTTGGAAGCATTAGAACAAGAGGTTGCAAACAATGGATCTTGAAGACAAAAGAGCGCTCTACCCGCGTGTGAGCGACATAATCGGAAAACAAAACGGGGATGAGCTGAAAAGCGTTCCCTTAGAAGTACTGGCCAATGCCTGCATTAGAGGAGAGAAGATTCACCGCTATTGCACAGCCTGGTTAAATAATCTTTGGGTGGATGACATTGAGGCAGAATATGTCCCCTATTTTGAAGCATTCAAAGAGTGGGCACAAGAAAATATTGTCAGTTGCTGTTATTCAAACGTAAGGCTTTATGACGATGTAAAGCGTTTTACAGGTGAGTTTGACATGATTGTAAAACTCACAAATGGAAAGCTGGCTTTACTGGATATAAAAACCTCATGCAACAAGTCAAAAACATGGCCTGTCCAGCTAGCAGCATATGTTCACTTATGCAAAGAAAATGGGTATATTTTTGATACGGTTTACAACATCCACTTGAAGAAAGTAAAGCCAGCGGAGTTTGAAGAAATAGAGGGGAAGAAAGTGCTAGTTTCTCCCCCCAAGGTGAAAACATGTTCAATTGAATATATCGATATGAATCCTTTTTGGGAAATATTTTCTAGTGCTCTTAAGTGCTATGATTATTTTGATAGGAAGGAGGTAAAAGAATGTTGAGATCTGAACCCTATTTCGATGAATGGAAGGAACAGATTTTGCCTTACCGATGCCGATTGAGAATTGATGAGGTTATGACTGACATTTTGGGACGAGGTGACCGTACAAGATTTCAGAAAATCTATGATGCTATTTATGAGCTAGTAGAGGGAGATATCGAAGAAGAACATATTGAAGAACAAGGAGATAATACATGAAAAATTTAGGAAAATTGAAAGAATTTTGTGATGAAAAACACAGAAAAATGGAAGAAATTAATCAAGATATAAAAGATCTAGAAGAACAATTGAAAAGATCCGGATTTTTAAAATTTTCATTGAAACCATTTGCAACTAGTCATTTAAGTCTTTTTTGGTGTCATGTTGAAAGACGCTTGCTGTGTGGGGAAAATTTTGCACATGGATTTGTAAAGCCTTTAATTGAAT